>Ga0114129_10016681_pt1 | contig 10459 bp, 10 predicted proteins | sample RhiMetdeltSRZDD1_FD_80071 | JGI IMG/M metagenome (GOLD analysis project Ga0114129, IMG submission 80071) | Populus rhizosphere microbial communities from Tennessee, USA - Rhizosphere MetaG P. deltoides SRZDD1 (version 2) (version 2) | ecosystem: Host-associated > Plants > Roots > Rhizosphere >... | reverse complement strand
GACGAACTCATCGAGCGTTCGCGGTCGCATCCGCGCGGCGAGGGGCTGGCGCTCGGGCGGGGGCTTGAAGAGGGCTTCCGGGCGGGCGCCGGCTAGACGTTTGGCGGGCATGACGGGAGTCTACGCAGACGACCCAGCTCGAGAGGTGGACAGAATGCCGCGACGTCGCATCAGCTCAGGCTCCCCGTACGAGGCCTCAGTGGGCTGCAGTCGCGCGGTCGTGGTCGGGGATCGGATCGTGACCTCGGGCACCGCGCCGATCTGGCCGGACGGCAGCTGCGACCCGGACGTCACGGTTCAGGCGCGACGCTGCCTCGAGATCGTCCTCGCCGCACTGGCAGAAGGCGGTGCCTCGGCCGCGGACGTCATCCGAACCCGCTTGTATCTGGCCGACGCGCGAGACGCCGAGGCGGTCTCGCGCGTCCACGGTGAGGTCTTCGGATCAATTCGGCCGGCAACGACGATGGTCGTGGTGGCCGCGCTGGTCGATCCTCGGTGGCGGCTGGAGATCGAGGCCGAGGCGATCGTCGGCTCCGCCTGATCTATCTCGGCCTGAGCGATATCCACGGTGTGAACAACTGCGGCTCGGGCCCGGTGAGCAACGCCCGAAGCTCCGCGTTCGGCTCGCCGAGGAGCTCGCCTTCAACGGCCCCCGTCTCGAGGACCAGCGGCGAGATCTCGCTCATGTTCGCGCCATGCTCGAGCAGCGCCTCGGAGCTCGCGAACCGCTCGATCACGACGGCCTCCGACTCGTCCTCGTTGAAGTAGATCGCGTACTCGAGCGTGCCGCTCTCCTTCGTTCGGACGATGTCCATCGCCTGCGCGGACAGGCGCTTGTAGTCCTCGACCTTGCCGGGATGGAACCGGAATCGAGCGATCCCGATCAGCTCACCCATGGGCTCCTCCAATCTCATTCGTCGAGGAGGCGGCTAGAGCTTGATGATCCCCGCGACGTTGATGGCGAAGTGGAGCCCCAGCAGGATCGCGACCATCAGCCCGGCGGTGAGGCCGATCCTGCGGACGTCGCGCGCGACGTACGCGTACTCGTGCGAAGCCCGGATGCGGAGAGGCACGTTCGGGTCGTAGGCGATCGCTTCGCGGGTCGCCCTGGCCTTCGTCCGTCGGGCTTCCACCGCGGCGGCGTGCTCCTTCGCGACGATCTCCGCCTCGAGCTCCGCGGCTCGTCGCATCTCCTCCGCGGTCAGGCCGCCGGAGCGAATGCGCATCGACGTCGGCTCGAGCTCGTCGATCGGGCTCGCGAGCTCGGGGCGCGGAGTGGGCGGCCGGGTGCCCGAACGAGTGGCGGGGCGGCGGACGGTGCGGCGGACGCGCTTGGCCATGGCCGCGAAGGATAGCGTGCCGCTGAGCCAACCGGGCAATCGGCCGCGAAGCGGGCTGCGCTAGACTCGAACGCACGTTCGTTCCGCGACCCGGAGGCCACGACCGATCGATCTGAATGCCGCGCTCAGGGAGCCCCTCGGACCGGCGCTCGTCTCGCTCGCCGCGCTTGTCGTGCTGCTCGTGTTCGTCGTCCTCGTGCTCGTCGTCCGGCAGCGTCGGCTCGCGAAACGGATCGAGGGCCTGACGCGAGGCGACGACGGCCGCAGCCTCGAATCCATCCTCAGCGCTCACCTCGAGCGTGTCCACGCGCTGACTCGCGACGTTGACCGCCTGGAGGCGCGCTCGGCGGTCCAGGAAGCGACGCTGCGCCATGCCTTCCAACGGGTCGGGATCGTCCGCTTCAACCCCTTCGAGGACACGGGCGGGAACCAGAGCTTCGCGATCGCGCTGCTCGATGCGAAAGGCGACGGCGTCGTGATCTCGAGCCTGCATGCCCGCGGTTCGACACGCGTCTACGCGAAGTCGGTGAAGGGCGGGAAGGCCGAAACGTCGGCGTCGGCCGAGGAGGCGCAGGCGTTGCGCGAGGCGCTCGCGACGCCAGGGACAGGCGCGGGCTGATGGTGGGCGCCGGGGGATCAGGCCGGTTTGGGCCGGGCCCCCGTCGTCTGTCACGAGAGCTGTCACGGCGGCACCTGATGCTGCCGCCATGGACGCCCCCGTGAGACCCCGAATCCGAACCGCGCGAGAGCCGTCAACGCTCGACCAGGCGCCGCTGTGGGCTGGCTTCGACCTTGCCGAGGTGCCCGGGCCGGCCGCCGATCCGCCCGCGGGGCTGGACGCGCTGCTCGGCGGGCTCAACCCGGATCAGCTGCGAGCGGTCACGCATGGCGAGGGCCCGCTGCTCGTCGTGGCCGGCGCCGGCACCGGCAAGACCCAGGTGATCACGCGCCGGATCGCATGGCTGGTGGCGACACGCCGTGCGAAACCCGGCGAGGTGCTCGGGCTCACGTTCACGGACAAGGCGGCCGAGGAGATGGCTGCGCGCGTGGACCAGCTCGTGCCGTATGGCTACGCCGACACATCGATCTCAACCTTCCATGCCTTCGGCGACAGGCTGATCCGTGAGTTCGCGCTCGAGCTGGGGCTGCCGACGGACGTCCGCGTCCTGAGCCGCGCGGAGGTCGTGATCTTCCTGCGCGAGCACCTGTTCGACTTCGAGCTGGATGAGTACCGCCCGCTGGGCGACCCGACGCGATTCCTCTCGTCGCTCGCGTCGCTGTTCTCCCGGGCGAAGGACGAGGACGTGTCGCCGGGCCGCTATCTCGAGTACGCGAGGCGGCTCAGCGAAGAGGCGGCGGCGATGCCTCCGGGCGAGGACGCCGATGCGGCACGCGAGGCCGCGCGGCGTCAGCTTGAGATCGCGCGCGCCTATGAGCGCTACCAGGCGCTTCTGAGCGGCGCGGGTTTCATCGACTTCGGTGACCAGGTGGCACTGGCGCTTCGGCTCTTGCGGACGTCACCGGCAGCTCGCGAAGCGGTCCGCGCCCGGTACCGCTACCTCCTCGTCGACGAGTTCCAGGACACCAACCGCGCGCAGTCCGAGCTCGTCGCGCTGCTCGCCGAGAAGCACCGGAACGTGACGGTGGTCGGTGACGACGACCAGTCGATCTATCGCTTCCGGGGAGCGGCGATCAGCAACATCCTCGAGTTCCGCGAGCGCTATCGCGGCGCGCGGACGATCGTCCTGCGACGGAACTACCGCTCCTTCGCACCGATCCTCGAGTCGGCCTACCGCCTCGTCAGGTTCAACGACCCGGATCGCCTCGAGGTCCATGCCGGGATCGTGAAAGAGCTCGTTGCCGAGCGAAGCTCGACCGACGCGCAGCCCGTCCACCATGAGGCCTTCGCCAGCGGCGCCGAGGAGGCGGACTGGATCGCGACCGAGATCCGTCGCCGCACGGACGCTGGGGCACGTCCACGCGATCACGCGGTCCTCGTCCGGGCCAACGCCGACGCCGACGCGATCCTGCGCTCACTCAACATGGCCGGTCTGCCGTGGCGCTTCTCGGGCACATCCGGCCTCTACGCACGCCCCGAGGTTCGGCTCCTGCTGGCGTTCCTCCGCGTGGTCGCAGACCCGACCTCGAGCCTGGACCTCTACGGTCTCGCGGCGTCGAGCGTCTACCAGCTTGGCGGTGAGGACCTGGCCACGATCATGGTCTCCGCCCGGCGCCGGAACCGATCGCCGTGGGCAGTCCTGGGTGAGGTTGCAGACGGCAGCGCGCCGTTTCGCGTCGCCGACGACGTGCGAGTCGAGATCACGCGGCTGGTCGGAGACGTCAAGCGCTATGTCGAGCTGGCGCATCAGCGGCCGGCCGGCGAGGTGCTCTATACGTTCCTGCGCGAGAGCGGCATCCTCGGACGCCTGGCGAGCGAGGACTCGGCAGCGGCCGAGGAAGGGCTCGGCAACATCGCGCGGTTCTTCGAGATCGTGCGCTCGCAGTCGGCCTTGCTCGCTGACGACCGCGCGGTCTTCCTCGCACGGCACCTCAGCACGTTGATCGAGGCGGGCGACGATCCCGCGACCGCGGACCTTGATCCCGACGCCGACGCCGTGGCCGTGCTCACCGTCCACAAGGCCAAGGGTCTCGAGTTTCCGGTCGTGTTCCTGCCCGGCCTCGTCGCCGGTCGCTTCCCGGTGGCCGCGCGACGGGAGACCCTCGGGCTGCCGGTCGAGCTGGTCCAGGAGACGCTGCCAGAAGGCGACTACCAGCTCCAGGAGGAGCGACGGCTCTGCTACGTCGCGATGACGAGGGCGCGGGACGAGCTCGTTCTGAGCCACGCCGCGGACTACGGTGGCAATCGGGCGCGCCGGGTCTCGCCATTCGTCCTCGAAGCCCTGGACGTGCCGCTTGCCGTGGCTGGCGGCGGCTGGAATGCGAGTCAGCCGATCGAGCGCATCGAGACGTTCGAGCCGCTGCCACCGGTCGCTGCTCCGGCGCCCGAACCGGTCACCGGGCCGCTGACGTTGTCGTATTACGCGATCGACGACTACCTGACCTGCCCGCTGCGGTACAAGTTCGGCCACGTGCTCCGCGTCCCCACGGCGCCGCATCACTCGCTCATCTACGGCGCAGCCCTCCATGCGGCGGTGCAGCAGTTCCATCGCCGCCAGGCGCGCGGCGACGTCATGAGCGAGGCGGAGCTCTTCACTGCGTTCGAGTCGGCCTGGACGAACGACGGGTTCCTGTCGCGGGAGCACGAGGCCGCGCGCCTCGAGGCAGGCCGCGCCGCGTTGCATCGCTTCCGCGAGGCGCAGCTCGAGCCGGGCGCGGTCATCCCGGCCTGGGTGGAGCGCGAGTTCTCGTTCAGCCTTGGCGGCGATCGCATTCGCGGCCGGATGGACCGTGTCGACATCGAGCCGGCGGACGGCAGCCCGGAACCATCGGCCGAGCTGGCGCTCGCCGCGGCCAGCGCCCGAGCCGACGTCATCGAGCCGACCTTCGAGCTCCTCGGGCGCGAGCGCGTGACGATCACGGACTACAAGTCGAGCGACGTCCGCGATCCGGCTCGCGCGCGCCAGCGCACGCGCGACTCCCTCCAGCTCCAGATCTACGCGATGGCCTACGAGGCGATGACCGGGCGGCTCCCGGATGCCGTGCAGCTCTACTTCCTCGACTCCGGCCTGGCGAGCCGCGTCGAGGTGGACCCGAAGCGCCTCGAGAAAGCTCGCGGCCGGATCGCGACGGCGGCCGCCGGGATCCGCGCCCGCAACTACGAGCCGAGCCCGGGCCCGCTCGCCTGCACGTACTGCCCATTCCGCGAGATCTGCCCGTCGAGCGCGGCGAGGTGACGGGCGGCCCCGCGAAACGCGCGACAGCGCTCGCGGGCATCCAGGCCGTGACGCTTGACTTCGGGAACACCCTGGTGCGCGTTGACCGCGCAGGACTGCGGCGAGTCGTCGCCGAGACCGCCGAGCGGGTGTGCACCCGGAGCGGCCTCCCGGATCGCGAGGCGTTTCTCGCGGCCTGGTCGGACGAGCGAGCGAGGCAGTTCCGCGAGGAGGTGCCGCGGTTCCGCGAGGTCGATCTCGAGCAGCGCGTCGTCCGGGTCCTCGCGCGGCTGCGCGGGTTCCTGCCGCCACGGTCAGGCGAGGCCTGGAACGACGCAGCGGCACGGGAGCTCAGCGAGCCAGAGGAAGTGGCCTTCGCCATCGACGTCTACTCCCGGGCGTTCGTCGCCGGGCTGCCACCGGCACCGGCCGCGGCCGGCGTGCTTGAGCGGCTCCACAACCGCGGCTTCCGCCTCGCGATCCTGTCGAACTGGCCGCTCGCAACGACGATCGACCGCTATGTCGAGGCGTCCGGCTGGACCGCCTGGCTGGACGCCGTCGTCGTCTCGCAGCGGGTTGGCACGATCAAGCCGCACCCGGCGATCTTCCTCGCCGCGTCCGCCGCTCTGGGCATCGGCGCGTCGAAGGCGATGCTCCACGTCGGCGACGACTGGGCTGCGGACGTCGTCGGCGCCCGCGGCGTCGGCTGGCACGTCGGCTACCTCCGGCAGCGGCCCGAGGACTCGCCGCTGCCATCGAGCGAGCGATCGCTTGACGTGGAGCCGGACTTCGAGCTCGACGACATCGCCGACCTCGACCGCCACCTCGCCTAGACTCGCCGCCGCATGGACCCCAGCGACCGTCGCCGAACCATCATCCTCCTCGGCGCCGCCGGCGCGGCGTGGCTGATCGTGACCGTGATCCTGTTCGAGCTCGACCCCGGCGCCGACCCGATCAATGCCTATGTCGGGGCGATCGCGATCGGCGCCGCCGTCGGTCTGACCGTCGCCCCGTTGATCTGGCTGGCAACGTTCGCGCGCCACCGCCGGATCGCGTACCGCGGCGACTGGCAACGGGCGCTCCGCCGCGGTGCCTGGGTCGCCCTGATCGCGGCGGTCTTCGTTGTCCTGCGCGTCGAGCAGATTTTCGAGCCCGCCATCATGCTGTTCGTGATCGCGCTCGTGGTCGTCGCCGAGACGACGCTGTCGTTCGAGCGCTGAAACCGCCGGTTGGGGCAGAGCCGGCCACGCGGAGGACCACGTGACCGAGTTCGACTTGAACGCCCAGCCCAGCGGCCCCAACGCCGAGCTCAAGCGCGCCGCCCAGGCCGCGATCCTCGGTGCGCGCGACGAGATCCTCGATCTGTCGCACCGGATCCATGCCACCCCGGAGCCGGCGTACCAGGAAGAACACGCGGCGACGTGGGTCGGTGAGGCGATCGCGCGCCGCGGCTTCGTCGTCGAGCGGCCGGCGGGCCGGCTCGCCACCGGGATCCGCGCCGTCCGCCGCAACGGCCTCGGCGGCGCGAAGCCCCGCATCGGGGTCCTCGCGGAATACGACGCGCTGCCCGGGCTCGGCCACGGCTGCGGCCACAACACGATGGCCGCCTCCGGGGTCGGCGCGGCAATCGGGCTCGCGGCGGTCGGGGACCGCCTGCCCGGCGAGACCGTGTTCTTCGGGACGCCCGCCGAGGAGCATGGCTCGGGCAAGAAGCAGATGATCGAGGACGGCCTGTTCGACGGGATCGACGCTGCGCTGCTGTACCACCCATGCGACCGCAACCACGTGGAGATCGACCCGCTCGCATCCGAGGACGTCGACGTCGTGTTCCGGGGCGTCCAGGCCCACGCGGCGTCGGATCCATGGAGCGGCCGGAACGCGCTCGACGCGATGGTCACGCTCTTCACGTCGGTCGGGCTGTGGCGCCAGTCCCTGCGCCCGACGGCACTCGTCCACGGGATCATCCGCGAGGGCGGCACAGCCGCGAACATCATCCCGGACCGGACGAAGGCCTGGTTCATGATCCGGAACATCGACGAGGCCGATTACGAGGCGATGAAAGCCCGCTTCATCGACCTGTGCAAGGCCGCCGCGCTCGCGACCGGGACCGAGGTCGAGATCGAGTTCTCGGGCGGCGCGCGGACGATGCTGAACAACCCCGTGCTGACCGAACGCTGGCGCGCGAACATGGCCGCGTTCGGGATCGAGGACGAGGGCCCGGACGCCTCGTACGGCAGCACGGACATGGGCAACGTGTCCTGGGTCGTGCCCGCGATCCACCCTGATCTCGCGGCCGTGCCGCGCGGGACACCTGGCCACTCGATCGCCTTCCGCGACGCCTCGGCCCGGCCGCAGGCCGACGATGTGACCCTGCTCGCGGCCATTCTCGTCGCGCAGACGGCCGTCGACCTGTACCTCGACCCGGGCCTCGTCGAGGCGAGCTGGCGGTTGTTCGTCGGCGAGGGCCGCCGCCCGGGCTGAGCACCCGCTGAGCCCCCGCCGACCCTCGCACGGAGCGGCGTGCGATAGGATGCCCGCGGCGCCCCGCTGGACGGCTGGATCCGAACCGGCGGCGCCCGGTCGAGACGCGTTCGCGGACGATCTCGTCATCGGCCGGTTGCCCGGAGGTCGCTCCCGTGGCCAAGCGCCAGTCCCCGAGCTCCCCGTCACCTGATTACGCCGCCCTGAACGGCTGGGATGGCGAGCACGAGACATACGACGACTTCGACCTGCCGACCTATGTCGGGCTGTCGACCTTCCAGAAGCTGCCGTGGATCACGGATCCGGCCGAGCTCGCCCGGCGGGGGGTCGACGTCGCGATCGTCGGTGCGCCGCTCGACGACATGGTCAGCCACCGGCCTGGCGCTCGATTCGGACCGCGCGCGATCCGTGAGGCGAACTACACGACGGGCTCGCTGAACTCGCTGCAGCTCGGAATCGAGCCGTTCACGTACTTGAACGTCGCCGACGCCGGCGACGCGAACGTCGTGCCGACGCTGCCCACGCGGGGCCACGCAATGATCTTCCGCAAGGTCCGCGAGGTCGCCGCAAGCGGCGCGATCCCGATCGTCCTCGGCGGCGACCACTCGATCACCTGGCCGTCTGCGACGGCCATTGCCGAGGTCCGCGCGCCGAAGTCGGTCGGCATCGTCCACTTCGACGCCCATGCCGACACGTCCTCGGACTTCTACGGCCAGCTCGCCGGGCACGGCCAGCCGATGCGGCGGCTCATCGAGAGCGGCGCCGTCGCCGGCAAGAACTTCGTCCAGGTCGGCCTCCGTGGCTACTGGCCGGGCGTCGAGACGCTGGACTGGATGCGTGAGCAGGGACTGCGCTGGCACCTCATGACCGAGATCGAGGAGCGTGGCGCGGAGGCAGTCATCGCCGACGCGATCGCCGAGGCCCTCGACGGACCGGACGTCGTCTACCTGTCGGTCGACATCGATGTCGTCGACCCGGGTCTTGCCCCCGGCACCGGAACGCCGGAGCCGGGCGGCATGCTCAGCCGCGAGCTGCTCCGGGCGGTCCGCCAGATCGTCGGCCAGGTGCCGTTCGCGGGGATGGACATCGTCGAGGTTGCGCCGCCGTACGACTGGGCCGAGTCGACCGCAATGATCGCGAACCGGGTCGCGCTCGAGGCGATCTCCGCGCTTGCCGTCAAGCGAGCCGGCGGCGCCGTCGTGCGCCTGGAGCGCTGAGGCGGCCGACATGGCCGAGGAGTCCGAGGCAGCGGCGCTCGCCCGCCTGTATGACGTCGACCTCGTTGAGGATCCCGGCGACCTGGAGCTCTACCTCGCACTCGCGCGGCGCACGGGCGATCCGATCATCGAGCTCGCAGCCGGCAGCGGCCGCCTGAGCGTCCCGCTCGCCGCGGCCGGGCATCGCGTCACCGCGCTGGATATCGATCCCGCGATGCTGAGTCGGGCGCGTTCGGCGGCCACCCGGGCGGGAGCGGACGTCGCCGCGCGCATCGAGCTTCTCGAAGCGGACCTGCTGCAGATGCCCGGCGCTCGGGCGGGGGAGTTCCAGCTCGCGATCCTGGCCCTGAATTCGCTGCTCCTCCTTGGCAGCCGCGATGCGCAGCGCCGCGCGATCGCGTCGATGGCCGGCCTGCTGGCCCCGGGCGGCGTCGCTGTCGTCGACGTCTGGCAGCCCGGCGCAGACGACCTCGCCCGCTTCGACGGCCGCCTCATGCTCGAGTACCAGCGCCGGGATCCGGAGACCGGTCTCGAGGTCACGAAGACTGCCGCGGCATGGCTCGACGCCTCGACCGGCGGCCTCGCCCTCACCGCCATCTACGACGAGGGCCTGCCCGGCGATCCGCCGCGGCGCTGGTCGCGGACCGATCGCCTGCGGCTGATCGCGGCGGACGAGCTGAGCGGCTTCGCGGAGGACGCCGGCCTGATCGTCGAGCGACTCGGCGGCGACTACGAGCTGAACCCGGCCGCGGCGGGCGCCGAGCGCTCAATCCTCGTGGCCGTGAGGCCATCGAGGGCGTGATATCGTCGGAATGATGGCCAGTACCGATCAGGTCCGGCTGCTGCTCGTCGAAGACGTTCCGCAGGTGGTCCAGTACATCCGGGGCCTGCTCGCCTCGCAGCAGACGATCAAGCTGCTCGAGGTCGTCTCGGATGGCTCGCGTGTTGCGGCCCAGGTCCCTGAGATCCGACCGGACCTCGTCATGGTCGATGCCCTGCTCCAGGGCAAGGTCAAGGGCCTCCAGCTCGCCCAGCAGCTGAAGGACAGCGGCGCCAACGTGCCGTGCGTCGTTCTCACCGTCCCGCAGCAGCCGGTCGACGTCGACCCCGAGCGCGGCGTCCATGGCGTGCTGTCGATGCCCTTCTCGGGCTACGACCTGACCTCGAAGATCAAGGATGTCCGTAAGGACCATGAGGCGAGCGGCGACAGCGTCCGCGGACGGGTCGTGGCCGTGCACTCGCCGAAGGGCGGTGTCGGCAAGACGACGATCGCGTTCAACCTCGCGGTCTCGTTCGCGGCCTCGGGGCGACGCGTTGTCGTCGTCGACGGCAGCCTGCAGTTCGGCGACGTCCGGGCGCTCCTTCGCGTCCCCGCCGACGCGCCATCGATCGTCGACCTGCCGACGGACCGGATCGCCGAATCGGATGTCAACGATGTCGTCTGGCGAGATCCATCCGGCGTCGACATCCTCCTCGCCCCGCCGCGGTTCGAGCAGCACGAGATGGTCAGCCTGCGCGACATCGACAAGATCCTCTCGATGCTGCGCCGGATCTACGACGTCGTCGTCATCGACACCGCCGCGCACCT
>Ga0114129_10016680_pt1 | contig 10460 bp, 10 predicted proteins | sample RhiMetdeltSRZDD1_FD_80071 | JGI IMG/M metagenome (GOLD analysis project Ga0114129, IMG submission 80071) | Populus rhizosphere microbial communities from Tennessee, USA - Rhizosphere MetaG P. deltoides SRZDD1 (version 2) (version 2) | ecosystem: Host-associated > Plants > Roots > Rhizosphere >... | reverse complement strand
GACACGGTCGCTCGTGAGATCCCGGCGCCTGCCAACGTGGAATTCCAGCGGCTCGTCGCGGAGATCCGCCTCGGCCGCCCCGCCGAGGATGCGCTCGAGGCGTTGGCCGACCGCGTCGGCAGCGCGGACTTCCGATGGGCCGTCCTCGCCGTGAACATCCAGCGCGAGGTCGGCGGGAACCTGGCGGAGATCCTCGACAACGTCTCGGACACGCTCCGGGAGCGGGCGATGATGCGCCGGCAGATCAAGGTGCTCACCGCCGAGGGCCGGCTTTCCGCCTGGGTCCTCGCGATCCTGCCGTTCGCGATCGCGTTGTACATGTTCGCGGTGAACCCCGAGTACATCTCGTTGCTGTTCACGACACAGATCGGATTGTTCATGTTGGGTGTGGCTGGGGTCCTGATGGTGCTCGGGATCCTCTGGATGAGGAAGATCGTGGATATCGATGTCTGAGGTCTGGTTGGTCGTCGCGATCGCATGCGTCTTCGGTGCCGTGGTGTTGTTCGGCATCTTCTTCGACCTGAACCAGTCGGAACGCCGTCGGGCGGTCCGTCTGCTCGAGTCGCAGGTCGCAGGCACACAGACCGAGAGCGTCAACCTCCGCGAACAGCACCTGTCAGAGAGTTTCGGCAGCCGCATCATGGTGCCGATGGTCGCCGGGGCGGCCAGGGTCGCGCGACGGGTCACCCCGATCGACGCTCGGGACCGCGTCGCCCGAAAGCTCCTGCTGGCGGGGAGCCCGACCGGTTGGGACGCCGAGCGCGTGCTCGCGTTCAAGATCATCGGGCTCGGCGGCGGCATCGTGCTCGGGTTCTTCGTCACGACCCTGATCGGCGACCTGGCCCCGTTCATCCGGATCGTGGTGATCGGGCTGCTCGCGTTCGTCGGCTTCATGGCGCCCGACTCGCTGTTGAACCGGCGCGTCGAGGAGCGTCAGAAGGAGATCCTCCGGACGCTGTCGGACACCCTCGACCTGCTGACGATCAGCGTCGAGGCCGGCCTCTCACTGAACGCCGCGATCGCGCAGGTGGTGCAGAACGTGCCTGGGGTGCTGTCCTCGGAGTTCGCGCGGATGCTGCAGGAGATCCAGCTCGGCGTCCCGCGGGCCGACGCGTTCCGCAACCTGGCCGAGCGCACGGACGTCGAGGAGCTGAACGCGTTCGCCCTGGCGATGATCCAGGCCGACGTGTTCGGTGTCTCGATCGCGAGCGTGCTGCGGACCCAGGCGCAGCAGCTCCGGATCAAGCGGCGCCAGCGGGCCGAGGCGAAGGCGCAGCAGACGCCGGTGAAGATCGTGTTCCCGCTGATCCTGTGCATCCTGCCGGCCCTGTTCGTGGTGATCGTCGGGCCGGGCGCGATCCGGATCTTCGAGTCCTTCATCCAGACGTAGGACGAACCCGGTCCGTTCCGGACGCGAGCCGCTACCCTCCCGCGCGATGAAGGTCGCCTACCAGGGGGAGCCCGGGGCCTACAGCGAGCGCGCCGTGCGCTCGCTGTTCGCCGACGCCGAGCCGCTGCCGTGCGCGACGGTGCGGCACGCGTTCTCGCGCGTGACGAGCGGAGAGGCGGCCTTCGGCGTCGTGCCGCTCGAGAACTCCCAGGCGGGATCCGTCAACGAGACCTACGAGCTGCTCTCCAACACGAGTCTCCTCCGGATCGTGGGGGAGTCGATCGTCCGCGTCGATCACGCGCTGCTCGGGCTGCCCGGCGCGCGTCTGGAGGACGTGCGCCGGGCGCACTCCCACTGGCAGGCGCTGGCGCAGTGCGAGGACTTCCTCTCGTCGATGCGGATCGAGCCGGTGCCCGAGCACGACACCGCCGGCGCCGCCCGCAAGGTCGCCGAGATCGGCGATCGCGCCGACGGCGCGATCGCGAGCGTCGACGCGGCGACCGTCTCGGGTCTGATCGTGCTCGCGGAGCGGATCCAGACCGAGAAGGAGAACTTCACGAAGTTCGCGATCGTGGGCGGTTCCGATCCGGGGCTCGGCCCCGCCGACAAGACGTCGATGGTGATGGCCGTGCTCGACGAGCCGGGGTCCCTGCTCGGCGCCCTCCAGCCGTTCGCGGCACGAGGGATCAACCTCCACAAGCTCGAGTCGCGGCCCCGGCACGGGGCCGCGTTCGAGTACCTGATGTACGTCGACTTCATGGCGCCGGCCGACGACCCCGAGGTGGAGGCCGCCCTGAAGGAGGTCCGGGAGCACACCTCGATGCTGAAGATCCTGGGCTCCTACCGTTCCGCGGGCGAACCCGTCTGACGCCCTAGCATGGGTCGATGAGTAGGCCGAGCCACGCGGCTCCTGTGACCCGACGCTTCCCGATCCTCCCGGTCCTCTCCACGGCGCTCCTCGTCGTCGTCGCCGTGCTGGTGATCGCGTTCGTGCTGTCCAGGGTCGAGGACGAGCAGCGTCGAGGGGGCCCGCTCCGCAACCCGGCCGCGCCCGGGGGCGCGCAGCCGATCAACTCGGCGTTCGAGGGCCTCACGACGTTCCGCGGCAACGCCACGCGCTCCTATTACGGAGAGGGGCCCGTGCCGCTGGACCCCGTGATCGGCTGGCGCTCGCCGTCGTCCCGCCTCTGTTCCACGTCGTTCGTCGGGATCGACCCCGCGCACTGGTGCGGCACGGGGTGGACGGGGCAGCCCAACGTCGTGGTGGGTGACGACGGGACGATCGAGGTGCGCGAGGGCGCCTACGACGGGAACTACCACTTCCTCGACGGGCTCACCGGCCTCCCACTGCGGCGCCCGCTGACCACCAGGGATCTCGCGAAGGGATCGGCCACGACCGATCCCGACGGCTACCCGCTCTACTACGCGGGCTCGCGCGACGGGCGGTTCCGGATCGTCGCCACCGATCGTCGGGAGCCCGCGGTGCTCTGGTCGATCGACGGCGCGACGACCGTCGACCGCCCCCTGCGGAACGACGATTGGGACGGCGCCGCGCTCGTCGTCGACGACGTGCTGTTCGAGGGCGGGGAGAACGGGTGGCTGTACGTCGTCCGGTTGCATCGCGACTACAACGACCTCGGCCTGGTCACGATCGACCCCGAGGTCGTCGCGACCGTCCCGGGGTTCGACGATCGGTTGCTGGGCGAGATCGGCGACCTCGAGGTCTCGATCGAGAATTCCGTCGCGCTCCACGACGACACCCTGTACTTCGCCAACTCGGGCGGGCTCGTCCAGGGCTGGGACGTGTCGGACGTCCTGGCGGGCGGGTCGCGCCTCGAGCGCGTGTTCCGGTTCTGGACGGGCGACGACACCGACGCCTCGATCGTGATCGACGATGCCGGCGACCTGTACGTCGCGAGCGAGTACCAGCGGTTCGGCGAACGCAGCCGCGAGATCGGGCAGCTGATGAAGCTCGACCCGTCGCGACCGAAGGACCCGCTCGTGTGGTCGATCGACGCGCACGAGATCGGGTTCGAGGGCGGCGGGGGCAGCTGGTCGACACCGGCGCTGCACGGCGGGCTCGTGTACTTCACGACGGCAGCCGGCCGCGTCCTCGCCGTGGACCGGGCCTCGGGCGACGTTCGCTGGGAGCGGCGGATCGGGGCGCCGGCGATCGGATCACCGGTGGTCGTCGGTGGGGTGCTGATCCAGGGCGACTGCGCGGGCGACCTCTGGGCCTGGGACGTCTCGGATCCCGACGCCGACCCGGTGCTGCTGTGGCGGCTGCATTTCCCGGATTGCATCGAGTCCACGCCCGCGGTGTGGCGTGGGTGGGTCTACTTCGGAACGCGGCAGGGATACCTGTACGGGCTTCGGGAGCGCGGTTCGGAGCCCGCCGGGACCTAGCCTCCCGGGAGCAGGACCGAGGGATCCGCCTGGATCTGCGCGGTCCGGAACGCGACCAGGACCCCGGCGCCGATCACGAGCGCGAGCAGCCCCGCGATCGTGAACGTCCGGCGCAAGGCTGGCGGCCGCGACGGATCCACCGCCCAGCCGGCCACGAGCCCTGCGACGAGTCCCCCGACGTGCGCCCGCCAGTCGATCGAGGGGACCGAGAAGCCGATCACGAGGTTGATCACGAGGAGCGTGATCGCCCCCCGCACGCGCGCCTGGGCCATCGCGAGCTGGCGTCGCCGCCAGTTGTAGGCGATGTAGGCGCCGAGCACCCCGAAGATCGCGCCGGATGCGCCGACCGCGACGATGAAGCCCGGCGCGAGCGCGTACGACACCGCCCCGGCGAACACGCCCGTCACCAGGAAGAGGGTGAGCATGGGCACGGAGCCGATGTCGCGCTCGACCTCCTGGCCGAAGATCCACAGGGCGTACGCGTTGAACGCCAGATGGAGCAGTCCCGCGTGCAGGAACATCGAGCTGAGCAGGCGCCAGTACTCGCCGCCGACGAGGCCACCGGTGAGCGCGAAGGGCGTGCCGCCGGTCGCGGGCACCAGCGCGCCGGCGTCGATCAGGTTCTGGCCCGTCGGCCCGTCCAGCGGCGAGCCGGGGCCGCCCGCGACGATCAGCTCCCACACGTACCCGAGCGCGATCGCGAGCATCAAGATCTTCGTCACGGGGGTGGTGCGCACCCGCGCTCGGGCGACCTGCTTGCCCGCGCCCTGCCGGTACTCGCGCTGCGCGTCCGCGACGCAACCGGGGCACTGGTGGCCGACCGGCGCCGGGATCATGCAGTCGGGGCAGATCGGCTTGCCGCAGCGTGTGCAGTGCACGCCGGTCTCGACGTTCGGGTGGCGGTAGCACCGCTCGCGCGTCGGCGGCGGCGGCAGGTTGGTCGAGGGGTCCACGGGGCCCATCGTACGGGCGGGTTCCGCGAACGAGAGTAGCGGTCTCCTATCCGGACATCGGCGGGAGCGCCTCGAGCGCGGCGGAGACCTGCGCGGGGTCGAAGAGCGGCCCCCATCGATCGGCGATCACGCCGTCCGCGCCGATCAGGTAGAGCCACGGCTCGGTCATCTGCGGGTTGTCCGGCTCGCCGACCAGCAGCCAGTCCGCCGCGCCCTGATTGATCACCTGCGGCTGTGCGTTGTAGTCCTTCCAGATCTCGACGTGGATGAACACGGCGCGATCGGGATGGTCGGCGGCCAGGTGCTGCAGCTCCGTGACCTCGGGACCGCAGAAGCGACTGGTGCAGTAGGCGGGGGTCCCGAAGAGGACGAGCGCGGGCCGGCCCTGGTCGACGGCGTCGGCGATCGTGGTCGCGTGGAGCTCCGGGTCCGGGATCTCGCCGCCGCCGTCCGCCATCGAGTCGATCGCCCCCGGCCGGACCTTCGAGTCCATCGTCAGGGTCTCGGTGGCGGGCGCCGGCATCCCCGGGGCCGGGATCTGCGACGTCGCGTCGACGGGGAAGTCGGTGGAGAGCTCGCGCGCGACGCCGTCGATCTCGGCCGTCACGGTGGTCCGCCACGTCCCCGGCCGGTCGAACGTCACGTCGTCGGCCTCGTACACGCCGTTCGCGCCGGCGACCAGTGTCGGCGCGTCGCCGGTGGCCTGCGTGCCGGGGACCGGGACGAAGGTCGCCGTCGCCGTCGGGCCCGCGACCGGGTCGCCGCTCCCCACGAACGAGAACGACAGCTCGACCGACCCCTGCGTGACCGGTCGAACGCCGTCCGCGTCGCTCGCGAGGATGCCGACCTGCACGCGCTGCGGCGAGCCCGCGTAGTGCCACGTGCTCGCCATCTGCGCGGCGTAGGACGTGCTGAGGTTGCCGCCACCGCCCTCGCCGCCGTCCCCGCCACAGCCGACGGCGACCGTGGCCAGCGCGACGAACGCGAGCAGGAAGCGACGAACGGTCATCAGCTCACCATCTCACGGCGTCGCGGAACGGTGGGGCAGCGCCCCCTCGAGACGAAGGAGGAAGCGTCTCCGCTCCGGGTGCCGTCCGTAGCTACCGAGGCTCGGCCCGGCGCGGACGACACGATGGCAGGGGACGAAGAGCTCGATCGGGCAGCGCGCGAGGGCGCTGCCCGCCGCCCGGCCGGCGCGGGACGCGCCCGCGGCGGCCGCGACGTCCCCGTACGTCCATAGCTCCCCGTAGGGGATCGTCCGGACCGTCTCCAGGACGCGCCTCGGGAAGCCGTCCCCGATCGCGGAAAGGTCCGCAGGCGTCTCGAACGCACGGAGCGAGCCGCGGAAGTAGGCCTCGACCTCGCGCCGGATCGCCGCGGCGCGTCGGCGATCGTCGGTCGCGTCCGGCTCGAGGTCCGGCTCGCCGCCCGGGGCAGGGTCGTCGTCGTCGAAGCGCGTCCGCACGACGCCCGCGTCTCCCCGTACGACCGTGAACGGGCCGAGCGGCGTGTCGACCGTCACGCGGACCAACATCAGATCGGCGGCCAGGGGAACGGGCGTCGATCCGGTCCGGGCTCCGGGAAGCGCTCCAGGACGGCCACCGCGGCCGCTCGCTCGACGAGCGCGTCGAGCTCGACGTCGGACAGCAGCGGGGCGAGGTCCGCTCGGGCGGAGCCCGAGCGGAGCTCGCCCTCGAGCCGGGCGAGGTCCGCCCGGATCGACCCGTCGAGCGGCTCCCCGATGAGATCCCAGATCACGGTGCGGAGCTTCGGCTCCTCGGAGAAGCAGACGCCGTGGTCGACGACATGGATCCGGCCGTCCTCGCCGAGCAGGCAGTGGCCCGCCTTCCGATCGGCGTTGTTCACGACCATGTCGAACGCGGCGACCCGGCGGAACGCGGCCGCGTGCTCCTCGAAAAGCGTGAAGTAGTGCTCCTCGGGGTCGGACGGGACGAAGCGCTGGACCGACCCGGTCCCCAGCGGCCCGTCGCGCAGCACCGTCGCGGGCACGCTCGGCCAGCCGAGCGCACGCGCGACGACGTAGGCGGCCACCTCGCGCTGACAGAGCGTGCCTTCCGGGAAGTCCCATAACGGGGTCTCGCCTCGCCGCGGCTTGTAGACCGCGAGGAGTTCCTCGTCCCCGGCGCGGGCGCGGGCGAGGAAGGTGTGGTTCGAGGCGTTGGGGAGGGCGCCGAGGACCTCGAGCTCGCCGGTCGCGAGGACGGGCGGGACGGCCTCGTCGGTCAGGCGTGCCTCGAGTGCCCGTTCATCGCGGGACACGTGTGACCCTCCGCGTCGATCGGGTTGCCGCAGAACTGGCACGTCGGCCGGCCTCGGGCGGCGACCTCGGCGCCGTGGCGCGACAGCGCCAGCATCTGCGCCGGCGAGGCCCAGATCCGGATCGACTCCGGTTCGGTCTCCGGGGTCATCGCGAGTCGATCGTCGGGCGCGAGGTCCTCGGTGTCGGGGCGGAACTCCTCGACCTCCAGCAGGAAGAGATCACGTTCCTGGTCGAATCCGATCGAGAGCCGTCCCGCGCGCCAGCGGGGGTCGACCGGCTGCTCCAGCTCCATCAACGGCTCGTCGGTCGAGGATCCGGTCGCCGGCGCCTCCTCGAGCAGCTCCAGCACGGACGCCGCCAGCAGCTGCACCTGCTGCTTCTCGACGATCACGGTGACGAGCTCGGTGCCCGCGCGCGCCTGGATGTAGAACGTGCGCTCGCCGGGCTCGCCGATCGCGTCCGCCGTGATCCGGTCGACCGGTCCGAGGTCCATCGACCTATCCTCGCAGCTTCCCCCGTCGGTGGCCGTTCCGCCGGTCGCGCGGTGCACGCTCGCGCTCCGCCGGACGCCTTCCGGGCGGACCCGCCGCGAACCGACCGAGACCGCCGGTGTCGTTCACCAGCACCACACGGGGGACGTCTCCGCCGAGGTGGACGGCAGAGACCGATGCCGGATCGATCAGGACGCGCTGGAACTGGTCCAGGTGGGCGCCGGTGAAGTGCGCGACCGCGATGCGGACGAGGTCGCCGTGGGTCCCGATCGCGACCGACCCCCGCGGGTGACGCCCGACGATCCGTTCGAGCTCGTCGAGCAACCGCGCCTCCGCGTCGAGGAAGCTCTCGCCACCGGGGAAGTGGAACCGAGAAGGATTGCTCTGCACCATCTTCCAGAGCTTCGTCCGGCGAACCGATCCGAGTGTCCGGCCGGTCCAGTCGCCGACGTCCATCTCGACCAGCGGCTCGGAGATCCGGACCTCGAGGCGTCGCGTCGCCGCGAGCGGCTCGAGCGTCTCGACGCACCGTTCGAGCGGGCTCGAATAGGCCGCCGTCAGGCGGACGCCCGCGAACCGCTCGACGAGCGCGTCCGCCTGCCGGCGGCCTCGCTCGTCGAGGTGGATCCCCGGCGACCGCCCGTACAAGCGGGAGCCCGTCACGGCCGTGAGGCCGTGACGGATCAGGAACAGGGTGGTCATCGCGCGGAGCATACGGGCCGCCCGGGCGCCACCGGCGTGTGGGAGCATCGCTCCGTGGAGCCCGGCCCGCGACCCCGCGAGGACGATCGACCGTTCGCGGTGATCGACGTGGGATCCAACTCCGCGCGGATGATCGTGTTCCGCAGCCGGCCGGACGAGCACCTCGACGTGCTGGAGGACTCGCGCGCCGCGCTCCGGCTGGGCCGCGAGGTGGGCGACGACGGCGCCTTGGGGGATGAGGCGATCGAGCGCGCCCTCGACACGCTCCGCGACTTCCGCGCGATCGCCAGCGGCGTCGGCGCCGAGCGGATGATCGCGGTGGCGACGTCGGCGGTCCGGGAGGCGAGCGACGGCGACACGTTCGTGGAGGGCGCGCGGGACCTGGGGATCCCGCTCCAGGTGATCGACGGCGACCTCGAGGCGCGGTTCGGCTTCCTCGGAGCCGTGCACGACCTCCCGGTCGTCCACGGCGCCACGATGGACGTGGGGGGAGGGAGCATGGAGCTCACCACGTTCCACGACCGACGCCCGGGTCGGACCTGGACGCTCCCGCTCGGCTCGCTCCGTGTGAGCGATCGGTTCCTGACGTCGGATCCGCCCACGGAGCGCGAGCTCAAGGACCTCCGGAAGGCCGTGACCTCGACCCTCGACGACGCGGACGTCCCGAAGCTCGGAGACGCGGCGGACCTCGTGGGCATCGGCGGCACGGTGCGGAACCTCGCGAAGATGGATCTGCGCCGGACCGACCATCCGCTGCCGCTCCTCCACGGCTACGAGCTCCTCGAGGAACGGCTCGAGCGGATCGTCGACGACCTCGCCTCGCGTCCGCTCAAGCGGCGCGCGCGCCTGCGCGGCCTCAACCCGGACCGAGCGGACACGATCGTCGGCGGCGCTGTCGTCGTCCTCAACGTGATGCGGCACCTCCGGACGCCCCGGCTCGTCGTCTCGAGCCGCGGCCTCCGCGAGGGCCTGGCGCTCGGGGAGGCCGACGACGTGCCGGCTCCGAAGCACGTTCGGACGATCTCCGTGGCGACCCTCGCGGCCCGGTTCGCGACCTGGGACGCGCGGGCCGGGGCTCGCCGATCCTCACTCGCCGGTCAGCTGATCGGATCGCTCGACCCGGACGCCCCGCCGACCGTCGCCGAGATGCTCGACCACGCCGCGACCCTGCTGGACGTGGGCAAGGCGATCGATCACTACGAGCGCTTCGAGCATGCGGCGATGATCGTGACGACGGCCGATCTCGCGGGGTTCACGCACCGCGCACTCGGGATCCTCTCGGCGATCCTCCAGGACGCCGGCGGCGACGCCAGCATGGGACCGTTCGCACGTCTGATCCCGCGCGACGAGCGACCCGACGTTCGGCGTGCGGCGGTCGCGCTCGCGCTGGCCGAGGAGCTGCACCGGCGGATCCCGCCGGGCGAGCCGGCCGCGATCCGATGCTCGTGGGACGACGGCTTCCTCGTCGAGGCGCCGATCCCGGCCACTCCCCAGCTCCGGAACGTCGGGGAGCGGTTCCGCAGCGTGTTCGGCTCGAGGCTCGCGATCCGTCCCGCGCGAGCGGGGCGCCCGATGCAGCCGGTGATGGCGCCCGATTAGGACGAGGACGAGCCGGCGGCCGGGCCCACAGCGCGCTCGAGCCCCGGCTCGGCCGCGGGGAGCGAGACGAGGAACGTGGAGCCGGACCCCAGCTCGCTCTCCACCTCGACCCGTCCTCGGTGGTTCTCGACGATGTGCTTCACGATCGCGAGCCCCAGCCCGGTGCCCCCGGTCTCCCGTGACCGGGCGCGGTCGACCCGGTAGAAGCGCTCGAAGATCCGCGGGATGTCGCGCGAGGGGATCCCGATCCCCGTGTCGCGCACCCGGAGCAGCACCTCGTCGCCGTCCGAGCGGACCTCGATCGAGACGGACCCGCCCTCGCGGCTGTACCGGACGGCGTTGTCGATCAGGTTGCGGATCAGCAACGCGAGGTCCTGCTGCGACCCGCGGACCGGTCGCTCGCCCTCCGTGACGATCACCAGCGACACGCCCGCGCGCTCGGCCACGTCCTCCAGACGCTGTGCCTCGTCGCGCGCCGTGGCTCCGAGCGACACGACGTCCTCCAGGGTGCTCCCGGACTCGAGCCGGGAGAGGTCCAGGAGATCGGCGACGATCCGCGAGAGGCGGACAGCCTCGCGTTCCAGCTGGGACGCGAAACGTGCGACCGCGGGCGGATCGTCGTCCGCGGCCTGCCGGAG
>Ga0114129_10016679_pt1 | contig 10460 bp, 9 predicted proteins | sample RhiMetdeltSRZDD1_FD_80071 | JGI IMG/M metagenome (GOLD analysis project Ga0114129, IMG submission 80071) | Populus rhizosphere microbial communities from Tennessee, USA - Rhizosphere MetaG P. deltoides SRZDD1 (version 2) (version 2) | ecosystem: Host-associated > Plants > Roots > Rhizosphere >... | reverse complement strand
TCAGTTCCGATGCCGACGGCATCGGTGCAGCTTATACCGTCCCGGCCAGTCGGTGCGCGACGCGTGCGGCACGCCTCTTTCGACACGTGCTCGCGGGTCGTCGGCTGACAAGTTTGTAATCAAAAGTTTCACGATAAAACCCAAGAATCCAATTGTGTTTTGCGGGAGAACGACGTAACGTCTGCGTTCTCGCGACATTTGAGATTTAAAGGAGGACTTAATGCCCTTAACGCGGACGTTTCTCGTCCCTGTTTGCGCCCTGCTGCTGTGCGCGAGCACTGCCGGCGCAGACGTCATCTCAGACTGGAATCTCCAAACAGCGCAGCGGGTAGCGGCATCGTCTCCGCCCCGCAGGGGTCCTTCGGCCGTCATTGATTTCGCCATGGTGCACCTGGCGATGCGGTGCCGTTTGCGGTTCAGGGTGGAGAACCACGCTCCGTATCTAGAGAGCCCCTACGCAAAGGCGTATCAGGAGGTGAAGGATAAGGGGGCGAACGACACCACCGGTCACACGAGGACGCCGGAAGAAACGGCGACCGGCCGCTTCTTCTCCGACGCCCCCGGGAACTACTGGAATCGCCTCCAGCGCGACCTCGTGGTGAGCGAAGAGCTCAACCTCGGTGACAGCGCGCGCATGTTCGCGCTGGTTGCGATGGCGACAGCGGATGCGATCATCACCTGCTGGGACACGAAGATCCACTACAACGTGTGGCGTCCGATCACCGCGATTCGCGAGGGTGACACGACGGCAATCCCGAAACGATTGGCAACCCCACCTGGACGTCGTTCTTCGCCGCCCCGAACTATCCTGACTACACCTCGGGCGCGAACAATGTATCGGCAGCAACGACGACCATTCTCGCGCACCTGTTCGGCGACAAGATGGCGATTCATACGCATCCCACGCCCTTATCGGCCGGAGCCGGCGACGGCGATGATGTTGCCCTGCGTGCGATAGATCAGTACGCCCTCGGAGATCGCTGGCGTAGCCAGCACGCTCTCTCCCATGTTGTTCTCGGCGATGACCTCGAAGCTCGGGCCCGCCGCGATCACGTAGACATGCCCTTCCTCGCTGGCGAGATAAACCTTGCCATCCGACGCCACCGGAGATGACGTGAACGCCGACTTGCCGTCAGCAAGGCGCTGTTGATACTTCACTTGTCCCGTCTTCGCGTCATATGCCGACAGCACACCGTTGTACTTAACAATGTAGACGATGCCACGATAGACGAGTGGAGTGCACATGTAGCCACCGTCGCGCGGCACGCTCCAGGCCACGCCCTGATTGCTGGACGTTCCTTCAGCCAGCGTGATGTCGCCAGTGGCCGTCTCGCGGATCGCATAGACCGGCGCTTGTGGACCGTGCGCGTTAGTGATGTAAATCAAGCCATCCTGCACAACTGGCGTTGGGATCGGAATGTCCCCGCCGCCTGTCAGCCGCCAAATTTCCTTGCCAGTCTTGAAGTCATATGCGCCGATGTGCCGCCAGCCGTTGACGATCAGCTGCGTTTGTCCCTTGACCTGATGAACCGTGGGTGTGCCCCATGTCGGCACGTCCATTCGCGGCGTTCGCCAGAGCTCGTGCCCATCGCGCGCGTCAAATGCCGCGAGGAACGAGCCCTTCTGAACATCCGCCTGGACGACGACGACGTTGTCGTGAAGGATCGGCGAGCTGCCCGTTTCCCACTGCGCCGTCGGGTCGCTGAACCATCCGGCGTCGAGGACGCCGAGATCCTTTTTCCACAGTTGCTTGCCTTTCAGATCGTAGGCGTAGAGGCCTTCCGATCCGAAGAACGCGATCAGCCGTTCGCCGTCAGTGGCCAGTGTGGAATTTGCGTGCGACGCCTTGGTGTGTCGCTTGATCTTCGGGACGGCTTTCACCACGGTCTGGTGCCAGCGAACGGCGCCAGATTTTTTGTCCAGGCAATAGACGCGCCACTCGTGCTCGGTGTCGTCAGTGACCGGCCTGACGTCGCCGTACAAGCCAACCTTGAGCCCAGCGTCCTTCTGACCGCTGATCGACGTGCTCAAGCAAACGAGATCGCCCCAGACAATTGGGCTGGCGAGGCCGAGGCCCGGGATCGCGGTCTTCCACCGAACTCCGCGTCCGCTCGGAACGTCCCAAGCCTGCGCAAGCGCGAAGCCATCCGCGACGCCACTGGCGCGGATGCCCCGAAATTGTGGCCAGTCCACACCGACTTTCGGTGTCTCCGCGGCGCGTGCGCCGATGCCGACCGCGACGATTATTCCGATTACAAGAACCTGGCGCCGTTTCATTTGCCAGCCTCCCTCGGACGAATATAATCCGAGGTTCGCCGTCATGGTCAAGGATTCGAACCGTGATCATGCTCAGCACGTCTAGGAGGAAGGTTCCATGTCCAGCCAGAGCCGTGCCCGTGCGATTTCGTGCGCCGTCCTCGTGGCGGTGTCCTTGGCTTTGCCGCTCTGTGCGCAGTCGCAGACGGCGGCGGCGGCGACACCCTCCGCGGCCCGCACGATCGATCTGAAGTCGCCTGACGGGATCGCGCTGAAGGCGTCCTACTTTTCTCCCGGACGTCTGGGGCCGGGCCTTCTCTTGCTGCATGCCTGCAACCGTGATCGGTCGTCCTGGAATGATCTCGCGGCCGCAGCGGCCGCGCGCGGCTTCCACGTGCTCGCACTCGACTTTCGCGGCTACGGCCAGAGTGGCGGCACGCGGTCGGAGGATCCGCAGCAACAGCAGTGGATCGCCGACCGGGAATGGCCCGGAGACATCGACGCCGCCTACGTGTGGCTGACGTCCCAGCAAGGCGTCGACAAGACCCGCATGGGCGCGGCAGGCGCGAGCTGCGGCGTGAATCCATCCCTCCAGCTCGCTCGACGCCACCCCGAAGTCAGAACGGTCGTGCTGCTGAGCGGGGGAATCGCCGCGAACGGTCGAGAGCTCCTACGGGACTCCGCCTGGATGCCGATCTTCGGCGCGGCGAGTCATGGCGATGGTGGTGCCGTCGAGACAATGCGATGGGCAATGGGTTGGTCGAGGAATCCGTTGAACAAGTTCGTCGAGTACCAGGCTGCCGGCCACGGCACCGATATGTTTGCCGTTGAGAAGGAACTCCAGCCGCAGATCTTGGCGTGGCTCGAATCGCACGTTCGCGACGCGCCGGCGGCGAGGCCGCCCGTCACGAAGGCCGGTCCCACGATCGTTGAGCAGTTCTGGACCACGCTCCATCAGCCAGGCGGTGTGGAGCGCGCTCGGCAGCTGTACGACGAGGCGAAGAGCCGCGACAACAGCGTCCTGCTGTTTCCGGAAACGGAAACCAATCTGCTTGGTTACCAGCTCCTGCAAGCCGGCAATTTCAAAGACGCGCTCGCCGTCTTTCACCTGAATGTCGAGGGGTATCCGCGATCGGCCAACGTGTACGACAGTCTTTCAGACGGCTACCTTGCGATGGGCAACAAGGCAGAGGCCCTGAAGTACGCGCAGAAAGCCCTCGAGGTGTTGGACAAAGATACCAATGCAACGGCACAGACCAAGCGGCTCGTACGCGAGAGCGCCGAGGGCAAGATCAAGGAGTTGCAAGCCGTCCGTAAGTGATGCGGCCAGAACACCTTCACTGCCGCGCTAACGGCAAACGCCGCGTAGAACACTTCCTCGTTTCGACGCTTTCGACTTGCGCGAAGCGTTGAGGGCGGCGGCTTGACGAACGAGCGCTTTGAACGCGGACTCGTCCACTTTTTCTCCTTCGTGAATGTCGATCGCGCGCCGTACGTTTCCGTCGAGACTCGAGTTGAAGAGACGCGCCGGATCCTTCAGAGACGCACCCTTCGCAAAAGTAAGCTTCACGACGCTCTTATAGGATTCGCCAGTACAGATGATGCCGTCGTGCGACCAGACCGGCGTGCCGGGCTTGGTCGGCTTGACCCACTTCCACTCCTCGACGACGTCCGGGTCTGCTTCCTTGATCAACTGGCGCATTCTGCGAAGAGTCGTACCTCGCCAGTCTCCGAGTTCGCCGATTCTTTTCGAGATGAGTTCCGATGCTGACTGGTTCTTCATGCTTGAATCCTTGAATTCTCCGGGCTGCGTCGTCTGCGCCACCGGGTGACGTACGGCAGTACGAACAAGTACAGACCTGTGAACAGGAGCAGGGCGAGAGGGAGCAGCGGCGAGTAGGTTATCCAGGGCGGAGGCATCCCATTTCCCTGCGCCAGAGCGATGAAGTTGGCAATGACGGTCACCGTGAAGGCGATGGACACCCACCGATGGATTTGCCGGATCCAGATGCTCCAGTTCAATGCGACCTTCCTTTATCAACGCCGAACTGTTGTGCGTACTCCGCGTTCAGTCGCTGCCAGCCGCCGAACTTCATCGCCTCGGGACCAACAATGCGGCCGATCGGCGTTCCCCCGAGCAGGTGATCCAGAACATCGAGGCAAATGTGCCACCCCGCAGCACCCATCGAGATATAGCGGCGATCGATGTTGGTCCAAAGCGTCAAGCGCGTGCCCGCTTTCGCGGTGACGCGCTTCGGCGCGGCAGGCTCCAGCGGTTCGAGCTGCCACCGCATGTCGAAGCCACCCCAGGTGTACTCGAGCACGCGCGGCGGGTCGGCCCGCGTCACTTTGGTTTCGGTAACGTGCGGCGTTGGGGCGCCGACGGTGGTGAGTTGCACGGTGCTTCCAACAGTACCCAGGTTCTTGTCCGCGTCGAAGGGCGCCCACTCGCGCAGTTGCGCAGGGTCGGTGAGCGCCTGCCAGACTTTTTCCGGCGCGTGGCCCAGTTCTCTCACGAGAACGAGCGTCCACTTGTCTCCATGCTTTTGTACCTGCGCCACGTTCGCCGGGCCCGGCACGTACTGCTCGCGAGCGGTCACCGTTTCCTCCTTGTTTTTCTTTTCGTTCGTGTCGATCGATCGAGGCGATCGAGGTGGCGCTCGAGCGCGTCAAGGTGCACGGACCAGAACCGGCGGAACGGAGCCAGCCAGGTTTCGAGTTCTTCAAATGGTTCCGGCTTCAGCCGATAGAGTCGACGCTGTGCGTCCACCGTGGACTCTACGAAACCGGCGTCGCGCAGCACTCGCAGGTGCTTCGAGACGGTTGGTTGGGGCATACCAAGCTGACGCTCGATCTCCCCAACCGATTGTTCCGACGAGACCAGGAGGCCCAATATCGCCCGACGATTCGGCTCCGCGATGATTTCGAACACCGACTCCACGTGCTAGATATACTCTGCAGCGTATATGCCTGTCAAGGCATATATAGCTACGGTCAGAACCAACCGGAGCTTTTCTTCAACTCGTAAGAACTGCCCGGAACTCTTACCGCAGGCAGTCGTCTTTTTAAGTGACACGAGGCGACGCGATGGATGTCGCCAGTCGAGCGGAGGGTACCCATGAGCAAGCTATACATCTACGACAGCAGCAGTTCCATCGACGTGAAGCAGGCGAAGGGCCGCTTCTCGGGCGAGAAAGGGGTGCACACGGTGGCCGCCTCGAGCGTGGCCGACCTCCAGAGCCGACTGGATGCGCTTCTGGGAACCGGCCAGACGTTCGAGCGAGTGCTGTTCCAGACGCATGGGAACTCTGGATCGATCTTCTTCAATCATGAGGCGATCGATTCGGTGAAGATCAGTACCTTCGTCAAGTACTGTGTTCTGTTTCCCAAACGCACAAAGGTGTATTTCGACGGTTGCAATGTCGCCGACGGGAAGCAGGGATGGGCATTTCTCGCAGCGGCAGGGCACGCATTGTTGCTTCTCGGTGGCGGCGTCACCATGGCCTACACATCGCTGGGCACCGGGTTGCCTGGTTGGGTCCCCCTCATTGGCGGCCACACCGAGCATCTGTGGGGCGACCTGAGATTGATCGATTTCAAGCCGGGCGGCATCGAATCGGAACGGCTCGACAGCGACGACGGCATGAACGAAATGATGCGGATAGTGGCGATCACCAAGCAGTTCTAACGTGTCGTTTCGCGCGGTTCTGGCTTCACCCCGTGAGACGACGTTGGCCTAGACGAATGCGATGCAGACCGGCGCCGGCGTATCGAGCGTGACGGTGGTCTTCGTGAGCACGCCGGTTGAACGATCGATCTTGAACACAACCGTCACGCCGTTGTTCTGCCCTTCAGCGAACACGTAGTTACCACTCGGATCGATCTTGAAGTTCCGCGGCGTACCGCCGACTGGAAACGTTTCTTTGAAGGTGAGTGTCCCCTTCGCCTGGTCGATCGTGAAGAGCGCGAGGCTGTTGTGGCCGCGATTCGAGACGTACAGATAGTTCCCGTCCGGATGCACTTCGATCTCGGCGCACGAACCGGTCTGGGGCGCGTCGGGTGGCAGTGTCGATAGCGTGTCGAGTGGGCTCAGCGTGCCCTTTGCCGCGTCGTATGCGAAGGTGGACACCGCCCGCCCTGCCTCGTAGCACGCATAGAGGAACTTTCCGTTCTTTCCGAACGCCAGATGACGAGGCGCGGCGCCAAACTTCGTCGCCTCGACGGCCGGCGGAGTGTTCGGCGTCAGCGCGCCGGTCTTCGTGTCGAAGCGGTAGACCACGATCTCGTCGAAGCCTTTCTCGGCGACCAACAGGAACTTGCTGTCTGGCGACAGCAGCACGCAATGCGGGTGCGAGGTCGGCGGATTGCCGTTCTTCGGCGGCGGCGCGGCCGGATCAAGCCGCTTCGGCTTCGGCACGTGCGGCACGAACGCGTCTGGCGTATCGGCGAGCTTGCCGTCGGCGCGAATCGCAAATACGGCGACCGACGTGCCCTCACTTCCCGGACCGTTTCCATAGTTGCCGACGATCGCCCACTTTCCAGTCGAGTCGACGAGCATGTGCGCGGGCGACAGGCCATTCGTCTTGACGCGGCCGATCGGCGTCAGCTTACCCGAGGCGGCGTCGATTGAGAACGCCGTCACGGCGCCGGTTGGACCGCCCGCCTCGGGTGGCGGAAGTTCATTCGCCGCATACAGAAATCGTTTGTTGGGATGCACGACGACCCAGCTCGGACTGTCGGTTTCGGCGGCGACACCAAGCGACGTGACCGCGCCCGACATCGGGTCGAACCGCCACGCGTAGATGCCTTTGCTCCCCGCCGCGTTGTTCGTGTAGGTGCCGACGTAGAACAGGCGTCCACCGGTCGTTTGCGCGCGTGCGCGTTCGAAGGCGCTGGCAAGAATCGGCGTCAGGGCGGCAGTCGTGAGAAAGTCGCGTCGGTTCATCACGGTCACCTCAGGCGGGAATCATAGCCCATGGCCAGCTGCTCTTGAGTTGTCTGTCGCTCACTTCGCGGGCTTGGCGTTCCCTTTCCGCTTGACGTCGTTCGCCGGCCTTATCGCGGTGTGACCGGCCCAAGGTACTGATCGAACCATCCGAGGACGTCCCGAATCAGGTCGTTGAGTGGCGGCAGGTGGCCGCCGTCATGGACCGCGAGCCGCTTGCGATCCGCGGGAGTGCCAAGCAGCGCGAACAGCGGCTTTGCGACTGTCTCGAGTGGGAAGATGAAATCGTCGCGGCCGTTCAGCATCAGTGTGGGCGCCGTGATGTGCGGCGCGAAATTGATCGGCTCGGCTTCCGCTGGGTGTCGAGTCCCGGGTAATCCTCCTGACAGCAGCACGACAGCCTTGAACCGCGACTCGACCGCGACGATGGGCAGCGCCGTGTGGGCTCCCGCGCTAAGCCCGTAATAGCCTAGCTTGCCGGTGTCGATGTCGGGTCGGGTCTCCAGGTAATCGATCGTCCGACCCAGATCCTTCGACCACTGCACGACCATGTCGCGATACGCGTTCATCTGATCGTCTCGCGGGACCTCGCCCACCCCGACGAAGCGCTGGAACGTGCCCTGATAGATCGGAACGACGAGAGCTCTGCCACCGCGCGGCAAAAAGGTGAAATGGGACGCGCCTGGCGCGACGGACAAATCGCGACCGAACGCGAGAGGCCCGAACGCGTACCCGCCGGGAAACCAGACGACGGCCTGATACGGGGGCGCGGCGTTCTTCGGCAGAAGGATGTAGACGGGCACGCGCTCGCGCCCGTACGCCGCGGCGATCGACACGAATTCGGCGCGCCAGTGCTCCGTCTCCCCTGCCGATTCCACTCGTGCATCGAGCGGACCGCGATCGTACGCGTAAAGAGCCTTATACGCCGCATAGAGCTCGTCGCCGACAGGTGTGAGCGTACTGCCGGCGCGGCGAGGAGGCACCGTTGCCAGCGCCTCAGCCGGTAACGGCGAGAGATCACGCACGCAGCGGAAGCCGTTCGTCACATTTCGATCGTTCGGCAATCGCGCCTCGCGGTGCATCGCCATGTACGCCGGATCGCTCCACGCACCGCCGACGACGTACCGTCGATCGTCTGCCGCGTTCCAGATCCATTCCTTCACATTGCCAGCGAGGCCGTAGGTGCCGAACGTGCCGAGGTCCTTGAGCTGCGTGACCGGTTCCGGTGACCGGCCATTGAAATTGGCCATCGCGGCGACCACGTGGCCAAACAGCACGTTCCCGGTCGCCTGCTTCCAATGAAATATCGTCGGCAGCCGCTTGCCGGCGAACTCGGCGTACGCCGCGGCTTCGTACCAACTGACGCCGCTGACGGGATAGTCGGCTTGCCCGTCGGGAAACGTGCCCAGCTCCCATGTCGCTGGCCCGGGTCGGCCCGTCTTGTCGTGGAAGCGATCGACGACATCGAACGCCTCCTTCCAGTACTTCGACTCACGGTATCCGCCGCCATCGACAAACCGCTTGAAATCACGATTCGTCACTTCGTACTTGTCCATCCAGAAATCCGGAAGCTGGATCGTCGTCGGCCCGTCTGTCGACCGTCCGCCGCGCACGAATACCATTCCCGGAGGCGATTTTCCGGTTGGACTTAGCATCATGACCGGCCCGATCGCCGAGGATCCCTCCGCTGTGTCGAATCCGTCCTTGACGAGCCTCCATCGCAGCTCACCGAGCGGAACGCGCCTGTCTTTGATGGGGACGCGGCCGACCAGCTGCCACGAGCCGTCGACGTCCGGGTAGTCCTTGAAGTACACGTCAGCGCCGACTGGCTCGTTCATGTTGATGGGCGCGGTCGCGGCGCCCAGCGCGCGCTGGACTCGTGGATCCCCAGGAGCGGCGCGCGCCACGTCTTCTCCCAGGCGATAGGCATCGACATATTGCCCGGCGCTCGCGAGTCGCTCGATTTCGGGCAGCGATCGTTCGACCATAGCTGTCACCTGCCACCGACGCACCATGACCCATGTGATCCCGACGACGACGGCAAGCGTCACCACCGCGGCAGCGGCGACATAGCGAGGCGTCCTCGGTGTCTGCGCCGCCGCTGTTGCCGGAGCCACCGGACGGAGGTCGGCGAGCAGTTCAACCGCCGAAGGATACCGCCGTGTCCGATCCTTCTCGAGGCAGCGATCGACGATCGGCGCGAGCGCCTCGGGAACGTCCGGACGAATGTCCCGCAGCGGCTTCGGCTCGTCATGGACGAGCGCCTGGATGGCGGACCAGTCCGACGCGGCACCGAACGCCCGGCGGCCAGCGAGGAGCTCATACAGGACGACGCCGAACGAGAACACGTCCGACCGCACGTCGACCGGCTGGCCGAGTGCTTGCTCGGGCGACATGTATCCGCTCGTGCCGACGACCGCGCCCACCGTAGTATGAGGGGTCGACGTCATGGTCGCGGCATCGGCCGCCGCAGCGGGTTCGGCGGTCCATTTCGACAGACCGAAGTCGAGCACCTTGATCACGCCCTCGGGCGTCACCATCACGTTGGCGGGCTTCAAATCGCGATGAACGATACCCGCCGCATGCGACGCGGCGAGCGCCCCGGCGATTTGCGTGGCGTAATCGATCGCGCGATCGATCGGTATCGGCGCATCGTGCGACAGACGGCTCAGGGGCACGCCGTCGACGAGCTCCATCACGATGAAATCGCTGTCGTCGACGGTATCGATGTCGTGGATGGTGACGATGTTCCGGTGGTTTAACGCGGAGGCCGCCCGCGCCTCCTGGGCGAAGCGCCGCCTTCGCTCGGCACTCTCCGTGCCGATGTGCAGGACCTTGATCGCGACCTTACGACCCAGACGGTTGTCGTCGGCTTCGTAGACGATGCCCATCCCGCCGCGGCCGATTTCCCGTCCGACCAGATAGCGAGAGGGAAGTCGAATCGGCATCAGGGTCAAGGCTGCGACCGATACTACCGCAGTTCAGCGCTGCAGTTGCCCCTCATTAGGATGGTGGTGACGCCACCCGCGATCGGTTTTGAAACCAGTTGGCGAGGCGAACGAGCGGCGAGTGAGCCCACGCGAGCGGAGTGGGGCTTGCGGGGCTCCGCGAGCGAGCGTGTTGGGGAGTCCGAGGGGCGAAGCCCCTCGTAGTGACTAGACCATATGGAAAGACCGACCCCGGCTTTGCATCTCACGCGGGTTACGCTGACCGTGTGAGGGTTCAACGCAGAGCCGCATACAAAGGAGGTCGGTCGTGA
>Ga0114129_10016678_pt1 | contig 10460 bp, 9 predicted proteins | sample RhiMetdeltSRZDD1_FD_80071 | JGI IMG/M metagenome (GOLD analysis project Ga0114129, IMG submission 80071) | Populus rhizosphere microbial communities from Tennessee, USA - Rhizosphere MetaG P. deltoides SRZDD1 (version 2) (version 2) | ecosystem: Host-associated > Plants > Roots > Rhizosphere >... | reverse complement strand
CGCCCGTTGGTCGGACCGGCCGTGGTGATGAGCTGGCGCAGCCGCTGCATGACCGGCGAGACGCCCACGAGTTCGAAACGCCGCTCGACCTTGGTGCGGAGCTGCTGGTTCTCGTCCTCCAACCGGCGCTGGTCCAGCGCATGACGGATGCGCAGCGTCACGTTCTCGAGCGAGAGCGGCTTCTCGATGAAGTCGTAGGCGCCGAGTTTGATCGCCTTCACGGCCGTCTCGATCGAGCCGTGGCCGGACATCATGACGACGAGCAGACGAGGCATGTGCTCGCGGGCGCGCTTCAGGGTTTCGAGGCCGTCCAGTTCCGGCATCCAGATGTCCAGCAGCACCACGTCCGGCGGCTCCCCGGCGATGACTTTCAACGCCTCCGCGCCGCTCTTCGCCACGGTCACCTGATAGCCTTCATCCTCGAGAATCGGGCTCAATGCATTCAGAATGGCGACTTCGTCATCGACGATCAGAATCGATTCCGACATGAACTCCTCGTTACTCGTTCGACGTTAATCGTTATTCGTGAACCACAAGAACGACGCCTGGCCGATCAACGCGTAACGATCCAGGTTGCCCGCCTCCGCTACACCGGCAATTCAAACGTAAAGACCGCTCCCTTCGGCTGATTATTGCCCGCCTGAATTTGACCGTCATGATCGGTGATGATGCGGTGCACGATCGCCAGCCCCAAGCCGGTCCCCGTCTTCTTGCGCGAGAAATACGGCACGAACAATCGGTCCTGGTCTTCGGGATTGATGCCGATGCCCTCGTCGGCCACGGACACGACGGCGCGGTGCTTCTTGCTGTCGAACCGTGTGGTGATCCAGACTCTCCCCTTCTGCCCCATGGCCTGAATCGCATTATCGAACAGGTTGACGCAGACGCGCTTGATCTGCTCGCGGTCGAAGTTCAACAACGGCAACGCCTCATCCAGGTCCAATTGGAACGAGATATCGCGGTGCGCACCGTCGTAGAGCGTGACGACTTCACGGATCACGTCGTGCAGCGGTTGGCGCGCCATCTGCGGAAGCGGCAGCCGGGCGAACTTGGAAAATTCGTCGATCATCTGCTTGAGGCTGCTGACCTCGTTGACGATGACCTCCGTCGACTCATTGAAGATGGTGTCGAAGTCGGCCGCTTTCTCGAAGAATTTCTTGCGCAATCGTTGCGCGGACAGCTGGATCGGCGTCAGAGGATTCTTGATCTCGTGCGCCACACGGCGTGCGACTTCCTGCCACGCGGCGACCTTTTGCGCCTTGATGAGTTCCGTCAGATCTTCAAAGACGAGCACGAATCCGAGGTCCTGCCCGGCCTCGTTCCGCATGCGGGAGAGGTTCAATCCCACCGTCAAGAATTTGCCTTCGATCTCCATCTGACCTTCGAGGGACAGGCTGTCACGGGCATCGGCCAGAATCCGATCGTACGCGGTTTGGAACAGGTCCAGGCGCAGCGCCTTGAACGTGTCGTTCACGGGCCGGTCGCGCAGTTGAACGCCGGCGATGCCCAGAATGCGCTCCGCCGACGGGTTGAACGTGGTGATGAGCCCGGCGCGATCGATGGACAGCACGCCTGCTGCGATCGTATCGACCACGGCCTGGGTGTAGGCGCGCCGGTCGTCGATCTCTTGATTGGATCGCCTCAGCGACAGGTTCGCCTCTTCGATCTTCGACTTGCTGACCCGAAGGTCATGGGTCATGCGGTTGAAGGAATCGACCAGAGTCCCGATTTCATCCGTCGCCTTGGCTTTGATCTGGACGTTCAAATTCCCCCGGGCGATCGACTCCGTCGCCTCGGCGAGGCGCTGGATCGGCACGGTAATGCCGCGGGCCACGTAGAAGCCGAACCACGTCGCGCTGAACATGATCATGGCGGTAATGACACCGACGAACAGATAGGCGCCGGCCTTGATGGGATTCTTCATCGCCTTGGTCTGCTTGTATTCGGTGTATTGGCGCGAAATCGTCTCCCACTTCGCCAGCAGGGACTCCGGGACGAAATCGTCGACCACGACCACGCCCGCCACCGCGCCATGCTTCATGCTGGATTGAATCGGAACCGCCGCACGAATCAGCCGCCCGTTCTGGGACTCCTGCACGCTGGTCAGCTCGCGATTGGTGTTCAAGACCTGAAGGACGAGCTGCCCCACCGGCAGATCCAGGACCATCGGCGGAATGTCGGGATTGAGTGCCTTGCTCAGCGTCTCCATCTTGGCCGAGAAGATTTCCACGCCGGCGACATTGTGTTCCGCGCGCTTTCGCCCCATCGCGGCGACCAGGAGGTCGCGCTGCTCCGGCGTCAACATGTCTTCTCTGAAAATCTCCCGGCCGATGGCCCGCGCGCTGTTCACGGTCAAGGCGATGTGCCCTTCGCGATACATCCGGGCCACTTCATGCGAATCTTTCAACACTTGCTCGATTTGATCGTTGAACCACACGTCCACGGCCTTGTTAACGAGGCCGCTGGCCACGACCCCCAACAGCACGGTGGGGATCATCGAGAAGCCGATAAACGCCGCCACCAATTTGGTCTGGAATCCAGACCCCAACATGCGCTGCCGGCGTTCGAAGTAGGCCTTGATCAGATTTCGCGAGAGCAAGAGCGTGAGGACGACCAACCCGATGAGGTCGACGTTGATCAGCAAGAGGACGAAGGCGTAGTTCGCGCTCGGCATCAAGGAATCGGACTGCGCGGAGCCCGACATGCCGTACTGCGAATAGTAGATGGTCAGGAGCAGGCACGGCACCAGAAGCAGCAGGACGATCCAGACCGGTCGCAGCGGCGAGCCCCGGCGATCGCTCTCGGCGGGCACGTCGTCCGGCGCACGGCCGCCTTCTCGAAGGGAGACGCCCGGCTCGAAGAGAAGGGGCGCCGTAGGGATGCTGCCCTTCTTGGAGGCCCCCACGGACGCGCCGGGCCGCTCTCTGGATGGTGGCCCTATTTCCGGACGATCCGCCATTACAGCCTCCGTTGCCGCTCCGCCAGCGCCCACGCCGACTCGAACTCATGATAGGGCGACTTGAGGACAGTTTCAAATGCCGCCGTGAAGTCCGCGACCTCGGCCAGGGACTCCAATAGTCGCCGCACCTCCTTCAAGCCATAGCGCTCGATCAAGGCGCAGGTGGCGCTGTAACTCTCGGCATAGGCGATCCGCGCGTGATCCGGGGGAAACCCGAGAAAACTCTCGTGCAAGGCATGCAGGGGAATCATGTCCACGTCTTTCGATTTGAGGATCTCGTCGCTCCACGCCCGATCACGGCCCTCGAAATACAGAGCCAGCCCCTCTTCCAGCCACGTCGGCGCATGGCCCCCGGCGAGGCGATGGACCAACGCATGCGCGTATTCGTGAGCCAATGAGGCGTCCACCTCCTTAGATGACATGTTCATCGCGTCGACCGCCAGATGGATGCGGCCGTCAAAAAGGCCGCCCGCCCACCCCGGCGTGTCCGTGAGCCGGCTGAACCGGTCGGCCGCATATAGAATAACGATCGTCCGTTCCGCGGGGAAGGAGTCGAGCTGCCGCCCGATCCGTCGATAGAGGGCCTCCAACCGTTCCGCGACCCGGGTCGCCGTGTCTCGATGCGAAGAACCGTGCTTGACGATGAAATGTGGCTGGTTCTGGCGTTGCAGCGTGCCTTCAAAGTCGGCGGCGCGCCGCACGGCGAACAGCCGGTCCTGAATGCCGACATCATTGGGGTTCAACGTGAGGGCTTTCTCGTAATGCCGGATGGAAGAAGCCAGCTCGTCGCGTGCGAACGAAATGGCGCCCAAGATCGTATGGGCCTCTTCGAGATGGGGATTCAATTCGAGCGCGCGCGCAAGGTCCGAGACGGCCGGTCCAAACTCCATCAGCCGGTATCGTGCCGTTCCAAGGCCCAAAAACAGCCTCGGGTCGTCGCGCCGGTGCGCCTTCGCTGCCGTAAACATCCGAATCGCCTCCCGGTGCCGTCCTCGGCGGAGCATGTCCCATCCGACCTCCACGCACGATTCCGCCGAGGATGCAGGGCCCGACACGAGGTCGGGCGCGTCGCCGGCCTGCCCCGCGAACGCGTGGAAACCCGCACCGACACACGCGAGGACCGCGGCCATCGCAAGGCCGAGGCGTACCACCTGCACTCCCGGTGTCATCACTGTGTGAACACGGCGCGCAAGAGACGAAAGAGGACTGGATCGGGATGTACGGAAAAGGCCAGAATTATGACGCCGATCGTTTGCCTGAGGCCAAGTCCACGTACTTCATCCGCAACGCGTAGAGCATGTCGGTCAGCACCGACTGCTCTTCCGTCGTCAGGTTGCCCTGTGTCTTTGCTTCCAGCATTGAGAGAAGGTCGATGATTTCCTTCGCCTGGGGCAAATTCATGGGCAACCGGCCCTGCTGCGGGTCAAGTTGCTCTCCCATCAGCATCATGGCGGAGGAGCCGAGTGAAAAGACAAACCCGGCAAAGGTAACTGGAGGGTGCGGCTCGTGGCCTTCTTCATGAAGCGAGCGGTCGCCAGGGGACGCAGCCGCTGGGGAGTCAGCAGAGGCCGAGGCGGTGGAGGGCCCCGAAGACGTGCTTGTCTCCTCCTCCCCTCGCCCTCGACGATCCCGAATGACGAAGCTTTTCGGATCTTCTTCGCTCATTCCCGGCTCCCCCGGAAAAACTATCACATCTTTGACAGAGGTTCAAGCAACGCGGCATTGAATCGCCCGCACAAATCCATAATAATGAGCGACTTGGTCGATCATCGACGTCCGGTGCCACCATGTCGTCATCCCTTGAAACACTGATGCAGCTCATGGCGAAGCTTCGGGCCCCTGAGGGGTGCCCGTGGGACCGCAAACAAACTCATGAGTCGTTGAAACCGTATCTCGTGGAAGAGGCCTATGAGGTGCTCGAGGCCATCGACCACGAAGACCCCCGCCGTCTTCGGGAAGAACTGGGCGACCTCTTGCTCCAGATCTTGTTCCACACGCAAATCGCCGGAGAGCATGAACGGTTTTCCATCGCGGACGTCATCCAGTCCCTTTCGGAGAAGCTCATTCGCCGGCATCCGCACGTCTTCGGCTCTCCCGAGCAGAAGGACCAGGCGCTGAGCGCCGATGACGTCAAAGTCAAGTGGGAACAGATCAAACGGGACGAGCGCGAACAGACCGGCCGGCAGGAATCTGTGCTGGAAGGCGTCCCGAAGACGCTACCCGCCCTCTTGAGGGCCTTCCAGGTGCAAGCGCGCGCCGCGCGAGTCGGGTTTGATTGGTCGGAACTCAGGCCGGTCCTCCACAAGCTCGATGAGGAATTACTCGAATTGCGACAGGTTCTCGATGCGACGGGCACCGGGCCGGAAGGCACACCGTCGAAAGAGGCGCTCGAAGCGGAGCTGGGAGATGTGCTGTTCACCGTGGTCAATCTTGCGCGGTTTCTCAAGATCAATCCCGAGGAGGCACTGAGAGGGACGGTCAACCGGTTCATCGACCGCTTTCACTATATTGAGAAGCGAGCGGCCGCCGATGGCCGCCGGCTCGAGGATATGACGCTCGAGGAAATGGACGAGTGGTGGGAGGAGGCCAAGCGCCGGCCCGCCCAGTCGCGCCCACGGGAACAACGCTAGGCAGTCGCGACACGAGCGACGGAGAGGCGATGAGCCAAGAGCCGCATCAATACGAGGAGGGCAAGCGCGCGGGGATGCATCCTGCGATCGTGTTGTTCGGCGTCATCCTGGCGCTGTGGCTGATCATAGCCTTCTTTATCCCGAATCCCAAAAAAGATCGGCAGGGATCGGTGCCGCAGAACCCGGAGGCGGTCTCCGGCGGGATCGAGGAGCCGGACGCGGCGCCCGTCATTTTCAGCGTGGCAACGACCGTTCCCGACGTCAACGCCGTCAGCCTGATCGTTCCCCCACAGGCGACGACCAGCCAGATCGCCGGTCTGCTGAAAAAATTGCGCGAAGCCCGCCTCACCAATACCCTGTCGGATCTCGGTATTCCGCCGACGACTGCCGGAGACAAACTGGGTTCGCATGCCGTCGCCGATATCTACATTTTCTCAGATCGGCAATACGCCACGCCGGACGCCGTACGGGTGCTGGCCCGCGGCGCCCATGCCCCCGGAGAGTTGTACCCTCAAGCCATCCCGTTCGAGACCGCGATGGATCACGTGCGGGGACATTATCGCATTGACTTGCACGACACCGGGAATCCGGATCGAGCATCGATCGGATTTGCGGATGAATCGGGGGTCCATTCCAAGCATTACCGGCCGCTGTTCGGCCATTGATCATCCCACCCGTTTACCGTCTTTCTATGCACACGTTTTTCCCAGGCAACGTAAACCAGGCCGCTGAATTACTTAAGACATCAACATATTGTGGTGCAAGGAAGTTCATCCACAATGCCTAAAACTTGGGCATAGAGCCAACGTGAAGCACTGAGTAGGCTTTCCTCCTACAGCATTAACGTTGCTCACAACCTTATCCACAGATTCTGGGGAATCCTTCCAACAAAAACCCGTTGACTTTTCGCGGCTGAGATTCGATTACGCGGTCGGCTTCGATGAGGAATGCGGCGGAATTCCTGTGCGTGCGGTAATTTCCTGGCGCACCTGCGCACTCACGTCATGCATCCATGTCTCCAATCGACTCCAAAGATGCTGGAGGGGACTGCCGCTGAACGGTCCAATCAGGATATCAGCCCGGTCTAAAAATAACCCTTCTTCATTGGCGATGTTCAGCTTTTGATCGGCGAGACGGCGCGACAGCACTTGGTTGATCAACATCTGCTGTCCCGGCGTCCCGCCGCTGATCTCGAGAATCTTTGTCTTCCAGACGTCGAGTTCGTCCGGAATCGAGACCTTGACCCGCACCGCTTGCGCCATCGGCCACGTCGGGCGCTGCACCGCATAGTCGTACGACAGAACGGGCTCCCGGGGTTCCCGATAGGGCCCGGCCACGTTGATGATCGTGAACGGATGCGTCATCGCTTTGAGGGCTCGAGTTTGATGAAGGTCACCTCTCCCTCACCTTCAGTCCGTCCGCGCCAGCCTTGCAGCCCCTCCCGCATATTGTAAATATTCGTGTATCCCTGGCGGCCCAGGAAATCGCAGGCCAGCCGGCTGCGATCGCCTCCTGCGCAGTAGACCAGCACTTTGTCGACGGTGTCCGGAATCTCGTGGCGATATCGCGCGTCCAATTCTTCGAACGGAACCAGCCGGGCTCCCGGCAGATGCTTCGCGGCGTATTCTTTCGGCGTGCGAACGTCCACGACCACAATCGCCTGTGACGCGCCATTCAGCTCCTCCAAGAGACGCTCGGAATCCTCAGCGGACATATCGACATAGAGACGGCCGTTCACGATCGAATCGCGCGCGACCGGTTTTCGCTCCACGAGATTGGCCACCTGCCAGCGGAGCGGTTGAACGGCCTCCCGAATCTCTTCCGGAACCCGTTTCACACGGGTGTCGGTATAATAGTGATCCCGCTTGAGTTGCTTGAGGTCCTTGGCCAGCGTCATACAGCGTCGAAGCGAAAACGCCGCGACCGCTAGGCTCAGGAGCCCGAGCAGCCAACCCAATCCGTCCATCCGCACCTCCGCCTGGTCGCTACAAGGAATTCGAATCCGGACAGTCACTATAGAAAGCGCGGCCGGCTTTCGCAAGTCCGCCCGCTCCTACAGCGGTTTGTCGAAGAGATACCCGAGCACCTGTCGGGCTGTGTCCGTGCCGTCTCGGATGCAATCGGGAATGCCGATCCCCCGGTAGGCCGCCCCTGTGAGATAGAGCCCGCGGTACGGTTTCAGCAGACTCTGAATGTGGTCCACGCGCTGGAGATGCCCGACGTCATACTGGGGCATGCCGCGCTCCCAGCGATGCACTTCGGCGAACAGCGGGGGCCGCGTGATGCCGGCGAGAGCGGACAGTTCGTCTTTGACGCGACGAATCATCGTGTCGTCATCAGCCTTGACGATGTCCTCGCGTCCGATCCCACCGAGATAACAACGCACCAATGTGCCGGCGGCCGGAGCGCGGTGCGGCCACTTCAAGGACGACCAGGTTGCGGCGAGGATCTGACGCGCCTCCGCTCGCGGCACGACAAACCCGAATCCCCTGACCCCGGCGGCCAGCCGGTCCGTGTCATACGCCAGCGACACCGTCGCGGTCGAGGCATACGGCACGGCCAAGAGCAGGGCGGCGGCGTCCCAGCTGAGCGGCCGGACGAGATCACCCGTGACGAAGGCCGGGGTGGCAAGGACGACGGCATCGGCTGAGAGAGGCGGACCCCCCTCCAGGAAGAGTTGGTACGTCCCCGCGGACGGGCGCGCGGGTGGGCGGATCGAAACGACTCGTTGAGCAGACCGCAGTTCGCCGCCTGTTGCTTCGAGACGGCTCCTCAGCGCGTCGATCATCGTGGTGAGTCCGCCGTCCAGCGTGACAAAGGCCGTGGGGGCGTTCCCCGGCCGGGGCGCCGCTGAGCCGGCCTCCCGCTGCGCGGCTAGGACGCCTTTGATGAGGCTGCCGTGTTTCTGCTCGAGTTCCAGGAACCGTGGAAACGTCGCGCGCAAACTCATCCGGTCCGCGTCGCCGGCATAGATGCCCGCCATCAGCGGTTCCACCAATCGCTCAAACGCTTCCCGTCCGAGGCGGCGCCGGAAGAACGATCCTAAGGATTCGTCGCCGGTCTGTTCGTGCCGTTTGATGAACACATCAAGCGCCATCCGGATGGTCCCGGGCACCGACAGCAAGCCGCTGCGCAGAAACGGCCCAAGCTTCGTCGGCACAATGAGCACCAAGCCCTCGGGCAGCCGCCGCAAGCGGCCTCGGGAATAGACGAACGCCTTCTCTTGAGAGGCATTGGTGTTGACGACTTGATCGCCCAGCCCCAGCTCGCGGCACAGATTCAACGCCCATGGCTTCGTCGAGAGAAAAGAGTCCGGACCTGCCTCGATCACAAACCCGTCGACGCTGTGTGTGCTGATCTTCCCGCCCCAGCGCCGCTCGGATTCCACCACCGTGCAGGTCAGGGGTAAGCCGTCCGCGACGGCCCGGGCTTGAAGCACATAGGCGGTCGTCAGGCCGGCGATACCGCCGCCGACGATCGCGACATGTTTGGGTAGGTGCGGCACGGTCCGATCACGCGACGAGGGAAGCCTTGTGCTCCTCGACAAGAGAGGCGAGGGTCTCGATCAATGCCGGGCCGGCGTTGAGCATCGGAATCCGTTCGAACTGCATGCCTTTGGACTCCGCCAACCGCCGGAATTCGATGTCCACGTCATAGAGAATTTCAAGATGATCCGACACGAACCCCACCGGCGCGAGGAGCACATGCCGATGCCCCTGGCCATGGAGTTCCTCGATGGTCGACTCGACGGTGGGCCCTAACCACTTCTCGTCGCTTCGTCCCTGGCTCTGGTACGCAAATCGCGCCGTCACGGGCCCTAGCATCCTGCATACCGCTTGCATCGTGCCGCGAGCCTGTTCCGGGTACGGATCGCCCATCGCGAGGATGCGCTCGGGCAAGCTGTGAGCGGTGAAGATGATGGGCACCGCGGATCGCGCCTCGGCCGGAAACTTCTGAAGCGAGGCACTGATGTTCTCCGTGATGGCCGCGATGAAGCGGGGGTGGTCATGCCAGCTTTGGACGCAGGTTGTCGGCACGTCGGCCCCCAGCGCGGTCCTGGCCTCTTCCAGCTTCTTGATATACGCCCCGACGCTCAACGCGGAAAACTGAGGCGCCATGCACAGGGCGATCAACCGTTCCGGAAAATCATCCAGCGCTTCGGCATAGGCCTCCTTGATGGAAGGCCGCCAATGCCGCATGCCGACATAGACCCGAAACCCTTCGCCGCCAGGGCCGTTGAGCCGCTGCTCGAGCCGGCGCGCCACCTCGCGCATAATGCCGAGCGCCGGAGACTTTCCTCCCGTCAACCGATACCGCTCGCGAATCTCCGCTACCAGTTCGGGCGGGGTCGGTCGCCCTCCTCGAAGGTCGAGGAGGTACGGTTCGACGTCGCCCAGGCTGTCAGGGCCCCCAAGGGCCATCAAGAGCACGGCGGTTGGTCGTAATGGTCCAGGCATCGGTTCTGTCGTGATCCGTGAATCGTTATTCGTGATACGTCGGAGACATCTTCCCGATTAACGATGAACGATCACATATCGCATTCATCATCGTTGACTGAGCTTGTGCGCGAATTCAATCGTGGCCGCAACGGATTCGACGGGCGTGTTGGGCAGGATACCATGACCCAAATTGAAAATGTGCCCGGGCCGTCCCCCTGCTCTTCTCACGATGTCCTCGACCCGCCGTTCGATTTCATGGAGCGGCGCAAACAGCGCGACCGGATCGAGGTTGCCTTGAATGGCGGCATCGAAGCCGATCTTGGCCCAGGCTTCATCCAGCGGCACCCGCCAATCGACGCCGATGACGTCGCCGCCGGCGCGACGCAGGAGATCGAGCAAGGCGGCCGTCCCGGTGCCGAAATGGATCGTGGG
>Ga0114129_10016677_pt1 | contig 10460 bp, 12 predicted proteins | sample RhiMetdeltSRZDD1_FD_80071 | JGI IMG/M metagenome (GOLD analysis project Ga0114129, IMG submission 80071) | Populus rhizosphere microbial communities from Tennessee, USA - Rhizosphere MetaG P. deltoides SRZDD1 (version 2) (version 2) | ecosystem: Host-associated > Plants > Roots > Rhizosphere >... | reverse complement strand
CGTACGCTGCCGCTTGAGCGCATGATGCGCGACGCCCGCATGTTCGCCATCGGCGGCGGCACGCTCGAGATGATGCGCAACCTCGTCGCCGACCGCGTCCTCGGGGCGCACGTCGACTGGCGCCGCGGCTGACGGCTACTTCGCGGGCGGCTCCGGCCGCAGCGGCGCCAGTAGCTCGGCGATGACCTTGCGCGCGGCGACAACGTACGCCGACTCGACGGAGATGACGCCCGGCGTCCCGACGGGCGCCGCCGGGCGGTGCTCGTGCCAGATCTCGCGTCCGCTGGCGGGATCGAACAGGCTGGCCGTCAGGCTCACGATCACGAAGCGCGTATGTATCGGCGCGTCGGCCTCCCAGCGGCGGATTTCGAGATAGAGCACACTGCCTTTCGTCCCGCTCTGGCGGGCCACCGCGAGTGCTGCGTCGAGGCTCGTCGGCGCCGGCGCGCGACCCTGCGACCCCTCCTGCGCCTTGAGTTCTCCCACCTCGAAGCCCTTTTGCTGCAGCTGGAAACGCGCCTCGGACTGCAGGACGTCTCCGACACTGACCTCGCCCGTGCGACGCACGTAGCGGTCGATGAGGCCGGCGCCCATCACGAGCAGCGGGTCGCCGGTGAGGTTGTTGGCGGGCAGCACCGCGACGCTGCGGGAGATCTGCAGCGGCGCATGGCTCGACGTGGCACATCCAGTCAACATCGCCGCCACGACGACCACGATGACGAAGCGTCCAATCATTGCGGTCCTCTCATCGCTGTCCTCCGCCGGGGTGCAGTCGCTGCTCCACCGATTGCAGCTGCTGGCGCAGCCGCTCCTGCTCCACGCGTAGGGAGCCGAGGGTGCGGCGGACGCCGGCGAGATCGCCCGCGGCCAGCTCGCGATTGGCGCTGGCGACGACGTCAGGAACCATCTCAGTGACTTCGCGCATCAGCGCCTCCGCGCGCGAGGCATCCCCGCTCGTCGCCGCGATCGCGTAACGAAACAGCGCCGCTCCGGCCCGTCGCGCCTGCGCGACTTCCGGCGTGGCCGGCAGCGTCGGCTCGACTCGGCCGGCCATCCGCGCGGCCACCATCTCCGTATAGTCAGCGAGGACCTCACCGGTGAGCCAGTCCTTGTCCCCAGCGGCGTTGGTGCGCGTGAGGCGGGGCGCGACGAACTCGATGAGCGGACGATCGTCGCGGTTCAGCGGCGCCCCGCCGAGGATGTCGGGCGCCAGCGAGAGATCGCCAACATACAGCATCGCGACCGAGCGGGGCGCGCTCAGCAGCGAGTCGTGACTCCACTCCGGTAGCGTGGCGAGCTGCCGTCCCACGCGATCGAGGTCCAGGGTCTGCGGCGCCTTGGCGCCGACGAGGCCGAGCACGGGACGGTTGGGATAGAAGTCGTTGCGCCAGAGCGTCACATGCGGAAAGACGGCCAGAAACGTGCGCGCAATGACCTCGAACTCCTCCCGCGTCAATTGATAGAGGGGCAGCCATTGGCAGAACAGCCCCCCGGGCGCCAGGCGTCGGCTGACCGTTTGGTACATCTCGAGCGAGTAGAGATTGCCGGCGGAGGCGTGCCAGGGAATGAAGAGATCGGACACGATGACGTCGAAGCGCGGACCGGTCGCGGCGAGATATCGCCGCCCGTCGTCCACGACGAGCGTCACGCCCTGCCGCTCCAGCAGGTCGGCGTTCCACCGGCCGAAGTGGCGTTTCGCAAACGCGGCAACGTCCGGGACGAGTTCGATCACGGTCGTATCACCAACGCCCAGCGCCGGCGCGGCGCTGGCTGTGATGCCGGTGGCCATGCCCAGGAAGGCCACGCGTCGCGGGGAGGGATGCAGGAGCAACGGCAGGAGTCCCTGCCGCCGCTCGTTGCGCTCGGCCGCGCTGCCGCCCAGCACGTAGTAGTTATCGAGCCGTAGCTGGACATCGGCGCCGGTGTCCACGACGGTCACGACACCGGCAGCGCTCTCAGCGCTCGCTCGCAGCGTCTCGCCTGCCTTCAGATGCGTCAGCGGCGCGCGGATCGGATCCAGGAACACCGCGAGCACGAGGCCCGCGTATGCGAGGCCTCGCAGAGGGCGGTCATCGTCGCTCATGACGGCCGCCGCCACCAGGTACATGACGGTGGCGAGGAGGAAGCCTGTCCGTAGACCAATGGAGGGCACGAGCACGAACCCGGCCATGACGGCACCCAGCGCGCCGCCGAGCAGGTTCGCCGCGGTCAGCTCGCCGACGGGACGCGACGCGCTGTGACGCTCGCCGACCGCCGCCCACAGCGCCGGCAACACGGCGCCCGCGGCGAGCGTGGCGGGTCCGGCGGTGAGAGCCGCCAGACCGATGATGCGACCGAGGTACTCGACGAGCCCGTGGCGCATTCCGACGTATTGCAGACCCCCCGTGAGGCCGACGAAGCTCCAGAATCCCAGGACCGATGCGACACCCGCGACGGCCAGGCTCGCGGCGGCGACGCGCGCCGGCGCAATGACACGAAGAAGGAGCGCGGACACGGCGGCGCCGCCAGCGAGCGCGAGAACGAAAACGAGACTGACCGCCGCAAACGAGTAGACGGAGTTGTGAAGCACCTGGGCGAAGAGGACCACCCACATGACCTCCAGGCTCATGCCGAGGCCGCCGGTGCCGATCGCGACGAGCCAGAAGGCTCGCGACGGACGCACGCGCTCCGACGCATCGATGGGTGCTGACGTGCTCGCCGTGTCGCCGATCCAGAGCGCGATGACGCCAGCGAGAGCATTGGCCGACGCCGCGATGAGGTAGCTGCTCGTGACGCCAACGACCCCTGGGAGCCCGAAGCCCATCGCCGCGATCCCGGCGGCGCCGCCGAGTGTGTTCAATGCGTACAGAGCGCCACCACGTCGTCCCACGAGGTGTGGCGAGGCGAGTGCCTGCACCACCGTCGGCAGGGTGGCTCCGAGCGCCACCGTCACCGGGAAGATCGTGATGGCGACGACGACGATACGGCCCGCCGTCCCCAGAGCGGCGAGCGCCGCCTGCGCGCCGTCGCCGCCGAGCCATCGGAACATCGCGTACGACGCGACCGCGCCCGCGGCCACCGCGAGCTCGAGCACCGCGTAGCGGCGAATCGGCCTTGCCGACGGGCGCCGCGCGAGAACAGCGCCGACGGCGAGCCCGGCGAAGTAACCGGCGAGCACCGCGGCAGCCGTCGCGGCTGTCGTGCCAAGCACGAGCCCCGCCGAGCGCAGCCACAGCAGCTCGAGACCGAGCGCGCCCGCGCCTGAGAGCGCGAAGGCGGCCCAGAGCAGCGCTGTCACGCGGGGCGGGCGATGAGCGTGCGTCGCAGCCAGTCGCCGGCACTGACCAGCAGCAGGACGGCGGCGCTCACCGCGACCTCGGCGGGACCGAGGGGCATGTCGTAGCGATACGCGACGCAGAAGCCGACGAAGGCGGTGACACCGCCGATGGCGGCGGAGACGACGGAGAACGTCAGCATGCGGCGCGTGAACTGACGGGCCGTCAAGGGAGGCGCCAGCAGGAAGCCGAAGGTGACCAGTGGCCCGGCGGCGAGGACACCGAACGAGATAGTCACTCCGCACAGGACATACAGGAGCGCGTCCCAGAGCGTGGTCCGCTTTCCGAACACGACGGCGAGATCGTGATCGAACGAGACGAGGAGGAACTCCTTCTGAAATGCGAGCAGGGCGATGACCACGGCGCCCAGAACCGCGGCGAGAAAAGCCAGGCTCGTCTCGGTCGCCGCCAGCAGTTCGCCCTTCAGGAGGTTCACGATATGCGCCTCGCCCCAGGGATCGGCGGCGAGGAAGAGGATGGTGAGCGCGCCGGCGATGGCGTACGCCATGCCGATGCGCGCCTCGACGAACTCACGGCCGCGGCGCTCCAGAACCGCGAGCAAGAGGATGCCGCCCAGGGTGAACGCGGTGGCCCCGAGGCGCGCCATGATCGCGTCGCTCGTGCCGCCGTGCGGATGCGGCCCTGCCACGAAGCGGTGCATGAGCAGTGCGAACGCGATCCCGGCGGCGGACAGCTGAGGCAGGGCGACGCCGAGGAAGATCATCCGCCTGAGCACGAAGTACACCCCAACCAGCGGGCATACGAGGCCCACGAGCACGCTGGCAACGAGGGCATCGCGCAGAATGAAGCCTGGCCGCAGCACCTCGAGGACGGTGCTCACCATTGATCTCTCACAACACCGCGGCCACCGTGTGGCGGGCGAGCATCTCGTCGAGACCGCCACGGACGGCTCGGCCATCCTGGACCCAGACCACAGCGTTGACGACGCCTTGCAGCACCCGGACTTGATGGGTGACCAACAGCACCGTCAGGCCCTCGTCGCGATTGAGGGTGCTCAGCACGCCCATGATCGCGGCGGTCGCCTCCGCGTCGATGCCGGCCGTCGGCTCGTCGAGGAGGAGCAGGCTCGGCTCGGCGGCGAGCGCGCGCGCAATCAGCACGCGCTGAGTTTGGCCGCCCGACAGTTGGGCGAAGCGCTGATCGGCGAGACCGCCGAGGCCGACGAGCTCGAGTGCGTGATGTGCCACGCGACGCTGATGGGCGCCGACGCGCCGCCACGCGGAGAGTCGGGCATAGGTGCCCATGAGCACGACCTCGAACACGGTCAGCGGGAACGCGGGGTCCAGCGTCTCGCGCTGCGGCACGTAGCCGAGTGGGCTCGCCCTCCGGTCGATCTCGTACTCGATGGTTCCGCCCATCGCGGGAATGAGGCCGACAATCCCTCGGAGCAGCGTGGTCTTGCCAGCGCCGTTGGGTCCGAGGAGGGCAACGAACTCACCTCGCGTAAGCTCGAGATCGACGTGCTCGAGAACGGGGCGATTCCCGTACCCGAGGCTGACGTTCCGCAGCCTCAGCAGACACAAAACGCGGCGTCAGCCCCCTTTGACCGCATTGACCAGCGTCCGCACATTGTAGTCGATCAGGCTGATGTAGTCCTTCGCCTCCGGCACGCCGCGCACCATCGCCGGGAGTTCGACGAGCTTGGCTCCGGTCGCCTTCGCGATCGTCGTCGCGAGCCCCGCCGGATAATGCACCTCTCGCACCACGACGTCGACCTTGTTCTGGCGCATGCGCTCGATGAGGTCGGCAACGTGCGCCGGCGTGGGATCGATGCCCGGACGAATCTCGATGGTTCCGAACTGCACCATTCCGAAGCGCTCGGCGAAGTAGATCAAGTCGGGATGGTACGTCACGAACTTCTTGCCCTTCAGCGGCGCCGCCTCACGCTGCCAGCGTGCGATGGCCTCGTCGAGCTTGGCGTTGTATGCATCGCCGTTCTTCTTGAAGGTCGCCGCGTGCTCCGGGTAGTTGCGGGATAGTCCGTCGACAATCGCGCGGACGATGTTCTTGCCGTTGCCGGGATCGAGGTTGAAGTGAGGATTGCCCATCGGATGGATGTCCCCGAGCGAGCGGTCGAGCCGTGTCGGCACCTCCAGCGGCGTCACGTAGACCGAGCAGTCGATGTAGGCGGGCTGGTCGCGCTGGATCTTGGGATTACGACTCGCTTCGAGAAGCGCGGGCAGGAACGCATGCTCCATCTCGAGTCCCATCAGGATGACGACGTCGGCACGGTTGAGCAGAACGGCATAGCTGGGCTTCATGGGCACCGCGTGGACGTCCTCCACGCCCGTGGCCAGGCTGGTGACGTCGACGAGATCGCCGCCGACCTGCCGCGTGAGGTCGGCGAGGTCCGGAATGGTGCTCACGACGCGAATCTTTTTCGCGGCCCCGACGTCTGCCGGGAGCAGCGCGACGAGGATTGCAAGGACCGGTAGCAGCATGCGTCGCATGGTCATCTCCTAACGGTCACGGAAACTGTGGACGTGACTGCCGATGATGGCCGTCCACTGCAGGAAGAACTGATCGTCCGTGCGCCGCGGCATCGTCGTTTCGACATGCGTGTATTGCAGGCGCAGACGCTGGAACTCGGAGGCCCATATCGTGAGGTACGGCGAAATCGCCCGCGTGTAGATCGCGGGCCGGTCGAAGTCCTGGACGTACTCGAAGAGGAGGCCCGGGTAGAAGCGACGCGTCAGCCGCGCCTCGAGGTAACTGTAGAGTCCCCACGCGTCCTTGAATCGGAAGATCTGGTTCGGGGTATCCTCCGTCGGCGTGATGCCCGGACGCCCCTCGTGGTTCACCAGCACCTCGGTACCCCAGATGAACCCGCGGTATGCCGCCTGGCTGAGGGGCGTGTAGCGTAACGTGAGATCGACGCCGAATAGATTGCGTTCCTTCAGCCCCTGGTTCCGCACCTCGGGCGTGTACGCGTCGCTCGCTCCCACGTCGAGGCCGAGCGAGTCGGTCAGGTTGAAGAACGTGTGCACACGTCCGAGGTACGTGAACTCCGACAGATCGCGCGGGACGGCGTTGTCGACCCGATCGTTGTCGGCGCCGATCTTGTTGTAGGCGCCGAGCGTGAGCGACACGTAGTGGTTGATCGGCGCGAGCCAGTTGACCTCCACGCCATCGGCCTGCGACTCGCCCCCGATGAAGCGGTCGAGCACCAGCGGCCGGTTCACGAAGGGCAGATCGTGATCGTGGAACGTCGACAGCCTGCCGAACTCCGCGAAGAAGCGCCCGCCCTTGACGGTGAAGCCCCACGGCAGCGACGTCGTGACGATCGCGGCTTCCTCCACGTCCACGCCGTCCGGCGTGCCGTTGATGATCCCGTACGCGCGCGCGAAGGGATCGATGTTGCCGGAGAAGCCGATTTCGGCCGACCGAAACTCGAAGTTCGACTTGTTCTTCCGGCTATGGGAGAACACCGTATCCACGATGAAGCCGATAGCCGGATTGAACTGAGACGGGAACGTCTTGTTGGCCGCCGCGAGCTGCGGCTGGATTTCCTGCAGCACCATCCGCTTCAGCTCTTCCACATCGGGCGTATAGGCTGGGGCGCCGGCGGGCCGCGGCGGCGCCGCGACGGGCGGCGCAGCCACCGGCGGCGCGGCCGGTGCCGAGGGCGGAGCGACGGGCGACAGTCGGCGGATCAGCTCTTCCTGCTGGCGCATCTGCTGCTCGACGCGCCGCAGCTGTTCCTTGACCGCGTCGAGCTCCTGGCGAAGCTGCGCCTCGCCGGCCGGCTGCTGCGCAGGAACGGTGAACGGCTCGGCGATGACCAGCACGCCAAGCGCTGAGGCGATCCCACGTCGTATCCACGTCGCGGCCGATCGGTGCATGGCACTCTCCCCTTGATGAGGTTCTCGCGCGCGTCCTCACAGGGACGACGCATCGAGACGAACTGATCGAGAGAGAGTCAGGCGGGCGGAGCGCGCGACTCGGCGTCGCGGCTGACGAACACGACTGGTGTCGGCGGCGCCGACACGCAGAGCGAGACCGTGACCGTGATCACGAACAACAGGACGGCAACCGGAAGCGGGCCCGCGATGCCGGCCGCGGCGAGCAGAGTGAGATCGTGCTCCTCGTTGAAGAGTCCTACCCCGGCGCCCGTGTGCGTGTGCGGCAAGCACGCGCCCTGCGCAACGAGGGCGACGAGCACGAGCACGATCAGCGCGGCGATGCACGGTCTCTTCATCTTGAGGACCGAGGGCAAGTTACAGCACGTCGCGGGGCTTCGTCAATTCGCCGCGCGTCGGCGGTCAGCGTTTGACCGGCCAGCGACCCCGCCGTAGCATCGGACCGTGACCCGTCTCGCTGCCGCGGCCTTCGTCCTCGTCGCGCTGCTGGCGCCGATGGTGGCCGCTGCGAACGTGCCCGACCCCACGTGGGTTCCGGGCATGTACGACGGCGGCGACGCCGACGAGATCCTCGCCCTCGTCTGGGACGGGGCGCCCGCCCTCGCGGCGCAGCCGCCGGCGCTGCTCGCCCCCGACGCCGTCGTTCTCGCGTCGTTCCCGGCCGTCGCCCCCGCGCCGCCGCGCCTCGCGCGCCCCGCGGCCTCCCGCGCGCCTCCGCTCGCCTGAGCGTCCCGTCCGCTCCGGTCCGACGACGACTCAGCCACGAGAGGAGAAGACTATGTTTGGTCTGGGAACGCAGGAGCTGATGGTCATTCTGGTGATCGTGCTCGTCCTGTTCGGGGGCAGCAAGCTGCCCGAGATCGCTCGCTCGCTCGGCAAGTCGATGCGCGAGTTCAAGAAGGGCATCGACGAAGGCGCGTCCGACGACACGCACCGGGACGACAAGCCGAAGCCGGGCGGTTAGTGGTCGAGCGCGCCGAGTCGCACCACGAGGAGGAACCCGTTCAGCGTGCTCAGGACGCCGAGCGTGGCCATGACCATGGAGAACGCGTACATGGCGCGTGAGGTGGCGAGGATGGCCACCGACGAGCAGACGATGGCGATCTGAAGGAAGACTTCGGCGAACTCGAAGTACCGATCGCGCGTGCGATAGTAATCGCGCTCGTGCTCGAGCTTCTTGGCGTCCTTCTCGATGTCCTTCTTCTCGGCGTTATAGCGCTGCTCCTCGTCCGCAAACCGCTTGGCGAGCTCCTGCTGCTTTTCCTGCCGCGGGCCGCGCGCGGCGGCGACGTCGGCGAGCTCGGCCTGCATGACCAGCGCCTGGGCCCGGTAGAGGTGCTCGCGAATCACCTTGGCCTGGTAGAAGGCCCACTGGTCGGAGGACTGCTGCTGGGCGAGCAGCATGTGCTTCATCGCGTTGCCCGCGCCCAGGGACGCGATGGCGAGAATGACAGCGTAGACGGCGGTGGTGAGAGCGACGCGACGGCTGAACGCCTTGTCGCGTCGCTCCTCCAGCTCCTCCGGATTCGGGAGCTCGACCTCAGGCACGCGGAGGCGTGCCGCCCTTGCGGATCTCTTCCCGCATCGCGTCCTTGCCCGCCTCGAAGGCGCTCATCAGCCGCTGGGTCTGCTCCTCGAACACTTCGCGGCTCTTGTCGAGCCAGTTGCCCGCGCGGTCCTGGGCATCGGTCGCCATGGCCTGGGCCCGGCGTGCGAACTCGTTGCCCTGCTCGAAGAGCTGATCGCGTATCTCGCGGCCCGTCTTCGGCGCGAGCAGCAATGCGGCGGCGGCACCGATGAGGCCGCCGAAGAAGAACCAACCGAGATATCCTGCCGCGTCGTTCCGGTCATCCGCCATGGTGATCTCCTTGCTCCTTTGCGAAGCGGGCCACGAAGACCTCGAGCCCTTTCTTCAGTCCGGCCGCCACGCCGATGAGCTGGCCGGCGCGCGCGAGCCCGGCCAGTCCGTGTACGGCCCGCCCGACGCCTTCGGCCGCGGCGTTCACGCGCTCCGTCATCTCGCCTACGCGCTCGATCTCCTCCTTGGCCTCACGCGCGAGGTTGCGGACCTCGTCGGTGAGGGCGTGCGCCTGGCCGACGAGCGGCCGGAGCTCCTGCTCGACGATCGTGAGCACGGTCTCGGTCCGTCGGATCATTCGCCGCAGCGCCAGGATGGTGGGGATGGCCGCCGCCGTGAGCAACACCGCGCATGCCACCAGCACCGTCTGGGTCCAGGGTTGCATGGGGACTGAATTATAATCTGAGCCATGTCGTCCGACGAGCGCCTCGAGGAGCTGCGGCGGCGCAATCGTGCTGCCGAGCTCGGCGGGGGCGAGGAGCGGATTCGCCGACAGCACAAGGCGGGCAAGAAAACGGCGCGTGAGCGGGTCGAGCTCCTGCTCGACCCCGGCTCCTTCCTCGAGGTGGACCGCTTCGTCGTCCACCAGACCCACGACTTCGACATGGCCGAGCAGCGGATCCCCGGCGACGGCGTGGTCACGGGTTCGGGCCGGGTGCACGGGCGTCCGGTGTTCGTCTTCGCGCAGGACTTCACCGTGTTCGGCGGCTCGCTCTCGGAGGCGTACGCGCGGAAGATCTGCAAGATCATGGACCTCGCGATGAAGACGGGCGCGCCGGTCATCGGGCTGAACGACTCCGGCGGTGCGCGCATCCAGGAGGGCGTCGCCTCGCTCGGCGGCTATGCCGACATCTTCCTGCGCAACACGCTGGCCTCGGGGGTCGTGCCCCAGATCTCGGCCATCATGGGGCCGTGTGCGGGCGGCGCGGTGTACTCCCCGGCCATCACCGACTTCGTGTTCATGGTGAAGAACACCTCCTACATGTTCGTGACCGGTCCCGACGTCATCAAGGCGGTCACGCACGAGAACGTGACGGCCGAGGACCTCGGCGGCGCCACCACGCACGGCACGACCTCCGGCGTGGCGCACTTCGCGGCGGACAGCGAGGAGGAGTGCCTGGCGCTGATCCGTGAGCTGCTCACCTTCCTGCCGCAGAACAATCTCGAGGATCCGCCGGTGCGACCGACGCACGACCCCGTGGATCGTCGCGACGAGGCGCTGCAGTCGATCGTCCCCGCGCAGCCCAATCGCGCGTACGACATGAAGGAGATCATCCAGGCCGTGGTCGACGACCGCTATTTCTTCGAGGTGCACGGGACCTTCGCGCCCAACATCGTGGTCGGGTTCGCGCGATTGGGCGGGCGTCCCGTCGGCATCGTCGCCAACCAGCCCGCGCATCTCGCCGG
>Ga0114129_10016676_pt1 | contig 10460 bp, 7 predicted proteins | sample RhiMetdeltSRZDD1_FD_80071 | JGI IMG/M metagenome (GOLD analysis project Ga0114129, IMG submission 80071) | Populus rhizosphere microbial communities from Tennessee, USA - Rhizosphere MetaG P. deltoides SRZDD1 (version 2) (version 2) | ecosystem: Host-associated > Plants > Roots > Rhizosphere >... | reverse complement strand
GTCGAAGAGCGCCGCGATTTCGAACCCTTCCACACGGAAACCGGGATAGTCGGCGAGGGCAAGCCCGAGATTGCCCGCTCCCATGATCGCGACGCGCACGCGTTTGTCGAGACCCAGGATCTGCCGGAGATGCCGGCGCAGCTCCTTGACGTAGTAGCCGACGCCGCGAACGCCGAATTCGCCGAAGTGCGCCAGGTCCTTGCGGATCTGCGCAGCGTTGAGATGGAACTGCTCGGCGAGCGCGTGCGACGAGACGGTGCGCACGCCGGCGGCGTCGAGCTGAGTGAGGCACCGGAGGTAGACGGAGAGCCGATTGGTCGTCAGCTCGGACACCGACTCGACGCCGTCGCGGCCCCAACCGTTTTTCAGCGGTGGCAAGGGGTTGGCGGGCTGCTTATCCTGGGTCGGGTCCGGCCCGGTGCCGGGGAGCTTGTGCCGTTTCTTCACAAAGAGACGATTCTAGGCCAGAAAACGCCTCAGGGCCACACGGAACGGCTTGCTGCTAATATTCCCGGTCGCATGGCACACCAGCCCGCCGCGTCCGTCGCCACCCGGCCAGCCGCCCCAGCAGCCTTTCAACCATATGTCCCGGCCAATAAGACACTTGCCGAATTCACGCCCAAGGCCATCGTCCTCGGTGCGTTGTTCGGGCTCCTTTTCGGGGCCTCCACGGTTTACCTCGGGCTGCGCGCGGGCCTGACTGTCAGCGCGTCGATTCCGATCGCGGTGCTCGCCATCTCGGTACTCAAGAAACTCGGGGGGTCCACGATCCTCGAGAACAACATCGTCCAGACGATCGGCTCCGCCGGTGAATCGGTGGCCGGGGGCGTCGTGTTCACCGTGCCGGCGTTGATTTTCCTGACGCCGCGCGGGCCGGAATACTTCAACTACTTTCAGATCACGATGCTCGCCTTCGCGGGCGGTATCCTCGGCGTCCTGATGATGGTGCCGCTGCGGCGGGCGCTGATCGTCAAGGAACACGGCGTCCTGCCCTATCCGGAAGGCACGGCCTGCGCCGACGTGCTGGTCGCCGGCGAGCGGGGCGGGGCGCTCGCGCAGACAGTGTTCATGGGCCTCGGCGTGGGCGCGCTCTGGAAGGGCCTGTCGTGGATCGTTCAGCTGTTTCCCACCACGATCGGCTACACCGTGCCGCGGACCGGAATCTTTCCGAACGCCTCGATGAACGTGGACATCTCTCCCGAGTACATGGGAGTCGGCTACGTCATCGGCCCCAGAATCGCCGGCGTCATGTTTGCCGGAGGCGTGCTGTCGTGGCTCGTCCTTCTGCCGCTGCTCTCGATCATGGGCAACTACATGACCGTGCCCTTCCCGCCAGTCCCCCCCAGCGGTTTGCGGATCGATCAGATGTCGGCCGGTCAGCTCTGGAGCGCCTACATTCGTTATACGGGCGCCGGCGCCGTGCTCGCAGCCGGGCTGATCACGCTCGCACGCACGATTCCCACGATCGTCTCGTCGTTCCGCGACAGCATGAAAGATCTCGGCGCAAAGGGCGGAGCGGTGACGCAGGCGCGCACGGAGCGCGACATTCCGCTGCTCGTCGTCCTCGTCGGCAGCCTGCTGCTGGCGATCTTCCTCGCCGTGGCGCCCGGGATGCCTACCCAGGGCAATTTCCTGGCGGCTGTGCTCACAATCGTCTTCGGCTTCTTCTTCGTCACGGTATCGTCGCGCATCGTCGGCCTGATTGGCACGTCGTCGAACCCCATCTCGGGGATGACGATCGCGACGCTGATCCTCACCTGCACGATCTTCGTGATGCTCGGCTGGACGGGTGATTTCTACGCGCCGATCGCGCTCTGCGTCGGCGCGGTAGTCTGTATCGCCGCGGCGAACGCCGGCGCGACGTCACAGGACCTCAAGACGGGATTCATCGTTGGCGCGACGCCGGTCTATCAGCAGTACGGCTTGATCATCGGCGTGCTCGTCTCGTCGCTGATCATCGGCTACACAACGCTCTATCTGAACAACGTCATGACGATCGGTTCGGACGCGCTGCCCGCGCCGCAGGCGACGCTCATGAGCACGATCATCAAGGGGCTGCTCAGTCAGAACCTGCCGTGGGGCATCGTGCTCGTCGGCGTGTGCATTACGCTGACCCTCGAACTGTGCGGCATCCACTCGCTGTCGTTCGCCGTCGGTTCGTATCTACCGATCGCCACGACGGCGCCCATCTTTGCGGGTGGTCTCGTTCGAGCCTATGTCGAAAGGAAGACGGGGGCTTCCGAGGAGTCAGAAGTCGGCTCCGGCACGCTGTTCAGTTCGGGCCTGATCGCAGGCGGGTCGCTGGCCGGAATCCTCTATGCGGTCCTGTTCGGCAACGGCATCATCGGGGACGCCGAGGGCGCGGCGGGCCTGATCCCGGCGATTCATGACGGGACCATTGGTCTCGTGGCAGGTGGCCTGCTGTTCTTTGCGCTGGGCACGATCCTGGCTCGGGTCGGACAGCGTAAACTGATGTAGTGCTGCGCTCACGCACGTCCGCAATCGCCGCCTGCGTGGTCTTCGCCGGTCTTGCCGGCGGCTCCATGCTCGCGCAGCCGTCGAACCGGATTGCCACCACGCCGGAGGCGCTGGTCACGTCCGCCTTGTTCTTTCACGGCAAGCGCGTGGCCGTGCGAGGAAAGGTCCTCGAGGCCGGCGATCAGGGCCGCCTCGAAATTCCTGTCGACGAAGCGGTTGCGGCAAAACGTCAGACACCTCCACAACTCTTCATCTTCTGGCGCGAGCGGCCAACCCGGAGTGACGGCGAGATTCGCGGAGAGTTCTGGGATCTCGGACGAGTCACCCGGGACGATGGGCGTTTTGCCACCTACGATTTCACGAGGATCCTGGAAGCCACTACCAACGGCCGGTGGCCGGCCCGCGACGAGATCTACGTGATCCTCGGCGCCAGCATCATGGATCCGGCTGTGCCGGCCGCACCGTCCCTGCGCGCCATCGTGCTCGATCCGAATACCTACAACAATCGCGAGGTCAACCTCTCGGGCCGGTTCAGGGGACGGAACCTCTACGGGGATCTTCCAACGCCGCTGAACAAGTCCAAGTGGGATTTCGTGCTGCAATCGGCGGACGCGTCAATCTGGGTCAGCGGCCTGCGGCCGCGCGGAAAAGGTTTCGACCTCGATCCCGGCGCGCGCGTCGATACGGGCCGGTGGCTGAACGTCGGCGGCATCATTCACGTCGAGGGCAACACGGTCTGGATCGAGGCGAAGTCGCTCGAGCAGACCGCCCCGGTGAGTGACGCGCCGGTCGAAGTGGAAGTGCCCGTGGTGCCGAAGGAACCGCCGCCGACGGTGATCTTCAGCGCACCGGTACCCGACGACACGGGTGTCGATAGAAGCACGACCGTCAGGATCCAGTTCTCCCGCGATATGGACCCGAAGTCGTTCAAGGACCGCGTACGTGCCGTCTACGTGCCACCCGCAAAGGGCGAAACGCCAGCGCCGCCCGTCGTCGCAGCGAGATACAACCCCGGCAACCGCGCGCTGGAGATCAAGTTCACGGCGCCACTTGAGCGGTTTCAGACGGTCAAAGTCGAACTGCTGGAAGGCATCACGTCCACGACCGGCGAGCCACTGCAGCCGTGGACGCTGACGTTTTCTGTAGGCTCGTAAAGAACACCGCCGTAGTTCGTGGTTCGTGGTTCGTGGTTCGTGGCTCGTGGCTCGTAGAGCCAAACAGCACCGCGAGGGTTTTCGAGCGACGAGCCACGAACTACGAACTACGGCAGCGTGATGCCAGACAAACTACGCCATCACCTCTGTTCTTCCCCACCGCCTTCTGATTGCGCGGACGAACCAGGCGGCGAAGGTGATGATCAGAACAAGCGAGACGATCACGACGATCGCTGCAACGGCGGGGTACTTCAACGCCAGCGCTGCGAGACCGAGGACGAAAATGTCTTCGGTGATGCTCAGCACCCAGTTCGAGAATGGCTCAGGGCTGGTGTTCGCGACGGCGCGCGTGCCGGCCTTGCTGAAGTGGGATCCTGCCGCGACGGTTCCGCCGAGCAGCGCCACGAGGCCTTCCATCGTCGGGCTCGGATTGCCGAGCGTGTTCACGGCGATCAGCGCGCCGCCGATCGGGCGGATCACCGTGTGAACGGCGTCCCAGATCGAATCGACCCACGGGATCTTGTCGGCGACGAATTCGATGACGTAGAGGACGAGCGCCGTGCCGATCACGACGTCGTTGTCGAAGACTGCGAACTGATCCGGCAGCGCCACCCAACCGTATCGCTTGGCCAACCCGAGAATCGCCACGGTGGCGTACAGGTTGATGCCGGCCGCGAACGAAAAGCCGAGCGTCCGTCCGAGTGCAGCAAGTGTTTCGATCATGGCGACCTGATCCTCAGATTCCTTCGATTACAAGCCGGCCGCGACAACGGAGCGGCCGGACCAGGTCCGCGAAGAGGCGCTCTCCTCTAGATTACACTTCGCGGAGCAGCGCCTCAACTCTTCCGCGGACGCTGGCCACCAGCCGATCGCGGTCGTCGAGCGTCATTCCGGCCGTCTCGACTGGCTCGCCAAAACGGACCGTCACCGTCACCGGGCGGATGATCGGGCTCCCCTTGCGCATGGCTGACCGCGCGCCGGAAATCGCCACCGGAACGACCGGCGCCTGGCCCTGGATGGCCATGATGAATCCGCCCTTCTTGAACGGCAGCAGCTGACCCGTTCGGCTGCGCGTGCCTTCGGGGAAGATGAGAAACGAGTTGCCCGCCCTGAGTGCCTCCGACGCCCGTTCGATGGCCGGCAGGCTCTGATCGCGATTGCCGCGCTCGAGCGGCACGAAACCAGCGAGATCGAATGCGCGGGTCAGGATCGGCAGCTTGCGCAGCTCGGCCTTGTAGAGGATCCGCAATCGGGGGAACAGGTCACGAAGCGCACGAAAGACGACTGGGGGCTCAACGTTGCTGGCGTGGTTGACGGCATAGACGGCTGCGCGCTGCCGCTGGATGTGATGGCCGCCCTCGACGCGCATCTTGATTCCACTCAGCCAGAGTCCCAAGTTCACTCCGACGAGACCGGCGCGATACAGGGTGGCGGGGCTCCCGATGATCAGCGCGAACAGCACGAACGGCGCACCGATGATGAGCACGTAAAGCGAGACGGTGACGTACGCCGCCAGCGACCGGACGGCGGCCACTGCGGTGGCCAAAGGGGAATCGGGCACAGGCGGAGATGCGATGATACAAAAAAACCGGCCCCTGGGACTGCCCTGAGCCTGTCGAAGGGAATGCTACGATGCCCGACATGATGCCGCTGCTGATGACGCTGGTCTCGCTGACCGTCCTCCAGACGCCCGCCGCAGGCGCTCTGCGCTTCACGGCTCCGCCGGAGTGGACCTCCCGGCCGGCAGCGTCCGCCATGCGGGTTGCGGAATACGTGTTGCCGAAAGCGGCGGGAGATCCGGAAGACGGCGAATTGATCGTCTATTTCTTCGGCGGAACCGGCGGCAGCGTCGACGCGAACATCGAGCGCTGGCTCGGGCAGATGCAGCAGCCGGACGGACGGGCGTCACGTGACGTGGCGACGCGCGCCACGCGTACCGTCAACGGCCTGAGCGTCACGACGCTGGATTTGGCCGGGACGTACGTCGCCGAGGTGCGGCCTGGATCCAGCGAGCGCCACAACAAGCCGGGTTTCTGGATGCGAGCGGCCGTCGTCACGACGCCGCGCGGTCCCTATTTCGTGAAAGCTGTGGGACCTGCGAAGACGATGACGCGCTGGAAGGACGCCCTGGACGCGTTCATGAATTCCGTGCGCGTGGACAAATAAAGAAGGCCGGAAGCTGCGGTCAGCTCCCGGCCTGAATCGTGCGGAATCCCGAGATGCTCAGGACGCCTTGGCCGTCCGACGCGCGGTGACGCGCGTCGTCGTAGCCGCTGACGCCTTCGCCGCTTTCGCGCGGGCGATGGAGCGGTTCTTCATCGTGAAGCAACGCTCCAGCGCGCGATCGACCTTGTCTTCCACCATCGTCGTGTTCTCTCGCGACACCTCGGAGATTTCCGAGATGACGAGGAACTTGGCGCGATCGAGCATCCGTTTCTCGCGGAACGACAGGTTCTTCGAGCGCGAGAGGAACGTCAGGCTCTTCAGGACTTCTACGACGTCGTAGATCGAGCCGGTACGCATCCGGTCCGAATTGTCCTTGAAGCGCCCTTTCCAGTTCTGGTGATTGTCGATCTTGCCGTCGCCGAGGAGGGAGAAGAGCCTTTCGATCTCTTCGTCGTTGATCGCGCGCCGGAGCCCGACGCCGTCAACGTTGTCGACCGGAACGAGCACTGTCGTCTCGTTCGCGACCATCCGCAGATGGTAGAAGCCGCAGGTGGTGCCTAGGATTGTTTTTGTTTCGATGCCTTGAACGACGCCGAGTCCATGATTTGGGTAAATGACCTTGTCACCAACCTCGAATGTCACATGTCCCCCACAGAGTAAGGTGAGTCGGTTAGGAGTGAGCCCGACGAGCAGTTCAATCAGTATACCGAAGTTCATACCGCACGGCAACGAAAAACACCGAAAAAACGGGGGTTTTTGCAGTTTTGGGCACCTCCGCCGCGTGTCGAGACGGCGGCTTTCGTCTGCCGTTTTCAGGCAGCCGACCCGTCTGCTCTTGCCTAACCGCCATCCCGGGAATGATTTGCGGCCGAATGCCCGAGCGCACTGTCAGCGTTGGTTAACACCTGGGGGAACTCCTATGATGATCGGATGTTGAGGCTCGGAACGCTCGTCCTGGGGTTCACGATCGCCTTTCTGCCACGGCAGAGCTTAGCTCCTTACGTCCCAACCCCTCCTGACGTCGTCGTGCGCATGCTCGAGCTGGCGAAGGTCACCAGGAACGACGTCGTCTACGACCTCGGGTGCGGCGACGGCCGCATTCCGATCGCCGCGGCCGCCAAATATGGTGCGCGCGGGGTCGGTATCGACATCGACCCGCGCCGAATCGAGGAGTCACGGGCTAACGCGAAGGCCACCGGCGTGGAGCACCTGGTCGAGTTTCGTCTCGAGGACGTGATGAAGGCCGACGTGTCGCGTGCGACGGTCGTCACGTTGTTCCTGCTGAGCTCGTCCAACGCGAAGCTCCGCCCCATGTTGCAGTCGCAGCTCGGTCCGGGTGCGCGCATCGTGTCGCACGCCTTCAGCATGGGCGCCGACTGGCCGGCCGACAAGGTTGATCAGTTCATCAGCGAGCGCGGCGACGAGGTCACGCTCTACCTGTGGACGATCACTTCCAGGTAAATGGGCAAGGGGCGACGGGCAATGGGCAATGGGCAAGGACCAGGGCAGCGTCAGAAGCGCATCGCCCATCGCCCATTGGCGCGCGAAGCGCGGCATTAAGCGCCGTAGCGGGCGAGGGCGAGGTCGACGATCTCTTCGATCAGCTGCGTGTAGTTGCGCCCTGACTTGCGGGCGGCGAGGGAGAACTCGGCTTTCGCCGCCAGCCATGGATTCGGATTCGCTTCGATGACGGCGACCCGCCCGTCTGGACGCAGTCGCATATCGATACGCGCGTAGTCACGCAATTCCAGCGCCTGATACACAGCCACGGCGGTCGTCTGCATCAACGTGGCCGCCTCCTCCGACAGATCTTCCGCGATCGCTGACTTCGTATCCCTGTAAGCCCGCGTGCCCTTGCCCCACTTCACCTCGGCGCCGGCGATGCGCGGCGTGCCTTCGGGGAGCTTCGACAGGTCGAGCTCGACGACCGGCAGCGGCTGTGGATTGTCGTTGCCGAGGACGCCGACGTACATCTCCCGGCCTTCCACGTATTCCTCGATCAGCACCGGTGAATCGAAGTTCGCGTGCAGCCAGTCGATCCGTTCCATCAGCTCGCGGATGGACGAGACGACGGCGTTGAACTCGATCCCAATCGAACCGTCTTCCCGCGCGGGCTTGACGATGACCGGGAACGCCAGGTCGTGGGAAAAGTCGAGGCGGCCACGGAACGATCGGGCGAACACAGGCGTGTGGATGCCGTGGAACTCGAGGATCTTCTTCGCCACGGCCTTGTCCTGCGCGTACAACAGCCCGTGCGATCCCGAGCCCGTGAACCGTTTGCTCAGCAGCTCGAGATAGCTGGCGATGCAATAGTCGGCAGTATCGTTGCCGGCAAACGACTCGGCGAGGTTGAAGACCAGGTCGCAGTCGATGCGCGCAAGGGCGTGCAGGCTCTTGATCGACCCGTCGAGGACATGCAGCGTGGCGTCGTGTCCGAGTTTTCCCAGCGTGTCCGCAACTTCATCCTCGACCTCCTTCTTGTCGAGGGTTCGGGTCAGCGGGGCCTTCTCCGACGATCCGCTGCCGGATTCCTCCGGCTCCTCCCAGCGATCGTAGAGGACGAGAATGTTCAGTTTGCCCACGAGTGAGGGAATTATAGCGTAGTGTCCGCTTTCAGACAGAGTCTGACGGCTTCACCCCACCTCGCTAAGTCCCAAACGCGCTGTCAGTTCGCGAGTTCGATCGCGCGACGCTTCGCATCGTGCGGATCGTTCGATGTCAACGCGTCGATCGCGTGCCGCGGTCTGATCGCACGACGAATCACTTGACGAGTGACAGGAATGACGATTCAATCGAGGGTTCATCTTCGTGACAACTAAGTCGGGGACGAATAGTGGGACGGCCGGAAGCATCGGCGCTCACAGGGAGGGACGAACCATGCGGAAGGTCTTCATAGCTACAGTGCTTCTCGCGCTGATGGCTCCACTCGCGGCGGCGCAACAGGAAACCGCCACCGTGATCGGCACGGTCATCGACGCACAGAGGGCGGCGCTTCCGGGTGTGAGTGTCACCGTGCGCAACGTCGAGACCGGTTTCAATCGCACCGGTGTGACTGACACCGAGGGCCGGTACCGCGTGGCGGCGGTTCCGCCGGGATCGTACGAGATTTCGGCGCAGATGCAGGGATTCGGCACCGGCGTGCGTCGAGGCCTCACGCTCACCGTCGGCGCCGAGGCGGTCATCAACTTCGAACTGGCCGTCGCAAACGTGGCCGAAGAAGTGACGGTCACCGCGGACACGCCTATCGTCGAGACGACCACGTCGGCAGTTCAGGGTACGCTGCGTCGCGAGCAGATCGATCTGCTGCCGTTGTCAGGCCGCGACTACACGGCTCTTCTGCGCCTCGTGCCGGGCGCCGCCTCGAACAACAATTCGTATGGATTTGGCGGATCCCGCGGACGGTCGAACACCTGGAACGTCGACGGCGTCGACAACTCCGACGAGATCTCCGGGTTCGCGCACCAGAGCCCGGCGCTCGATTCGATCCAGGAGATCCAGGTGCTCGTCAACGGCTTCAAGGCCGAATACGGCCAGGCCTCCGGCGGCGTCGTCAACGTCATCACCCGCTCCGGGACCAACAATCTGCGCGGCAGCGGCCTGTTCCTGTTTCAGGATGACAGCCTGCGGGCGAGGAGTCCCTATGCGGATCGCTCCCTGCCGGCCGATCCGTTCCAGCGCATCCAGTACGGCGCGACAATCGGCGGACCGATTCAGAAGGACCGCACGCACTTCTTCGCAACCTACGAGCGCGAAGATCGCGATACGTTCACGTCGACGACCAGCGTGTACCCGTCGACCGCAGAGGTCAATGCGGCAAGCGCGTCGACGCGGGCCTTTCTAGCCAGCAACGACATCGACATTTCGCGCTTCGGCGCCGGCGGCCGGCAACGGCTCGTGCGCCCTGAATTCGTGGACGTCCACAAGATGACGGCCAGGGTCGACCAGCAGTTGAACACGAACCAGTACTTCACGATTCGCTACCTGCTCGACTCCAACGACCAGCCGTCGGGCCAGAGCGGCACGCTCTTCGACTACAACGGCGGCCGCACCTACCTCAGGACGAACTACGTCAACTTCAACCACAAGTGGCTGCTGTCTGCGAACAAGCTGAACGAGGCCTACGTGCAGTACGGCCACCATCACGAGCGCATCGACGCCATCTACACGACGATTCCCCGCGTGACTATCTCAGGCGGGTTCGACCTTGGATCGACCACCAACTACAACCCGGTCACCAATCACGTGGTGTCGTTCAACAACAACCTGACGTGGACGCTCGCCGGCACGCGGACCGGTGAGCACGTGCTGAAGATGGGCGCCCAGGTGAAGATGCTGAGGTCCGACAGCTTCTTCGATTCGAACTTCCGCGGCACCTGGACGTTCCCGAACAACGCCGCGTTTCTTGCCGGCACGCCCTCGCGGTTCACCCAGAACCAGGGGGACAGCAGCCTGAAGCGGCCCAACGAGCTGTACGGGTTCTTCGTTCAGGACGACTGGCGTCCGTTCCAGGATCTGACAGTCAACGCTGGACTGCGCTACGACTACGAGTCGGCCAAGACGCAGGCCCTCGTGAACGTGAACCCCGACGGCGAGCCCGGACCGGGTGTGAGCAAGGACCGCAACAACTTCTCGCCGCGGATCGGCTTCGCCTGGTCGCCGCGC
>Ga0114129_10016675_pt1 | contig 10460 bp, 9 predicted proteins | sample RhiMetdeltSRZDD1_FD_80071 | JGI IMG/M metagenome (GOLD analysis project Ga0114129, IMG submission 80071) | Populus rhizosphere microbial communities from Tennessee, USA - Rhizosphere MetaG P. deltoides SRZDD1 (version 2) (version 2) | ecosystem: Host-associated > Plants > Roots > Rhizosphere >... | reverse complement strand
TCGCCTTCCCCGAGCGGACGGTCATTACGAAAATAGATTGCCCGGGCGGCAGGGGAATCGCCGAGGAGTTTTGTGCGATACTTGATCGCCTCCGCTAGTTGCGGGTAGACGGAAAATCCCTCGTCCGCTAGACGAATGGCTGGTGCCATGACTTTCGCCAGCGGCATGGTGCCGTACTTTTTTTGGATTTCCACAAGCCCAGCAATCGTACCGGGGACCGCCACTGCCAGGGGTCCGTTGCGGCTCAGCTCGGGCACGGCTTTGCCGTCGCGAATAAACATGTCGTGTGTAGCTGCAAGAGGGGCACGTTCGCGGAAGTCGATCGCAATGGTTTCCTGGTTCCTGGCGAGGTAGAGAAGAAAGAACCCGCCACCGCCAATACCGGTCGACTGCGGGCGAATGACGCTGACGGCAAACGACGCCGCGACGGCGGCATCGACCGCGGTGCCTCCCCGGCGCAACATCGCCAGCCCGGCTTCGCTGGCCTGTTCACCGGCAGTGACAACCATGCCTTGATGCCCGGTGACAACGAACGGGCCATATTTGTCCGAGTCGTGGCGTTCGGCCGCATTTCCTGCCAGCGGGAACGTGAGACAGAGAAAGAGATAAACGCAGGGATAGAGACGGAGATAGTGTGAGAACCGACGAAGGTGGGAAAAGCGTTTTTTCACTCGTACACCAATCTTAAGTTTGCACGAGAGTATAGGGAAGCGCCTCACAGTCGGCAACGGACTTGTACGGGTTCTCTATGGTGCTTCCTTGTATGTTTTGGCTCCGCTAAAGATGCTCATTAGGAAGCGATTTTCCGATGGCGACACTAATCAATCCCAACCCCAAACAATGATTGACTTCAAAAACCTCGGTTGTTAGGGTGCGGGACAGGAGGAACCTTCTATGGCCTCGGTCAATAAAGTCATTCTCGTCGGCAATCTCGGCAAAGATCCAGAGGTGCGCTTCACGCCAAGTGGGCGAGCGGTAGCTAAGTTTCCACTCGCAACAACAGATAGTTGGACCGACCAGGAAAATAGCCGGCAAGAGCGAACCGAGTGGCATAACGTCGTGGTGTGGGGCAAGCAAGCCGAATCTTGTGGACAATACCTCGCCAAAGGTCGCCAGGTGTATGTTGAGGGTGCAATCCGTTCGCGGAGCTATGACGACAAGGAAGGCAACAAGCGCTATATCACTGAAGTCGTGGCGCAACGCATCCAGTTTCTTGGAGGCGGTGGTGGACGGGGTGCGTCAACCGCGGCAGAGAGTGGTGGCATGGGTAGCTTTGATGAATTCGGCGGTGCCCCGGTGCCATCGGAGGATGACGTTCCCTTCTAAGCAGGTCCGACTTCTGCAATCCCTTCACTAATGACGTCTTTCCCGTCAGCATTGTAGGTCTCATAGGCGTAGACTTTGAAACCCTCTTGGTCTGGGAGTGGCCACGTCACAGTGGTGATCTCCTGACCAGGAAAGACCGGACGGGAAAACCGCACGCGCAAGCGCCGCAAGCGCCGCGGGTCACCATCACACAAACGGTCAATCATCACTTTGGAGGTGAAGGCCATCGTACACAGCCCGTGCACGATAATCCCGGGAAGGCCGGCCAACTTTGCAACGTTTTCATCAACGTGAATCGGGTTGTAATCGCCAGAGGCTTTGGCGTAACGATAGGTTTGATCATCGTCGATTTTATGGCGGGCACGAAACAGAGGTTCGCCCAGGGCAGAGGTTTCATCGATCCGAGGACGTTTCCGTTCTCGACCGCTGCGCCCACGGATCAGGGCAGTAAAACGCATCGTCTGTACCGGTTCCGCGCGCTGATTCACACAGTGAACATCGATAGCGAGTGATTCTCCTGCCGCTTCTTCTTCGATAGCGGCAACAGCAGCGGTACTGGTAATGATGTCGCCAGGCACAGTGGGTCGGAGAAACTGCATGTCTTGTTCACTGTGTAGCAAGCGGAGAACATCGACGTTGAGCTCGCTGTCGGTCACAACCGTCATGATAGAGAGCCAACCCGCGACTACACCAAACATGGGTGGGGCGATAATTCCACCCGGTCGCTCTACGGCAAGAAACCACGGATTATCTTCGTTGTAAGCACGAGCATACGAGGTGATCGCTTCAGTGGTCACGCCGTAGTCTTGCGGTGGGTACTGCTTGCCAACAAGAGCGCGGTTCAACCCCATGGAAGATATCCCCCTGTTCTCGGCTACCGTTCCCAATAGCCGTCGTCGACGAAACTCACATATTTCCCTTTCCCAATGATGAGGTGGTCGAGCACGCGGACCCCCATGATGTCTCCGACGTCTCGAAGCCTGCGGGTGATATGTAAGTCTTCCTGACTCGGGGTAGGATCCCCGCTCGGATGATTATGTACTAATACCACGGCGGCAGCGGATTCCCGAATCACCGGATTAAACACCTCGCGAGGATGGACGAGGGAGGAAGTGAGAGAACCTTCTGACACACGCACGTCTCTGATTTTTCTGTTCTTGGCGTCAAGCAGGAGAACATGAAACTCTTCTTTCTTCAAGCTTCCGAGCTGCTCATGGTAGTGCTTAAAAATATCGCTGCTCGAACGAAATTGATCTCCGCGCTTGATCTCTTCCTGGGCAAAGCGTCTGGCAATTTCTAAGGCGGCTTTGATCTGCGCCGCCTTGGCCGGACCGATTCCTTTGATCATGCAGAGCTCCTGGGTGCTCGCATCCGCTAACGAGCGGAAGGAATTGTCGCAGAGAGTCATCAGCGCACGGCCATGATCTAAGGCGCTCTGTCCGGTGCTGGCTTCCCCTGTGCGTAAAATAATTGCGAGTAACTCAGCCGGCGAAAGAGATTCAGCTCCATGTTCAAGAAGTTTTTCGCGCGGGCGGTCGGACTCGGGCCATTCTTTGATCGGTTGCATAGGAGTGAGGTTTTCGGTGGTTCAGGTTGAAGAAGAGGACACGATACCCCGAAGAAAGCAATTTCCACGGGCAAGTCGACTTATTTGACTGTCACCATTACCTTGCGGTCTCGTGGCCCGTCAAGCTCAACAAACAGCACGGCTTGCCAAGTGCCGAGCGTGAGTTTGCTCTTTAGCACTGGGATCATTTCACTCGGGCCGAGGATAGAGGCTTTGAGGTGCGCGGCGCCGTTACTATCGACTTGGTCGTGACGCCATCCCCCCCCGGGCACGAGTTTGTCGAGCGCATCGAGCAAATCAAGGCCGATCTGCATATCGTCATTTTCATTAATGACGACCGCCGCAGTCGTGTGCGGAACGAAGATGTGACAGAGTCCTTCATCGACATCGGCCATCTTCACAACTTCGGCCACTTCCTTGGTAATGTCGATGACCTCGCATTTTTTGGTAGTCCGGATTTTCAGTTCCATAGCTACTCAATTGTGACAGGTATTCCGGCGTTGTTGGCCTCGGTGTTGTGAAACTCCCCCTCGAGTTGTCTCTGGTCAATGATCTCGTCAGGTTGTGTCCGTTCGTTCGGCTGATGCTGCTCATACAGTTCTTCAGGTTGCTCATATTGTTCCGGCTCTTCCGTACGGGAGCCTAGGGTCACGTCAGTCGGCATGCCATTTTTCTTGAGTAAGACCTTGAGCAACAAGTTCTTATCAATCATGTCCTCCCAACCACTCTCCCGGACGACCTTTTGCGCTTCCTCCCATAGGTCAGGAACGAGCCCATAAATATCCTCATGGACTTCGGCGTAGACCTTTCCGTTCAGAATACCGATTTTCACAGGCTGATAGACAAATTCGCCTGGAACACCAACACGAATGACGTTAAAGAATTGTTGAATGTCCTCGGGATACATGCGAATGCACCCATGTGTCACTAACCGCCCAACTGCCCACGGATTGTTGGTGTCATGGATCGCGTACAGCGGCAGGGTCAACTGAATCTTATATTTTCCCATCGGGTTATCAGGCGAACCGCCGGGAATGAAATCTTCACTCCATCCCTTTTCGGCGATGCGCTCCTTTTTTATCGATTCGGGGATCACCCAAATTGGATTTGGCGTTTTACCGCTAATCTTGAACTTGGCAACCGGCGTGGGCCAGTCTTCGCGCCCCAACCCAACCGGCAGCGTGACAACCATTCGCTGAGTTTCCCCTTTTTGCCGCGGTGGAAAATAATAAAGTCGCATCTCAGGAATGTTGACCACGACTCCTTCATTGCCGCTCTTGGGAAGCGTCCAAAACGTCGGTAGCGTTAATGTTTCCCCTGCTGGCGGCAGCCAGGGGTCCATGTCGGGATAAACCTGAACCACCTCGTTATACCCAAGGTCAAAGTAGCGCGCGACATCAAGGAGCGTATCTTTTTCCTGTATTACGTATTCACGGGGTGAACCAACGATAATTTGTGCTCGCATATCCTTCGGGCCTAGCGGAAGAGTGAACGGGCGGGCAATAATGATCGTCTTGCTGTAGAAGTTTTCCTCTTTCCACGCTTCGGCGAGACTGGCGAAGACAAAAAACAGGCTGAAGGTGGAAACGAGCACCCAGACGTTGCGTACAGACTTTCTTTTCATCAGAATTTCCTCCTAGCACCACCCGACGCAGATATCATATCACGTGACGTATGCCCCCACCAATGTCAGACGTGCAAAGAGATTTATCGGAGGAAAAGCAGAGAGGCTTACCACAAACAGGGAGTTAGGGTTTCGGAGGGGAGGAGATTTTCTTTCGCGATGTGCTTTTTTTGCTATTCTTTTGCTCGGCCAAAAGACGGTCAAGTTTGATGTTGAGGTTAACCAAACTGCCCTGGACGGTTTCAACTTTTGCCAGCAATCTGTTGTAATCCTCTTTCGAGGGAAGATTCAGAAGTGCAAGCATAGTAGCCATACTCTTGTCGATCTTTCCCTTCGTTGAGGACGCATTACGAAAGGCCTGTTTTACGAATTCAGAAACCGTCGGGTAAGAAAGTGCCTCTTTCGCAAACCGAGCCATCCCCTCTTCACCTGCCTCGTAGAGCTTGTCGAAAATGGTCTGTTCTTCTTTCATTGTTCCGGTATAAAACGAACGAAAGGTTTACGAGGCAGTATAACAGACAATTAGAGGAGAGGAAGAGAAGATTGTGAGTTGGGAGATTTTTCTTGGATACTTTACTGGGTTACGTTTTCTCGCAGACGATCTCCCTTTTTCCGTGTTACTCGGGACTGCTTTAGCCGCTCATGTGTGCGACGGCGTGATGTGCCGCCTTTTTGCTCATAAGAATGGATACCGAAAATGGTTGTGGACTGTCCTGGGATTCGTCTTTGGCGTTTGGGCGGTACTCGCGCTAGTCATTCTCCCTCGACAGGAGGAAAAAATGGGAAGGTTTCTTCGATGAGTTGTGGCCAAGGTAATGACGGCCGTTCTTGCGGAGACGCCCCGGCGGGGCGTCTCCGCGCCAAATGAGGCCGGTATCTCAATCTCCCATTACTGAGTAGGATCCCTGCATCAATTCAGCTGCTGGAGACAGGCACGAATTGCATCAAATTCGGGCATATTCCTGGCATCTTCTGAGACCCAGGCGTATCTAACAGTTCCACTCTTATCGATCACAAACGCTGATCTCTTGGAGACGCCATTGAAGCCCAGAAGATTATCGTAGAGTGCGCCGTAAGAAGAAGAAACGGTTTTGTTAAAATCGCTTAGCAACGGGAAGTTGTATCCTTCTTTTGCCGCCCAGGCATCAAGCGCGAAGGGGCTGTCTACGCTGATACCGACAACCTGAGTGTTATCGTTTTGGAGTGAGATCACGCTATCTCGCACCGAACAAAACTCTTTCGTACACACACTAGTAAAAGCGAGTGGGACAAAGAGAACGACAACGTTCTTTTTTCCTTGCAGGTCACTCAGCTTAAAGTCCTCCATCTTACTGGTCTTCAACGCGAAGTCTGGTGCTTTCTGTCCAACTTGAACGCTCATATGTCCTCCTCTGTGGATGTAATGTCTTCCTCGACCGACACAACAACTTCTTCTGCTGCTACTTCATCCTCTTTTTCCGCGAGAAGTGCAAGACTCACCACCCGCTCTTCCGGGCCGGTGTTCACTAATCGCACCCCTTGGGTGTTTCTCCCAATCACGCGCAGTTCGGCCATACGGAGACGAATGATTCTTCCAGTGTCGGTCACGAGCATCAGATGATCGTCATCGTTCACTTGTCGCACGCTGACGACTTCTCCGGTTTTTTCGGTCGTGCGCATGGTGATCACACCTTTGCCACCACGCGACTGCAAACGATACCCGTCAACGTCACTACGTTTCCCATAACCTCGTGCAGAAACCGTGAGAAGCGTCGCCTCTTTATTGATAGTTTCTAGAGAAACCACAGCGTCCTGCTCGTCGATCGTAATGCCTTTCACGCCGTAGGTACCACGCCCGGTTGGCCTGACTTCTTCTTCCGAGAAGCGAATCGCCTGACCGCTCCTGGTTGAGAGCAACACTTCTTGTTGTCCATCCGTAAGTCGCACGCCGATGACTTCATCATCGTCTTCCAGCGCCAGTGCAATAATGCCATCGCGTCGTGGGTTGGCGTAGGCCATGAGTTCAGTCTTTTTCACTAAGCCTTTGCGCGTGGCGAAGATAAGGAAGTTGCCTTCTTTGAATTCCCGCACCGGCAGGAAGGCGGAGATACGCTCCCCTTCCCGCAATGGTAGTAGGTTGACGAGGGCTTTTCCCCTTGCAGTTCGGCTGCCTTGCGGGATCTCGTGGACCTTGACCCAGTACACGCGCCCTTTGGTCGTAAACACCAAAAGAAATGAGTGCGTAGAGGAAATGAAGAGATGCTCGACAAAATCTTCTTCTCTTGTATTCGCGCCAACCACTCCTTTCCCACCTCGGCGTTGGGAGCGGTAGAGCGTGACCTGATTCCGTTTAATGTACCCTTCATGAGAGACGGTGACGACCATATCCTCTTCGGCAATGAGATCTTCATCGGAAAGATCAGTCGTCTCGGAGACGATTTGCGTACGTCGTTCGTCAGAAAATCGTGTTCTAATGTCTTTCAGTTCTTCTTTGATGATCGCATCAATTTCCCGCGCGCTTGCCAAAACGGCTTGCAGACGATTGATCAATGCGATGGTCTCGTTGTACTCCTCAATGATCTTTCCTTGTTCGAGCTGCGTCAGGCGTTGTAGGCGCATGTCGAGAATCGCCTGTGCTTGTATCTCGCTTAGTGAGAATTGCACTATTAAAGTTTGCCGAACAGAGGTTGGGTTTTGCCCCTGGCGGATGACTTGTAAGACCGCATCAAGATTATTCAGTGCGATCCGCAGTCCGTCGAGAATGTGCAGTCGATCCTGAGCTTTCTTCAAATCGAAAGCCGTACGTCGCCGAACAACCTCTCGACGGTGGGTAAGGAACAATATCAGAGTATCTTTGAGGGTGAGAAGTTTGGGACGGCCGTCGACAATCGCGAGGAGAATAACACCAAACGACTCCTGCATCGGTGTCAGTTTGTAGAGTTGATTCACGACAACATTAGGCACAGCGTCTCGCTTTAGTTCGATGACGATGCGCATCCCCTCGCGATCAGACTCGTCACGCAGATCAGAAATTCCCTCGATACGTTTCTCATTGACTAAATCGGCAATTCGTTCAATGAGTCGTGCTTTGTTCACCTGAAAGGGAATCTCATTGACGATGATGGTGGTTTTTCCGGTGCGCTCGTTCGTTTCCATGGAAGTACGAGCGCGCATTTGTACGATACCTTTTCCAGTCTCATACGCTTCACGAATCCCGCTTGTCCCGTAAATGAAAGCGCCAGTGGGAAAATCCGGACCGGGAACGTACCGTCGGAGATCGGTATTGTTGAGAGTCGGGTTCTCAAGCAGTGCCACTAACGCGTCGGCCACTTCTCCGAGGTTATGCGGAGGGATGTTGGTTGACATGCCAACGGCAATTCCAGAAGCGCCGTTAATGAGGAGATTCGGAACCTTTGCAGGAAGAACGGTCGGTTCCTGCGTTGAGTCGTCGTAGTTTGCCGCAAAATCTACGGTGTCTCGATCGATATCAGCGAGCATTTCGCTGGCGATACGGGTCATACGAATTTCGGTGTACCGCATGGCAGCCGGAGGATCACCGTCGATAGAACCGAAGTTTCCTTGTCCGTCGATGAGCGGGTAACGCAAGGAAAACTCTTGCGCCATGCGAACGATGGTGTCGTACACCGCCACATCGCCGTGAGGGTGGTACTTACCGATGACATCGCCAACGACACGAGCAGATTTTTTGTACGCTCGATTCCAGTCGTTCCCTAACTCTGACATCGCGTAGAGAACACGACGATGGACGGGTTTGAGTCCGTCCCGGACATCGGGCAGCGCCCGCCCGATGATGACGCTCATTGCGTAGTCCATGTAAGACTGACGCATCTCTTGCTCGATATTGACCGCTACTAATCCGTGATTCGATCCTGGTTCCATTGTGTCCTAGATGTCTAGATTCTTCGCCGCCAGCGCATTTTCTTCGATGAAACGGCGCCGGGGTTCGACCTCGTCTCCCATGAGTGTAGAAAAGACTTCGTCGGCTTCGTAGGCGTCTTCAATTTTTACGTTCAGTAAGGTTCGCGACTCTGGGTCCATGGTCGTCTCCCACAGTTGTCCGGGATTCATTTCCCCCAATCCTTTGTAGCGCTGAATTTCCATTCCTTGGCGCGAACGGGCGTGAATGTAATCAATAATCGCCTGTTGATCAGCAAGCGTAACGGCTTCGTCCTTTTCCATGAGTGCGAATGGAGCAGGACCAATGATTTGCAGCTCAGTAAACGTACGTATCAGTTCGTGCGCCTCAGGAGACGTAAGAAAGTCATCGTCAAAGATGGTGTGAATTCCAGAACCGTTGGTTTTGGCGGTTACGACAATGCGATAACCGCCAATTTCCTTGTCTTCTTCAGCGAAAAAGGAAATCGGCAGGAGATCTGGAAAACGAGATTTGACTACCTCTTCGGCTTTGGAGAAGATTTGCTCGAGCGCTGTGCGATCTTTGAGGACCTCGGCAGAGAATCCTGATTGGCTGAACAGGGCCGATACAATCCGGCGATCTTTTCCTTTCCGTTCGACGAGGTCGAGTAGTTTTTCACAGCGGGAAAATTCTTTTACCCAAGCTTTAAGATGTTCTCCCGCGAGCGGTCCGACTGTTACATTCTCGATCCCAGTATTAATAAGAAAGTCTTCGAGCGCGTTGTCGTCCCTGACGTATCGCTCCTGTTTGCCTTTCTTTACTCGATACAGCGGCGGTTGAGCGATGCACAAATAACCGTTCTCTATAATTCCGGGGAGCTGGCGGTAAAAAAATGTCAGGAGAAGGGTACGAATATGCGAGCCGTCAACATCCGCGTCGGTCATAATAATTACTTTGTGATATCGGAGTTTAGAGAGATCGCTTTCTTCTCTTCCGACCCCTGCGCCGAGAGCGGTAATGAGCAGCCTAATCTCTTGCGAAGAGAGCATTTTGTCGAAGCGGGCTTTTTCAACGTTGAGGATCTTTCCGCGTAATGGAAGAATGGCTTGGTTGGCGCGATTTCGTCCTTGTTTTGCCGATCCTCCGGCAGAATCTCCTTCGACGATAAAGATTTCGCTCTTGGCCGGGTCGCGTTCCTGACAGTCCGCAAGTTTTCCTGGAAGCGAGCCAGAATCGAGCGCGCCTTTCCGACGTGCCAACTCTTTTGCCTTGCGTGCAGCTTCCCGAGCGCGAGAGGAGTCGAGACTCTTCTGACCAATTCTTTTTGCTTCTGCCGGATGCTCTTCGAAGTAGGCACCGAGCTTTTCATTGATCAGCGCTTCAATGAAGCCTTTTACTTCGCTGTTGCCGAGTTTGGTCTTTGTCTGCCCTTCGAACTGTGGTTCCGGAACTTTGGCGCTGATGACTGCGGTGAGCCCTTCACGGATGTCTTCTCCTTGGAGCCCCTCTTGGTCCTTTTTGAGCAGACCATAAGAGACAGCATAGGAATTTACCGTCCGCGTGAGCGCGGCTTTCAGACCGATAAGATGGGTTCCTCCCTCAATCGTATTGATGTTATTCGCAAACGTGTAGATGTTTTCTGTGTACCCATCGTTCCACTGCAAGGCAACTTCAGCTTCGATCCCGTCCCTCTCGCCCTTAAGGTAGATAACTTTCGGGTGGATGGGAGTCTTCGCTCGCCCAAGATGTTCGACAAAGGAAACGATGCCGCCTTCGTAGAAGAAGTCATGGTGTTTTTCTGGATCGCGTTCGTCGGAGATGGAAATTCGTAGCCCAGAATTCAGAAAGGCGAGTTCTCGCAACCGTTGGGAAAGATAATCGAAACTGTACTCTCGCTCGCCGAAAATCTCGACGTCAGGCTTGAACGTCACTTTCGTTCCACGCTCTTCGGTGACGCCTATTTCTTTGAGTTCTTCCTCGGGCGTACCCCGATGGTAACGTTGCTGATAGACTTTCCCGCCGCGCTTGATTTCGAGATCGATTTGCTCAGATAAAGCGTTGACGACAGAAATGCCAACTCCGTGGAG
>Ga0114129_10016672_pt1 | contig 10462 bp, 11 predicted proteins | sample RhiMetdeltSRZDD1_FD_80071 | JGI IMG/M metagenome (GOLD analysis project Ga0114129, IMG submission 80071) | Populus rhizosphere microbial communities from Tennessee, USA - Rhizosphere MetaG P. deltoides SRZDD1 (version 2) (version 2) | ecosystem: Host-associated > Plants > Roots > Rhizosphere >... | reverse complement strand
TATCCGCATGCGCAAGGAAGTGCCGGAAATCGGCTGGGGCGATTTCGAAGTCCTGAAGATCGGCGACTCGGCGGTGTTCGCCGTCCGCTATGACTGGCGCAACAATTCCGTCCTGTTCCTGCACAACCTTGCGCACGAGCCGCGGGAGGTCGAGTTCTCTGCGGGGGTAAAAGGCGACGCCGGCAAGTTGCTCGTCAGCCTGTTGGGCCAGGATCACAGCCGTGCCGGCGACAACGGCAGGCATCGAGTGTGTTTGGAAGGTTACGGCTATCGCTGGTATCGGGTGGGCGGCCTGGACTATCTGCTCAAGCGCACGGAGTTCTAGCCGTTTTCTTTCATCAGGATCGTCAGCCCCTCGTTGGGACGCAGGGCAAGATCATCCATGCGTCCGCTGCGATCGAGATACGTGGACACAAGGATCGTCGAACCGCTCAAGGCCTGATCGGAGATCGGCTGGGTCGTGCCGCCGAAATTGAGGCAGACAAGAATTCGCTGATCGCCGGTCGAGCGTTCGAAAACGAGCACGTTTCCCTGCACGCTCACCAGCAGCAAGGCCCCGCTGTTGAGCGCCAGATACTGGCGTCGAAGCAAGAGCAGGCGCCGGTAAAGGCTCAGGATGGACGTGGAATCTTTCCGTAAGGATTCGACGTTGCACGATCGATACTGCGGATCGAGCGGGAGCCACGGCACGCCGTCGCTAAACCCCGCATTCGGCCTGTTATCCCACTGAAACGGCGTGCGCGACGGATCGCGGCTAATTCCCAGCCCCGGCTCATTCTTCTCCCATGGATCCTGCATGACCTCCGGCGGGATCATCACTTTGCCAATCCCGAGTTCGTCGCCGTAGTACATTGTCGGGGTCCCGCGGAGCGTAAGCAGCAGCATGGCGGCAATACGCGCTTGCGCGGCGCTCACGCGGGCCGCGATACGCGGCTGATCGTGATTTCCCAAGACCCAGTTCGGCCAGCCGCCCGACGGCAAGGCGGCTTCATAATCGGTTATCAGCTTGGCGATCGCTGGGGCCGTCCACGCGGTGAGAATGAGCTGGAAATTGAACGGCAGGTGTGCGCCGCCCAGGTCCTTGCCGTAGTAGGTGACGAGCCGCTCGATCGGCAGATAGATCTCGCCGATCAGGACGCGCTCGTCGTATTGATCGAGCACCCTTCGCATCTCGGCGATCACCTCGTGCGTTTCGGGCTGGTCGGCGCTGTAAACAGGAAGAAACCTGTGAATGCCAGGCTCATCCGGCCGATAATTCGGATTGGGCGGGTTGTCGCGCAGTTCGGCATTCGCCGATCAGGACGCGCTCGTCGTATTGATCGAGCACCCTTCGCATCTCGGCGATCACCTCGTGCGTTTCGGGCTGGTCGGCCATCCTTGATCAGCAGCCAGATGACGTCGACGCGAAATCCATCGACCCCGCGTGCGAGCCAGAATCGCAGCACGTCGTACATCGCGGCACGAACGGCCGGATTGCGCCAATTGAGGTCGGGTTGCTCGTGCAAGAAGCTGTGCAGGTAATACTGCCCGGTCAATCTATCGAGCGTCCAGGCCGATCCGCCAAATTGCGAAAGCCAGTTGTTCGGCGGTAGCCCGTTGGGCTTACCGTCGCGCCAGATGTACCAGTCTCTTCGTGGACTGGTCCGCGACAAGCTGCTCTGCAGAAACCATGGATGCTGGCTTGAAGTGTGATTGGGAACGAAATCGAGGATGACCTTGATGTCACGCGCGTGCGCCGCCTCAACCAGCCGATCGAATTCATCCAGCGATCCGAACAATGGATCGATATTGCAATAGTCGCTGACGTCGTATCCGAAATCCGCCATCGGAGAGGGGTAGATCGGCGATATCCAGATCGCGTCCACGCCCAGCCATTTCAGATAGTCGAGGCGCTCGGCTATCCCTTTCAGATCGCCGACGCCGTCGCCGTTCGTGTCCTGAAAGGAGCGCGGATACATCTGATAAATGACCCCGCGTTTCCACCAGACGGAATCGGTCATCCTCCCAAGGTCTCTGGTCCGTGCGACGTTCTCAAGTGTCGATGGTCTCTGCACAGCGGACTTAACACTTCAGTGTTTCACTTTTCTGTCAGATAGGACGCCTTGCCGCTCGCCGGCAATTGGCCAGATAAAAAAACCCCGCCAATTGACCTGGCGGGGTGAAGTGGGAGGAAAACGCCTTCACCCTTCCAGCTTGGATCAAAACGAATCAACCCTCTGTGATCCACCTCACATTTGCGCCACGGCACTGTTGATATTTTCCAGCCTGGCGGTGACGAGAAATAGCCAGAGCGCGCAACAGTCAGTGTGAATTCCATGATCGCCTTCGTGATTGAACATTCCAAGCTCATCATGATTTTCCTGCTGATAGGAATCATTATTGCCTTGGCGTCGCGCCCGTACCCGCATGAAACGCGCGAATGATGGGTGGGTCGTAACGCAAAAAGCACCGAGCAAAAAAGAGGCCCCGCCGAAGCGGGGCCAAGTTCTTTCAAGCCTTTACTGTTGTTTCTGGGCCGGCGGCTGATTGTCAGCCGGTGGCTGGGACTTCTGTGCCGGCGGCTGGCTTGAGCCCTGACCCGACGTCGAAGGCGACGAGCCGTTGCTCTTGTTGCTCGCGCCCGACTGGCCGGACGAAGTGCTGCCGCTCGATGGGCTGCCTTGACCGGTGGTCTGGCTTTGCGACGGAGCCTGGCCGCTCTGGTTCTGCTGAGCGGATGGTGTCCCGCTCTGGCCTTGGCCCGACGTGGACTGGTTCTGAGCCGGCTGGTTCGATTGTCCGGTCGTGCTCTGCTGCTCTGACGGTGCCTGTCCGGAGGTGTTCGACTGACCGGACTGCATTCCGCCCTGGCCCTGCGTCGTAGACGACCGGTCCTGCGCATTGATGCGGCCGGACAGTCCTAAGGCAGTGACCGTCCGTGTATCGATCCTGCCGCTGGCCTCAAAGCCCTGACGGCGTTGGAAGACGATCAGGGCCTGGCGGGTGCGATCGTCAAACCTGCCGGTGATGCGGCCACGCAGGAAGCCTCTGTCGATCAAGGTCTGCTGCAGGATCCGGATTTCCGGCTCGTTAAGGTCTACGACCGTCGTGCTCGATGCACCTCCCGCAAAGCTGGCGCCTCCGGCACGGCTGAACCGCGCCCGTGGCCCGGCCGGTACGACGTCGACGATCTTGTGGCTACGATCCACGATCACGACCTCATCCTCGACCACGAAGAAGCTGTAGTCGCGGTATTGCGGGAAGAACTCAACCAAGACGGGGAATGTCGTTATCGAGGCGAAGCGTACCGACCTCGGCACCACCGCGCCGGTGTGAATGTCAAAGTTCACGCGGTTGACGCGCGGCACATTCCTCGCCGACAGAACAGACTGCTGGATCCGAGTCTGCTGCTGCGCGCTGATTTGAGTTCCAGCCTGCGATTGAATGCTGGCGCCCGATTGCTGCGTCGAACCCTGGCTTTGGGTCTGGGTCGCACCCTGGTTCTGCGGGGTAGAGCCCGTGGTCTGGTTCTGCTTGGAAGCATCAGGACCCTGCTTTTGCGCGTCCTGGTTCATCGAGGGCGATTGGCTCTGCTGCGACTTGGTGTCTGACGGAGCCTGACCTGTGGTGTCTTTCTTCGAACCCGCCTGGCCCTTGTCCGTCATGCCGCCCTTGTCGGCAGTGCCTTGTCCAGTAGTGCCTTTCTCGCCCGATTTAGTCGAGCTCTGGTCTTTGGCTTTTGACTCATCCTTTTGCGAGCTCTTTGCTTTCATTTGATCCTTGTCGGGCTTTTGAGAGCGCTGAGCCTTCATTTGATCCTTGTCGGGCTTTTGGGAGCTCTGAGCCTTCATGTCATCCTTTTCCGACGACCCTTGCCCAGTGGTCGATCTCTGTCCTCGTTCGGACTGAGCCTGCCCGCCCATCCGGTCCTTTCCGGGCTGAGCGCTCTGAGCCTGTCCTCGGCCATGGTCGGCCGCCCCTTCGCCGCGGCTCTCGCTCTTAGCCTTGGTTTCGCCGCCACCCTGCGCCGATCCTTTGGAACCCGGCGATGTCTTTGCGCCGGACGAACCAGACGACATGCCGCTCTCAGGCGCGCTGCCTGAGCCGCCGGCGCCTTCTCGCATCCCTTGTGCCGATGCCAGGCCAACGCCCGCCAACAGCGCAACGGTTCCGAGTAAGAACTTTTTCGTATTGCGTTGCATTGCACGTTCCTCTCTGCTTGGTTCCGTGAAAGCCGGGGCTCCCACTTCAACTCAAAGAGAACCGATGCGGGGCCCAATCCGTTCCCATTGGGAGGCTTGATCAGACACGGAGATTGATGTCCAGGAACTGTTCCGAGCACCGGTCGGATCATCAGGCGGTTGCTGAGAATGCGGTTCCACAGGAACGGAATGCCGGTTCCTATGTTGGCCCTAAGACAGTCAGAGACGACAATGCAGCGGAGTTCGCCAATGGGCCGAGCTGAGCAATATAGACATTTGGCCTCTGATGTTCGCAATCGCGCCGACCGGGAATCAAACCCAATTTTGAAGGCCGAATGGGAAAATCTAGCCGAAACTTATGTCCGGCTGGCAGAGCAGTCGGACGATGAGTGGAGTGCCGATCTCACATACGATCCGATCCAGGACATGCTGGAGCGGACGCGGCATTGATTGGCCTCGATGCGATCAGGAACAATTATTTCGCGGTGCAGCGATCGAGCACAGCGTCGATCTCCGCACCGCCAAGGATGACCATGTTGGATATCCAGATCCAGGTCATGAAGCCGACGGCTGCCCCAAGTGAGCCGTAGGTTGTGTTGTAGCTGCCGAAATTCGCCGCGTACCACGAGAACAAGAGCGAGGCCGCGATCCAGGCGAGGGCGGCCAAGGCGCTGCCCCAGGTGATCCAGTGCCACTGCGCGTGCTCGCGGTCGGGGCCAAAGCGGTAGATGATGGCAAGGGCAAGGACCACCAACATGTAGAGGGCGGGCCAGCGCGCCAGCATGATGATCGTTCCGCCGACGCTCTCGAGGCCGAGATAGTTCATCACCGCCGGCAGCACGACAATCGCGCCCAATGCCAGCAAAAGAACCAGAAGCGCGCCGGCCGTGAAGACGAGCGAGACCGCATTGAGTTTGATAAGGCCGCGGCGTTCCTCCACGTCGTAGACAATGTTCAGAGAGTCGAAGAGCGCTTTCATTCCCGCATTGGCGCTCCACAGCGACAGGGCAAGGGTGAAGAGGAAGGTGACGCCGAGCGTGCTTGTTCCGCCCGATGCGACGCGAGTGAGTTGATCGCCGACGATCTCGATTGCTCCCCCGGGCAGCAATGTCGAGAGTTCGTCGAGATGCAGCCGGATCGTACTTGGATCTGCGAAAAGCCCATAGACCGACACGAGCGCGGCTATCGCAGGGAATATTGCGAGAAGGACAAAGAACGTAACCCCGGCCGCGATCGAGACCACCCGATGCTGGCCAATCGCGCTGTAGAGTAGACGCAGGATTTCGAGCCACGCACGGCGTGCTTTCGCCCGCGCCCCGGACCGGCCTTTGGCCGGCGCCGGGACCGCGACATCTCTTGGGTGCGGATCCGTTGATTGTCGGTGAAATCCTGCCAGCAGCAGGGCACCCCCGATCAGGGCGGACCACAGCCGTCGGCGCCTCTGAGGGCTTAGCGTCCCCCAATGGCCGCCGGCTGTCGCCATTTTAGCTGCTGCGAGCCGCGGCCACCGCCCTGCTGTTGCGGGACCTGCGTTTCCTTCGCCGGCCGCGGGTGCGCGTCTGCGCTCGTGGCGCTGTCAAACCAAGGGTCTTGGAGATGGGCCCGCGGACTTCGGAAAATATCAACCACCCCACGCCGGCAGCGATCAGCATGGAAGCGATCGGATTGTTCCGCGCCTGTTTCGCCAGGATAGGCAGGACATCTTCTGCCCAGTTGCGAGGGTTAACGCCGTTCAACAGGTCGCTCACGACGGTCGTGGGAGAGACGTGATAGCGCAGGTCGTTGATTCGGTCGGAAAGTCGCTCGCGCGCCCGTTCCGCTTTGCGTTCAAGCTGTGCTGACGTAGGCATACAAATCACCTCATGTTTGCGATGGACGAATCTTTTTGCAGTTGATCGAGGGTCTTCGAGGGTGCGAGCCGGGCCAGGCTCAGGCGATTGATGCCCAGCCAAATGAGACCTGCCCCAGTGATGAGAGTGGCCGTAGCCACCATGAGCGTCGCAATTGGCCAGGAGAAGCCGTACGCCACGAGGCCGGTGACGGCGGCTTGCAGCAGAAGCACGATTGTTGCCATCAAAAGCACCGCGCCCGCGCCGATCAAGGCGACTGACAGCGCCGTAAACGTGAGCTTTTCAGCGAGCTCCACACGCAACAGCTGCAACTCGGTCTGCAGCAAGACGGCAATTTCCTTCAATGCGTCGCCGGCGATATCCACGACTCCCTTGTCGCTCGCACGCACGGGACGCCGCCGGCTCTCCGTCTCATCGGATGCCGAATCTGCCGCCATTGCGTCCTCCGGGGCGGCATCATGCCGCTCGGTTGATAACTGCGGTTCCGAATTCTGGTTCCTGCGAAGACCTTATGCCGCAAAAGGACTTGGCCGCGCCTCAGTCCCAAAGCTCGCGGTAATTCTGGAAGTTTGGAAGGATCGGGTCGGACCGCGTCGGCTCCACCAAGGGAAGTAGCCGTCTGAACACGGCATTAATCGGAGCGGAGGTATGCCGCACGTACAGATCAACGGGGTAAAGCGAGTGGCGCAGGTGCCATTTCGGGTCGTAATTGAGGCTGCCGCTGTAGAAGCGTTTGTAGCCGTTCGCGATGGCCCATTCGATGATGTCGTGAAAGACGCGATAGTAAAGATTGAGCTCGAAGGCGACGGCATAATCGAAACCCACATATTCGTGGCAGATGCGGTCGTCCTGCACGGTGCATAGGCCGAACGCGATGATATGGTTGTCCTGACGCCAGAGGAAAAACCGGACCTTGTCAGGCATGCGACGTCCGATCTCGCGAAGGAATTCCCTTGTCAGCTTCTCGAACTGAAGCGGCGAGCGCTCGAATACTTTTTCGTAAAGCGGATAGATGTCGTCGACGAAGGACGCCGCATCGCTCACAACCTCCACGGTGATCGTGGGCCGTGCCCGTTCGGCAGCGCGCAATTTTCTCCGCACCTTTCCGCGCGTGCGCGGGCTGAGGCAATGAGAGAGGTAATCTTCGAAATTCCTGTAGTCGATATCGAGGGTGGTCATCGGCATGCTGGGGACGCGGGCGAAGCCGGCATCCATCAGGCGCTGCAACGACGTACGGTATTTGGCCGGAAATTCCTTCAGCACGATCATCGCGCAATTCAGTTTGCGCACAACCTCCGGCAAAAATCGTCCGAATGTGTCGGCTGTCGCGAGGTGGGCTGCGTCATCACCGTCGAGATGTCCTTCGCCTGCCGCGCACCCGACCATCAACGTTCGCGCGCGCATGAAGCGAGGCCAGAGACTCCGAATGCGAACGAGCATTTGTTTGATGCCGGCGCTCATGCCGGCGAGGAGGTCCTGATCAACCACAAAAAATGGTTGGATGGCCCGTACGGCGTGATCATCCCCAACGATCAGGTAGCCGTACTTGAATCCATCCGCCAGCGTGTCTTCGACCAGTTCGTAATAGCGATGATCTTTTCGCTCATTGGCGAACGCTGATTGCCAATGCGGCAAGTCGACAATCTCGGTCCTCCAGGCAATTCTGACTGCCGGGCCTGGACGCTGTCGAGCCGCTGTCAATCCGCTGAAGCATGGATACGCGCGACGCTGCAGGCGCCGCTGGTCACGCAAAAGCGCGGTCGAACGCAATATCGTTGTAGTAGGGAAAGCCGAGGCCCACGCCCAATTGCCTGCGGCCTGATCGCAACGCGCGCCGCGCGATGTGATGATCGATTGCGACTCGCAACAGATCCGGAAGTTGTGCCGGTTCTTGCAGGACCGAGCGGAATACGGCCGGCACGTTCGGGGCGCCGTCGAAGCGCAGGCCCAGTGTTGCAGCAGGTGGAAGCATTCTGTGGGCGGCGTCCAGAATCACGCGGCAAGCGGCAAACGGGATCCGGTGTTCCGCCGCGATTTCCGCCGCGATGTGCGATTCCATGTCGACGGCGGCTGCCCGGGTTTCATCGTAAAGCTGCCACTTTTCCCGCGGGCTCTGCACCACTTGATTCGCCCCCGCGACAGGCGCGTGAACGGCGCCGGGCAACATGTCAAGAAGTCGTTGCGTCCAGGTCCGGTCAGTGGCGAAAACACCTTTACCGCTGGTCACGCCGGACGCCACGACCCAATTGCCGGCAATGAGGCCGGGCGCAAGGCCTCCGGCAATTCCGAAGCTGATGATCCCGGACGCGCCGCGCGCGATGGCCGCGTCGAGCGCAGCGCGCAATCCCGAGCTTTGGTTGCAAATCACCGATACCCCTGGACCGCGCGCGATACCCGCTTCAAGCGCCAGGCAGGTTACGGCGACGACGCCCGCTTGTTCCGACATCCACACCCCGCTTCCCGGCGCCTTTATCCCAAAGGCGGCGGTCATGGTCAACGTCGCGACGTGCGGAAAAACCAAGCAACAAGCAGGGATTCTGCAAATGTTTGGGGATGATTCGGCTGCGAGGAGCGAGCGGGCAAAGTGTTGTGCTCGGCATGACACACCTGAACCGAAAAGATACCATTGTCGGGTCAGGCGGGCTCGGAGACGTGAATGAGCGTTGAAATCGACCACCTCTTCGCCGAAGCGGAACCGCAGCGCTACGTGCTGCATACGCGCTATCTGAATGAACAGATGGTGCGCGTGTTGAAGACAATCGGCTTCGACCGTGCATATCAGCGTGGGAAGGGCCAGTACCTCTATGACCGGGAGGGTCTGCAATATCTTGACCTGCTCAGCGGGTGGGGCGTGTTCGCCCTCGGCCGCAATCATCCGGTCCTCGCCGACGCCCTGAAAAAGGTCCTCGACGGCGATCTGCCGAATCTCGTGCAAATGGATGTGTCCGCGCTCGCCGGGGTGCTTGCCGAGCGGCTGCTTTTCCAGGTGCCGCACCTGGAAAAGGTATTTTTTGCGAATTCCGGAACCGAATCAGTCGAGGCTTCGCTGAAGTTTGCCCGGGCGGCGACCGGTCGCGCGGGAATTGTCTACTGCAGCCACGCGTTCCATGGCCTGACCTACGGCTCGCTGTCGGTGATCGGAGACGACATTTTCCGTTCCGGCTTCGGCCCGCTGCTGCCCGGCTGCGTCGAGGTGCCGTTCAACGATGTCGCTGCGCTCGAACGCGCGCTCGCTTCGAAAACAATTGCGGCCTTCATCGTCGAGCCGATCCAGGGCAAGGGCGTCACCATGCCCACGGACGATTACCTGCGTTCCGCGCTCGAGCTGTGTCGCAAATACGGCACCCTGTTTATCGCCGATGAGGTGCAAACCGGGCTCGGGCGAACCGGACGTTTCCTCGCCTGCGAGCACTGGGGCATCGAGCCGGACATCGTGCTCTTGTCAAAGTCGCTGTCCGGCGGGCATGTCCCGGTCGGCGCCGTGCTGACCCGCAAGTGGATCTTCGACAAGGTTTTCGATCGCATGGACCGTGCGGTTGTGCACGGATCCACGTTTTCGAAAAACGATCTGGCCATGGCGGCCGGACTCGCCACCCTCGAGGTGATCCAATCCGAAGCACTGATGCAGAATGCAGAACGCACGGGCGCGCGCCTGGTCGCGACGTTCGAGCGAATGATAGGACGTCATGAACTGGTCAAGGACGTTCGCGGCAAGGGGTTGATGATCGGCATCGAGTTTGGCGCACCTCGGTCGCTCAAGCTGAAGGCGTCGTGGAATCTGCTTGAGACGGCAAACAGCGGACTATTCTGCCAATTGATCGTCATTCCGCTGTTGAAGGAGCACCGGATCCTCACGCAGGTCGCGGGTCATGGCAATCATACAATCAAGATCCTGCCGCCGTTGATCATCTCTGACGAGGACTGCGACTGGATCGAGCGATCCTTTGAGACGGTCATATCTGATGCACACCGCGTTCCTGGCGCAATCTGGTCCCTGGGAAAAACCCTGGTCGAGAATGCCGCGCGCGCGCGAGCGAGAGGCTGATCCTTATTCGCGTCAACGCTTCAGCGCGTTCGCAGCGAGCGCGTAGCCGCCTTCCGCCCCGTCGATGAAGTGAACGTGGTTGGGGTTTGCGGGCGATGGCGTGAAACAGGTCATCATCGCGTGATCCTGGCTGTGTATACCGTATCGAATTACGCCTCTGCCGGCCGCGTCCTTCAGATAGCTTTCGATCTCGGCCGCCAGCTGCGGCGTGCAGTCGAGCACCATGCGCAGCGAATCGTCGAACTTACGGAAATCCGAATTTTCGATGACCTGCTGAGTGTACTTCGCCGGAATGAATTTTCCGACGCGCAGACCGAACCGCATGATGAGGAAGTAGAGAAAGGTCGTGGCCAGAACCTTGGCCTTGCGCGCGCCGATCGATTCAC
>Ga0114129_10016671_pt1 | contig 10462 bp, 9 predicted proteins | sample RhiMetdeltSRZDD1_FD_80071 | JGI IMG/M metagenome (GOLD analysis project Ga0114129, IMG submission 80071) | Populus rhizosphere microbial communities from Tennessee, USA - Rhizosphere MetaG P. deltoides SRZDD1 (version 2) (version 2) | ecosystem: Host-associated > Plants > Roots > Rhizosphere >... | reverse complement strand
TGGCGCCAGTCGCCGGTGACGCCCGGCAGGCACGTGATCGTGCGGACCGCCATGCCGCCGCCGCCGTGTCGCTGGATCCCGATGCCGATCCGGATCCCTGTCGGCCGCGTGTGGGCGATCCGCCGGCCCAAACCCACGACCGACTCGACCGGGAGGCCGCAGATCCCGGCCACACGCTCCGGCGTGAACTCGAGGATCCGCTCATGGAACGCCTCCCACCCGAGGGTGTGCCGCTCGATGAACTCGCGGTCCTCGGCGCCCTCGGCAAGGACGACGTGCATCAGTCCGAGCGCGAGCGCGGCGTCCGTTCCCGGGACGGGGGCCAGATGGTGATCCGCCGTCGCCGCCGTGCGGCTCTTGACCGGGTCGATGGACACCAGGACGGCGCCGCGCGCTCGGGCGGTCGCGATCGACCGCCAGAGGTGCGGGTTCGTCGAGAGCACGTTGGCGCCCCACAGGATGATCAGCTTCGAGTCCCGGAGCGTCTCCGGATCCATGCCGACCCGGTTGTCGCCGAGGGTATAGCCGGTGCCGACGCCGCCGGCGATCGTGCAGATGGTCACGATGTGCCGGGAGGCGCCCAGCACGTTCCACAGGCGGCGGCCGGCTCCATAGATCCCCTGGATGAGCCCCATGTTCCCGCTGCCGACGTACGGCCAGATGGCCTCGCCGCCCCACTCGTCCCGGGCCTCGGTCAGCCGGGCGGCGATCTCGGCCAGCGCCTCGTCCCAGGAGATGCGCTCGAACCGGCCGGCGCCCTTGGGCCCGACGCGGCGCAGGGGGTAGAGGAGCCGGTCCGGCGAGTGCGTGTACGCGACGTAGTCGTGGAGCTTGTTGCAGAGGGACCCGCGCGTGTAGGGGTGGGCGCGGTCGCCCTGGAGCCGGATCGCCCGACCGTCCTTGACGGTCACGATCCAGGCGCACGTGTCGGGACAGTCCATCGGACAGGCCCCGCGGACGTGGCGCTCGTCGGTCACGGGTCCACCCGGACAGCTCATGACCGCGCGCGGCGTGGGCGCGCCATCGGCCGGGCTAATGGTGACAGATGACGCAGTCGAGCGGGCCCTGCTTGCGAGCGTGGCACTCGATGCACCAGCCCATCGACAGGGGCGACACCTGAGCCACCCGCTGCATCGCCTCCACCGGTCCGTGGCACTCCTGACACTCGATGTTCTTCGCGATGTGGCGCTTGTGGGGGAAGTAAACGTAGTTCGGCACCTTGTGGATCCGCACCCAGGGGATCGCCTGCTTCTGGTTCCAGTGCTCGTGGACCTTCTGGATCTCGGGGTTCCCCTGGGCGGCCACGATCTTGTGGCAGCCCATGCAGCGCTCGACCGACGGCAGCCCGGCGAACGTGGAGCGGCGGGCGCCGGCATGACAGTACTGGCAGTCGATCCGGTAGGAGCCGGCGTGGACGATGTGGCTGAACTCGATCGGCTGCTTCGGCGGCGGCGCCCAGTGCCGGACCTCGGGCCCCGGGCGCGGCTGGTACGCGGGCTGGGCGAAGGTGCGGACGTAGCCGATCACGTCCTGGATCTGCCGGTCGCTCAGCGGCGGCCGGAAGCCCGGCATCTGCGGCGCCAGGCCGACCGCCGCCGCGCCCTCGCTGACGACCTTGAACAGGAAGTCGTCGGGGAGGGGGTTCATGAGCCGGCCGTCGGTGAACGGCGGCGGCTTGATCGGCAGGTTGCCCGCGGTCGGCCCGTCGGCTTGCCCCCCTTCCCCGTGGCACGTCGCGCAGTACTGGTCGTAGGTCGCCTTGCCCGGGTGGGCCGGCGCCCGCGCCGGCTGTCCAACCACCCGCGTCGCGCTCCCCCCCACCATCACGGCCAGCACGAGCCCCGCGATCGCCCCCCCGAATCGCTTCACCCGGCGCGTCCCTCCAGGTCCGACTCGAAGACGATTTCGTCACGGTCGTTCACCACGAACGCCTCGTACAGGACGAACTCCACGTCGTGCTCGACGAGGAAGCGCGTCAGCCGCGCGACCTCGACCGGATGGGCGTTGAGATGGAACGACAGGGCCAGCTCGTCCTCCTCGTCATAGGCGAGGAGGGCCCAGTCGCCGACGATGAGAATCTCCGCATCGTCCTGATAGGTGACGCCGCCCTCGAAAGCCTCGGACTCGCGCGCCAGGTCGTAGATGCGCCTCAGCTCGCGCTGCTTGTCCTCGGCCGGCAGCACCGGGGCTTCCTAGAGCGCGCGATCCGCTTGCAGATCGGCCACGGCCCGGGCTACCGCGCTGATGGTCTCCTCGATCTCCCGCTCGGTGTGGACGGCCGAGACCCATCCGTGGTGGGCGGACATGTCCACGCCGTTCAGGATCAGCGCACAGCGCCACTTGTGGTACAGCTCCGAGTTCTTCGGCTTCCCGGCCTGGGGCGGCCCCTCCAGCCCGACGTGACAGATCGACACGTCGCCGTAGGCGACGCTGGGCACGCCGGCCTTGCGGAAGACCTCGTTCACGCCCTTCCGCAGCTCGGCCCCCAGCGCGTTCGCCCGCTCGTGGAGCTTCCCGTCCGCGATCTGCGACAGCATCGCGATGCCGGAAGCCGCCACCAGCGGATTGGAGTTGTAGGTGCCGTTCTGAGCCACCCGCTGGGTCCGGTTCCACTTCCCGTCGGGCCCGAACGCCATGAGCCCGACCAGATCGCGCCGGCCGCACACCGCGGCGCCCGGCAGCCCACCCGCCACGATCTTGGCCAGCGTCGTCAGATCGGGTGTGATGCCGTAGTACTCCTGGGCCCCACCGGGCGAGTAGCGGAAGCCGGTGATCACCTCGTCGAAGATGAGGATGACCTTGCGGTCCGTCGTGATCTGGCGCAGGTCCTTGAGGAACGCGGTGTCGACGGGATCGGTCCCCGCCTGGGCCCCGCTGGGCTCCAGGATGACCGCCGCGATGTCCTGGCGGCTGCCGAGCAGCCGGTCGATGGCGGGGAGGTCGTTGGCCGGCGAGACCAGCATCTCCCCGAGCACGGATCCGGGAATCCCAGCCGACATCGGGATCTCGTAGGGCGGGTTCACTCCGGTCGAGACGCCGTCGTGCCAGCCGTGGAAGTGGCCGGTGAACTTGACGACCTTCGGCCGGCCGGTCGCCGCCCGCGCCAGCCGGAGGGCCAGGTGCGTCGCCTCCGTGCCCGACATCGTGAACCGCACCAGCTCGGCCGAGGGAATGAGCCGGCAGATCCACTCGGCCCACTCGACCTCGAGCTCGTGGCAGGCGCCGTAGTGGGTGCCGCGGGCGACCTGAGCGGTGACCGCCTCGACCAGCGTCGGATGAGCGTGCCCGAGGAACAGGGCGCCGTGGCCCATCCAGTAGTCGATGTACTCGTGCCCGTCCACGTCCCACTTGCGGGGGCCGGAAGCCCGGCTCACGTAGAGCGGGAACGGGATCAGGTGGCGGCTGTCGTGGGTGATGCCCCCCGGGATGACGCGGCAGGCTCGCTGCCAGCGCGCCCACGAGCCGGGTCGGAGTCGGCGGTACCGATCGGTCAAGCTCTCGGCCATCAGGTCGTCTCCCTTTTCACACGACGGGTCATGAGGTGAGCCGTCAGCTCGCGCAAGGTTTCCAGCAGCGCCTGGTGCAGGGTGAGCGGCAGGCTGTCCACGGTCGGCGTCGCGGCGCCGGTGAGCCCGTCCACGCCCCCCGCCGCCACCATCGCCCGCGTGAGGCGCGCCTCCTCGTCGGGGCCGTGGAGCAACTCCCGGCCCAGCTCGAGCGAGAGGTGCGCGACGAGACCCCACGCCCCCCAGTTCGAGGTGCCGGCGACGATCAGGTGGTCGGTTCGGACGATGGAGCCGATCGTCGCCCCGTGAGGGACGTCGCGGGCGACGCGAGCGCGAACCCGTCCCATGCCGATCTCGTTGCCGCCGTCGCCGACGCCCACCGTCACCGGCCCGTTGCGCGTCCCGCGGAAGAGGACGTCGAGGGGCGCATTCAGCGCCGCCACCGAGCCGCCCCGGGCGTTGTAGTAGCCGCCGTCGGCCGCGTGGCCCGGCCGCTCGACGGCGACCAGGTGGGAGGGGCCGAAGTCGCCGAGCGCCCGGCGGCCGGCGGCGGTCGCCGGTCCGGCCTCGAGCGGCACCGGGACCAGGTCCAGTGGCTCCCGCAGGGTCTTGAGGCAGGCCTCGACGAGCGGCAGGACCGGCGGGTCGGCCAGGTAGAGGACCTCGGCCCCCCGCTGGCGGAGGGCGCGGCCCAGCACCACCGTCCCCGACGGGCCATCGGTCTCCGCCGCCCATTCCGGCCGCGGCACGAAGCCCGTGACGAGGACGACCCGTGACGCCCGGGCCAGGCTGGCGGCGGCGGCGGCCATGGAGCCGGGGATGATCAGCCGCCCGATGCCGCGGCTGCCGGCATCGAGCGCACAGAGGCTCTCGATCGGGTCGGGGGAGGGGGTCATAAAAGCCCCCTCAGCCTATCACAAACGGCCGGACGCCGGCCCCCCTCCCCGCTCCCGCTCACCCGTCCATCCGGGCCCGAGCGCTCATTGTACCGGGCCGGGGCGCTCGGGGGAGAACACCATCACCTCCGCCCACTCGCCGGTCCGGTCGAAGACGATCAGGAGAGCGCGGGTGTCGTAGCGAAACGCCGGGCGCCCCGACTGCTCGTCGGTGCCGATCGCGTCCGGCTTGCCCCAGCCATCGGTGACGAGTCGCAGGCTGAAGACCCCGCGCTTGGGGTACAGCGTGAGCGCGCGCACCAGGTCCGGAGCGAAGCCCTGGCCCTGCACGAGGCCGAAGCTCACCACTATCCGCTCGAAGCCCCGCGGGGCGCGGTCTCCGACGTAGGTCCACTCGTTCGCTGTTCGTCCTTCCTCGGTCACCGTCCGCTCATGGCTCGGCCGCCCGTAGCGGGCTTCCACCTCCCGCCGGACGGTCTCGCCGGGCGTGATGCCGCCCCAGCTCGCGGCGGCCGCGAGGCCGGCGGCCAGGAGGAGAGCCAGGCTGGCGAAGAGGGCGGAGAGAGCCGGCCGGTGGGTCATTCAGCGGCTCCGGCCAGGCGGGCGCGCGCGAGGGTCGCGCGCGCCATGCCGACATGGACGGCGTCGATGAACCGGCCGTCGAGGGCGAGGGCCCCCTCGCCCTGGCTCTCCGCTTCCTCGTAGGCCACGAGCACCCGGCGCGCCTGCGCCACCGCCTCCGGCGAGGGCGTGAACGTGCGATTCACCACTTCGATCTGCCGGGGGTGGATGACCGCCTTGCCGTCGTAGCCCAGCTCGGCGGCGAAGCGGGCGTGCGCCTCGAGGCCGGCCGGGTCCTCCAGGTCGAAGTGGGGCGTGTCGATGGCCTCCAGGCCGATCGCGCGGGCCGCGAGCAGGACCCGGCTAAGCGCGTAGAGCTCGGAGGCCCGGCCGGGCACGAGCCGGCCGCGCGTCTCGCGGAGCAGGTCGCCGGCGCCGAACAGCAGCGCCACCGCGCGCGTCGAGGCGCCGGCGATCGCCTCGGCGTTCAGGACCCCGCGGGCCGTCTCGATCAACAGGTGGAGCCGGAGGCGGCCCGCGTCGAGCCCCGCGTCGCGCTCGAGCCGGCCGACCGCCTCGTCCACCCGGGCCACGTCCTCCGCGCTCCCCACCTTGGGCACGAGCAGGGCGTCCGGTGTCGCCGGCACCACCGCCGCCAGGTCGTCGTGCCCGTACGGGCCGTCGAGCGCGTTGACCCGCACGATGCGCTCCCGCCCCTGGAACTCCACGCGCCGCAGCGCGGCCACGACCCAGTCCCGCGCGCGTGGCTTCTCTCCGGTCGCCACCGCGTCCTCGAGGTCCATGATGATCCCGTCGGCGGGGGTCGTCACCGCCTTGGCGATCCGCTCCGGCGTGCTGCCGGGGACGAAGAGCAGGCTCCGGCGGAGTCGCACCCCCACCTCACGACCGGGGTGCGGGAGAGACCACCCGGAAGCCCGCCTTGCCCAGCGCGGTCGCGATGGGATGAGGATCGCAGGGCTCCAGCCGCACGCTGAAGATCGTCTCGCCGCTCGGGCCGGGGACCGCGCCCACGCTCATGATGAGACCGCGATTGCCGCGGATCACGTCCACCACCTTCTCGTAGGCGTCCGGGCCACCGGGGACCGCCACGTCGAGGCGCGTGGAGTGGCTGAGCAGCCCGAGCAGCTCGACGAGCACGGCCAGGAGGTCGGTCTCGGTGACGATGCCGATCAGCCGATCGCCTTCCACCACCGGGAGGCAGCCGATCTTCTTCACGACCAGCAGGCTGGCCGCGTCCTCCACCGGGGCCTCGGGCCGGATCGTCGTCGGATGGTCGGTCATCAGCTCGCCCACCGTCGCCCCGGCGAGACCCGGCGACAGGAGGACCGCCCGGAGGTCGCGGTCGGACAGGATGCCGACCAGCTGACCCTTCTCCACGACCGGCAGGTGGCGGATGCGCCGGTCGCGCATGGTCTCCCACGCGCGGCGCGCCGGCTCGGCGAGCCCGACCGTCACCAGCTCCGTGGACATCACGTCACGGACCGAAAGCGACATGGCCCGTCCTTATCTTCGACCTGGGGCGGGAGCGCATCGTGCCGCTCCCCCCCAGACCCCCCCACCACGGGGAATCTGTCCGTTCATCGGCCCCGATCGTCGTACCGCACGCACGACTTCGTAGCCCAGGGCGATCCTGGGGCGGGAGCGCATCGTGCCGCTCCCCCCCGGACCCCCCCCACCACGGGGAATCTGTCCGTTCATCGGCCCCGATCGCCGTACCGCACGCACGACTCAGTAGCCCAGGGCGATACCGTCGCCCCGCGGATCGGCACCGCCCGCGAAGAGCCAGCCGTCGGCGTCGCGCCGGACCGTGAGGACGTGGGCGTGTCCCATCGTGACCGCGCGGTCGGCGACTACGTCGAGCGTGTGGCCGCGCCGGCGCAAGCCGTCCTGCATCTCGACCGGGACGCGCGCTTCGACCCGGAGCCGGTCCTCGGGATCGGTGACCCGCATCCGCCCCTGGACGAAGCGCGGCCGCTCGACGGCCTCCTGGGGATGCATCCCGAAGTCGAGGAGATTCGTGAGCACCTGGACGTGGGTCTGGGGCTGGGCGTGGCCTCCCATGGTGGCGAGGGCGGCGACCGGCGCCCCGCCCGCCAGGACGAGCGACGCGATCAGCGTGTGGAACGGCTGCTTGCGGGGAGCGAGCATGCTGGGCGACGCCGGGTCGAGGGCGAAGCTCGCCCCCCGGTTGTGGAGCACGATGCCGGTGCCGGGAGGCACGACGCCCGAGCCGAACGCCAGGTACAGACTCTGGATCACCGCGATCACCGAGCCGGCCGCGTCGGCCACCACGAAGCCGGTGGTGTCGCCGGCGGGGTCCCCGCAGGCGACCCGGGCTGCGGCCCGCCGCGGATCGATCAGCGCGCGGCGGCGGGCGACGTAGCGCGCGTCGAGGAGCTCCGCCACCGGAACCGTCACGTGCTCCGGGTCGCCGATGAAGCGATCGCGGTCGCCGTACGCCACCTTGATCGCCTCCACCAGGTGGTGAACGTGCTCGACCGAGTGGTGCCCCATGGCCGCCAGGTCGAACCCCTCGAGGAGGGCGAGCGCCTGGAGCGCGGTCACCCCCTGGGTCGGCGGCGGGGTCTGCACCACGGTGGCCCCTCGATACGTGGTGCTGATGGGTGATGGCCAGCGAGCGGCGTGGTCGGCGAGATCGGCGTGGGTGAGGAAGCCGCCGCCGGCGGCCACGTGGCGCACGAGCCGGTCGCCCAGCTCACCGCGGTAGAGGGGCTCGGGACCGCTGTCGGCGATCCGGGCCAGCGTGCGGCCGAGGTCCGGCTGACGGAGCCGCTCCCCGGCCCGCGGCGCCCGGCCCTCCGGGGCGTAGATCCGGTGCCACGCCGGGTCGAGGATCGCCTCGCGGCGCTCCCGGATCGTCTGGGCCAGGAGGTCGCTCGCCGGGAAGCCATCGGCGGCCAGCGCGATCGCCGGCTTCAGCAGGTCGCCGAGCCCGCGGGTGCCGTAGCGCGCGGCCAGCGCCTGCCAGGCGTCTACGCAGCCGGGCACCGACACCGCCAGGGGGCTCTGGAGCGGAATCGCCGCGAGCCCGCGCTCGCGGAGGGCGGCCGGCGTCGCCCCCGAGCCGGAGCGGCCGGCGCCGTTCAGCGCCACGACCTGTCCCGACGGCGCGTCGTAGAGCAGGGCGAACAGGTCACCGCCGACGCCGCACATGTGCGGCTGGACGACGGCGAGCACGCCGTTGACGGCGAGCGCTGCGTCGACCGCGTTGCCGCCCCCCTTGAGCACCTCGATGCCGGCCAGGGCAGCGTGCGGGTGGGCGGCCGCGACGAGGCCGTGGTGGCCGTAGGCGACCGGGCGATAGGCGTAGCCGAACTCGGGCATCGGGGCGGGTCAGGCGAACAGGCGCGTGATCTCGTCCTGCGGGAACCGCGGCAGCTCGCGGGACCGGCTCCCGGTCGCCAGCGTGACCCCGGCCTCGCGGGGGACGACCCGGCCGATGTAGGCGCAGTCGATCCCCTCGCGCGCGCAGGCGTGGAGCACGACGCCGGCGTCGGCGGGAGCGACGGCGGCGAGCAGGGCGCCCGAGGCGATCGTGCCGAGCGGATCGAGGCCGAACTCCGCGCAGAGGACGCGGCCCTCGGGCAAGATGGGGATGCGCTCGGCGTCCACGGCCAGCCCGACGTCGGCGGCCTCGGCCAGCTCCCACAGCGCGGTGGCGAGCCCGCCCTCGGTCGGATCGTGCATGGCGTGGACCGCCACCAGCTCCGCGGCCAGCAGCGCCTCCGGCACGACGCTCAGGCGGGCCAGATACCCACGCGCCCGCGCCAGCAGCCCCTCGTCGTAGCCCCGGCGCTCGAGCTCGGATGCCCGGGCACGCGCGATGATCGACGTGCCCTCGACCGGAATCCCCTTGGTGAGGAGCAGCGCGTCACCCGGCCGAGCGCCGCTCGTCGTGACCAGCCGGTCCTTCGCGACCTCGCCCAGCATCGTGCCGATCACCAACGGCCGGTCGAGTCCGTGCGTGACCTCGGTGTGGCCGCCCACCAGGGACACCCCGAGGTCCCGGCAGGCGGCGGCGAGCTGACCGAACAGCTCCTCGACCGACCCCTCGGTCGTCAGGCCCTCGGGCAAGAGGCACGTCGCCAGGAACCAGCGGGGGGCGGCGCCGCGCACGGCGAGGTCGTTCGCGTTGACGACCAGGGCGTACCAGCCGAGGTCCTCGGTGACGAACGTGATCGGGTCCGTCGTCGCCACCAGGTGGCGGTCGCCCATGTCGATGACCGCCGCGTCCTCGCCGACCCGGGGACCCAGCACCACGCGGTCGTCGAGGGTCACGTGCTTGTTGAAGAGGCTGGCCATGAACGTGGCGCGGAGCTTGCCGAGGGGAAGCGGATTGCCCGCCCCGGCGTCCCGCGCCTCGCCCGCCGTCATCGACATCGACCGTCCCCGTATCGTTCCAAGGTGATGCGTCCCCAATCGGTACGCGTGCGAGCAGCCGGCCGATCGGCGAGCGGTCCCAGTATAGCGCCTCCGCGCCTCCGAACAGCGGGCCGGACCGGGCGGGCATTTCCCCCGGCGTGGGGCATATGCCCGCGCCTGGCGCCCGAATCCCCACCGGGCCGTGACGCTAAGTGCGCGTCCCACCGTCCAGTGATCCGGGCGGGCGCCAGGCACGCGAGTTGCTCAGACGGAGAGTCAAGCGGCTGTCGCCGTCGCGTCCCCGACCACGCGTCGGTGGGCAGCGCACCGACGCCCCGGTTCCCGGGGCGTCGGTTTTTTTGCCCGGAGGGCGCCCGGCGTCAGACGCGTGGGGCCGGCCGGGCGAGCGTCCCGATCCGGAGCCCGAGCAGCGCCGCGGCTCCGCCGACGGCGAGGGCGAGCGGGAGCCACGCCCACAGGTCGGCCGCCGGCACCTGCCGCCCACCCAGGAGCGCCGCCACCGGGTCGTGCACCAGGAAGGCAACCGCGGTGGCGAGCACGCCGGCGAGGAGGAATCGCCACCGGGGCGACCACGACGCCGGCGCCCGGGCCACGACCAGATCGAGCGCGAGGGCGGGGGCGAGGTAGAGCGGCGGCAGGAGCGGCGCGGTACGGCCGAGCGCCGGCAGGAAGAGGAGGCTCACGCCCACCCGGAGGACGAACGCCACCACCGCGGCCGCGGTCGCGGCTCCGGGTCCCGCCAACCGGGCCACGCTTGCCAGCACGACCAGCCCGAGCGTCGTGGCCGACAGCAGGTAGACGCCCCGCGGGCGCGCCATCACCACGTGCCAGCGCTCGAGCCGCGTGAACTCGAACTCGAGGACGAAGATCCCGACGATCAGGAGGGCGGCGGCCGCCAGCATCATGACCGCCACGCGCCCCCGCAGGTCGGACAGGCGGTCGGCGTGGACCAGGGCCAGCCCCAGCATCGAGAAGGCGGAGCCGAAGAGCAGCAGCAGGTGCGGGGGCGACCAGATGGAGACGTCGAGCCCGAACAGGGCGTGCCACGCCTCGTCGAACGGCGCCGAGGCGAGC
>Ga0114129_10016670_pt1 | contig 10463 bp, 8 predicted proteins | sample RhiMetdeltSRZDD1_FD_80071 | JGI IMG/M metagenome (GOLD analysis project Ga0114129, IMG submission 80071) | Populus rhizosphere microbial communities from Tennessee, USA - Rhizosphere MetaG P. deltoides SRZDD1 (version 2) (version 2) | ecosystem: Host-associated > Plants > Roots > Rhizosphere >... | reverse complement strand
TCAGGCTGATGCTCGCGTCCTGCTCCTCCATCAGCCGCTGGCCGAGGACATGCGCGAGGGCGAGCGAGCGGAGCGACCGCATCGTGTCGATGAAGAGAGAGTGCGCGCCGTTGAAGGAGTGGATGAACCCGCCGGCCGGCAGCGGCGTCCACCGCCGCGCCTGCACGGCGCCGCTCACTTTCAGCGCCAGCTCGTAGAAGCGCAGCTCCCAGTCGCAGGTCGCGACACGCTTCTCGCGCACGAGGCGCCAGAGGTTGCCGTACGTGCTGACGTTGTTGAAGCCGTGATCGTGCACGCCGACGTGCGTGAGGTGCGGCGCCATGCGCGTCAGCGTACGCTCGAGCCCGAGATCGAGGAAGGCCCGGTCGCCCGTGGCGTCGAAGTGCAGCAGCGCCGACCCGAACTGGAAGCCTTGCGTCCACTCCGTCCAGCCGCGCGCCTGGTAGCGGCCCTGCACGGTGAACACGGGCGCGCCGTGTTGGGACGCCCACGTCTCTTCGATCGCGCGGATCTTCGGAGCGGAAAGCGCGAATAGCCGATCGATCTTCGGAAGGAGGTCGTGTGGAGAGAGGCGGTGGCCGATTTGGATCATCCGGTGGTCATTCTAGAGCACGACACTCTCGCAACGACACTCCGCCACGAAAACACGAGAACACGAAAACAATCCTGTACAAAACAGGTTTCGTGATTTCGTGGTTTCGTGGCTGAATGCGTTGCGAATAAACCGTCACGCGTCGATTCATCTTGAAGTTGCGTTTGCGAAGCGGCCGTTTGCCACGGGCCCGAACGACTCGAGGCCCAGCAGATGCAACACCGGCGTCGTCGCCATCGTCGTCGCGATCGCCATCAGCACCATCATCGTGAACAGCTGCGGCGACAGCACGCCCAGATCGAGACCGATGTTCAGGACGATCAGCTCCATGAGCCCGCGCGTGTTCATGAGGACACCGAGGCTCAGCGCCGGACGCCACGCCATCCCGGTGACGCGCGCCGCGACGAGCGCGCCGCCGACCTTGCCGATCGTGGCCGTCATCGTGATCAGCCCGCACATCAGCCACGCATCCAGCCCCGAGACGAGACCGACCTGCGTCCGCATCCCCGTGAACGCGAAGTATGCGGGGAGCAGCAGAATCGTCACGACGGCGTCGAGGTTCTGCGAGAGCGACCGCGCCAGGGCGCTGTCGTGACGAATGATCGCGCCGAAGAGAAACGCGCCGAAGATCGCGTGGAGGCCTATCGCCTCCGTCGTCAACGCAAAGAGCAGCACGCCCGCAAGCACGAACGCCAGCGCGCCATCGCCGGGCGGCTCGTGCTTGAACCTCCGAAGCACCCAGCGCAGCACGCGTCGGACGAACACCAGCGCGATCGCTAAAAAGACGACCGCCGACGCAAGCACACCGATCGCGTCGTGGACCTGGCTCCGCGTGACGCCCACGATGAGCGCCAGCAGGCACCACGCCGTCGCGTCGTCGACCGCGGCGCAGGTGAGCGCCACCGATCCAAGCTCGGTCCTGATGAGACCGCGGTCGGTGAGGATGCGAGCGAGGACCGGAAACGCCGTCACCGACATGGCAACGCCCATGAACAACGAGAAGCTGGTGAAGGAGACGTCGCTCGTGGAAAAACGCGGATAGAGGACGAGCGCGAGCGCCGACCCGAGCACGAACGGCACGAGGATGCTCGTGTGCGATGTCGCGATAGTCGCCTGCACGCGGTCTCGGACCACGTCGGCATTCAGCTCGAGGCCGACGCGAAACATGAACAGGATCACGCCGAGCTGCGCAACGACGCCGAGAAGCGGCGCGCCCGAGGCCGGCATGAGAAAGTCTGCGATGTCGGGCGCGACGCGGCCGAGGAGAGACGGTCCGAGAGAGATGCCCGCGAGGATCTCGCCGATGACCGGCGGCTGCCCAAGCGCCCGTAGCCCCCATCCCAGCAGACGGCCGACCACGACGACTGCGGTCAGCGTGACGAGAAGGGTCAGCAGCGGGTTGGCAGCAGCACCACCGTCGCCGCCGCGCGCGGCGACTGCAATAGAGGGCGGCGGCGCGGTCAAGGTCGATCCGTACGATCGAATCACCAGGAACAGCGCGACGGCGCCTGCGATTGTGCTCGCGTACGCGACGACGTGGATCCAGGTGAACGGCGCGGCCCGGTGATTCACAACGGTCGCGAAGCTCGACTTCCAGTTTCGATCATCGACCGTAGCTGACGCGCCAGACCGCATTCAGTCCATCGTCGCTGACGAACAGCGCGCCATCATTCGCGACGGCCACGCCGACCGGTCGTCCCCACACGTCACCGCGATCCGTGACGAAACCGGTGACGAAGTCCTGATACTCGCCGGTCGCGACGCCGTTCTTCAGCGGGACGCGAATCACCTTGTAGCCGGTGCGAAGCGCCTTGTTCCAGGAGCCGTGCTGCGCGACGAACGCGCTCTCGCGGTGCTCGGCCGGAAACTGCGAGCCGGTGTAGAACGTCATCTGCAGCGACGCGCTGTGCGGCTGCACCAGCACGTCGGGCGTCTTCATCGTCGATCGCAACTCCGGATGTTTGCCCGGATGCCGCGGATCCTGTTTCCCGCCGATGTAGAACCACGGCCAGCCGTAGAAGCCACCCTCCTCGACGTGCGTGACGTAGTCGGGCACGAGGTTGTCGCCGAGGCCGTCGCGCTCGTTGACCGACGTCCAGAGCTGTCCGGTTTGCGGGTGAATCGCGAGGCCGACCGGGTTGCGAATGCCCGACGCGTACACGCGCCGGCCGGTGCCGTCCGGATTGAATTCGTAAATCACCGCGCGCTCACGCTCGGCCGGACTGTTCTCCTCGTCGACATTCGTCGCCGATCCGACCGACACGTACATCTTGCGGCCGTCGCGCGAGAAGACGATGTCGCGCGTCCAGTGCTCGGCGTTCGGCGAGCCGCCGCTCGGCAGCGTCGCAATGATCGTTTCCTGCGGTCCGCGCGCTTTGACATCGCCGACCTGATACGGAAACCGCACGACCGAGTTCGTGTTGGCGACGTAGACGTGCGTCGGCGACGAGCCGACAGGATAGAAGGCGATGCCGAACGGCCGGTTCAGACCGGTAGCGAACGTCTCGACGTGCTCCGCCTTTCCCGCCGCGTCGCGGCCGCGGATCACTTTGACGCGGCCGGGCTGGCTTTCCGCGACGAACAGATCGCCGTTCGGCGCCGTGCGCAGGAGCCGCGGATTGTCCAGCCCTTCGGCGAAGATCGAAACGGCGTACCCCGGCAGCGCCTGCGGGACCGCGTTCGCCGGCCGCGCGACCATCGTGGGCGGATTCTCGACCGCGCGCGTGGCGCCGGGCGCGGGCAGATCGGCCACAACGATCTTGTGAATCATCCCGGGACGCTCGCCCCGGAAATCGGAGAACGGCGATTGCTGGCTCATCGCCGTCGCGGCGACCAGCAATGCGCCCGCTGTCGCGCATGCGTGTTTCATCACCTGTCTCCCACGATTGACGGACATCCACCTCACTGCTGGCCGCCCTTCAGCAGGTCCTCGTACTCCTTCAGCAGCGACTGACCGATTTGTTCCTCGACGAAGAGCGCTGCGACGACGGTACGCAACTGCGTTTGCCAATCTTCAATCTCGCGAACCGTGTATCTGTCGGCGTCGGCGAACATGCCGGCCCCGCCGAGGAGTCGCGTCACGCCCTGCACGACGTCATTGTGAAAACGAAGATAGAGCGCCTGGTGGTTGTACACGGACGCGTATTTCTTTACCTCCTCGTACTCCATCAGGGCAAACGCGCCAGTGACTTCGGCCGTCGTGCGGCTCGCGTCGCGTAGCTCGGCCGACGAGAAGCCGAGCTCCACCGATCCGTGCTCGATCTTCTTGTGCTCGATGACGAGACGTGCCATGTCGCCCGCATGCTCGAGCTGTTTGCGGTGCTGCGGCACGTTCTGGAGCCGCTCGCGCAACTCCCTGGTGTTGTCGCGAATCTCGCTCGTGAGGTTGGTCCGCGCCTCGCGGACCAGCGCGCGGTGCTCGCGCCAGGTCGCGACCCCCTCGAACGACAGCGCGATCAGAACGCCGCCGGTGATGAGGGCGAGATGGACGAGCGCTTCGCGAACCGACCCGATCGGCCGGTGTGGCGCGTGAATGTCCAAGGCGCGGCTATTATCCCCGCCGCACTCGGACTCGGCAAATGCACGGTCCCCAATTCAACATTGTGGATCGCGACCTCGATTGTTTGGATTCTATGGCGGCGTGAGCAATAAAATTTGCTCCCCGCAGATGTGATTCGTGACGCTTCGTTATGATTGCTGCCTTTCGGAGGCACGAGCGAATGCGCAAACAGCTTGGATTAGCGGTGGTTCTGCTCGGCGGGCTCGCCTGGTCCGCGTGCGACGAAAAGCTGTCGACGCTTGCGGGCCCGACACCGAACCTGACGCCGTCGTTCGCCGCGATTCAGAGTGAGGTCCTCGAGAAGACCGACAGCGCGGGCCGCACCGCCTGCACGAACTGTCACACGAGCACGGGCCGGAATCCGTCGGGTGGCCTGGACCTGAATCACGCGGTCGCGTACGACAACCTGATCAACGTGCCCGTCCGGGGCAAGCCCGGAGCGATTCGCGTCATCCCCGGCGATCCTGATAACAGCTATCTCATTCAGAAGCTGGAGGGAGCGCCCGGCATCAACGGACGGCGCATGCCGAACAACGGGCCGCCGTATCTCACCGACGGCCAGATTCTGATCGTGCGGCGCTGGATTGCCAACGGCGCGCCGCGCTGACCGGTTTCTGATTTTCACAACAGGAGCGCTTGTGACTCGTCTTACGACCTGGTCAATCGGCCTGTGTCTCGGCTGCGTGCTGCTGTCGGCCGCGCCTGCGCGCGCGCAATCGAGCGATCCGTCGGCGCTGCGGCTGGCAGAGCCCGATTTCACGCTGATCGCGTTGCCGACGTCGCTGCGCCTGCCGAAATTCCGCAGCGCGTTCCGCGTGACGCATCGATTCACGCGGCCGCTCGGCGAAGGCGACTTCGGCGATCTCGCGGGCGATCTTTTCGGCATCGACAGCGGCGCGCAAATAGGGCTGGAGTACCGGTTCGGCATCGTGCCGAACGGCCAGATCGGCCTGCACCGCACGAGCAACAAGACGATCGAATTCTTCGGTCAGTACGATCTTATTCGGCAGGGAACGCGGCTCCCGATCGACGTCTCGGCCTTCGCATCGATCGACGGAACCAACAACTTCAAGGACAGCTACTCGCCCGCCGTCGGCGCGATCCTCTCACGCACGATCGCGGATATCGCCGCGCTCTACGTCGAGCCGATCTGGGTGAACAATTCCAATCAGTTGCCGAAGGACGTTGTCGACGACAACAACACGTTCATGGTGGGCCTCGGGGCGCGCATCCGGTTGACGCCGACGGTGTATCTGGTCGGCGAAGCGGCGCCGCGGACCGGCTTCAAGCCGGGTGTCACGCAGGGCAGCTTCGGAATCGAGAAGCGCGTCGGCGGACACGTCTTCCAACTGAACTTCTCGAACGCGTTCGGCACGACGATGGCTCAGATCGCCAGAGGCGGACCGGTCGAGAACGATTGGTTTCTCGGCTTCAATATCTCGAGGAAATTCTACTGACCGGTGACGGCGGGCCTAAAGGCCCGCCGCTACACTGGCAGGCTATTGGCCTGCGCTACTGTGAATGGCCGCGCGCGGTGATGGGCCACACCGCCGCGACTTTGTCGTTGCGCGTCGCGTAGATCTGGTCGTACTCGTTCACGGCCGGATCGCAGTGCGGCACGATCACTTCGAGCCGGTCGCCGACCTTGTACTGTTTGCTGGCCTTCTCGAACTGGATCGCGCCGAACTCGTCCGAGCCGGCGTTGTAGCTGAAGCCTGCCTCGCCGACGACCCACGGTCCCGGCTTGTTCAGCGTCAACGCCTTGGCTCCGGCGTCGGTCGTGAGACGGTTGGGGAAATAGTCGTTGAGGACCGTCGTCATCACGGTGAGCGACGGCGCGAAGTCGGTGAAGATCTCTTCGTTGTCCTGGCCGCCGATCTCGATGTACTGGCAGTCCATGAAGATGTAGCTGCCCACCTGCACGTCGGTGAAGCCGGGCACTTTCGGCATGATGTTGTACGTGCCGCTGCCGCCGCCGCTGAAAATCTCCGTGCTCAACCCGGACTTCTTCATCGAGTCGAAGATCTGCACGGACGGCTCGTAATGCTTGAGCGCCTCTTCGGCGCGCTTCTTGAAGCCCTTCACGTGCTGCACGCCGCCGTCGTAGCTGATCATCCCGCGCAGCTTCAGGTTCGGCAGCTTGTCGACGAGCTGCGCCAGCGCGAGCGCCCGCTCGTCGGCTGGCACGCCGCTGCGCGTGCCGACCGCGACGTCGATCACCACGTCCGCGACGATGCCGAACGATTTGGCCGCGTCGGAAAGATCGCGCGCGTTCTGCGGGTTGTCCACCGCCTGGATGAAGTGCGGATGGCCCTTCCGCAGCGTCATCGCGCGCTTGATCTTGTTCGACGTCACGTTGCACGTCGTCATCATGACGTGCTCGATGCCGCCCGCGACGAGCGCTTCGGCCTCGCTGATCTTCGCGGCGCACTGGCCGATCGATCCGCCCGCGAGCTGCAGCTTCGCGATCGCCGGGCACTTGTGCGTCTTGGCGTGCGGGCGGCTGGCAACGCCGGTGGACGCCAGGCTGGTCCGCATCGTCGCGATGTTCCGTTCCAGCTTGTCGAGATCCACGCACAGCGCCGGCGTGTCGAGCTCCCATTTGGAGACGCCGATGAGCGTCCCGTCCGCCGCCTTGGCGCGCATCTCGGCGGCGGAATAGCCGCCGACCGCTTTCGGAATCCACATCGTGAGGGCGCCCGTGCCCGCCGCCTGGAGGAGACCACGCCGCGAGACGTGTGATGCACTCATGTCGTTCGACTCCTTCGGCCCCCTGGCCGGAAAAGAAGGCGGGTAGGGCAGGTAGGTCGGGTGAGGAAAACCCACCAGACCCACGCGACCGACAGACCCACATCGAGTCGACGCGATCTTCTCATTTTTCACGAGCGAATTTCTGAGAAGATTTCGGGCCATGGAGAAGATGTCCAGAACGTCGCGAATGTCGAGATGGCTCGCGACCGTCGCCGTCATGGCCGCGTTCGTCGCCGGCTCGCCGGCGGCGGCGCCCAAGACCATCGACCTCGACGCGGCGACGATTGCCGACCTCAACGCCGCGCTCAACGCCGGCACGCTGACCGCGGAAAAGCTCGTCACGCTGTGCCTCGCGCGCATCCAGGCGTACGACCGGCAGGGTCCGGCGCTGCACGCCGTCATCACGCTCAATCCGAAAGCGCTCGAGACGGCGCGCGCGCTCGACGCCGAGCGCAAGGCCAAGGGACCGCGCTCTCCGCTTCACGGCATCCCGATCGTGCTCAAGGACAACTACGACACCGTCGATCTGCCGACGACGGGCGGCTCGCTGCTGCTCGAAGGATCGATTCCGCCCGACGATGCGTACGTGGTGAAGAAGCTGAGGGATGCGGGCGCGATCATCCTCGCGAAGGTGAATCTGTCGGAGTTCGCGTCGGGCGGCGCATACAGCTCGCTCGGCGGCCAGACGTTGAACCCGCACGACCTGACGCGGACGCCGTCGGGATCGTCGGGCGGCACCGGCGTCGCGGTCGCCGCGGGGTACGCGCCGCTGGGACTGGGAACCGACACCGGCGGCTCGATCCGCGGACCCTCGACGTCGAACGGAATCGTCGGTCTCAAGCCGACGCATGGTCTGCTCAGTCGCGATGGGATCATTCCGCTCGCGCTCAGCTTCGACACCGGCGGACCGCTGGCGCGCAGCGTCTACGACGTGGCCGTCGCGCTCGGCGTGATGACCGGCGTCGATCCCGCCGATCCGGCCACGAAGAAGAGCGAGGGCAAGTTCGAGACCGACTACACGAAGCACCTGAAAGCGGACGCGCTGCGCGGCGCGCGCCTCGGCATCGCGCGAGATTTTCTCGGCGTGGATCCTGACGTCGACTGGGTGGTCGAAGCCTCGCTCGACGCCATGCGCAAGGCCGGCGCGACCGTTGTCGACGTGCGGTATCCGAAGTGGCTGCTGGACGCGAAGGAAGAGTTCTACAACGCGATCCGCCGGCCGGAGTTCACCGCGCAGATTGCCGACTATCTGAAGACGCTCGGACCGAAGTATCCGAAGTCGCTCGAGGAGATGATCGATCGCGCGAACCAGCTCACCGCGGGACGAACCGACGGCACCGGGCCGAACCCGGGACGCTGGACGCTCTTCAAGCGCGAGCTCGAAAGCGGTTCGATGGACGACTACAGGTACACCGCAGTCCGCGATTATGGGCTGCCGCTGGTGCGGGCGGCGGTGGAAGGGAACCTCACGTCGCAAAAGCTCGATGCGATCGTGTATCCCACGGCATCGCGTCGGCCCGGGTTGATCGCGGATGCCGGCGCCGCCACGGCGACGACGCCCGATGCGATCCCCCGAGCGATGGGCATGTCGGCAACGAACATCGCGAACCTCACCGGCTTTCCGGATCTGATCGTGCCGGCGGGCTTCACGGGCGATCACCTTCCCGTTGGAATGTCGTTCATGGGTCCGGGGTTCAGCGAGCCGAAACTGCTCGCGCTCGGCTACAGCTTCGAGCAGACGACGCACGCGCGGCGGCGTCCGGTGCGGACGCCACTGCTGCCCGGCGAATCGATTTCGGTGCCGTGACATGGCTCATGGCTGATGGCTCATGGCATATGGTTAATGGTCCATGGGCGGAACCGTTGCGCGCTTCATGCGATTCCGGTGTCTAACACCGCATTGTGCCCGTGCGGCCAGATCTTTCCAAGACGGCTCTTCGATAGAGCAGCAGCCCGATGGTATCCGACGTCCTGCTCGACATCCGTTTGGCCATCCGCCTCCTTGCCAAGGACCGCCGCTTCACGCTGGCAGCGCTCGCCGCGTTGGCGCTTGGCATCGCCGCCAACACGACCGTCTTCACGTTCGTCAACACGGCCCTCTTCAAGCCGCTGCCCTTCGATCGACCGGAGCAGCTGATATCGCTCGGCACGCGCGACGAGCGCGGACGGACGCAGGGGATGTCGTACCTGGACGTGCAGGACTGGCGGCGCTCCGCGCGCGCCTTCTCGAGCATCGCCGCGCACACGGGAGCGACGATGAACCTGAGCGAAGCGGATCGGGCGCCCGGCCGGTTTCGCGGCGCGTACGTCTCGGCGAACACATTCGATCTGCTGCGCGTCAGGCCGATTCTCGGCCGCGGATTCCTCGAGACCGACGACCGGCCGCGTGCACCGCCGGTCGTCGTGATCGGCTACGACGTCTGGACCGATCGGTACGGCAGCGATCGCTCCACGATCGGCCGAACGGTCAAGGTCAACGACGTGCCGGCGACGATCGTCGGCGTCATGCCGCCGCGATTTCGCTATCCGGGCACGATGGAGATGTGGCAGCCGCTCTCGACGATGTCCGGCCTGACGGCTGCCAGGCGCGACGCGCGTACGCTCAATGCGATTGCGCGTCTCGCAGACGAAGCGAGCGTCGATCGCGCCCGGACCGAGCTGGCGTCAATTGCCGCGGATCTCGCGCGCGCCTACCCGGACACGAATCGCGGCATCGTGCCGACGATCGCGCGTCCGCTCGAGAATCTCCGCCAGGGCACGAAACCATCTGGCTCCTTGCTGCGATCGCGTTGGTCCTGGCGTCGGTCGGGCTCTACGCGCTCACGTCGCAAGGCGTCGCGCAACGCACGCAGGAGATCGGGATCCGCATGGCGCTCGGCGCGCGGACCCGCCAGGTCGTCTCGTTGTTCATGCGTCGGACGTTCGTGCAGCTCGCGGTCGGCATGATGGGTGCGCTCGCGGTCGGCCGCCTGCTGCAGACTTTCCTCGTCGACACCGCGCCTCGCGACCCGCTCACGATGATCTTGGTCGCGCTGCTGCTCGTTGGCGTGTCCCTCGCCGCGAGCTTCTTCCCGGCACGCCGAGCGGCGCGCGTCGATCCGGTCGTTGCGTTGCGGCACGAGTAGTTTCTGTAGTGTCCGGCTCTAGCCGGACTTCGTTTGGTCCGCCTAAAAGGCGGACACGACAGACTTACCGTTTCATCGCGAACACGAGCACGTGGAACGTGTCGGGAATCGGCGCGGGACCGCGCCCCCGTCCGGTGCCTGCGGGCGGCGGCGGCGCGTTCGAGTCGACCGGCTGGAAGTTCTGCGCGGCCGTGTAGATCTTGTGCGTCGCCGGGTCGAGCGTCATCGTTCGCGCGCCGCGCGAGGTCGGGATCGTCTGCGCGACGCTCAGCTTGTCGCCATCGACCTTGACGGCGGTGATGTTGCCGTCGCTGCACGAGCTGAACGCCATCTTCGTGCCCGGATCGAAGAACGTCGCGTCCGTGCCGGTGCAGATCGGCGCGCTGGCGACGATGCGCCCGCTCGTCGCGTCGATCATCACCATGAACTTGCCGCC
>Ga0114129_10016669_pt1 | contig 10463 bp, 8 predicted proteins | sample RhiMetdeltSRZDD1_FD_80071 | JGI IMG/M metagenome (GOLD analysis project Ga0114129, IMG submission 80071) | Populus rhizosphere microbial communities from Tennessee, USA - Rhizosphere MetaG P. deltoides SRZDD1 (version 2) (version 2) | ecosystem: Host-associated > Plants > Roots > Rhizosphere >... | reverse complement strand
TTCTCGCGCGGCGAGAGCACGACGCGCAGCGCGCTCACGATGCTCTCCGAGATCTCGTCCTGGACCGCGAACACGTCCTCGAGCTGGCGGTCGTAGCGCTCCGACCACAGATGGTAGCCGTCGTCCACCTTCACCAGCTGGGCGGTGATGCGCAGCCGCGGCCCGCTCTTGCGCACGCTGCCCTCGAGCACCGTGGTCACGTTGAGCGTGCGGCCGATCTTGCGCACGTCCTCGTTGCGGCCCTTGAACGCGAACGAGGAGGTGCGCGAGGCGACGCGCAGCTTCTCGATCTTGCACAGGGCGTTGATGATCTCCTCCGCCATGCCGTCGGTGAAGTACTCGTTCTCCGGATCGGCGCTCATGTTGGCGAACGGCAGGACGGCGATCGACGGCGCGCCGAGCCCGGCCTGGTCGCGCCCGCGCTCGGCCACGCGGAGGAGCTCGTCGCGCAGGGCGCGGGCGCTCGCGTGGCGGGCGCCCGGGGTCTTCTCGAGGGCGCGCAGGATCACCGTCCCGAGCGCCGGCGGCAGATCGTGGTTCAGCTCCTCGGGCGAGGCCGGCGTGCGGTGCAGGATGGCGTCGTACACCGCCGCCGTCGTGTGGCCGGCGAACGCCTGGCGGCCGGTCGCCATCTGATAGAGCACCGCCCCCAGCGAGAACACGTCGGTGCGGGCGTCGACCTCCTTGCCCAGCGCCTGCTCGGGCGACATGTAGCCGACCGTGCCCACGGCCATGCCCGGATCGGTGAGGCCGGCGGGCGCCATGGTCTTCGCCAGCTCCCCGCCGGCTGCCGTGAGCTTGGCGAGGCCGAAGTCGAGCACCTTGATGGACCCGCGCTCGGTCAGGAACAGGTTCGCCGGCTTGATGTCGCGGTGCAGGATGCCCTTGGCGTGCGCGGCCTCGAGCGCATCGGCGACCTGCGTGCCCCACTCGAGCAGGTCGTCGACCGGCACCGGCCCCTCGGCGAGCCGCGCTTCGAGCGTGCGCCCGCGCAGGAGCTCCATGACCAGGAACGGGCGCCCATCCTGCTCGCCGACGTCGTGGATGGTGCAGATGTTCTCGTGATTGAGCGTCGAGGCGGCTCGCGCCTCCTGGAGGAGGCGGTCGGACGCCCGCGGGCCACCGGCCGCGTCGGGCAGGAGCTTGATCGCCACCTCGCGGCCCAGCCTGGGATCGCGGGCGCGATACACCTCGCCCATGCCGCCTGCACCGAGCAGGCCGAGGATTTCGTAGGGACCGAGACGGGAGCCGGCGGCGAGCGACATCGCCCCGGAATGTACCGCGCTCGCGCTCTCTCTAGAAGTAGGTGGCGGTGGTGAGCAGGAGTCCGTCGTCGGCGTCTCGATCTCCCCCTAGTACGAGAGGTCGACGCGCAGCGTCCCCTTGGCCGGGATGCGCACGTCGCGATGGATCTCCCCCAGATCGGGGTGCCAGGCGACCAGCTCGTAGTCGCCGGGCGGCACGTGCCCGAGGCGAAACCGGCCCTCGGCGTCGGCGCGCGTGAAGTAGGGTGTGGGCAGGACGACGAGCGTCGCCGCCTCCTTCGGATGCAGCTCGCAGAAGACCTGGATCACCCCCGCCTCGTCGAAGGTGACGACGCGCTTCTCTCCCGGGGCGATCGCTCCCACATCGAACGGCTTGGCGGGCGAGACGCTGAACGCGTTGTGGAAGACGTGGTCGCGGTTCTGGAACTCGACGCGGGTGCCGGTCGAGATCGCGCGCAGCGTCGGGGCGAAGCCCCGGCCGCCCTCCTCGACGACGACCGTGCGGCCGCCGAGGTCGCGGTCGGTCGCCTCCCCTTTCAGATAGATCACCGTGGCTTCGAGGCCGCGCCCGCGCGTGGTCGCCGCCACCCTTCCGCCCAGGCGGCCGCCGGTGGTCGCGCAACCGGCGCCGAGAGCGATCGTCACGAGGAGCGCGAGGCAGGCTCCCGACGCTCGGCTCCCGGGCGGCCTCACGTTGCTACTTCACTTTTTCGAAGCGCAGCGACACGGAGTTCATGCAGTAGCGAAGGTGCGTGGGCGCCGGCCCGTCGTCGAAGACGTGGCCCAGGTGGCCGCCGCAGCGCGCGCACACGACTTCGTCGCGCAGCATGCCGTGGCTCGTGTCTCCGGTAGTGCGCACGTGCGAGGCCGCGATCGGCCGCCAGAAGCTGGGCCATCCGGTGTGCGAGTCGAACTTGGTGTCGGAGCTGAACAGGGCGAGCCCGCAGCCGGCGCAGCGATAGATGCCCGAGGCGTGCTCGTTCCAGAAGGCGCCGGTGAAGGGGATCTCCGTGCCCTTCTGGCGCAGCACGCGAAAGGCGTCGGGCGCGAGGATCTTCTTCCACTCCGCTTCGGACTTCCGGACCTTGCCCACGGGCTCGGCCGCGGCGGCGGCCTCGATCCCCTTGGGGACGCGGGCGTGACTCTCGCCGGGCGCCAGCAGCAAGGCGACGGCGACGCCGAACAGGACCAGGATGCGGCTCCCTCTCATCGGACTCCTCTTTCCCTCGGCGGAGCGGTCCCCGGCCAGCGTAGCACTCACGGAGCGCTGGGCGCGGGTCCGCTCGAGCGCCCCCTCTTCTTCCACACGACGAACAGCAGCCAGTAGACGACGAATCCGACGCCTACGGCATAGAGGATGATGCGTGAATTCAAGGTCAAGGCGAAGAGCAGGAGGGCGAGGCCGAGGATCCAGCTGAACGCCTCGCCGATCGCGCCCTCGGCGACGTGCGCGCGCGTGCGCCCGTTCGGCACCCGCGGCGCGAGCGAGGGCACGAGGCGCGGCACGGCAGCCTGGTAGGCGCGGAAGCGATCGCCGCCCGCGGCGGTGAGCGCCGCCTCTTCGCGGCCGATGAGGCGCAGGAGGAAGATCGCCTGGCCGGCGAGCACGACGACCGCACCCAGGCGGCTCATGACGAGCGCCATGCCGAGCGTCATCAGATAGGTGCCGAGGTAGAGCGGATTGCGCACGTGCCGGTAGGGACCGTCGGCGACCAGGGTCTCGGTGTGCACCGCGGTGTCGTGGACCACCTCGCTGCGCAGATACGCCGAGGCCCAGCTGCGCAGCGCCGCCGAGGCCAGGGCGAGGAAGGCGGCGACGCCGAACACACCCTGGAGCACGTGCCGCTGGCGCTCGGTGTCGAGCCCGGGCGCCGCCAGAGCGACGAGCCACTCGGCCACGTTGGTGTGGTCCACGTAGTAGCAAGAGAAGCCGAGCCAGAAGAGCCCGAAGATCACCCAGAAGCGGTAGCGAAACTCGAGATCCCCGGCGCGCACACGGCCTCCTCGCGCCGCGCGGGCGCGGCGATGCCGGTCAACCTAGCAGATGCGGGGACCGGAGCCCGAGAAAAGCTCCGGCCCCGCAATCTCGAGAATCAGCCGCGCGCGTAGGACTCGGTCGAGCCTCCGTCCTGCAGCAGGTCCTCGAACAGGCGGCGGTAATGCAGCATGGCGTTGCGCAGATCCTCGGTCGTCGCCTGGCCACGCTTGTGGCGCACCGCGATCTCGTGTCCGGCGCGGTACTCCTCCACCACCTGGGGATGGTCCACGGAGATGTCGGCCGCGTTGCGCTCGAAGTCGGACACCGGATAGCCACGGACGCGCATGACCTCCTCGACCAGGTGGTCGGCGTCGGCCACGGCCGACTCCGGATTGTCGACGAAGCGCGCCTGCTGGGCGTGCCACAGCTCCGAGTAGCGCGACTTCTCGCCCGGCGCCAGCGGCCGGATCGGCAGCTTCTTCACCCGGCGCTCGCGCTCGACCAGCTCCTTCTCCGCATGGCGGCGGTCGCCCCTCTCGTGCAGCGCGTGGTCGTACTCGGGACCGAACTGATCCCGGAGATGCGTGGTGCGGCGGCGTGAGGTCACCATCATGGTGACGACGAGGGCACCGATGACGACGATGACCGCGACGACGATGAGAGCCGTGGACGTATTCATGACGTTCCCTCCTTGCGCGGCCCGGACGAAGAAAATGAAAACTCCTCTGCGATCGTGAATTGCAGCGATCATGCCAGGGCGCAAAGCGCGCGAGCGCAGGGTTCCGGCATCGAGACAGCGTGTAAGAAGGAACTCTTGGCGCGGAAAATAGGACGCCGGCGAGCGCCGCAACGCCTTGCAATCGGGCGCGATTGGAAGAACAATCGAATCAACGGAAGGGTCGTCCTCCCCGCCCCGGGAGGGTTCCATCGCATCCTGGCTCGTTCTTCCGGGGAGGAAGCGCCGCATGCGGATCGCTCAAGTCGCCCCTGTTTTCGAAAGCGTGCCGCCCCAGCTCTACGGCGGCACCGAGCGCGTCGTCTCGTATCTCACCGAAGAGCTGGTGCGGCAGGGCCACGACGTGACCCTGTTCGCGAGCGGCGATTCGGTCACGCGCGCCCGGCTCGTCTCGACGCATCGCCAGGCGGCGCGCCTGGACGAGACCTGCACCGATCCGCTGGCGCGCCAGATGGTCCTCCTCGACCGCGTGTTCCGCGAGGCGCGTCATTTCGACCAGATCCACTTCCACTGCGACTACCTGCACTTCCCGTTCTCGCGCCGCAAGCGCATCCCGACGTTGACCACGCTGCACGGACGGCTCGACATCCCGGATCTCATCGCGCTCTACCAGGAGTTCGACGACATGCCGCTGGTGTCGATCTCGAACGCGCAGCGCCGCCCGGTGCCGGGGGCGCGCTGGGTGGGCACCGTCTACCACGGCCTGCCGGCCGACCTGCTGCGGCCGCTGCCGGCGCCGCGCGAGGACTATCTGGCGGCGCTGGGGCGCATCTCGCCCGAGAAGGGCATCGACCGCGCCATCGAGATCGCCGGCCGCGCCGGCTGGAAGATCAAGATCGCGGCCAAGGTGGACGCCGCCGATCGCGACTACCACGAGCGCGTGGTGAAGCCGCTGCTCGAGCAGCCGCACGTCGAGTACGTGGGCGAGATCGGCGAGGACGACAAGCAGGAGTTCCTGGGCAACGCGCGCGCGCTGCTCTTCCCCATCGACTGGCCGGAGCCGTTCGGGCTGGTCATGATCGAGGCCCTGGCCTGCGGCACGCCCGTGATCGCGCTCGGCCGCGGCTCGGTGCCGGAGGTGATCGAGGACGGCGTGAGCGGCTTCGTGGTCGACGACGCCGATGCGGCCACGGCCGCCGTGGCCCGGCTTCCCGAGCTGTCGCGCGCCGATTGCCGCGAGGCCTTCGACCGGCGCTTCACCGCCGAGCGCATGGCCGCCGACTACGTGGCGATCTACCGGCGCCTGGCGCGCTCGGCGGCCGTGCAGCACGCCACGCGCCCGATCCCGCCGCGGCCCCTGCCGGCCGGCGAGTCCCCCGCGGCGCAGAGCGCCTGATGGCCGTCGGCTTGCGCGACATCATCCGCTTCGAGGAGCAGTTCTACATCCTCGCCAGCTCCTCGCGTGTCGACGACCGCACGCGCGTGCTCAAGCACAACGAGACCTTCGCCGTCTTCGACCGCTTCGGCGACATCGCGCCCGTGGGCCTGGGCGAGCTCGGCCTCTACCACGAGGGCACGCGCTTCGTCTCGCGCATGGGCTTCACGTTCGCCCGCGAGCGGCCGCTCCTCCTGAGCTCGTCGATGCACGAGGACAACACCGTGCTGGCCGTGGACCTCACGAATCCGGACCTCACGGAGGGCGAGCACATCACCGTGCGCCGGGGCACGATCCACATCTCGCGCGAGCAGCTGGTGTGCGACGGGACGTTCCAGGAGCGGGTGCGCATCGGTAACTACGGTCTCGAGCGCGCCGACGTGACGCTCGTCCTGCACCTGGATTCGGACTTCGCCGACCTGTTCGAGGTGCGCGGCTTCCGCCGCGCGCGCCGCGGCGAGCGCCTGGAGACCGAGTTCCGCAAGGACGGCGTCGTCCTCGGCTACCGAGGCCTCGACGGCGTCGAGCGCCGCACGGTGGTCCGGGTGACGCCGCGCCCCACGAGCGTGGACGAGGACGGGCTCACGTTCGAGCTCTCGGTGCCGGCACGCTCGGAGGTGAACTACTTCGTCACCATCGAGTGCCGCGTCGGCGAGGCCCGCCCCGAGCCGCTCGATTTCGACGGCGCCTACGAGCACCTGAACGAGACGCTGCATGCGGCCGAAAGTCAGGACTGCGCCATCCGCACGTCGAACGAGCCGTTCGACAAGTGGATCGAGCGCTCGTTCTCCGATCTCCATCTCATGATGACCGAAACGCCGTGGGGCCCCTATCCCTACGCCGGCATCCCGTGGTTCAACACGCCGTTCGGCCGCGACGGCATCTTCACCGCACTCGAGACGCTGTGGGTGAATCCGGAGGTGGCGCGCGGCGTGCTGCGCTTCCTCGCCGCCACGCAGGCCACGGCCGTGGACGACGCCAAGGACGCGCAGCCCGGCAAGATCCTCCACGAGAGCCGGATGGGTGAGGTTCCGGCGCTGGGCGAGGTGCCGTTCGGGCGCTACTACGGCAGCGCCGACGCCACGCCCCTGTTCGTCATCCTGGCCGGCGCCTACTACGACCGCACCGGCGACCGCGAGCTGATCGAGGACCTGTGGCCCCATCTCGAGGCCGCGCTGCGCTGGACCGAGACCTACGGCGATCCCGACCAGGACGGCTTCGTCGAGTACTGGCGCATGACGCCGCGCGGGCTGGCGCAGCAGGGATGGAAGGATTCGTGGGATTCCGTGTTCCACGCCGACGGCACGCTCGCCGAAGGGCCCATCGCCCTCTGCGAGGTGCAGGGTTACACCTACGCGGCGCGGCGCGGCGCCGCGCGCCTGGCGCGCATGCTCGGGCGCGAGGGCCGGGCGGAGGACCTGACGCGCCGCGCCGACGCCCTGCGCGAGAGCTTCGAGGAAGCGTTCTGGCAGGACGATCTGCGCACCTACGCGCTGGCGCTGGACGGCAAGAACCGCCCGTGCCGCGTGGTCACGTCGAACGCCGGCCACTGCCTGTTCACCGGCATCGCCGCGCCGCGGCGCGCGGCGCGCGTCATGCGCACGCTGCTCGCACCGACGTCGTTCTCGGGCTGGGGCATTCGCACGGTGGCGGCCATGGAGGCGCGGTACAACCCGATGTCGTACCACAACGGCTCGGTGTGGCCGCACGACAACGCGGTCATCGCCCAGGGCTTCGCGCGCTACGGCTTCCGCCGCGCCGCCAACCGTGTCCTGGATGGCCTGTTCGACGCCAGCCGCTACCTCGAGCAGAACCGCATGCCCGAGCTGTTCTGCGGCTTCACGCGGCGCCCCGACGAGGGCCCGACGCTCTACCCGGTCGCCTGCTCGCCGCAGTCGTGGGCGGCGGCGGCGCCGTTCTTGCTCCTGCGCGCGAGCCTCGGGCTGTACATCTCGGCGGCGAACCGGCGCGTGATCGTCCACCGGCCGGCGCTGCCGGCGGCGATCGACGAGCTCGTGATTCGCGACCTGCGGGTCGCCGACGAGCTCATCGACCTCGTGTTCGTGCGCCATCCGGAGAACGTCGGCGTCCACGTCCCCCGCCGCACGGGCAAGATCGAGCTGCGCCTCACCCAGTGAGCTAGCGCTTGCGGCGGGCCTCCGGCGCCGCCACCACGGCCACGCCCCACGGGCCCTGGCCCACGCGGATGCGCGCCGTCTCCTTCCTCGTCCGCGTGTCGATCACCGAGACATCGTTGGACGACCCGTTGGCCACGTAGAGCGTGCGGCCGTCGGGCGAGAGCGCGGCACCCCCCGCCTCCTCGCCGGCTTCGATCTTCCCCTGGAGGGTTTCGGTCACCGGATCGACCACGGCCACGGCGTCGCCGGCCCCGGTCGTGACGTAGAGCACCTTGCCGTCGGGCCGCATCGCGACGCCGGCCGGGCGCGAGCCCGCGGGCAGGGTCAGCGTCTTCGTGACCTTGCGGCTCGCCGTGTCGATGACGCGCAGCTTGCCCTCGGTCTCCGAGGGCACGAACGCGCACGAGCCGTCGGGCAGGAAGGCGACGGCGCGCGGGCGCCCGCCGACGTCGATGCGCCCCACGGCCTCGCCGGTGCGTCCGTCGATCACCGACACGGCGCCGGCCGCCCCGCAGGCGACGTAGACCGACCGGCCGTCGGGGCTCACGCTCACGCCCTCGGGCCCGTTCTCGACCCGCACCCGGTGCTCGACGCGCCCGTCGCGCACGCGCACGGCGTCCACCGTGCCGGCGCCGGCGTCGGCGACGAACAGCCGCTGGCCGTCGGCGGTCACCGCGAACTCCGTGGGATCGCTGCCGCCCGGGAGCATGCGCGTGACGCGCCGCTTCGCCAGATCGACGACGGCGATGCCATCCGGCCCCGCCTCGGCGCGGCCGTTGGGAAACGCGGCCACGGTCGTGGACGAATGGCTCTCGTCCGCGCCGGCGATCGGCGTGCCGCGCAGGGCCACGAACAGCGTGCGGCCGTCGGGAGACGCGTGGACGCCGCGCGCGCGCTTGCCCAGGGGAATGGTCGCCACCACGCGCCGCGTGGTCCCGTCGACGATCGTGAGATCGCCGGAGCGCTCGTGCGCGACGCACACCCAGTAGGAACGAGAGCGCGGGGCCGCATGAGCCCCGGGAGCGAGAGTCAGGAAAGCGAGAGCGGCCGCGCCCAGACGGATCGCGCGATGCATGACACGTCCTCGAGCGGGTGCGGTGGATGGGGCGCTCGAAAACTCGGCGGTCGACGCCTCCCCTTGCGCGCGGCGACGCGCCTCGGCTTCGATGAGGCGGGGCGGTCGCGCGCGGGAATCGCCGGTGGCCTGCCTTATTCTCTCGCGCATCGGCGGCCCGGGCGCAAGGGCGGGCCGCCTCGAGGAGGCACGATGAAAGGAAAGAAGTCGCGGGGCGGGGCGAGCTGGCTCGAGCGCTTCGCCACGCGCGTGGCCGCGTGGGCCGGGGGCCCCACGGCCTTCGGTCTGGCCGTGGCCGTGATCCTGGCCTGGGCGGTGACCGGGCCCCTGTTTCACTTCTCCGATACCTGGCAGCTCGTGATCAACACCGGCACCACGATCGTCACGTTCCTGATGGTGTTCCTCATCCAGCGCAGCCAGAACAAGGACACGCACGCCATGGAGCTCAAGCTCAACGAGCTCGTGGCGGCGCTCGAGGGCGCCAGCAACCGGCTCATCAACGTCGAGGACCTGAGCGAGGCCGAGATCGAGACGCTGAGCACCTACTACCACGAGCTGGCGAAGATGGCGAAGCGAGAGGTCCTGGTCACCAAGTCGCACTCGCTCGAGGAAGCGCAGGCGCTGCACCGGCGCAAGTCGAAGGCCTTCGCCTCGCGCTAGCTCTCCTTCTCGACGCGCGCCGGATCGAGGTCCCGGCTCGCCGGCCCGTTGACCACGCGTCCCTGGATGTCGAAGCGCGAGCCGTGGCACGGGCAGTCCCAGGTGCGCTCGAGATCGTTCCAGCGCACCGTGCAGCCCAGGTGCGTGCACACGGCCGAGCACTCCCAGATGCGGTCGGCCTCGTCGCGGTAGACGGCCACCCTGGTGCCGTTGTGCGCCACCACGGCGCCGTGTCCGGCGGGGATTCTCGTCTCGGACTGGACGACGCCCCCTTCCGGGGGCTTGGCCGCCTTGGCCACCGCCTTCACGCCTTCCTTCACCATGTCGAGCGCCGCCGCCAGCGACCGGCGGCCGGGATCGTAGACGCGTTCCCAGAGGTGCTCGCCGCTCTGCACGAGCCCGGCGAGCAGCACGCCCGACAGCGTGCCGTGGGTCATGCCGTTGCCCGAGTGTCCGGTGGCGTAGAAGAGCCGGCCCTGACGATCGTCGGCTCCGGCGAAGCCGACGCCGTCCTTGGGCTCGAGGAGCTGGCCCGACCAGCGGTAGCGGATCTCTCCCAGGAACGGGAAGTGCCGGCGCGCCCATTGCTCGAGGCGCCGGTAGCGCGACGGATGGTCCTCACCCACGCCCGTCGGATGATCCTCGCCGCCGACGATCAGCGTCTCCTCGGTCTCCGAAAGCGGGGCCACGCGCACGTAGTGGTACGGCTCGTCCGTGTCCCACAGGAGCGCATGAGGCACCGACCCCTTGGGCACCGATCCGGCGATCACGTAGGAGCGGTTCGCCGATTGCCTCATGTGGATCGCCGGCTTGCCGGCGATCGGCGAGTGGGTGGCCACGACCACGGCCGAGCACGCGACCATGGGCCCGCGCGCCGTCTCGACGCGGGGGCTCTCGCCCTCGTGCACGCGCGCCACCGGCGAGCCGCCGTGCACCGTGACGCCGCGGCGCTCGAGCGCGGCCAGGAGACCGCGCAGGTAGCGCAGCGGATGGAACTGCGCCTGCCGCGCGAAGCGCACGGCGGGAGCGCCGTCGCGATCCACGACCTCGGCCTCCGCCATGCCGGCGCGTCGCGCCGCCTCGGCGATGCGCTCGAGCTCCTCGCCCTTCTCCTTCGTGCCGACGAGGAAGCCGTCGACGCGCTCGAGAGAGCAATCGAGCCTCTCCTCGTGGCACGTGCCCTCGATGAAGTCGATGGCGGCGGCGTGGCTCGCGGCCACGAGGCGCGCCTCCTCC
>Ga0114129_10016668_pt1 | contig 10464 bp, 6 predicted proteins | sample RhiMetdeltSRZDD1_FD_80071 | JGI IMG/M metagenome (GOLD analysis project Ga0114129, IMG submission 80071) | Populus rhizosphere microbial communities from Tennessee, USA - Rhizosphere MetaG P. deltoides SRZDD1 (version 2) (version 2) | ecosystem: Host-associated > Plants > Roots > Rhizosphere >... | reverse complement strand
GGAACGCCACCTTGCCGCGCTCGGCGTCCTGCGCGAGGTAGATGCCGCGCGGATCGACGAACTTGCCGCTTCCGGCGAGAAGCTGTTGCTGTGCGACGGCGATCTTGGCGCGAAGATCGTCGATCGACGTGGCCACAATCGACAGGCGTACCGCCGCATCCGCACCAGCGGCCCGGCACACCGCGCTGGCAAGGCTGGCGAGGGCGGGCACGTCCGCGCCTTCGATCGCGCGCGACAGCGTCGCCAGCGCAGCGGCCAGTGCCGCCGCGTCTGACGCGCCCCACACGAACAATTCGGCGGGCCACCGATCCGATGCCGCATCGCTGTCACCGAGAAACGCACCGGTGTACTCCTCGAGCACCGCATGGAAGTTCGTGCCGCCAAACCCGAACGAGCTCACCCCCGCTCGGCGCGGAGTGCCGTTGGACAGCCACGGCGCCGCTTCGGTGTTGACGAAGAAGGGGCTGCCCTCGGTGCGCAGCCGCGCATTGGGTTTCTCGACGTTGAGCGTGGGGGGCCGCACTCCGTGATGCAGCGCGAGCGTGGCCTTCAGCATCCCCGCCACGCCAGCCGCCGCCTTGGTGTGGCCAATCATCGATTTCACGGAGCCGATCGCGCAGCTTTCCGGCTGCGCACCTTCCGCGCGGAACAGCTCGTCGAGTGCGGCCACTTCCGCCGCGTCACCGGCGACGGTTCCCGTGCCGTGCGCCTCGATGAGGCCGACCGAGGCCGGCGACACGCGCGCCTGGGCGTAGGCGCGACGCAGCGCGCGCACTTGCCCTTCGGGGCGCGGTGCGGTCAGACCCTTGCCGCGCCCATCACTGGAGCCGGCCACGGCCTTGATGACCGCGTAGATCCGATCGCCGTCGCGCTCGGCATCCGCGACGCGCTTGAGCACGAACGCCACCACGCCTTCGCTGATGGCAATGCCGTCCGCGCTCTCATCGAACGTGCGGCACTTGCCCCGCGGCGACAGCGCCTGCGACTTGCTGAAGCACATGTACCCGAAAGGCGTCTGCACGGTGTCGACGCCGCCGACCACCACGAGATCGCTCGTGCCGCGCTGGAGTTCGGCGGCGCCGAGCTGCATGGCCGCGAGCGACGAGGCACACGCCGCGTCGACGGTGTAGTTCACGCCGCCGAAGTCAAAACGGTTCGCCACGCGGCCGGCGGCGACGTTGAGCAAAATGCCGGCAAACGAGTCTTCGGTCCATTCCGGCAGCTGCGCGAAGGCAGACTCCGGCACGTCGTCGATCACCGTCGGCAGCATCGCGCGGACGCCGTATTGGAGGCCGAGATCGCCAAGCCCGCCGCTCGCGCCGAAAATCACGGAGGCGCGCTCTTTCGGCGTCGTGCGGTCTTTCATCCCGGCATCAGCCAGCGCTTGATCGACGACCTCGAGCGACAAGAGCTGGAGGGCATCAATCGACGGCAACGCCGACGGCGGAATCCCGTACTTCACCGGATCGAACGGCACATCGGCGAGGAAGCCGCCCCACTTCGAGACGATGCGATCGCGCGCTTTCACATCGGCGTCGAAGAACGGATCGACGTCGAAGCGATCGGGCGGCACCTCGGTAATGGCGTCGACCCGGTCGAGGACGTTACTCCAGAAGGTGCGGACATCCGGCGCGCCAGGCAGCACGCAGCCGAGGCCGACGATCGCGACATCGTACGGCGGCGGCACATCCGACACGGGCCGCGTCTCGTCGATGGCCATGGTCTCGAGCAGCGCGGTCGCGCCCGCGCTGACGTCACGATGCAGATCGGCCACGCGGACGACGGCGTCGCGCAACGCCGCCACCTGTCCGACCATATACATTCCGCCAAGCCGTTGTTCCTCGGGCTCGACCTGCACGTATCGCGCGGCGCCGTCGGGACCGTCCTCGCGCAGGATGGCCTTCGACGCCAGCCGCAGCCGGCCCAGGTTGACCGTCTCGAGGGCGTCCTTCAACTCGTCGGGACCACGACCTTCGTGCATCAGGCGGCGCTTCAGGTCGAGGAACGTCTGGAAGTAGGGCGTGTCGACGCACCGGATCGCATGGCCGGCTGAGATTTCGAACAGGACCGTCCGCTCGCAGGCCAGCGCTTCGCCCTGGAACACCGAGCCGATCGCCTCACCGGCCACGGCCTCCTCGGTGAAGAGATACGCCGTGCCCATCAACACGCCGATGCGCACACCCGCCGCCGCGAGCGGCGCCGCCAGCGCCGCCACCATCGCGGCCGAGCGCGCGTCGTGGATGCCGCCCGCGAACACGACGTGCACCTCCCCGGCGGGCACACCTGATCGCAACGCCTCGAGCAACGTGTCAATCATCGCGGTCCAGAGGACGAAGCTCGTGCGCGGGCCGACATGCCCGCCGCATTCGCGCCCTTCGAACACGAAACGGCGGGCGCCGCCATCAAGAAACGCGCCCAGCAAACGCGGCGACGGCACGTGCAGGTAGGTCGCGATCCCTTCGGCCTCGAGACTGACCGCCTGATCGGGCCGGCCGCCGGCGATGAGCGCGAAGGGAGGTTTCGCCGCCAGCACGGCGGCGAGTTGTTCCTGACGAAGCTCGGGCGGTACGAAGCCCAGGATCCCGACGCCCCACGGCCGATCGCCCAGCCGCGCCCGCGTCTGTTCCAGCAGCAGGGCGACCTCGGGGCCGCGCATCAACGCGAGCGCGAGGAACGGCAGCGCCCCGCCGGCCGACACGGCGTCGGCAAACGCGGCCGTGTCGCTGACGCGCGTCATCGGACCTTGCAGGATTGGATACGTCGTGCCGTGCGCCCGCGCGAGCGGACCATCGGGCGCGAGCGGACGCGTCTCACGCGCCGCCGCAACGTGACCGGTGATGGCCGTACGAAACGCGTCGAGGACCGCGGGCACCGTGCGATACCGCCGTGCCAGCGGCGCGGCAAAGCTCGCGTCCTGACCGAGCGGCAGCAGCGCCGCCGCGTTGGCAGTCTCGCGACGGGCGCCGATCTCAGTCCGCCAGGCGGCACGCGCCGCCTCGCGGGGCAATCCGGCAAGCTGCCGCTCGCGCGCTTCGAGCTCCTCGATGAGCCGCGTGCCAGGCTTGCGGTGCAGCCGGAACCGCTCACCGATTTCCGCGCCGAGGCATACGGTGTCGTCGCCTTCCGTTCGCTCGATCGCCGCCTGCAGTGCCGCAGGCAGCTTCGACTCGCGCGTCAAGGCGAGCGCGGCATCGATGACGACGCCGGCACAACCGGCGACCTGGCAGGCGGCAGCGGTGTGCGGGCTGATGCCGCCGGCGGCGAACACCGGCAGGCCAAGGCCGAGCAACCGTTGCACGAGGACGAACGTCGTTTCCTCGCCGACGTACCCGCCGGCTTCCCCGCCCTTCGCGACGAGACCGTCGATGCCGAGCGTGACGGCGAATCGCGCGTGCTCCTCGGACGTGCACTCACAGAAGATGCGACGGCCGTCGCGGGCCAGGACGCGCGCGAGGGCGGGCCACTCGGCATACGCCGACGTGGCCAGGACGACGAGCGAGAGACGGTCCGGCAGCGCGGCGGCGAGAGCGTCGGCGCCGGCCGCATCGAGCTTGACCGCGAGCGAGCCGCGACCGAACTCGACCAGGCGCGCGATCGCCACCCGCGCGCTTGCGCCGGGCACGCCTTCCAGATTGAGCAGACCGGTCGCGCCCCAACGGCTGGCCGCGATGGCGACGCCGGGATCGGGGCAGCCCTCGGGGTTGCCCGCGACGATTTCAAGCAAGTGACGCATGTTCGGTCCGGAAGTACTCCTCCACCCAGCGGCGATTCAGCTCGTCGCCGGCCGGCAGATCGATCTCGTGGCCACACTGGCCGCACTTGAACCGGCCCGCCACCGCCTTCGACAGCGCTTCGCTGCACGTGGGACAGGCCCGCGGCTGATGCTCGAGCAATCCTTCAATGACGCGCACCCACGTGCCCACCCGTTGAAAGAGGCGCGCCACGTCGGTGACGGGCATCCCGACCCTGAGCGCGTCAGCTTCGGATTCCGGCATGCGGCGCTGGAGAAAACGCACGCCCGCCTCGGTGAGGCGGCCTTCGTTGACGAGCACGCCGGGCCCGAACACGTCCTGCCCCATTTGCAGCACGTCCTTCTGGGGCATCACGATGTCGAATTCGTCTTCGGCCTCCATCGTGATCTCGAGCAGGTCGAGCGACTCGGCTCCGAGCTCGGCGAGCGACGCGTCGGGCGTGACCCGAGTCGGTTCGATGCGCAGGCTCTTGGCCACGATGGCGGCAAACCGTTCATGAATTTCAGCAGCGGATAATAACGAGTTCATCGGATCTCCTCACTATGTCAATCGTCGGTGGTGGGGTATCCCGCCTACGGGGCGCGGAGGGCGAGCACTGCGTTCTGACCGCCGAAGGCAAACGCGTGGGCCAGCGCTGCCCCCACCGAGGCACGACGGCCCCGGTTGGGGACGTAATCCAGGTCACACGCAGGGTCTGGAGTTCGGTAATGCGCCGTGGGCGGTAGCCAACCGTCGCTCAACGCCTTCGCCGCACAAATGACGTTGCAGACACCGGCGGCCGAAATCGTGTGGCCGATCTGGCCTTTGTTCGACGAAATCGCCACGCGCGCCGCCTGACCGCCCAGCACGCGCTTGATCGCCGCGGTTTCCACCGCATCGTTCTTCGGTGTCGACGTCCCGTGCGCGGCGACATAGCCGATCTCCTCGGGCGCGATGCCGCCGTCGTCGAGGGCGAGGCGGATCGCTTCGGCCTCGCACACGCCGTCGGGCGACGGATCGGTGAGGTTGTGGCCGCTCAGCGTGGCGCCGCAGCCGCACAGCTCCGCGTAGATGCGGGCGCCGCGGGCACGCGCGTGCTCGCGTTCTTCGAGGACGATGGCGCCGGCGCCCTCCCCCATCACGAAGCCGTCGCGATTGCGATCGAACGGACGCGAGGCTTCGCCCGGATCGGAGTTGCGGCTCAGGGCGCCGAGCACGGAGAACGCCAACAGGCCCATCGGGCTCACCAAAGAAGCTCCACCGCCGGCAATCATCACGCGCGCGCGGCCGCGTCGAATCACCCGAAAGGCTTGGGCGATGGCCGACGCGCTGGCGGCGCAGGCCGTGTCGATGGCGATCGTCGGACCGGTGATGCCGAGCTCGCGCGCCGGCAATGTGGCCGCGAGTTCGCCCTGGCGCTTGGAGAACAAATGCGGCGGCTCACATCCGCCTTCACGGGCAAAGCGGCCGAGGTCAAGTGCCCGACCATTTGCCGTGCGGAACTTGAAATGATGCCGAACCATCGCCATGTTCACGTAGTTCACGCTGACACCGGCCGCGACGCCAACCTGATCGGGGCGCGGCCTGTCACGATCGAGGCCCGCATCGAGCCATGCGCCGCGCGCCGTGGTCGCAAACAGGCGCACACCGCGCCGGCAGTTGGTCAGGCTCTGGTCGACGGCGTGCGGCCAGGTCGGATTTCGGACCTCCGCCGCGACGGTGCAGCCGTACTCGGATGCGTCGAAATACGTGATGGGCGCAACAGCGGATTCACCGGCGATCAGCCGGCTCCACGTGGTACTCAACGTAGGGCCGAGCGCGGTGATCAACTCCATGCCTGTAATCACAACTCGAGTCATGCCAACGACCAGAAACACTGGTCCCTTGAATGGATGAGCCAATGGCCTATAGGCCGACGGCACCATGCCGACGGCCAGGCTAGAGCTCATCCCCGGGGGAGTTGGGGAAAGAAAGAGGCAAGGTATACCATTAGCCGAGTCACTGCGCGACAATTTTTCGCCGTTACTGCAAATTCCCTTCAACAGTTGGAGCAAATCGCTCTAACATTTTTGGCTCCGAGTTGCGAGCGTACGCAAATTTTTGGTCATATGACAGACTCTTGACGCAGTAAGGGTGAGCCGACTGACCCTTTGTCGAATGACCCAACTACCTCAGTAGACCATCGAGTAACAGCAGCCCGACCGCCAGGAGCACGATCGCCAGCAGAACCCGTAAGGGTCGATGCGGCATTCGCGCCGACAGCCGCGCGCCGATGAATGCGGCCGGAATCGATCCGGCCAGCAGGTTGGCGAGCAGACGGCCGTCGACATTCGACAGCGACAGGTGTCCGAGTCCCGCGACGATGGCCAGCGGAATGGCATGTGCGATGTCCGTGGCGACGAGCTTTCCGGCCGTCAAGCGCTGCGGATACAAGTACAACAGGCACACCGCGCCCAGCGCGCCGGCGCCGACGGACGTGAGCGTCACGAGCGTGCCGAGCACGACGCCGACCAGGACGGTCAGGGGCGTCTGCCAGGGCCGAAACGATTGGGCGGCGTCGACACGCCCGCCCGCCGTCCGTAGCGTGAACAGCATGCCGATGGCCGTCACGCAGACCGCAATGGCAATCGCCGCGCGCAGCCAGTCGAGGTGTGCCCCGCTCACGGGCTGCGCCCGCATCCACAACACAGTGGCCAGTGAGGCGCTCAGGCTGCCGGCCCACAGCCGGAATACAATCGGCCAGTCGACCAGTCGCTGCTGATGATGAACGCCGGCCGCCGCGACCTTGGTGACGGCGGCATACCAGAGATCGATGCCGATCGCAGCGCGCGGCGCCACCCCGAACAACAGTAAGAGGATAGGCGTCATCAACGCGCCGCCGCCGACGCCGGTCGCGCCCACGACGAGCCCGGTGAACGCGCCGGCGGTTACCAGAAGCCAGTCCATGTCACTCCAGCCGGGTGATCACCTGGGCGACACACTCTTCGACCGAGCTGGTGGCCGTCCGCAAGTGAAGGTCCGGGGCCTCCGGATGTTCGTATTCGCTGTCGACGCCGGTGAAATGCCGCAGGTCGCCGCGCCGGGCCTTCGCATACAACCCCTTCGGATCGCGGCGCTCGCACTCGTCGAGCGGCGCGTCGACGAACACCTCGAGGAACTCGCCCTCCTCGAACAGCGTCCGTGCCAGCTGTCGCTCCGCACGGAAGGGTGAAATGAACGCGACGATGACGATCAGCCCGGCATCGACCATCAGTTTGGCCACTTCCGCCACGCGCCGGATGTTCTCGGCCCGATCGGCCTCGGAGAAGCCAAGGTCACGGTTCAGCCCGTGACGCACGTTGTCGCCGTCGAGCACGTAGGTGTGCCGTCCGTGCGCATGCAGTCGCTGTTCCAGCAGGTTGGCAATCGTCGACTTCCCGGAGCCGGACAAGCCGGTGAACCACACGCAGCGCGGTGTCTGGTGCTTGACCGTGGCTCGCCCGCGCTTGTCCACGGTGAGGGCGTGCCAGTGAATGTTCGACGCCCGGCGCAGGGCGAAATCGATCATGCCGGCGGCCACCGTCTCGAACGTCAGCTTGTCGATGAGGATGAAGCCGCCCAGACTCCGGTTGACCTCGTACGGCGCGAAGACCACCGGCTGCGAGAGCGACAGGTTGACCACGCCGATCTCGTTCAGCGCCAGCGTCTTTGCAGCCAGATGCGCGCCGGTGTTGACGTCGAGCCTGAACTTGAGCGCGGTGACGGTGGCCACGACTTCCTTCGCGTGGATCTTGAGGAGATAGGGACGGCCGGGAATCAGATCGTGACCGCCCATCCACAGCAGCTTCGCTTCGAACTGGTCGGAGGCCTCCGGGGGCTCGGCGGCTGCCACCATGACGTCGCCGCGAGACACGTCCACCTGGTCGGCGAGCGTCAGGGTGATCGAGTCCCCGCTGGCGGCGGCGTCGCTGTTGCCGTGCCAGCCTGTAATCGACTGCACGCGGGTCGTCGTGCCGGTCGGCAGCACGCGGATCATGTCTCCCGGCCGCACCACGCCCTGCGCCACCCGCCCGCACACGCCGCGAAAGTCCTGGTGCGGCCGGTTGATCCACTGCACCGGCATCCGAAACGGCCCGCCGGCCGCATCGGCGATCTCCACCAGGTCGAGGTGCTCCATCAGCGATGGCCCGTCGTACCACGCCATGCGTGTGCTGCGCGCCACGACGTTGTCGCCCTCGAGCGCCGACATCGGGATGACGGTCACGCTGGACACGCCGCAGGTCGCGGCAAAGGCGCGAAACTCGTCGGCGATCGCGCCGGCTGTCGCCCCGTCGTAGCCGACAAGGTCCATCTTGTTGACCGCGAGCACGATGTGCCGGATGCCGAGCATCGTGACGATGCGCGTGTGACGGCGGGTCTGGGTCAGCAGGCCCTGGCGCGCGTCCACGAGGATCACCGCCAGGCTGGCGGTGGAGGCGCCCGTGGCCATGTTACGGGTGTATTGCTCGTGTCCCGGCGTGTCGGCGACGATGAAGCGCCGCGTGGGGCTGGCAAAGAAGCGATACGCCACGTCGATGGTGATGCCCTGCTCGCGCTCGGCCTCGAGGCCGTCGAGCAGGAGGGCGAAGTCGATGCGCGCGCCCTGCGTGCCGTGCTTCTTCGAATCCGCTTCGAGCGCGGCCAGCTGATCGTCGAAGATCCCTTTCGACTCGTAGAGTAACCGGCCGATGAGCGTCGACTTGCCATCGTCGACGCTGCCGCAGGTCAGGAAACGCAACAGTGGCGCGGTCAGAAGTAGCCCTCCTGCTTCTTCTTTTCCATCGAGCCGGGCTGGTCGGTGTCGATCAGCCGGTTCTGGCGTTCGGACACCTGCGCGGCAAACGTCTCGTCGATGATCTGCTCGATCGTCGTGGCCTGACTCTCGACGGCTCCCGACAGCGGATAACAGCCGAGGGTGCGAAACCGCACCATCCGCCGCTCTGGCACCTCGCCGGGTCCCAGCGGCAGACGATCGTCGTCCACCAGGATGAGAGTAGACCCGCGCCGCACGACCGGCCGTTCGGCGGCGAAGTAGAGCGGCACCAGAGGAATGGATTCGTCGCGGATGTACTGCCAGATGTCGAGCTCGGTCCAATTGGAGAGCGGGAACACGCGCATCGTCTCGCCCGCGTTCATGCGGACGTTGTAGAGCGTCCATAACTCCGGCCGCTGGGCCTTGGGATTCCAGCGATGCCCGGCCGAGCGGAACGAGAAGACGCGCTCCTTCGCCCGCGATTTCTCCTCGTCACGCCGGGCGCCGCCAAAAATGACGTCGAAGCCGTGGGCGTCGAGAGCCTGCTTCAGCGCCTCGGTCTTCATGATGTCGGTGTAGTAGCTGGAGCCGTGCGTGAACGGGTTGATGCCGGCGGCGAGCGCCGCCTCGTTGCGATGAACGATCAGGCGCACGCCGGTTTCGGCGACGATCCGTTCGCGATGCGCGTACATGTCCCGGAACTTCCAGGTGGTGTCGACATGGAGCAGCGGAAACGGCACCGGCGCGGGGTGAAACGCCTTTCGCGCCAGGTGCAGGAGCACCCCCGAGTCCTTGCCGATCGAATACATCATGACGGGATTGCGCGCGGCCACGACTGCCTCGCGCAGGATCTCTATGCTCTCGGATTCCAGGGGATTCATGACGGAAGGGTGGGCGCTCACCGGCAATTGCCGGCGAGCCGCAAGCACTAGCTTACTGCATCGCGGGTTTGGCGAAGAGCGCTTCGTCGATCGCGACGTTGTTTTCCACTTTCATCAATTGCATCGAGAACGTCTGCACAGGTGAGGACGACTTCAGTCTGAACGCGACCTTGACGCCGTCGACAGCCCGGAAGTCACCGAACTCGTTGATCTGCTCAACCTCTGGTCCGCTGGCCGGCTGAATCGTCAGCACTGACTTCAGCGGCAGAAAGGTCTCGGCGTCGAGATAATAACGAACCGCCGAGCCTTTGGCGGGCGTGAGCACGACGACCAGCGCGTCGCGATCGCCCACCTTCTCTTTCCCGAGCAGGCGCGCCGTCGAGCCCAGCTCCTTGTAGTTGAAAAGCGGGTGAGGAAAGGTGCCGTTGCGCAGATTGTCGAGCTGATTGCCGGTAATGTCGCGATTGCCGCGAAGGCTATCGAGCACATATCCGGTCTTGCCGTCGAATCGCTGATCGATCACGAGCTGCCCGGCGAGCGGCACTTTCGCCTTGGTCAGCGTGCGAATCTTGTTCGGCACCGCGTAGGCAATCTCGACTGTGCCGTCGACGTTACCAACCGGCGTGCCGATCGTAATGCTGCCGCTCACGAGCCGCGACGTGATCTTCCCGAGCGCCACGGGCCCGCCGAGAGCGGTGATGGTTTTATCGATGATCTCGTCGCCGGTTTGTGCGGCTGCGAAGTGTGGGCCGAGAAGAAGCACGAACGCCGCCGCCAGTGACCTGAGGGAGTTACGCTCCATCCGCGGCACTCTACCATTGTCGTGGTCGGTTGACTACGGGACGACGTTCGGCGCTCCTTGCTTGGCCGCCGTCCAGCTTCTGGTAAACCGGCAGTTGCGCGGACTCACGTCGACGCGCAGCGTCGCCGCGAACCCGGTGGCGGTGAAGCGCCCTTCGAGCCGCTCGTTATACGTCTGACCGCCTGAATCGGGACCTTGTGTGGCCGTCGCGGTGAAATTGCCGTCCCGTTCAACAGTGCCGCTGAACCTCGTTCCAACAGTGTCGGTGAACGTAAATGT
>Ga0114129_10016667_pt1 | contig 10464 bp, 5 predicted proteins | sample RhiMetdeltSRZDD1_FD_80071 | JGI IMG/M metagenome (GOLD analysis project Ga0114129, IMG submission 80071) | Populus rhizosphere microbial communities from Tennessee, USA - Rhizosphere MetaG P. deltoides SRZDD1 (version 2) (version 2) | ecosystem: Host-associated > Plants > Roots > Rhizosphere >... | reverse complement strand
CACGGGCGATCCGATGGCGCGTTGAACGGGATCTCCACCTCGATCCGCCCCTCCTCGCCGAATAAGTGCATCCGCTGGTACGGCACGAGCTGACCAGCGCACGAGAACGTCGCGTGGCCGCTCGGAAAGCGGAGCATTGCTGACGTTAGGCGGTCGACGCCCAGCTCCGGGTCGCGATCGATCAACGCGACTGCGTCGGTCGGCTCCTCGCCGAACATCCATCGCGAGATGAAGATCGGATAGCAGCCGATGTCCATGAGCGCACCACCGCCCCAGTCCGGGCGGCTGCGAATGTCGGCCGGGTCGCGACGGAAGTAGCTGAAATGACTCGTAATGAGTCGCAGTGGACCAATGCGACCGCTCGCGATCAGCCGCTCGACCTCCTGCCACTGCGGATGCGTGCGCACCATGAACGCCTCGGCCACCTGCACTCGGTTCGCATCGCGGGCCGCGAGCAGCGCGCGTGCCTCGTCAGCCGTCAACGCAATGGGCTTCTCGCACAGGACGTGTTTCCCGGCCTCGGCAGCTCGGATCGACCACGGAACGTGCAAATGGTTAGGCAGCGGGTTGTAGACCGCCTCGATCTCGGGGTCTGCGATCAGCTCCTCGTACGAGCCATACGCGCGTTGAATGCCAAGGCTCGCCGCGGTGGCACGAGCTTTCCCGAGATCCCGCGACGCGATCGCGACCGGTCGTGCGAGTCGACTGGCCTGCATCGCCGGAATCACGTTCCGGATTGCGATGCCCGCCGCGCCGAGGATGCCCCATCGCACTGGCTCGATGGTAGTCACTTCGCGAATGTCGTGGTCTTTCACGGCCGTGAGCCATGAGGCATGGGCTGAAAAAATGCCTCGCGGCGGCTTGAACCGGAATCTCGAGTTAGCCGCCGAGCCGGTAACCTGCCCGTCGCACGGTGACAATGTAGCGCGGCGCCTGCGGATCGTCGCCAAGCCGCTCTCGCAGGGCGGCGAGGTGTGTCTCCACCGTCCGGCTCTCCGTCCCCGGCGCGTATCCCCAGACTTCGCGAAGTAGATCGGCGCGAGAGACCACCCGCCCGCGATGCCTAACGAGCGCAGCGAGCAGATCGAACTCCTTCGGTCGAAGCGTGATCTCGACGCCTGCCCGCCGAACCACGCGTGCACCGAAGTCGATCGTCAGGTCGCCGACGTCCACCTCCGTCCGTGGTCGCGCCGCCGTGCCGGTCGCGCGCTTGAGGAGCGCTCGTACGCGCGCGAGGATCTCGAGCAGCCCACAGGGTTTGACGACGTAGTCGTCGGCGCCGAGGCCAAAGCCGCGGAGCTTCTCCTCCTCCGTGCCGAGCGCCGTCATGATCAGCACGGGCGCATCTCGCCCCTCGTCCCGCAAGCGCTGCAGCACGGTGAAGCCGTTCATCGCCGGCAGCATCAAATCGAGGATGATCAGATCCGGCTCGGTCCGCTTCGCCAGGTCGAGTCCTTCGACGCCCGTCGCGGCGACCGAAACCTCGTACCCCTCACGCTCGAGGTTCGCGCTGAGTGTCCGCGCATAGTCGCGATTGTCCTCGATGAGCAGAATGCTGCTCACCGGCCAGCTCCCGTATGCGTCACGCGATCTCCGGCGTCGCCGCGACTGGCTCGGCAGCCGGCGCCGCCGAACGCAATTCCATCACAGCTCGGGTGCCGCGATCAGGCCGATTCTCGAGCCAGACGCGACCACCGCACGCGTCTGCGATCTGACGCACCACTGCGAGGCCCAGCCCGGTGCCCGTACGCTCGGAGACCTGATCGTGTCCAAGCCGGGTGTACGGCTCGAAGATCCGGTTACGCTCGGCCTCCGGAATTCCCGGCCCCTCGTCTTCCACCTGGAGCCGAACCACCCCGTCACGTTGCTCGGCGACAAGTCGGATGTGTTGCCCCGCACGCCCGTACTTGAGCGCGTTGTCGATGAGATTCACCAGCGCCTGCCTGACGAGTCGCCGGTCGGCCATCACGACAGCGCCTGATGCGGACGACGTCTCGATCCTCTGCCCGGCATCCTCGACCGCGAGCCGAACGGCGTCGGTCACGTCGGCGAACAAGTCGGCGACGGCGACCGGACGCAGCGAGGGTTTGAGCTCGACCGCGCCGAAGCGAGAGAACAGCAGCACGTTGTCGACGAGTGCGACCAGGCGGCGCGTCTCGCGCACGATGGAGCTGACGAGCGACACTCGCTCGGCATCGTTGCGCTCGCGCTGCATCGAGAGCGTTTCGCTCGCAATGAGAATCTGCGCGAGCGGCATGCGCAGATCGTGCGACACGCCAGCGATGAAGTCCGAGCGAGCCCGCGCGAGCAGCAGCTCGCGCCTCGATGTCGTGACGGCAATGGCAAGCACGAGGATCGTGCCGATCAGCAGCGCGCCGAGATGCCAGAGTCGGATCGGTGAATGCGGCGCGATGAGCGGTGTTGCGACCCGCGAGGGGGACAACGCGATCGTGAGCGTGAGCCCACGCAGCGGACCGCCGAGGCGCGCGATCGCTCGCGCCCGACCGCTGCCCAGCGTCCCGAAGAGACGATCGCCGCTCGCGCTGCGCACCTCGAGCGACAGCGAATCGAGTCGCGTGAGCCCCGCGGAGTCGATGGCGGATCGCTGCGGCGCGCGATCGAACAACGCAGCCAATGTCGACGTCGTATTCACGACCATGCCGTACACGGCGAGCGGCGCTCCGTGGTCGTCTCGCTGGACGAGCGCCACGACGCCGCGATCCCCGAGCCGGGGATCGACGATGAGGCGTGATGCGGCGTTGCTGGCGCCGCGGGGCGACTCAGCCTCTGTGTGTGCCAGATCGGTGAGCGCTCTTTCGGGCGGTTCTGGCCCCGATCCCGCGGAGTCGACGCGTACGAGCTCGAGTCGGCCGCTCGATGGGTCAAAATGGAGGAAATGCGAGACCGGCAGCACATCTCGGCACGCACACGCTTCGGCCGAGCGCTGTCGAGTCGCGAGCAATTCGATCGTGGCGCGTCCGGTGCCCGGCTCGGGGTTCGATGCCGCAAGCGGCCCCGCGGGTGCGAATCCCTCCAGGGCGAGCCGCTCGAGCCGTGCACTCGCGAGCGCGGACAGGTGCATCGCGGTCGCCTGCGTCACCAACCCAATCGCGAGCCCCTGTTGATTGCCGTCGTGGATCGTCACGACGGCCGCATGCACGGTGAGCGCACCGAGGGCGGCTGCGAGAATCCACAGGCGACTCGACCAGAGTCGGCGGAGCGGCGGGGCAGGGTAAGGCGTGGGCGAGGTCATGCTATGGACAACATTTCACGACACGGAGGGAGTCGCTACTGTCAGAATTCGTCAAGAATTGCGGTCTGACCCCGACTAGATCGGCGTTGCTGCGTGATCCACTTCCTGCCCACGCGGCCCAACCCGGAACCATTCGATGTCGTGCGCGTGCCCGCTCGCCTGAAGCGCACTGTGTATGGCGGCCGTGATGCCATAGGTGGCGTTAGGTGCGCCACCGCTGCTGCGACGCCCGCCGAAGAGCCTGGCGAGAGGGCCCGGCCGCATCGCCTCGAGCCAGATCAACCACTCGGACACCGAACCCTCGACGTTGCCGCAGCCAATCCGGACGACCTGCCCGTCATTCACGACACCGAGGAGCCAGCCCCAGTCCTCGGGAACCGGTACATCCACCTCGAAGCCGCGCTCCTGCAGCCGCGTTGCGACCCACGTCGCCAGCGCGTAGCCGTACCGTTCGGTGTTGATCTGCCCCGGCTCCGCGGTGGGCGGTGTGAACGCGTCGGAACGAAAGCGGACATGATCGCGCATGGTCGTGAGTATTGGAGCCTAACGCCGGCTAGCGCAACCGCACGCCCGTGCTCCCTTCGCCCAGCACGCCCTCGGTGAGCATCGCGTCGAGCACCGAGCCGATCGCTTCGTCGAGCGCCGCACCTGTCCGGGAAAACCCAAGGATCGATCGCACCTCCGTGACGAGCGCCGGACGAGAAAACCCTCGCCCGTGGTCCAGCACCATCATCACTGCGGCTCGGTATTCCTCCGGAGCTATGCGGTCGGCCGTGACGCGAGTACCGGCGCGCGAGCGCACGACCGGCTCGTGCCCCGGATTCCACAGAAAGTCTCCACGACGCTCGATCAAGTGCTGCCGCTGCGCGAAGGCACATGCGTCGACGATGCGCGCGTGGATGCGCGTGCCCGCGCGCGTGTCCCACATGCCGGCGACGCGCGCGATCACATCGTCCAGGTGCACCGGCGACTCGACCTCGACGACGGACGCCACCGCATTCGCCAACGTCGCCGGGGGCTCGCCGAGCAGCTCGCGTCCTGCATAACGACCCTCGCCGTCCGCGACCTTGTACGGTGAGGCGACGGGCCGCTCGTACTCATCATCGATCGACCCGGTCGCTGCCGGCTCGGCCGATGGAGCGACAGCCGGCTCTGGCGCGGCCTCACGCCGCTGGGCGGCGCTCGACGCCACATCGCGGGCACGCTGGCGCGCGGCTTCGACGAGCCTGACGATCCGATCCAGCTGCCCCACTCGGTCCTTGAACCAGTCCGTGGACCACACACGCAAGAGCGTCCAGCCACGCGCTTCGAGCACTTGATGACGCAACCGGTCGCGATCGCGCGCAGTCTCCGACGAGTGATACGCGACGCCGTCGCACTCGATACCGCAGATGAACCGACCGGGCGCCTCGGCGTCCACGACACCCAGGTCGATGCGATACCCGGCGACGCCAACCTGAGGCACGACCACGAGGCCGCGCGCGACAAGCGCTGCCATCACCTCGCGCTCGAACGGGGACTCGGTTGCGCCGGCGCTCGCGCCGGCCGGAATGGTCAGGCGGCCATGTTCCGCGTATTCGAGGAAGTCTCGCAGCAAGCGCGGGCCTGCCGAGACCGAGTTCGACGGATTGATGTCGCTCGCCCGAATCGATGAGAACACGCGCATGTGACGCCGTGCGCGCGTCGTCAGCACGTTGAGCCGGCGCCAGCCATTCTCGCCGTTGAGCGCGCCGAAGTTGTATCGCATCACGCCGTCGGCCGCCTTCGCATACGTGACGCTCAGGAAGATCGCGTCCCGCTCGTCGCCCTGAATGTTTTCCAGGTTCTTGACGAAGAACGGCTCGGGCAGTGACCGGTCGAAGAACGGCTCGATCGACGGATCGTCCCGACGCCGCACCTCCAGCTCGTCCTGCACGGCGATCTGCTGGCGCAGATTGAACGTCCCCACGCCTAACGATTGCAGCGGCTCCCCGCTCGTACGTCGCGCCAGCTGGTCGCGGGCGAACGCAACGACCTCGTCGACCACGCGCTTCGCTTCGACAGAGTTGAGCCCCTTGCCTTCATATGTCCCGCCGTCCACGTGCACGAAGCGCAACCCGCTCGCGGACGTGCTCGTCTCGGTGCTCGGAAACGTGAACAGATCGGCGTCGTAGAACGCCACGTTCGAGAAGCTGATGAGGCTCTCGTGCGCGCTCCGGTAGTGCCAGCGCAGACGGCTCATCGGCACGCCGGCGCCCATGAACTCCTCGAGCACGCTCTCCGCATCGCTGTACAGCGGAGTGCCGTCGTCTGCCAGCGGGATCGCGTCCGGCGACGCGGCGACCATGAAGAAGTTCGTTGGCGGAAGCTGCTTCGGGTCGCCCACGACCACGAGCTGGCGCCCGCGCGCGATGGCACCGACCGCGTCTTCGGACGGAAGCTGTGACGCCTCGTCGAAGATCACGACGTCGAACGACGGCTCGCCGCCCGCCAGATACTGTGCGACCGACAACGGGCTCATGAGGAAGCACGGCTTGATCGCGCGAACGGCGGATTCGGCGAGCCGGAGAGTCTTTCTGAGCGGACTGTGGTTCCGCTGTTTCGCCATCTCGCGCTGGAGGAATGGCAGCGCATCCCTCGCCTTTGTGTCCTGGAGTCGCTCTTGCGCGCGATCGCGGAGTCGAGCCTTGAGAGCAGCCTGGTTTTCTGCCAAGACCTCTCGATCGAGCCGACGAAACTCTGCGATGCGCTGTTCGTGCGTGAGTGCGTCGAACCGCGCGAGTGGGGGACGCAGCTGAACGACCTCCGACAGCCACTTCATGTAGAACGCGCGCAAGAAGGCATCCGGTAGCACATCGAACGGCACCGTTCCGCGCATTGCATCGTCGAGCACCTCGGACGCGATACCCGCCGCGACCGTTTGCCGTGCGCTCTCGAACGCCGCCCACCGCGGGCCCGCTGCCGCGTTCGCGACGAGCGATTCGGCGCGCTGCTGCAATTCCTCGAACGATGCGGCCGAGAGGTAGCCGGCCGGCCAACCGATGGCGTGACGCAACTGTTCGAGCGTGCCGAGCGCGTCAGCCGTTGCGTTTCGCAGGGCGTGAACGGCGTCGGCGTTAGGTGCGCGCTGCGCTGCCACCGCGATGGCGTCTGGTCCGAGGCCGTACCGTGTGACGCAGCCGCGGAACTCGACCACCCACTGCACGTACGCGTCGAGCGCCTCCCATGACGACCGCTCGCCTTGCCAAAGGTCGCCGAACAGCCCCCGCGCGACTGTTTCCGAATCGCCGAGCGCCTTCCGCTCGGCCGCGAGGCGATCGACCTGCTTCATCTCCGACGCCTGCTCGAAGAGCGATGGCTGATACGCGGGCAATCGATACCTCGTCCAGCGGGCCCTGATCGCGCGCCAGCGACCATCGAAAAACGCGAGGAATCCGAACAGCCCCTCGGACTTCCGCTCGACATACGCGATGTCGGCCGCGTGTTCCTGTTCCAGCACCGTTGTCGAGAAATGCTCCTCTACTCGCGCCCGAAGCGTGGCGACCTCTCGGCCGCGCTCGATCAGCCGAAGCGCCTCGCTTGGCGCGGCATCCCAGGCGCTGCTGCTCAGTACTTCGACTGGTGCGCCGGGCGAACGACTCACGACCGTCGCGATGCGATCGGCCGTGTCGACGTCGGCCGTGTTTCGAATCGGTGGCAGCCCGAACGCGCGCTCGACATCCGCCGCCTGACGACGCACGTCCGCGATCCGGCGCGCCAGATCAGTCGCGTGCTCGCGAACGGAGGCGATGTCGTCTTCGGTATATAGCGTCCTCGTGGCATCGCGCCACGGATGCTGCGACGCAGCGCCGACGCCGCGTGCCGCCGCAGCCAGCTCCCGAAGCTCGCGCACCGTCGAGTCCAGTGTTCCCCGGGCGACGTCGTCCACTCGCCGGGTGTAACGCAGGCGGGGCACAAGGGGCGGGGGGCTCGCGGCCGACGGCATGAGCCCTCCGTCCGAGCCACGCACAGGGGCGAGCGCGCCGTACGCCTCGAACGGCGACGTGCCTAACGTGCCGTGCGGCGTGTGCAGTGCGCCTACGTAGTCGTTGAGCGCGGTACGAGCTCCCGGAAGTGCCGACGCCGCTTGCATGCTCGTGGTTACGGGCTCGAGCGACGCGTCGATCGCCGCGGCAAGACTCCGCATGACGCCGCGCTTGCTCGCCTTCGTCGAATGCAGCTCGAGGCAGAATTCGCCCAGGCCAGCCTTCACGAGCCGGGAGTGCACGACGTCGAGCGCGGCCATCTTCTCGGCCACGAACAACACGGACTTGCCTGCGCCGAGTGCCTGAGCGATGAGGTTCGTGATCGTCTGGGACTTGCCGGTGCCCGGTGGTCCTTCGAGTACGAGATCGTAACCGCGCGCCACGCCCGCAATCGCGCGAAGCTGGCTCGAGTCGGCATCGACGACCTGCGCAGTGGCTTCGGGTGCGAACTCGCGATCGAGCTCCAGGCGACGAACGTCGTCAGGCAGGCCAATGATGCGATCGCCTTCGCGGCCGACGAGCTGCCTCACGAGTCGATGCGCCGCGACCGCCGGCGCATTCGCCTCGAGATCTTTGTACATGACGAACTTCTGGAACGAGAACAGTGCCAGCACGATGTCGCTCGTCACCGACCACCCGCGCCGCGAGCTGATCGCGTGCGTCACGGTGGCCAGCAGTGTCTGCAGATCGTAGTCGTCGGCGATCGTCGCGGAATCGGGCAGCTCGGGCAGTGTGATCCCGAAGTCGAGACGCAGATACTCCGCGAGTGCCGGGTTCACGACCGGCTCGTCGTCGGCCGCGCGGATGCGGTAACCCGATCGCGCCGACTTACGGGACAGTTCTACCGGGAGGAGGACGAGTGGCGCGTTGAACGCCTGCTCCGATGCGTCGGACTCGGTGTAGTGGAGCATACCGAGCGCGAGGAACAGTGTGTTGACGCCTTGCTCCTCGATGGCGAGCCGAGCTTGCTCGTCGAGCCGTCGTAGTGAGCGATCGAGTGCCTCGGGCGTCGCCGTCGTCTGGAGGAACTCGTCGGTGTGTCGATCGTCGAGCGTCGCCGCATCGTAGGGCACGAACTCCGGCTGTGCGGCTGCCTCGTCTTCGGCGTCGGTCTGCTGCTCCGGCGCCCCGACGTCGTTCGTCGCGTCAGGCGACGCGCTTTCCACGCCTCTGAACCGCATCTCGCGCTCTGCGAGATACAGCAGGCGGAATATCTCGGCCGGGTGCTCATCGACGATCGCAACGGTGGAGACCTTCGTCGTGCGGAAGTTGAGCGCACGATTGCGCTTCGACAGGTCGAGCAGCTTGCGCTTCCAGGCGTCGATGGAAGCAGCCAGACGCCCGTCGGCGGGAACATCGGTAAGACCCGTGGACGGCGCAGGTCGCGGATGCGTAGGTGTCGTCATGCGGCGAAGACAAACTGACGACTGATGACGGATGACTCAAGACTCAGGACTGTAGGATAGTCCTGAGTCTCGAGTCATCCGTCATCAGCCATCAGTGCTGCGCGTCACCTAACGCTGCCCCCGATAGGGTACCATCGTAGTCGCCATCACGCCGTCGGTGAACGTCACGGTCACTCCAGCAAAGGCGACCGGCGCCGACAGCGTCGCGATCTCGAACGTCGCCGTCGGTGCCGATGGGCTCGCGCTGCGCGTGGCCAAAGGTCGCTGCGCCGAGTCCGTAACGAACAACTTCACCTCGCGCACAGGGCGACCCGCCGGAAGCCAGCTCAATCGCACGCTGTCTCCAGCAGTCTCGATCGTGAGTGCATCGCCTCCGCCGCCAGCTCCAGCGCCAACGACGATCAGCTTCGACGCAGCCCGAGCCGGTTCGTAGGCGGTCTCGTACGCGTCCGCTGGCGGTGGTGCGTAGTAGTCGTACGGGTAGAAGTATGGCACGTAGCCGTACGGATACCCGACGACGAAGGTGTTGAAGAACTTGCCCCATCGGCCGCGGACGTACACACAGCCAACGCCACATCCCGTGCCCACACCGGGGCGAGTGTACCCCGGGCGCCAACGATGAGAACCCCCCGGGTCGAAGCGCCGGCCAACGGTGCCGCCCATGGTCAAGCCGTTGCCAAACGCCGAACCGGAGCTGACAGTCGTTCGGTTGTTGACCGTCGATGCGCCGTTCCACCCATAGCCGAGGCTCGACCCGCGCAAATACCCGTATCCCTGCCGCGTGACAATGCGCGGCAGCTCGCCAGCGGGTCTCGGAGTTCCCGAAGGCTGATAGCCTGGCTGGTAGCCCGGCACCATCATCCAGCCGCGGCCGGACGAAGGGGCGGGCGCAGGCCTCACTGGTGGCGCAGCCGTGGTGGGAGGAGCCGTGGTTATGCGCGGAACGCCCATCGTGCCGCGCTGGGCCGTCGCGACGGCCGCGGCGAGTGGTACGAGGGAGACAGCCAACGCTGCAATACGGACGGGCCGAGTCATCAGTGCTCCTTGAACGGCGGGGCGGCAAGTGCAGGCCGCTACCGGTCAAACATTGCACCGGTGCAACGACCCGTCCAGCATACTGGAGTCGCATACTCGGATCGGAACAACTGATCCGACCCCTGATCCGACGGCAATGACTAGCACGCCAACGCCCGACCTCCGCGATCGCGCACGCGAGATCGCGACGGAAAACGGATTCGTCTCGGACTTTCCGCCTGCGGTCCGGGCCGAAGTCGCGAAACTGGAAGGAGTGAAGGGCGCCCGAGTGCTAACGGACACCGTCCGCGATCTGCGCAACCTGCTCTGGTCATCCATCGACAATCGTGAGTCGCGCGATCTCGATCAGGTCGAGGTATGCGAGGCGGTCGACGGAAACGCGACTCGGCTTCGACTGGGGATTGCGGATGTCGATTCGCTCGTGACCAAGGGGTCCGCGATCGACGCGAGGGCCGCCGCGAACACGACGTCACTTTACACGGGCGTCGAGACGTTCCCGATGCTTCCCGAGGAGCTCTCCACGGATCTGACGTCATTGCTCGAAGCGGCCGAGCGACTCGCGGTCGTGGTCGATCTCGTGGTCGATGCCGAGGGGAACGTTCACGATGTGAGCGTCTATCGCGCGCTCGTGACGAATCACGCGAAGCTCGCGTACGACGACGTGGGCATGTGGCTCGCGGGCGGTGCCGCGGCGCCGGCGGAGCTCGTCGCGATCGAGGGACTCGACGCGCAGATTCGGTTGCAGGACAATGTCGCGCGTCGATTG
>Ga0114129_10016664_pt1 | contig 10465 bp, 9 predicted proteins | sample RhiMetdeltSRZDD1_FD_80071 | JGI IMG/M metagenome (GOLD analysis project Ga0114129, IMG submission 80071) | Populus rhizosphere microbial communities from Tennessee, USA - Rhizosphere MetaG P. deltoides SRZDD1 (version 2) (version 2) | ecosystem: Host-associated > Plants > Roots > Rhizosphere >... | reverse complement strand
CGCGAAGAGCTTTGCGCGGCGTTTTTTGGGCTTTTGTCCTTGGGTCTCTTGTTTCGGGGAATACGTCGCAACGGAAACGATGTCTCCCCGCGCATGCTGGGCTTGGCTTTGGTCGCATACTTGGCCGCCTTATTCTCCAAGGAAACCGCGTACGCTTTCTTTCCCATCGTCGCCCTGGCGCTCTGGGCGTTTAGCCGCCTCGATCGCCGCTCCAAAACGACGGTAATGGGGGGATACGCTCTGGTGACCGTGATGAGCCTGCTCGTGCGCCTCGCCGTATCACGCCATCCCGGAATTCCGGTCGGTCCTCCCACGGTGATGAACAACACACTCGCGGCCGCGAACGGATGGGGCGAACGTCTGGCTACGATTTCGGAGATGTCTCTTCGCTACGTCGAGCTTCTCTTCCTTCCCCTCTTTCTTCCCTACAAGCTCAGCTTCGATTACTCCTATAACGCGGTTCCCATCGTGAGCTGGGGGAGTCCGCTGGCCCTCGCCGGGTTCTTCCTGGTTCTCGCCAGTGCCGTCCTGATCTGGATGTCGTGGCGGCGCGGAGCGAAAACGGCCGCATTCTTCATTGCCCTCATCTGGCTCGCCCTCGTCCCGGGACTCAACCTCTTCTATCTCACCGGGACCACCATGGCGGAACGTTTTCTGTTCCTGTCCACTTTGGGCGTGGCCGGACTTATTGCCCTCGGACTGGAGCGGCTGTGGACATCCTCCCGTTCCATTGCGTTTGGTTTGCTCGCGATCTTGGTGGTGAGCGGCGGAGCAGAGACCGTTCTGCGCTCGCGTGACTGGCGGAGCAACGAAACGCTCTTTCGGGCCGGACTTCGCACCACTCCCAAGAGCGCCCGCGTCCACAATCATCTGGCCTCCGCGTATCGCGAGCAGGGAGAGGCCTCGAAGGATCCCGAGCGCCGCCAAGCGCTTCTTCGTCAGGCGCTCGGAGAATACGACGCGGCCATCAAGATCCAGCCCCGCTACGTGGAAGCCATCTACAACCTGGGCGTCACCCACTATGATCTGGCCGATACAACCGCGGCTCAGGCGGCCTACCAACGAACGCTCACTCTCGAACCGGAGCACGCCGACGCGCTCATCAATCTCGGCGTGATCGCATTTCAACGCAAGGACCTCGGGGGGGCCGAAGCGTTCTTTGCTCGCGCGGTGGTCAAGAATCCCTGGAACGTGCTCGCCGTCACTAATCTTGGCGCATCCTTGGCGACGCAAGGCAACCTCGATGGGGCGCGCCAGGTTTATGCGCGGGGACTCGAGCATTCCCCCGACGATCCCCGCCTGCTGCTGTGTTTGGCCGAGATCGCGACGCGCATGAACGACGCATCGATGGCCAAGATTTACCAGGACCGGCTCGCCAAGATCAGGCGATGATTATTGCCGGCGAGCGTACGTTCCCAAGAGCTCACCGCGCCCGAGGACGTGTCCTTCCATGGCCCGATCCACTTGATCACGGGTGGCCCGGGCGGGTAGATCGAGGGGGCCGTCGAGCGCGTAGAGTCTGAAGAAATAGCGATGGGGCTTCCCGACCGGCGGGCAAGGCCCTCCGTACCCGAGCTTGCCGAAATCGTTCTTCCCCTGGCGACCCCCCTCTGGCAGATCGCCGGTTGTCGGAACGCTCGCGCTCAAGGTTCGGGTGGAGCCGGGGATGTTGAAGAGCACCCAATGAACCCAGGTTTTGGAGGGCGCATCCGGATCGTCGACGATGAGCGCCCAAGCGCGCACGTTCTCCGGTCCTTCCCCCCATTTGATGGGCGGTGACACGTCCTTGCCGTCACAGGTATACATTTCTGGGATCGTCGCTCCCTGCATGAATGCCGAACTTTCGATTTCAATTGCCATCATGGTTGATTCCTGACTGCCCGCCGAGGCATGGGTTTGCTCGGCCGCGGGCTCTTTCGCGGCCGCGGGCTCCTTCTTGGCGCAGCCCGGAAGCCAAGCCAAGGAGACCAGGCACGCCGCGGCAATACGAATAGTCACGCGGGTCATGCCCCAATCATTCTCCTCTTTGAAGCGCCTGGCAACCTCCTCTTCAATTGTCGTAGTAGAGATGGAACTCGTGCGGATGCGGCCGAAGCCGAATGGGATCGATCTCGTTCTTCCGCTTGTACTCGATCCACGTGCCGATCAGATCCTCCGGGAACACATCCCCCGCCATGAGAAACTCATGATCACCCTCGAGGGCATGGAGCGACTCAGCGAGTGATCCCGGCGTCTTGGGATATCCGGCCAGCTCCGTTTCCGACATCTCGTAGATGTCACGATCGAGTGGCTTCCCCGGATCCATGCGCTTCTGGATGCCGTCCATGGCCGCCATGAGCATGGCCGAGAACGTGAAATACGGATTCGAGCTTGGATCGGGGCACCGGAACTCGAACCGCTTGGCCTTGGGCTCCTGGGTGTACATGGGAATGCGCACGGAAGCGGACCGGTTCCGTTGTGACATGACCAGGTTTACCGGAGCTTCGAAGCCGGGAACGAGCCGGCGATAGGAATTGGTGGTCGGGGCGGCGAAGGCCAGGATGGCTGGCGCATGCTTCAAAATGCCGCCGATGGCATGGAGCGCGGTCTCCGACAATCCCGCATAACCCTCTCCGGCGAAGATGGGCCGGCCGCCCTTCCACAGCGAGAAATGCGTGTGCATCCCGCTTCCGTTGTCCTCGAAGATCGGTTTGGGCATGAAGGTAACTGTCTTCCCTTTACGACGGGCGACGTTCTTGCAGATGTACTTGAACCACATCATTTGGTCGGCCATCTGGACCAGTTCGGAGAAACGCATCCCGATCTCGCTCTGACCGGCCGTGCCGACTTCGTGATGATGCTTCTCCACTTTGATCCCCACGTCCTTCATGGCCAGCACCATTTCGCTTCGCAGGTCGTGGAACGTGTCGGTGGGACTCACCGGAAAATAGCCGCCCTTGTAACCCGGCTTGTAACCGAGGTTCGGCTCTTCGAACCGAGCCGTGTTCCAGGCGCCTTCCACCGAGTCGATCTCGTAATAGCCCCGGTGCTGGTTCTGCTCGTAGCGCACTTCGTCGAAGATGAAGAACTCGGGCTCGGGCCCGATGAAGCAGACGTCGGCGATGCCCGATTTCCTGAGGAAATCCACCGCCTTGCGAGCCACGTGACGCGGATCGCGCGAGTAATCCTCATGGGTCATGGGATCAACGATGTTGGCGATCACGCTCAAGGTGGGCTCGGCGAAAAAAGGATCGACGCAAACGGTAGCGGCATCCGGGATGGCCAGCATGTCGGAGACGTGAATCCCCTGCCAGCCGCGGATCGAGGACCCGTCGAAGCCCACGCCCTCGGTGAATGTCTTTTCATCCCATTCGTCGATGGTAAAGGTGCAGTGCTGCCACGTTCCCAACAAATCGACGAACTTGAGATCGACCAACTTTGCGTTTTTCTGCTTGGCGAGATCGAAAAAGGAAGCCGGAACAGTCGGCACACTGACCTCCTTTGTGGCGGAACCGGTTCGGCATGCGCAAGCGACACTGGGAAACGAACCGCCGCCGGCGAGTCCTACGAGAAGGGGATGACGCGGAGCCACCGCGGCTGGATGGGTCTATACGAATACACCTTTTTTTCCGCGAACGCTAATGAAAACTCGGTGGGTTTCTGGAGAGACCGCTACTTATACATGCAGCTCCACCACGTCCCCATCCACGAGAACGTGATCGCCTTTCACCGGCTGTCCGTCGAAAACCTCCTGGCCCCAGATTCGCGCAAACTTGAAGGTCTCGGAGAGGTCGCGATGGATGATGAGGGCGAGGTCGCTCACCGTTGCGCCGCGTTTCAAGGTGAAAGGCCGCTCGCGGTCGGCCGCTTTGCCCGGTTCCTTCGTGTACACGCGAATGACGTCGAGGGCGGTAAAGGTTTCGCGAGCGAGGACATCCAGCCCGCGACCCGAAACCACCGAGGTGCCCACGGTGGGCCAGGGTAAGAGCTCGGCGAGCGCGTCCAAATTGGCCTCGCCTCCGGCACGGTCCAAGCCCGTGACCACGAGCAACGCCTTCTTGCCAAGGGCGGGGATCGCCGTCGCTTCGTCCTCGCTTGGCCCCGGTAGGTGAGCCGGTTCCGACCAGGGGACCATCTCGAGATGCTTCGCTCGGACCAGGACACGGACCTCTTCCATATCCTCGAGCGCGGTTTCGTGGGCAAGCACGACCCAAACTAGGTCGGCGCGCCGGATGAGATCAAACACCCAGGGCTCGACATGCTCGCGGGAGACCGGCGGAAGGTCGACGAGCTGAACGGCCACGTCCTCAAACGGCAGCATGCCGGGGACCGGCTCCCGAGTGGTGTAGGGATAGTCGGCAACCTTGGGTTCGGCGTGGGTGGTGGCGGCAACCAGGGCGGATTTACCGGAGTTGGGCAGACCCACCAGCGCGACCTGACCCGCTCCTTCGTGGGGAACCATGTGGCTCGTTCCCCGTGCTCCGCTTTTCTTCCCCGTATCCCGGCGCAACTTGGCCAGGCGCGCCTTGACGTCGGCCTGAAGCTTATCGGTGCCCTTGTGTTTGGGCATGATCGCCAGCATCTCTTCGAGCGCGGCGATCTTTTCGTCCACGGTCCGAGCCGAGCGATAGCGCGCTTCGGCTTCCTTGTATTGAGGCGTTACATTTGTGGGCATCTGCCGGCCCATCGTAGCACCGCCCGCCGGGGCGGGAACGACGTGCTATGCTGCCGCCATGCGCGGGTTTCTGGTCAGGCTGCTCGTGAGCGCCCTCAGCCTTTGGCTGGCCAGCGCGATCGTTCCGGGCATGCACATCGAGGGTATTGGTTCCCTGGTCTTGGCGGCCCTCCTCCTGGGCATCGTGAACGCCATCTTTCGCCCCTTCGTTATCTTCCTCACCTTGCCCTTCACCATCCTGACCTTGGGATTGTTTCTCTTCGTGGTGAATGCGGCCATGCTGGGATTCGTAGCATGGCTCTTGCCGGGGTTCACGATTCAGAGCTTTTGGTCGGCGTTATTGGGGTCGCTCGTGGTGAGCATCGTGGGGACCGTCCTCTCGTGGATGATCGGACCCCACGGAAAATACGAGCTCTTAGCGGTACGAAAGCACTATTAAAGTAACGGCTGAGATCGAGCGCCGGGGATCAAGCTCCGCGGGCTAGGACTTCGTCGCCCTTGGAATCCGTCAAAAGGACGGCGACCCCCGGAACGTTAGCCAGGCGCCGCAACCAGGCCTGACCCTCTTCCCGGGACCCCATAGGAATTTCGAGGCTCGCCTCACCCTCTGTCGTGCGGATCAGGGTCACCCCTTCCGCAATCCGCTCCCGGGCGGCCATACCTTCAAGCCCTCTCCAGACAGCCTGAAATACAGCCTCGGGCTCTCCAACCAGGTAGAGGAGATGGGGCTCGGGAGGCGTTTCCGGGCTGCGCATTAAGCGGCCGCGTACGGGCTTGAGCTCCGTCTTCGGCCTCGATTGTTCTGTGGGAAACGCCGTTTCGGGCGTCTCGAGCGCGTTTTTTGCCACTCTGATACCCCCAGTCCTAGTTCGGCCCCCATCTGCTGCCCTCCCGCACTACTCAGAGGGGAGGCGAGTTCTTCCGAAGTGTCGCACCCCCAAGGATTGGGTGTCAAGAAAAAGAATGCCCCTAGGGATTGGATTCAGAGACTCCCAGGGATTTCAATCCCTCGGCACGAGAGGCCTTGCTGTCAAACTCGTTCCAAACCTCGGAGATTGAAAACGCGCGCCGGGCCCGTTCGTTCACCTCGCAGAGCGCCATCTTGCCGTTGATGTTACGGATCGCCTCCTGGACGGCGAGGAGCACCCCGATGCCCGAGGAGTTGACGGAGCTGCAGGCCGAGAAATCCACCAGAAACTTGCGCTCACCGGTCTTGAGCAGGCGGCCGACGCTGTCCTTGAGCTCTACGGAATCCCATCCTCCCCAGACATCCCCCTGCAGCTCAACCACGACAACGTCCTCGATCTTGACCATGGAGAATTGCATGGCGTTGTTTCACGATCCGGCGAAGCCGCATCGACCCCCTTCGAGCCGGCATCCTACCAGACCCCGCGGGTCTCCATCGGACGAGGGAGGACCCAGCGCCGGTGCTATGATGGCCAGGTGCTCCATCCCTTGCTCCGGAAACAGCTTCGGGAGTTTTTCCAGGTCGAGGATCCCGCGGCCCTCGCGGCTCCCTTATCGCAATTTCTGGACACGGTCGACGCGACCTATCGCGAATTCGAAGCGGCGCGCCAAGAACTTGAAGGCACCCTCGATCGACGGTCCCGGGAGGTCTTGAAGACCAACGCGGATCTCGAAGCGCTCCTTCAGGAGCTCACCCGCCAGCGCACCTACCTGCGGCAAGTGATCGATCTCAATCCCCACTTTATTTTTGCCAAGGATCGCGAGGGCCGCTTCACCCTCGTCAACCGCGCGGTGGCGGATGCGTACGGGACGTCGGTGGAGAATCTCCTCGGGAAACGGGACGCCGATTTCAACCCGAATGCCTCCGAAGTGGAGCAATTTCGCCGCGTCGATATGGAGGTGATCCAGGCCGGGACCATCGCCATCATTCCTGAGGAGCGGATTACCGATGCCGCCGGCAACGTCCGTTGGCTCGAGACCTTGAAGCGTGCGATCCCGTCTCCGGATGGCGGCGACACTCAAGTGCTGGGAGTGGCCACCGACATCACCGAGCGTCTCCGCGCCGAACAGAGCCTGCGTGAACGCACGGATACCATTTTGAGAAATCAGGCCGCGCTTCATGAATTGGCGCTTCGGGACAATTCGGAGTGGCAGGCGTCTCTGGAAGCGATCACCCGCGCGTCCGCCGGCGTGCTGGGGGTGGCTCGCGTGGGCGTGTGGCTCTTCAGCGAGGATCGGGGAAGCATCGTTTGCGAAGCGCTCTATGAACACGATCGGTTCACCGCGTCTCCGCGATTCACGTTGGAGGCCCATCGTTACCCCGCCTACTTCGAAGCCGTCGAGCAGAGCCGTGCGTTGGCGGCCGAGGACGCGTTCGCCGATCCGCGCACGCGGGAGTTCGCCGGAGATTATTTAGAGCCGATCGGAATCAAGTCCTTGCTCGATGTCCCCATTCGTCTGGCCGGCTCGGTGGTCGGCATCGTATGCCATGAGCATGTGGGGAAGCGCCATGCCTGGACGCCCGAAGAAGAGCACTTCGCCGGCTCGATTGCGGACTTCGTCGCCTTGGCTCTTGCCGCGTCCAAGCGCCGCCAGCTCGAAGACCAGCTTCGCCAGGCCCAAAAGATGGAGGCGATGGGGCATCTGGCCGGCGGCGTGGCTCACGATTTCAACAATCTTCTTACCGCGATCATGGGTTACTGCCAGCTCATGCTCTCGCAGATGCGACCCGACGATGTGCTCCGCTCTCACATCGAACAAATCCAGCACGCGTCCGACCGCGCGGCGCAGCTCACGCGACAACTCCTGGCGTTTGGACGCAAGCAGGTTCTGAATCCGAGAACGCTCAACTTGAATCAAGTCGTGTCCGGCCTCGAACCCATGCTGCGGCGACTCATCGGCGAAGACATCAACTTGTCCACCGTGCTCGCTCCGGACTTGGGTCCAGTCAAAGCCGACCCGGGACAAATCGAGCAGGCGCTCTTCAACCTGGTCGTGAACGCCCGCGATGCCATGCCACAAGGCGGCACGCTCGTCGTTCGCACCGCCAACGTTGCCGGAACCCCCGAACAAATCATGCTGTCGGTGACCGATTCGGGGATCGGCATGGACTCGCACACCCTCGCTCGGATCTTCGAGCCCTTCTTCACCACCAAGGAATCGGGCCGAGGCACCGGATTGGGATTACCGATGGTGTATGGGATCGTGGAACAAAGCGGCGGCCGGGTAGAGGTGTGGAGTGAGCCGGGGCGAGGAGCGACGTTCCGCATCTATCTCCCCCGCATTTCTCCGGAGGAAGCGGTGGCTCATGAGCCGGCTCCCCCGGCCGCGGCGCCCAAGGACGTCCGCGGCTCCGAGATCATTCTTCTCGTCGAGGACGATAAGCAGGTGCGGACTTTGGTCCGTCTCATACTGGAACGGCAAGGCTATCGGATTCTGGAAGCCGCGACTCCGGGGGACGCCCTCGAGGTCTGCGAACGAACGCCCGATCACATCCATTTACTGCTTACCGACGTGATCATGCCGCGGATGAATGGCCGAGAACTCTATGAGCGCGTCCGCACGAGCCGGCCCGACATGCGCGTGCTCTACATGTCGGGATATACGGAGAAAGCGTTTGCCGCCGATGCGGGGCCGGGGGCCAGCCTCATCCATAAGCCTTTCGAGCCGGAAGCGCTGGCGCTTCGAATTAGAGAGATCCTGGACGCGCAAAGTGATCCCCTGACCAAGACCTCCGGTACGTTCGTCTCCTAACCTGAGCCAAGACCACCCGCAGCATTTCCGGGGCATTGAACCCAGCGCCCCGTGGGTCTTTTTGCCCCATTCTCGGCCGCCGGGATGACTCCTTCACTTCAGACGCCTTCCCCTTTCGCCGAAGCATCGCTTATCACCCCTAAGGTGGAGTTTTTCTCTTATGAGTCACGCCCCCACCGGTGGACGACAACACGGTCGTGGAGATGCAGCGACTCGGAAGTCGGAAGACGATCCGCAGGAATTCTTGCGGGCAGGGGTATTTCTCTTGCGCCGCGACGAGCCGCGCGAAGCCATGCGGGTACTGGAGCGCGCCTACAAGCTCGATTCAAAGAACCCGATAACGCGCTCCTATCTGGGCTTGGCGATGGCATTATCCCGGGCGGGAACCAAACAAGCGCTAGAGCTTTGTGAGAGTGCAGTGAGGGGCGGAACCTTTCACGCCGAGCTCTATCACAATCTGGGACGCGTTTACGTCATGGCTGGGGACCGCCGCCGCGCACGATTGGCTTTTCTGGAAGGATTGAAGCTCGATCAGGACGACCCCGATCTCACTCAGGGTTTGCAAACCCTGGGAATGCGGAGTACTCCGCCGTTGTCGATCGTGCACCGGGACCATCCCTGGAACAAATATCTAGGAATCGCGCTGAAACGCCTGGGGCTCAGGTAACTTTTCTCTCCGCCTGCTACACTTCGACTCAAGCTCGAACCCCCTGGGACCGGGTGAAAGAATTCGCCAGGATGGACCATGGTCATTCCCCTTCGAGATATTCAAGAGCGGCAACGGTTTCCGATTGTCAACGTGCTCCTTATCGCCGCCAACGTGGTGCTGTTCTTCTACGAGCTCAGCCTGGGGTCACATCTCGAGGGATTTCTTCGCGAATCGGCCTTCGTTCCCAGCCGATTCTTCCTCCCCGGGAACACGGCAAGCGATTTTCAGAGCCTCTTTCTCAGCATGTTCCTCCACGGTGGCTGGGCGCACATTTTGGGCAACATGCTGTACCTATGGATTTTCGGGGACAACGTGGAAGACCGGATGGGACATGTGGTTTATCTGATGTTTTATCTTCTTTCCGGTGTAGCGGCCACGCTTGCCCATGCGTTTTTGAGCCCTCACTCCACCATGCCCGCGATCGGCGCAAGTGGAGCGATTTCCGGGGTGCTCGGCGCGTACCTGATCATGTTCCCCAAGGCGCGCGTGGTCACCGTGATTCCTTTGGGATTCTTCTTGCGCTTGGCCGAGCTGCCGGCGTTGGTGGTCCTGGGAATGTGGTTCGTCCTGCAACTGTTTAGCGGCGCCGTTTCGCTGCGCGCCCCCAGCGCCCAGGAGGGCGGCGTGGCGTGGTGGGCGCATATCGGAGGGTTCGTGTTCGGAATGATCGTGGGGGTGTTTTTCCGGGGCCGGACCCAGCCGCGAACCGGCTGGCTGGAGGCGCGATGAGGTCCAGGGGATGATGTTCATGTTTGGATGAAGGAGACAACAGCATGCGAGCGGCAAAAGTGTTTTCTACCTTGGTTCTCGTATTCATGCTCGGCAGCTTGGGGAGTGCAACGTCTAGCCTCGCGACGATGCCCACGGGGTTCGTGGACGAGATCCTCTACACGGGCCTCTCCCAGCCGACCAGCTTCGATTTTCTCCCCGACGGGCGCATTCTCATCCTCGAACAGAAAACGTTTCGAGTGCGGCTGGTGGCCAATGGGGCCTTGTTCGGCAGTCCACTTCTCACCGTTCCTGACGTGAACGGGGCCGGGAACGAACAGGGACTCTTGGGCATCGCGGTGGATCCGGCCTGGCCGTCTCGCCCGTACGTGTACCTCTATTTCGATCACAGCCCAGGGTCGGTGATCTACATCGTGCGCTACAAGGTCTCGGGGTCCTTGTCCGATCCCTCGAGCACCAATTTGACCTTCGGCAGCCGCATGAACCTCCTCATCGACATCCCCGACAACGCGAGCAATCACAACGGCGGCACGCTCCGTTTCGGTCCCGACGGGAAGCTCTATGCGAGTCTGGGGGAAGACGCGGACCGCTGTGGCGCACAGGATTCGACCACATTCAAGGGTGAGATCCTTCGGCTTCAAGTGGCCTCGCTT
>Ga0114129_10016663_pt1 | contig 10465 bp, 11 predicted proteins | sample RhiMetdeltSRZDD1_FD_80071 | JGI IMG/M metagenome (GOLD analysis project Ga0114129, IMG submission 80071) | Populus rhizosphere microbial communities from Tennessee, USA - Rhizosphere MetaG P. deltoides SRZDD1 (version 2) (version 2) | ecosystem: Host-associated > Plants > Roots > Rhizosphere >... | reverse complement strand
GCCGGAGGCGGAGGTCGAAAAGAACGTCTGGATCTTGAGGGCGACGCCGGCGGTGCTCGACAAGGTCTATCAAGGCAAGGACATGGAATTCCGCGATGCGACCGGCAAGCCGGTCTGGACGAATAAGAAAGACATCCCGTACGTGGTCTTCTCCGGCAAGTACGCTTCCTTCACCTGCTTTTTATATTTAAACTGGACGCCGATATCGTCCTGTTTGATCTTGCCGACGTTGCCGACCTTGAGCCATCCATTGTCGAACGGGGCATACATGGGTTTCATCAAATAGCGGAGGACGGGATAGGCAATCGGCAGCCCGATCAAAAAGCCGATCGCATGGGTGAAGTTCATGAAAAACGTGCGGCGCTTGACGCTCTTCTCCAATTCGGGCAACGGCACGAGCACTTCGCCGGGCGTGACATGAACCTTTTCTTCCAGATGCGCGATCTCGACTTCGTGTGTCGTGACGTACTCGTCGCGCTTGAACGGCGGCAATGCGACGATCTCCGAGGAGGCGTTCCGCAACTGGACCGCGCCGTCGGTGACGGCCTGGACCAGCCCCATGGCCACCTGCCGCTCGCCGCTCCCGTTGGTCGACACGACGATGTGGCTGATCTCCAGCGACAACGGATCGACGATGACCTTCGTCACCTCCCCGATTTCCCGGTCCGTGCAACGGACTTTGGATTTCAGTTGCGGCTGCATGCTATTTTTTCTTGATCGGCTTCGGCGTGTTCACAGAGGGATTCTTGAAGGTGACCAGCCAGGAGGCCAGGGCGATCACGTCATTCTCCTCCATGAGGTCCTTGTACTTGTCCGGCATCTTGCCCTTTTCATATTCCTTCTCGAATCCCTCGGCCATCCAGCTCTTGGGGTCGAGAATCTTCTGTTTGATGTCATCCACCGTAAGGTAGCTGCCGATGTTGTCGAGCTCGGGGCCGCGCTTCTTTCCGCCCTCGCCCCTCAGCTTATGGCAGTTGTAGCATTCTTGCAGCTGCCATTGGTCTTCACCGATTTTGAGAATGTCACCCCCGGCCGCGCCGGTCGTCGAAGGTGGCGCACCGGCTCCACCGGACGCCTGGGCCCCGGGAGCCTGATCGCCGCCCAATGCCTTGATCCGTGCGGCTAGGGCCTTCGCCTGCTCATCGAGCGCCTTCGCTCTGGCGAGCAGCTCTTCAGCCTTGCCCTGCTCCGTTGCGGCCCGTTTGGGCTTGAGGATCTTGTCGATCTTGCCCTTTTCATCTTCCGGATCGTACTGCGGCCAGAGCGAGGCGCCGGCGATATACACGACGCAGAGGACGATGTAGAACACCAAGAGAGCGCCCAATGCTTTCACACCATTCAAAGGTTTGAGCGACGGCGCATCGAGCAAGATGAAGACGGCCGCGCCCAAGATCGCATAGGCAAAGAACAGCATCTGGAAGACCGTGGGAAACTCGAGCGCCTTTGTGATCCCCCACAGCGCTCCTCCCACGACCAACCCGATGACCAGCTTCTTGATCACATTACCCATAGCGATTCCTTTTCATTCATCGCGATCCGGACCAGACTTACTTGGCCCCAGCAGGAGCCGGACTTCCCTCGGGCGCATGTCCCTTCGCTTCAGTCGGTCTGAGCGTCACAAAGATGGCGAAACTCACGACCACGTAAAAGGCCACGGTGATCGCGGTAATCCACCAGGCCGAATAAGACAAGGTCGGCGTGAAGGATTCCGCCGTGAAGTCCGGGAGAAGATTATACGTGTGGAAGTACTTGCGCAGGAGCGACCGGACCGCCCCCATCAGACCCATCGTCCAAATCGAGGTGAAGGCCAGAAAGACCAAGACGAACTGCGACACAAAATCGATCTTGCCCCATACGATCGTCCCCTGGCCGATCGCCCTGTTGTAAATGATGTAGTTCACGACCGTGACGAAGACCAACGTAAACGCCGCTGAATTCTTCGCCGGCATGAGCGCCAAGAAGTTCCAATCGGACGGCAGTTCCAGTTCAGCCACCAGCTTCGCACCGGTCGGCACGAAGCCGTGCGGGGTCAACCAGATCGCGTCCCCGATGACGACCATCAAAAAACCGACTTTGATAATCGTTCGAGAAGACACGGTCAACGGAATGAGTCGGCCGAGCACCACCGGCAACAAGGCGAGTGGAACAAGGATCGCCAGCGAGCGCGGGTCGGGCACGGGGAAAATGGTCCAACCGTAGGTCATCACAAAAGGCAGCGCCACCATCACGAGCGGGGCGAAAATCGTCATCCTCACCCGCTCCACTCCCTCGATCCGCTTCATGCTGAGCCAGATGTAGTAATTGCTGGCCAGGAAGAGCAGCCCTACCATGGCGCCCTGCATCTCGAAAAACATCGAGAGCTGGTCGGCCATCATATAGGGGCAAATCGAGGCATCGTAGTCGCAGAGCTCATAGGCGAGCAGATACCCCATGAAGGGAAGAAACAACAATGCCCCGACCCCGATTAGATTGCCGACAAAACCCATCCAGTCGTAGTAGGCCCGCTCGTCCTCTTTCTTCGCCGCCATGTACATGTAGGCGGCCACCAAGCCGGTGATGAACCCGCCGAACGTGACATTGCCGACGAGTCTGTGCAGGTTCATCGGCATCCAACTGTAGTTGTAGATTTTGTCCCACAGCGTGGCGGTGGCGAGAAACTCAGCCGGCGAGACACCTTCCGCCTTGACCGGTGTGTTCATAAACGACGTGGGACCGTCGATCACGAACAACGTAATCGTCCCGATCAGGTTCAACAGCACACCCAGCGCGATGTGCCGGGCTTTCTTCTCTCCTTTCCAGGCGTCCCAGGAGTAAAAATACAGATACAAGAGGATCGTTTCCCCGATAAACAAGAGCGGATAGACCACGGCGAAGACGAGGAAGAAGTGATTGATCAGCCACGTGGTAAACTGCGGATAGGTCGCCAACAATACGAAGATGAAGAGGCCGCCGGTCAGAGCGGTCATGCTGTAGAGGATGACCGTGACCTTCATGACCTCCTTCGCCAATCGATCGTAGCGAGGATCATGCTTTCGATAGCCTAACCATTCGGAGATCACGACGAAGATGGGAGCGCCGAGGATGAAGGCGGCAAAGAGGATGTGGAGCTGGGCAACGATCCAGACCGCCGTGCGATTCCCCGTGTAGGGAAACTCGACCGGCGGGGCGCCGGGAGTCTGAGCATAGGCCGCTCCTCCGAAGAGCGCCAGAATTGCACACAAAGCCAAGAGTCCGCGCTGCCACGTGTTCATGATGCTCGCCGCCCTCCTAGACTCAGTCAAGTCAGCTTACTTGCCAGCTGACGCCGGGGCCGCCGGGGGAGCTGGAGCCGTCGTTGGCGCTGCGGCCGGCACAGCAGCAGCACCATTGAGGGACACCCAATCCCGCTTCGTTGCGTCCCACGCTTTCCCCTTCAGCCCGAAGGTCCGCTCGAAAGCCATCACCTTCCAACGATCCTCCTCCGACAGCTTGCTCTTCCAGGCCTTCATCTTCGTGTTCGGCACGCCTTCCGAAATGCGCCAGAACCAGACTGAATCGGAATAGAGCTTCATGCGCTCACCGTTCCGGAAGTCCCGTGCGCCCGCCTTGACCGGCTTGCCGTCCTTCCCGTGACAGCTCGCACAGTTCACATCGGGGTTCGTTTCTCCGATGAAGATCTTGCGCCCCTCTTCGACGATTTTCTCGTCGGCCCACCAGCCGGCCGGCATATGCTTATCGGCATATTCGGCAGGAGCGGGGGGAGGAGGGACGATCGGACCTTCCCCGCCTTCTCCGCAACCCCAGGTGAATGCTAATCCCAACACCATTGCCAACTGCGCTGCTTTCATCTTCATGACCGTTCCTTGCTCCTTTCATCGCGTATCATGACTGCAATCCATGACGCATGATTTGGTTCAGACCAAAAAAAAGACGCTTTCACTGAGGTGCTATCCCCCGCAAAAGCGCCGATTCACGGATCCTTTTGAACCACGCGCGTCCCCCGCCACGTCAACCGACCGATTCGGCGAGGTGCACATGAGCCCCACAAACCGCCTCGGTTATTGCTTCCGTTTGCCCTGCGACTTCCCTCGTTTCTGCCCCTGCCTTCGCCATGATCGAATGAGCTTCACCCCCACAAATCCGCCGAGAGCCAAGCCGCCGGCACCCAACCCCGCATAGACCCACACGGGGGGACGGTTCACATCGTGCGCGCAGCCGCTTCCAAAATTGACCTGAATGATCCGCTCGGTTTCCAAATCTTTAGGATCGAACTGGACTTTCTTTTCCTGCTGTTCTCCCTTTGCCTCAACGAGCAATGGGTCGCCGAGGTTGTCGTTGTGAAGGTGAAAGGTCGCCTTGTAGTATCCGTCACGGTCGGTCTTGACGATTTGACCGTAGGAGACTCGGGTATCTTTCACCATCACATCGATGTTCGGACTACCCGTCCCGGCGTCTCCGCACACGAATCCTTCGACCGTGAATCGATGATCCGCTTCGTGCGTGGCCGAGACCCCGGAAGGAAAGGCCGTCGCCAGACCGATACCGACCAGCGCAACCAGCCCCACCGGTCTTTGCTTTGCACACTTCAAACTGCGCTGGCATTCGTGGCGCACAATTCCGTGCAATGGTTCACGCAACAAAACGCCTCGCCACGACGAACTTTCCCAGTTTTAAGGCCGATGTTTCTAACATAGGCCCCCCTGGTTGTCAACGACAGGCCAAGGCTACCGGAAGCAATCGCACCACTCACGTGAATAGGGACTTGACGTTAGGAAGAGCTTCGTGGAAGGAACAGCTCGGAAAAGAGATCGAGATCTGCCCTGGAAGAGCTTACAAATACCCACGGACCCGGGCATCCGTCTCGATCCGTTCGGCGTCCGCCCGTCGCTCCGATTCTTTCTTGGACACCCACGTCTCCCACGACTTGCCGTTCGCCGTATCTTCACCGGTAAAGGCAATCGTGACGATGCTGTGATAGGGGATCTGTCGAGGCGCCAGGGTATTGGCGGGAAACATTTCTATGTACGGATGGGCGCATCCGGCTTGGCGATTGAAGAGATACCCCGCGACCGATTCACCGGAGTCCAACTCCAGCGTCACGTCGCCGCGGTAATCGAACGCCAACTCAACGGCTTCCGCAAGGTCTGCTTTGGACGCCGGGTGAAAGACCCTCCCTTCCGGCGAGCCGGCGCTCTTCATCGTGTGGTTTTTGGTATCGGTCATGGAGAGCCCGTGAAGCGTGGGACACCCGTCGACCAGGCGCGTGGCGATGCACTGATCGAACCATGAACGGTCATCGCAGGACCTGTCATCGCGAAGTAGGGAGCAGGGTCAACTTCACCGTTCGGCTGAATCCGGAGATGGTGCCGAAGGTATCTTCAACCGCCGACGCTTCGTAGCCGCAGTGGACCATGCAATCGGCGCATTTCTCGTTCTTGCTGGTGCCGTACCGCCCCCACTCGGTCGTCTCCATCAGTTCGCGGAAGGTCTTGGCATAGCCTTCCTGCAGTAAATAGCAGGGCTTCTGCCAACCGAAGACGTTGTAGGTCGGGTTCCCCCATGGAGTGCATTGATAGTCGCGGCGCCCCATGAGGAAATCCAAAAACAAGGGTGATTGATTGAATTGCCAGCCGCGCTTGGGGCGGCTGAGGATCTTGGAGAAGAGTTCCCTTGTTCGAGTGCGCTTCAAGAAATGCTGCTGGTCCGGCGCCTTCTGATAACTGTAGCCGGGCGAAATCATCATGCCTTCGACCCCGAGCGCCATCATCTCGTCGAAAAACTTTCGCACCCGTTCCGGATTGGCATCGTCGAACAACGTCGTATTGGTGGTCACACGATGTCCCCGCTTCAAGGCGGCCTTGATCGCCTTGACAGCCACGTCATAGACCCCATCGCGACAGACGGCGAGATCATGCTCATTCTTGAGCCCATCCATGTGCACGCTGAACGTGAGATATTTTGAAGGCTTGTACTCGTCGAGCTTCCGTTCCAAAAGAATTGCGTTCGTACAGAGATAGACATAGCGCTTCTGGTCCACCAGCCCCTGGACAATCTTGGCGATTTCCGGATGGATCAGCGGCTCACCACCGGGGATACTGACGATAGGGGCGTCGCATTCGTCGGCTGCCGCCCAACATTGTTCGGGTGTCAGGCGCTTGTCGAGCACATGGTCAGGGTACTGAATCTTCCCACAGCCGGCGCAGGCAAGGTTGCAGCGGAACAGCGGTTCCAGCATCAACACCAGCGGATAACGCTTTACCCCCCTGAGCTTCTGGGTGAGCACGTACTTCGTGACGGTAACCATTTGTGAAAGGGGAACGGCCATTCCTCTCTCCTTTTGCTGTATCTGTATCGGGAACGCGGCACTCCGCCACCGGGCTAGCCCGCAACATTCATGAGCATTCGACGCGACATCTCGCGGTCGTCATCCCAGCCAACCGCGAGGACCCGAGGCATACTCGTACCGGTATGTCGAGGGCACAAGCGGCGAGCCCGCCCGCCGTATGCCGTCGCAGCCACGAATCCGGATTGGAGCAGAACCGTTCATGAATAATGCGGGCTTAGACCTGCAAACGTTGGGAGATGGTAACATCTGGTATTGCTGTCCGTCAATTTGACGACGCCAATGACGAGACAAAAAAACCAGTCATCCGTCCCACCATGTGCGGCACTGGTACGGTACAACAAGCTACGTCCGAATAGTCATCGGCTCGAACACAAATAATAAGATCAGAAAACACCGTGGGGGATATCCGATGACGATAAGCGATGAAAGGCGGCCGGGTCAACCGAGCGTCGGTATGGAGGCGCCGGGCGGGTTCGAACCGCCGCATCGCAGTTTTGCAGACTGCTCCCTTAGCCACTTGGGTACGGCGCCATCCGCGCGCATTATAGCGGCCCTCGTTCACGCACCTCAACTTATAGGAACATCGACGAGCGGCTGGCAGAGGCAGATGCTCAGCGATGGGGAAGAACGGGGATTTCTTTTCCGAGCGTCGATGGCTGGGCCGACTGAGGACTGATAGGCTCCCACCCTTCGCGCGAAGGGGCGGCCGGTTCTTCGCTTCCTTCAGCTTCCTTTTCCTTGGCCAACAATTCCACTTCTTGGATCAGAGTGTCCATCAATTCTTCGATCGGCACTTTGCGGACCAGCTTGCCTTTCTTGAAAAGAATCCCTTTCCCCTCCCCACCGGCTATCCCGATGTCCGCTTCCTTGCCTTCGCCGATGCCATTGACGACACACCCGAGCACCGAGATGTTCAATGGCGCCTTGATATGGCCGAGCTTTTTTTCCAGCTCGTTGGCCATGCGCACGACGTCGATTTCGACTCGGCCGCAGGTGGGGCACGCGATCACATTGATGCCCCGATGGCGGAGTTCCAGCGACTTCAAGATCTCGAAACCGACTTTCACTTCTTCGACCGGATCGGCCGCCAGCGATACCCGCAAGGTGTCGCCGATGCCTTGCGAGAGCAGATACCCGAGTCCTATCGAAGACTTGACCGCGCCGGTCATGGCGGTGCCCGCCTCGGTAATGCCGATATGTAAGGGATAGTTCGATTGGTGAGCGAACAACCAATAGGCGTCGATCGCATGGTGGACATCCGACGCCTTCAGCGACACTTTCATGTTGGTGAAACCGACATCCTCCAACGCATGCACCGCATTGAGCGCCGATTCGGCCAGCGCTTCGGGAGACGGCCACCCATACTTATCGAGCAACGGCCGTTCGAGCGATCCGCCATTGACGCCGACCCGCAAGGGAATGCCCCGTTCGTTCACGGCCTTGATGACTTCCTCGACTTGCCACTAGGGGCCGATGTTACCGGGATTGATTCTTACGCAATCGACAATCTTGGCGGCTTTCAAGGCGAGACGATGATCGAAGTGAATGTCGGCGATCAACGGCACGGTCATCGCTGCCTTGATTTTTGGTAAGGCGGCGGCGGCTTCTTCATCAGGGACGGCGACACGAATGAGTTCACAACCGGCCGTTTCCAACTGGCGGATCTGTTCGACAGTCGCCGCCACATCACGCGTGTCGGTCGAACACATCGATTGGACGGAGACCGGCGCCTCCCCACCGATCTTCACCTTGCCGACCAGAATCTGCCGTGTCTTGCGCCTGGTTATGTGCATATGAGGCGATTCTTCGCTCAGCTACCCTGCTCATCGCCATGGGGCAAATGGCCGGCGGTTGAAGAATATATATCCTCTCTCCCCATGGAGGCGGAGGCCGTGCCGATCAATTCCTTCACACTGTTGTAAATGCCTTCAGCCGTCAATCCGTATCGTTCACGCAACAGGTCCTGCGGCCCCTGTTCGATGTACCAGTCCGGCAGGCCGAGCACTTTGGTCCGGACGGTGACGCCGGCATCGGAAAGGCTTTCGAGCACAGCCGAACCAAATCCGCCCATCTTGCATCCCTCTTCTACGGTGACGACATAGCGCACTCTTTTGGCTACGCTGACGATCAATTCCTGATCCAACGGCTTCGCGAACCGCGCATTGAGGACGGCTGTCGAAATTCCTTCTTGACCGAGCCGTTCGGCTGCCGTCACCGCTTGCCAAACCGGGACACCGATCGCCACGATGGCCACGTCGGTACCGTCCCGCAACAACTCTCCTTTTCCAATAGACAGCGGCTTTGGACTCTTGTCCATCTCCACTCCAAGACTGACTCCTCGGGGATAGCGGACCGAGGCAGGTCCCTCGTATTGCAGGCAGGTCTTCAACATGTGCTGCAACTCGTTTTCGTCTTTCGGGGCCATCACAACCATATTGGGCATATGCCGCAGGTACGCATAGTCGAATGCTCCATGATGCGTCGTGCCGTCTTCCGCGACCAATCCTCCTCGGTCGATGCAAAAGGTCACCGGCAGATTTTGCGTGGCCACGTCGTGGACCACTTGATCGTAGGCCCGCTGCAGAAATGTCGCTTACATGGCTACGACCGGGCGCATGCCTTGTGCGGCCAGCCCCGCTGCAAAGGTTACTGCATGCTGTTCCGCAATGCCCACGTCATACAGCCGATGAGGGAACTCCTTTTCGAAGGCGTTCAGTCCGGTCCCTTCGCACATGGCCGCGGTAATCGCGACAATCCGTTTGTCTTCCCGGGCCAGCTTGACGAGCGAGTCGACGGCGATCTGCGTGTAGGACGGACGCGCCGCCTTTTTCGCCGGCACGCCGGTTTCCCGGACGAATGGCGGGCAGGCGTGGAACCAAACCGGATTCTGCACGGCCGGCTCATAGCCGAGCCCCTTCTTGGTGATGACGTGGAGCAGGACCGGGCCCTTCATCTTCAGCACGTTTTCCAAGGTGGGCAACAGGTGCTCGAAGTTATGCCCATCGATCGGACCCGCATACCGGAATCCCAATTCTTCGAAGAGCAGTCCGGGTAAAATCGCCCCCTTGGCAAGTTCTTCCGCTCGACGGGCCCACTTCTGCATATCCAGACCAATGTGAGGGATTTTCCCCAACAATTGACCCGTCTCTTCGCGCATCCTGGTATAGAACTCGCCGGTGAAGGTCCGGTTCAGGTAGGAGGAGATCGCACCGACATTCTTGGAGATCGACATCTGGTTGTCGTTGAGAACAACCAGAAAATCTTTTGCCTGTGCTCCGGCATGATGCAGGGCTTCCAACGTCATCCCCGCCGTCATTGCCCCGTCGCCGACGATACAGACGACTTTATATCGCTGGCGGAGCTGTTCACGGGCTTCGACCATCCCGTAAGCCGCCGAGACGCCGGTCCCGGCATGGCCCGCGTTAAACGTATCGTAGACGCTCTCCTCTCGTTTACAGAACCCGCTTAATCCTCCATATTGCCGCAAGGTATGAAACTGCTCTCTTCGGCCGGTCAAGAGCTTATGGGTATAGGCCTGATTGCTGGTGTCCCAGACGATCTTGTCCTGGGGAGTGTCGAGCAAGTAATGCAAGGCGACGGTCAGTTCGACGACGCCAAGATTAGAGGCCAAATGCCCTCCGACATTAGAAACTACCCCAATAATTTGCTCCCGAAGTTCCTGGCATAGGACGGGAAATTTCGAGGGAGGAAGCCGCTTCAGGTCCGCGGGACTGTGGATGGCCTTCAAGATCGACATAGATGCTCCTTTTGCGAGAATCGTGCGCCTAGTACGATAGGCCGAACAGACAGGCGTTCGCGAAGCAGTCAACTGACCTGCATATTAGCTAGTTAGTCTCACACAGAATCCCCTCTACTGTCAAGTAGTTAGCCCAGGCGGTGATAGTTCTCTCTTAAGACTCAAACCGGTAAGTGAGAACGGTCGAGAGGGTAAAGTCGGCAGCGCTGCCGGTAATGAAGTCCAGGTTCTCTACGCCATACATCTGCCAGAGCAAATGGCGGGTGAGGCGATAGTTGAAGCCGACGGCGGATTCTGTGACGCCCTTGTCCAGTACTCTCGTGCCGGTCCCATGAAACGGGGTGGAATAATATTCGAACTGTGCGGTGAAAGAAAGGTTTTCG
>Ga0114129_10016662_pt1 | contig 10465 bp, 10 predicted proteins | sample RhiMetdeltSRZDD1_FD_80071 | JGI IMG/M metagenome (GOLD analysis project Ga0114129, IMG submission 80071) | Populus rhizosphere microbial communities from Tennessee, USA - Rhizosphere MetaG P. deltoides SRZDD1 (version 2) (version 2) | ecosystem: Host-associated > Plants > Roots > Rhizosphere >... | reverse complement strand
GAATGCGCTCCTGGATCGAGAAATTGAACATAAGCGTGCGGGCCGGCCTGCGGGAATTGTCGCCAAGTTTAATCGCCTGGCGGACACGCAAATCATTGACAAGCTGTATCAGGCCTCTCAAGCCGGCGTACCTATCCAGTTGATCGTCCGTGGGATATGCATACTGCGACCCGGCGTTCCCGGTTTGTCAGAAAACATCAGCGTAAGAAGCGTCGTCGGTCGTTTTCTCGAGCACAGTCGTGTTCTGTGTATCAGCAACGGCGGAGACGAGGAAGTTTACATTGGTAGCGCCGACTGGATGTCTAGAAATCTACGACACCGCGTGGAAGTAGTTGTCCCAGTTGTCGATCCCGAATGGAAACGATTTCTGATCGATACGCTGCTTGGTGCTTATCTTCGTGATAACGTCAAGGCGCGGCAACTTTCGTCCGACGGCAGATATGTTCCAGTTCCATTTGATGGAAGCAAAAGGTTTGATGCCCAGACACACTTCATGCGCGGCAATTAGTTGTCGCATTGCACCTTGTTCGCTCTGGCGAACCTGAGAATGGATAATAAGGTGATCTGAAAATGAAGTTTGATGTGAAGAATCAAACTGTGCGCTTAGCCTTTGTTTTCATAGTGGTGCTGATTGGAAGTGCGATTCTGGTTTATGCACTACTCCGCAGCACAGCACCAGCTGGTCAACCTGCCGCCTCTCGTGTTGCTCCGACACCCTCTATCGAGCCGTCGACTAATCGACCCGGAACCAGTGAACCCGCGCGCGAACCGGCACGTCTTACGGATCAGAACGAGTCGCTAATCGGCAGACTCTTCGGATCAACAAGCGGTGAACCAGCTGTCGAAGGTTGGGGGACGATGCTGGCGCGGATCACGCTTCGTTTGCTGTTGGCTGCCGCGCTTGGCGCAGCTCTCGCGTTCCGTCCACGCCAGAAATTACTAGGTTTACGACGAAATCCTTATGTCGCAGAGACGCAAATTCTGCTGGCCATTGTCGCTGCGGCATTGATGATGATCGTGGGTGATAACGCAGCTCGGGCATTTGGCATTTTCGCCGCGGTGTCGCTTGTTCGATTCCGCACGAATATTCGTGATCCGAAAGAAATTTCTGTCCTGTTGATCAGCCTGGCGCTCGGTCTGGCAACCGGTGTTGGGAAGCCGGAACTGGCGGTGATTTTCTGCGCGTTCAGTCTTCTGGTTTTGTGGGGCTTGGAACGCCGTGAAGCTCGGCAGGTATCCCGCACAATGGATTTGAAGATTCAGACTAAGGACATTGAATCAACGCAAAATGCGTTAAAAGCTGTTCTCAGCAAATATGGATTCGTTTCAGAACTTCGTGCCGTAAGCCGTGACGACGACAATCACACTGGCGCAATCGTGAATACAGTCGATGTGAACCCCTCAGTGACAACCGATCGTCTTAGTGAAGAGATCCTCACACAAGATGCCGGGAACATTACGGCGATCGAGTGGGAGCCGAAGAAGAGTTTTTCTTATCTTTATCAGTAGAGCGATGCACCCGTTTCAGGCGGGCCGGCCTGACGCCGCCTGAGGCAGTCGCTGTGGGCGCTGACCGCCCGTCACCGGCGGCGCAATCCGCTCCTTCAATGCCTCTCGAAACACTTGCCGCATGTTATCTACGAATACAAAGCGAATGTCTTTGAAGGGTTCCTTCGGGACGTCGTCCAAGTCTCGACGATTCTGCGTTGGTAGAATGATCGTAGAGACCCGCGCTCTCCTCGCCGCCAGTACCTTCTCCTTAATTCCACCAACGGGCAGAACATTCCCTCGCAACGTGATCTCGCCAGTCATTGCGACGTCCTTTCGCACCGGTCGCAACGCTAAAGCCGAGACCATTGCAGTGGCCAGAGTGATCCCTGCCGATGGACCATCTTTTGGAATTGCGCCCTCCGGAATGTGGATATGAAGGTCGTAGCGATTGAAATCTTCCTCATCAATTTCCAGCTCTTTCGCGCGCGACTTCGCATACGAATACGCAGCCTGAGCTGACTCGCGCATAACGTCGCCTAATTGGCCGGTAAGAACCAGGCTACCTTTACCCCGCATACGGAGGGCCTCAATGAAAAGCACGTCCCCGCCTACTGCGGTCCATGCCAGCCCAGTGGATACGCCAATTTGGTCCTTCTTAAGAACTTCCTCGGGAATAATCTTCGGAGCGCCTAAAAACTCATGCAGGTTTTTTGATGAAACCCTGATAGATCCTTTGTGACCTTCAGCAATTCGGCGCGCTACCTTGCGGCAGATCCGGCCGATCTCACGCTCAAGCTGTCGCAGACCTGCTTCTTGTGTGTAACGCTGGATAATCGCAGTTAGCGCTGTCCCCGTCAGATTGAGGTCACGCGAAGTGATCCCATTCTCGTCCACCTGTTTTGGCAACAGGTGACGCCTGGCGATTTCGCGCTTCTCTTCTTCCGTGTAACCAGCCAGCCGGATGACTTCCATGCGATCCCTCAAAGCCGGCTGAATAGTGTCGAGCACATTGGCTGTGGTCATGAATATGACGTTTGAAAGATCGAATGTGACACCAAGATAGTTATCTCGAAAACTATTGTTCTGTTCGGGATCAAGCACTTCGAGGAGGGCTGACGACGGGTCGCCGCGAAAGTCCGCGCCCACCTTATCGATCTCATCGAGCATAATCAGCGGATTGTTTGTGCCTGCCTGTTGTACCGCCTGAATGATGCGGCCGGGCATGGCGCCGACGTACGTTCGACGATGACCACGTATCTCAGCCTCATCGTGCACACCACCAAGCGACAGTCTCATAAACTTGCGATCCAAAGCGCGGGCGATAGAGCGGCCAAGCGAAGTCTTGCCAACACCTGGCGGGCCAACAAGACACAGAATTGGACCCTTCGGCTTTTCTTTTAATTTCCGAACGGCAAGTGCTTCAATGATTCGATCCTTGACCTTTTCGAGACCATAATGGTCTTCATTCAAAATCTTTTCCGCCTTCTGCAAATCAAGATTATCTGTAGAGGATTTTGACCACGGAAGATCCGTCATGATCTCCATCCAGTTGCGCAGCGTCGCGGTTTCTGCCGCATCGGGATGCATTCGTTCTAATTTTTTCAGCTGACGTACAGCCTCGTCTTCAGCTGGCTTTGGCATGTGAGCGGCTTCAATCTTTTCGCGGAACTGCGCAATCTCTTCTGCTAGTTCGTTGCCTTCACCCAGCTCCGTTTGAATAGCTTTCATCTGCTGGCGCAGATAAAACTCGCGCTGCGAGCGATCTATGTCGGCGCGTGCCTGAGTGTTTATTTCCTGCTGAACGGTAAGCACTTCGATTTCTTTGTTGAGCAGATCATTTACGCGACGCAGCCGGGCGGTGGTATCTGCAATGTCCAGCACCGACTGCGCGTCTTCAACTTTCAATTCGAGATTCGATGCTGATAAATCAGCAAGTCTGCCCGCATCGTCAAGATTGGCGATAATCGCCATTACTTCGGGCGAGATGTTCTTGCCCAGATTGATTGCCTTTTCCATTGAGCCCCGCACGTTTCGGATCAGAGCTTCAACTTCGAGCGAGCGCTCGGGCGGCAACACCTCCTGCATCACTTTCAAACGGGCGCGCAGATATTCTCCACTGGTATCAACAGATTCAATCTCAGCACGCGCTAAGCCCTGGACGAGGATGCGTATTCTTCCATCAGGCAGCTTCAGCATGCGCATGATTACCGCTGCAGTACCAACGCTATATAAGTCTTCTGAGGTTGGTTCTTCCTTGTCCAGATCCTTCTGCGAAGCAAGCAGGATCATCCGATTCTCGCCGAGTGCCTCATCAACGGCGCGAATGGATTTTTCGCGCGAGACGAACAGCGGCACAATCATGAACGGATAGATAACGATGTCCCGCAACGGCAATACCGGCAGCTCATTAGGAATTTGCAGCTGCTGATCTGTATCGACGACTTCGATTCCTTCGTTAGTTTCTGGATCCTTAATAATTGCCATAGTTCAATTGTACTTATCCTTGCTTAGGTTTTTCACCGGACTCAGATCCGGCATTCTTTACTTCAACTCTGAACTCGGTGCCACGTCTCTCTTCAATTTTCGGCAAACGGATGAGGAGTACGCCGTTCTCAATCTCAGCCGTTGCGTCTCGAACACTGATTGTCCAACGCAACGGGACGATGCGTGTGAACTTTCCATAGCTTCGTTCAGAACAGAGGTACGAAATAATTCGCCGTCGCGCAACACGTCTTTTCTTTTCTCCCCACACTCGCAACTGCTTGTTTGTCAGGCCGATGTTGATCTGTTCTGCTGTTACGCCAGGAAGCTCCGCTCGAACCCAGATTTCCTGACTTGTCTCGCAGAGATCAACTGGCGGCGCCCATTCTCCTGAGGCCAGCGGGTTCTCAGTCTCGGTAGCTTCCTGAAGCGCAGCATAAAGACGGCCAACTTGATCTCGAAGCCGCTGCAGTTCCAATCTTTCCAACCCAGTTGCACGAACGGTCTTAATCATACCCATACGCTACCGCATTTCATTTGATCTTCTAATTCTTTTTTGCACTCGACGTTCCTGAGCGCGTCTTTACCAGCTGCTTCAGTTCTGTCATAAACTCGGTGACGTCCTCAAATTCGAGATAAACCGACGCGAAGCGAACATACGCAACTTTATCCAACTCTTTCAGGCGCCTCATTATCATCTCACCAATCTTGTTTGTTGGTCGCTCGCGTTCTGGTGATTCTTGAACGTATTTTTCAATTGCATTGACAATGCCGTCGAGTTTTGACGATGGAACGGGACGTTTTTCACACGCTCGCAGTAATCCTGCCATGACTTTGTTGCGATCAAAGGTCTCTCGGCGGCCATCCTTTTTGATGACCATGTAGGGAATCTCGTCGATGCGCTCATACGACGTAAACCTGCGCTCGCACCTCAGACATTCTCGTCGGCGGCGAATAGCATCACCTTCGCGAGACTCGCGAGAGTCAACTACTTTGTCTTCAAGGTAACTGCAAAAGGGGCATTTCATAACAGTTAGACTCCGGGGCCCAGTTGGATATCCTAGCTACTCTGCCGCTGTCACTCCTTCCAGCCGCTGTTCCGTTGGCAATTCTGTTTTCGGGGTGATTTCTTCGTCTTCAACGGCATGTTCCACTGCTTCCTGCGAGGCAAATGTACGGAGACGCTTGATATCTATGTCTCCCTTTAAAAAATAGAAGAACCCAAACAGCACTGCAGGACCAAAATCGACGACGTGCATCACGATTGCAACTGCTGCCGCTGTCTCACGAGACACGCCGAGGAATAGCAACCCGGCCGCCGTTGCGGCATGGAACGCGCCGGCCGCACCGCCAGGAGTCGGAACCAGCGAACCCACCAGCGACCACCCGAGCACAAAGACGGTTTCACTCAGGCCAAAAGGTATTCCAAAGCCGCGCAAAACAAGGAGATTCGCTAGAGTGATTCCGGCCCACACCAGCGCGGTCCAGCCAATAGTAACTGCCAACTCACGTGCGTCCACGAGGACGCGCAGCGCGCGCGCCAATTGCTCGAGTATGCTCAGAATCAGTTTCGTAAGTCGGGCGGGTACAAACCGCCATCTATCGAGCCGTGTGCGTAACCACGAAACAACACTGTTCGACCTTCTTCTGAACCAGATCAGACCAACGACGCCTAAAATCGCGCCGAGAGTTAAGACGACGCCGGCAATTCGGATGCGGAGAATCACCGATTCTCCAAGCGTGGTAGGTGGCTTAAACCAGATGAGATTGATCGCGAACAAAAGGACGACCGCAATCGCGTCGTATATCCGCTCAATCATGATAGTGACGAATGAGGCGCTTGGGCGGACTCGAGGATCGCGCATCGGCAAAACCACGGGGCGAACCACCTCGCCGGCTCGCCCGAGTAGGAACACGGCACCAAAACCAACGGTGGTAGCAATAAAAAGGTCTCGAATGCCAGCCGGTCCAAGCGGAGCTAACAAGGCGCCCCAGCGATACGCCCGGAACAGATAGGCGACGCAGATAACCGCGGTTGCGAACAGCAGGAGGCGCCAATTTGCATGGCTAAGGGACTCCCGCACTTCCCCCCAATCGAGGCTTCGACCAAAAAGCCAAAGCAGACCGACAGCCAGGAGGCAAAGGCCAGCAAATTCTACGTATTTTCGATACGGTGATGACTTCAATCGGAGCCGCTATCTGGTATCAGGCTGTGGGAGCGAACTTGACGACGCCGATCCCAAACCACAAGATATTGGGTGGCGCGCACAGGCTACTACAGCTTACCGACTAGAGCAACAATCTGTCCAGACCGCCAGGGGGAGCGTCGAAACAGGCGAGAGGGCGATTCGGAGAGAGGGAGATGGTTGAATGTAAGAACGAACCGCAGTGCGCCCTTTCTCCCGCTCTCCGGTTCGCTCGATTGGGGTAGTATTGGCCGGAACTTTAATTTTCTCCTGTCGTAATTGCCTCTTGACAAGGGTTTTCCACTTGACCGGGGTTTTTGGACGAGATAAGAGCCGGAGAGATAACAGGTGGGGGCTGCAAAGATTTTGGCTGCCAGCGAAGGAGCCGAATTGGTACGTAGATGCCGCGCAGGCGACGGTGCGGCTTGGGAGGAGATTGTCGAGACGTACTCTCGCAGAATTTATAATCTTGCGTACAGATTTACGTCACGATCAGATGCGGCAGAAGACCTTACGCAAGAGGTTTTCATTCGCGTTTACCGCTCTTTGGATCAATACGACGCCAAGCAGGGTGATTTGCAAAACTGGCTTATGCGGCTCGCACGGAATTTGATCATTGATGATTATCGCAAACGTCAAAGAACGCCACACGATAACCAGGCAGACGATCTCGCTGACCACAGTTATCACCTTCACACTCGGACAAACTCAGTGCAGAAGGAGATGGAACGGCGGGAACTTGGTTCTCAGGTGCAGGCGGGAATTGACAAGCTATCTCCGGACCTCCGGACTTGCGTGATATTACGAGATATCGAAGAGTTGAGTTACCAGGAAATCGTAGACTTGTTGAAAATACCCGAAGGAACTGTGAAGTCGCGGATCAATCGTGGACGGATTGAGCTCGCAAAAATCCTTCGCCGGATGAAAGTTGTCGCGATGAGTGAAGTTTGAGACTGATGGACTAAGTGGGGCAGGAAGAGAAAAGAGAATGCTTTGTTCACAGTTTGAAGAGCGGTTGAGCGATTACCTTGAGGGCGCTCTCGACGCGGATTCGCATCGCTTGTTTGCTGAGCATGCACTAAGGTGCCCGGTTTGTCATGAAACCCTCACCGAGGTGCGAAATACAATGGAGGCTTGCCGTGTTGCGCCGGTACCTTCGCCTCCAAGAGATCTTGAAGCACGCATCCTGCAAAGCACCGTCCCCGAGACGGGTATGAGTTGTCAGGACTTCGAGGAGTTTCTTACTGATTATCTTGACGGTTTTCTGCCTGCGCCTCTCTACCACCGGTGGGAACGACACGCAGTGCTTTGCGATCGTTGCACCGAATTGCCTGGAGAGGTAGTCAGATCTATCGGTGCTTGTTACAGCTATATCAGCGAAGAGAAACCCGTTCCGGCCGGGTTAAATGAAAGAATCTTGCAGGCAACATTGGGAACGATTTCCCCGAAGGAGATTCGTGCCCCATGGACTTCTCGCGTTGCCTCAACCCTGCGGCTCTGGCTCGATCCGATCATGTCGCCGCAACTCGCAACAGTCGCAACGATGTTGTTGGTTGCGGTTCTCGTTTTGACGAACACAGTTTCAACAGACGGGTCAATTGGTGGCGTCTATGCGGCGAGTATCCGACTTGCTGAGCAGACTGGCGGCACAAAGGGTTTAAGCTATGGCTGGAAGGAATTGGTTGGGAGTCCAGAGCAAAATTCGCAACCGCCGGCAACTTCAGCGCCGAGTAATGCCCCGCCCAAACAGCAGCCGTTGAAAACGGACGAGAATAAGCAAAAGGACAGTGAGCGTAAACGCTGAATCAGCAGAGGACGGACAGCATGATGTATTGTGCATACCATCAAAAGAATCCTGCTGTGGTTCAGTGCAACCAATGCGCGCGTCCGCTTTGCCCTGCGTGCGATCATCGCATTCGCGGCTTCCCATTTTGTCAGGACTGCATTGTTGCGGGTGTGGAATTGTTGAGGCAGACTTCGCAATCCAACCCGGCTCACGTCATCAGACGTAAGAGCTCGCCATTTGTCGCTACGTTGTTGTCCTTCGTGCCTGGTTTAGGAGCGGCGTATAACGGTCAGACATCGAAAGCAATTGTTCACTTCGCAATCTTCGCAAGCTTTTTCCAAATGGCTGTTCTGACTCAAGGACTCCATTTCTTTGTCCTTGGAGTGCTCGGCACGTGGTTATTTGCTGCGGTTGATGCTTGCAGAACGGCCCAGTTGATGCGGGCGGGGCTTTCGCCCGACGCGGAAGAGGATGTGATTGCGCGAAGGCTTTATGGAAATCCGTTCGCGTGGGGAGTGACACTGATCGTGATCGGCACGCTGTTCCTGTTGCACACTCTTTTGGGAATACAACTGCCGGTAAGAGAGTTGTTGCCCGTTGCGCTAGTTGCGCTCGGTACTTATATGTTGTTTGATTATCTTCGCCGGCGAAAATCTTCCGACCGCGTCATTCGCTTCGAGTCGAGACGTCCGCCGCCGTCGGTTGTGCCAGGTGTAAGCGTCGAAACGCTTTCTTTTAGGACAGGAGAAACTACGCAGTTCTCGCGCAAAGACGTGATGCCGTTCGAGCGGCGCTCATAGCTTCATAATTAGGAAACAAAATCATGTGCAGCATTCTCAAAACTTTCGGCAGACTCGGTGGAATCGTCGCTCTTATCTTTCTGGTCATAGCTCTTCTCCGGCAATTGATTCTTCTCGTTGGCTTCCTTTTGGCGTTAATCAAGATCGCTGTCATCGTCGCATTCGTTGCGCTGCTCGTAATGATAGTTCTTGCAATGCTACGGGATCGATCGCGTCGAAAACGGGAAGCGTCGGAGATTTGAGGAATCCGCTAACCCTCGACATTCCTTATTTTTACTGCACCAACATCTTTAAAACCGCTGTGTGAGCTCGAGTGAATGGTTGCAACCCGGCGTAGCCGTGTGATAGGGTCGCGCTCTTGCAGTACCGGCCGGACCGGTTTCCACCCCGGAGGGACCCTGAGGGTTTCAACTAGTCCGCTGCAAGTTTCACGTAGGTTTCAAACAAAGCTTCGTAATTGAGTTTCGCACAAGTCGCCTTCCGACAGACTGTGCCTTTTCGGGTGCACTGACGCTTTCAGATTTCCCCGCGTCGTGCAGCTTAGGAGCACTTTGACATGGCCCGAGACGACCGCTTCTACGCCTTCATTATCGCGAACTCCTCCCGTTCCCGCTCGCATATCCGCCGCATCTGTGTTGAAAAGAAATCCCTGAAGATTTTCGTAGCGCTGACGATCTTGGTCGCAGGCTGCACTCTTTATGGGTTTTATGGCTTGCTCCAGCAGGCGCGGCATCTCCGCATTGAAATGGAGAACGCAAATCTGCGAGCTGAGAACGAGCGCCAGCGCCAGGAACTAAACCAACTTAACACCCGAGTCCAAGCCGTTGAAGACACGTCGCGAAAACTAGCGGAAAAATCAGGCGTAGTCCAAAACGAAACAGTCTTTCCTGGGACGGGTGGTCCTGCTCTACCGTTGGATGCCGAAGGCCTTGCAACGTTAGAGGAGAAGATGAGCCGACTCGAAACGCAAATGCGCGCCCACGAGACGTTATTGCGTGAACGTGGCTATACCCCGACGATTTGGCCAGTGCTCGGCAAGCTCGAAAGTGGCTTTGGCGGCCGGCGCAATCCGTTCGGTGGCAGTGGCTACGAGTTTCACTCGGGTCAGGATATTGAAGCGCCGCCAGGCACTCCCGTCGTTGCGGGAGCAAGTGGAACCGTCGCGTTCGTAGGGTGGCAAAACGGCTACGGCCAACTCGTGGTTGTGGACCACGGCGGCGGGTTAAGTACGCGTTACGGTCACCTTTCGCACATCGACGTAGAGTTAGGTCAAACCGTGAAGCGCGGTGAATTCGTGGGCAGAGTAGGGTCAACTGGTAGATCAACTGGCCCTCATTTGCATTATGAAGTTCGGATCAATGATGAGCCGGTGAATCCGCTGCAGTATCTGCTGGTTGCCGACCCGAGGTAGCTGTTCAAACAAACACCCAAGAAGGCACAAAAACACAAAAAGCCTTTTCAAGTTAATTTGCGCTTTTGTGCTTGTTGGGGTGGGTAATAACACCTCTTAGTCGTAGTGTATCGTAAGGACAGGGGCGTAAACTCAACTTGCGCTTAAGTTAGCGTATTTGCAAGATGATTTTCATGCTTGACAGCTTTGGCGCGTTTCGCGTAGTATGCGCCGTCGTTCCAATGCAGGGTCTGCTTTAAATCAACCCCAGCATTCCGATTTGCAAGCTTTACAGTAATGAGTTCCAAGTTTTGCCCCCCGTAAGTGTGTG
>Ga0114129_10016660_pt1 | contig 10466 bp, 8 predicted proteins | sample RhiMetdeltSRZDD1_FD_80071 | JGI IMG/M metagenome (GOLD analysis project Ga0114129, IMG submission 80071) | Populus rhizosphere microbial communities from Tennessee, USA - Rhizosphere MetaG P. deltoides SRZDD1 (version 2) (version 2) | ecosystem: Host-associated > Plants > Roots > Rhizosphere >... | reverse complement strand
CGAACGCCGAAACCACGCCGAGCGAGGCGGCGGCGACGTCGCGGGGCAGCTCCGGCGGCAGGCGCCAGTCTCGGATCGCGTAATAGCCCGCTCCGATCACGACCGCCAGCAAGATCATGGCGATGATCTGTCCGGCTCCGACCCGGAAACGATTGGGATCGAAGGGAAACGAGGGCCTGGCGATGATCCCGGAGAGGGCGAGCAGGTAGAGCAGGAACAGGGCGGCGAGCAGGGGCAGCGACCTGGATACCGACCAGGCGAGCGCCGAGCCCGGTCGTGCCCCGCGGCGCAACGCCTCCCTCACCGTGTCCAGGGCGGCGAGCCCGGCCGGCAGAAGGAGCGTCAGCGCCAGGAGCGCCAGGGCCCAGCCCGGAACCAGGTTTCCCGCCAGGGTCAGGTACGTGGCCGGACCATGTTCCGGGGGGGCGGAGGCGGCATCGAGAGTCGCCACCAGGAGCAGCGCCGTCCGCCCCAGGTCGCCCAGCGTCCGGGGCGAGAAGTCACTCGGCTGATCGTCGGCAGGCGGGAGCGGCGGCTCTCCGGCGGAGGAGAGGCCGACGGCATCGATGCCGTGCTGAATGAGTACCGCTTGTTCGCCGAGCCCGCTGGGGAGGGCCAGCCGCGCGATCTCTCCGAACACGCCGTCCAGCTCCGGCTTGCGCCCCGTCTGCTCCGTGAGTGCGCGCTCGGCGGTGCGCACAAGCTGCGCGGAGGGGCTCTGCGAGCCGTCCGAGGAATCGAGCAGCGATGGCTCGCGTGGGGTTGACGAGCCGGGCTGCCACAGCACCACCGCGCCATCGATCAGATCCCGATCCGCGTAGTGCTCCGCGAACTCGCGGGCACCGACCGCACCGTCGCTGCCGCCGTCGGTCGAGACGAAGACCAGCGTCTTCGTGTGGCTCGAGGTGCGGAGCTTGTCGACGAGCTCGAGCAGGGCGGCGGTGGCGGCGGCGCTCGACGCCGCACCTGGGCCGCTCGCCGAGTCCCGAGCGGCCATCACGACCACGCTCCGAGCGGACTCGCCGGGCAGCGTCAAGATCAGGTTGCGAAGCTCGACCTGGTTTCCGTCGAAGCTGTGCTCGAACCGCTGTTCGGCGAGCTGGCCTTCGGCGACGCCGTCGAACCGCTTCGCGACCATGTCGGCTACCGCTTCGTCTCCCTCGCTCCCAGGTGGGCGGGCAGGCGCAGCGTTCACGATCTGGCGATCGATCCCGGCCGCGGCGTGCTCGTCGAACTCCGCCGAGGCAACCACGGGCGGCAGCGGCGCTGGCCTTCCCTGGAGCGAAAACAAGAGCACCACGACCGTCGCCAGGGCGGGCACAAACGCGGCACGGTAGATGCGAAAGCGGGTCACGGCGGAGACGCAAAGTACCTTTTGCAAATGGCCGAGGGATCGGCTCGCATCCTGCTCGTCGACGACGAGGACTCGGTGCAGACCCTGCTCGCATATCCGCTCCGTAAGGACGGCTTCGAGGTCGTGGCGGCGAGAGACGGCCGCCAGGCGCTCGACCGCTTCGCCGAGCAGCGGTTCGATCTGGTCGTCCTCGACCTCATGCTGCCCGGGGTGGACGGGATCGAGGTGTGCCGGCGCATGCGCAGCCGCAGCCAGGTGCCGATCATCATGCTCACCGCCAAGGACGACGAGATCGACAAGGTGCTCGGCCTCGAGATGGGCGCCGACGACTACATCACGAAGCCGTTCTCGGTGCGCGAGTTCCGAAGCCGGGTCCGAGCGGTGCTGCGTCGGGCCGAGATGCTGGGCGGGCGACCCGGCGCCGACGAACCGATCATCGCCCGTGACCTCCGGATCGACTTCGAGCGGCGAACGGTCAGCATGCGCACCGAACAGCCACGCCTCACCTATGTGGAGTTCGAGATCCTCGCCGCGCTCGCTCGCTCCCCCGGACGCGTGCAAACGAGGGAGATGCTGCTGGAGCAGGTGTGGGGGGACTCGGCCTACCGCGACCCCCGCACCATCGACGTCCACATCCGGCACCTGCGCGAGAAACTCGAGCGTGACCCGCGCGCCCCCGAGTACCTGTTCACGGTCCGGGGCGTCGGGTATCGCTTTCGCGACCGCGACGAATGAGCCGCTTCCGCAATCGCCTCGCGGCGCTCTTCTTCGTGGGCGCCGCGGCGGCGATCGCGCTCATCAACGTGTACGCCGGGTTGATCGCCGTGGCGGCGCTGGCCGTGGGCTGGATCGTCGCCCGAGCCCACGCGAAGCGGCTCCGGCGCTTGGAGGCGGCAGCGCAGAAGGTGGCTGAGGGAAACTTCTCGACCCCGATCCCGGACCAGGGAGCAGACGAGGTCGGCCAGCTGGCCCGCACGCTCAACGAGATGCAACAGCGGCTCGCCCAACTGGACCATGCCCGCAAGGAGTTCATCGCCACGGCGTCGCACGAGCTGCGCACGCCGATCTTCTCGCTCGGAGGCTTCGTCGAGCTGCTCGACGAGGAGGAGCCCGACCCGTCGGCGCGGCAGGAGTTCGTGCGGACGATGCGCGAACAGGTGGCGCGAATGACCAAGCTCACCGCCGACCTCCTCGACCTTTCGAAGCTTGACGCCGACGTGCTCCAGGTCAACGCCGAGCGGGTCGACCTGAGCGAGCTCGCGGGAAGGATCGCGGCGGAGTTCGGGCCGGCCGCCGAGCGGCACGGTTCCCCGATCGAGGTCAATGGTGACCATGCCGCGGTGGCCCTGGCCGACCCCGATCGGGTCACGCAGATCATGCGTATCCTGGTTGACAATGCGCTCACCCACACGCCCTCGGGAACCTCGATCTCGATCGACGCCCTGCGCCGGGACGGCGCCGCGGCCCTGGTGGTCACGGATGACGGCCCTGGGATCGACCCATTTGCGCACGCACGAGTCTTCGACCGCTTCTACACGGGCGATCGGGTGAGCGGCTCCGGGTTGGGCCTGGCGATCGCCAGCGAGCTCGCCCTGCTGATGGGCGGCGAGTTGGCGCTCGCGTCCCATCCGGGGAACACCGAGTTCACCCTGCGCCTGCCGATCGGCCGATCCGATAGTGAGGCGGCGTGAGCCGGGCCGCTGCCGTGCTGGCCGCGCTGCTGGCGGCCGCGGCGCTGGCGCTTGGCGCCTGCGGCGGGGACGATTCTGGTTCGAGCGCCGCAGGCTCCTCCGACGCTCCTCGGAAGACCGTGGTCGTCCAGGCTCGCGCCGGCGCCTTCGATCCGGCGGCCGTCTATCACCAGGCCGCTCCGGGGGTGGTGACGATCCGTTCGATCTTCTCGGGCGACAGCAGCAGCCTGCTCGGAGGAGGCGGGAAATCGGCTGCGCAGGGATCGGGCTTCGTGATCTCTGACTCGGGCGAGATCGCAACCAACGCCCACGTGGTCACCGACGGATCGGCCGGGGGCGGTTCGATCCACGAGGCGAAGGAGGTCTACGTCCAGTTTGCGGACCGCAACCAGGTTAGTGCGGACATCGTCGGCTTCGACCCCCACGCTGACGTGGCCCTCCTCAAGATCGACCCCGAGGGCCTCGACCTGAACCCGCTCCGGCTGGCGACCAGCGAGGAGGTCCAGGTGGGGCAGCCGGTCGCCGCGATCGGCAGCCCGTTCGGAGAGGACCAGTCGCTCTCGGTCGGCGTCGTCCCGGCTACGAATCGCTCGATCCAGTCGCTGACCGAGTTTCAGATCGATGGGGCGATCCAGACGGACGCCTCGATCAACCCAGGCAACTCGGGGGGGCCGCTGCTGGATGCCGAGGGCCGCGTGATCGGCATCGACCAGCAGATCAACACGACGTCGGGGGGCAACGAGGGCGTCGGCTTCGCCGTCCCGGTCGCCCTCGTTGCGCGGTCGATCGATCAGCTTCGCGACAACGGCACCGTCAAGTACGCCTACATCGGGGTCACCACCCAGTCGCTCTACCCCCAGCTCGCTGACCGGTTGGGCCTGGACACCGACACGGGTGCGCTGGTGACCAAGGTGGTGGACGGGAGCCCGGCCGCCGACGCGGGACTGGAGGCCGGAAAGCAGGAGATCGAGTTCCAGGGCCTGAAGGCGGTGACCGGAGGCGACGTGATCGTCGCCGTCGACGGCGACGAGATCGTGGGCGAGACCGACCTGCCAAAGCTGATCGCCGAGCACGAGCCTGGCGACACCGTGACTGTGGAGGTCATCCGCGACGGGGGGACCCGGAGCCTCGACGTGAAGCTGGGCGAGCGGCCGGACAGCGTTCGCTAGTCCGGCCGGCGCGAATCCGGGATGCTGACCTCGGGATCACCGCGCGAGCTTGTGCTCGAGCTCGCCGCCGCCCTACGCGACGAGGTCGCGCCAGGACTGGGCGATCACGCGGGGCGCGCTCACAGCGGGGCGGGAGAGGGCGGCGACATCACCTTCGCGATCGATGAGCGAGCGGAGGCTTTCATGGAGAGCTTCGTCGCCGAGCGGGCGCCGGACGTTGCCTTCTACTCAGAGGACCGGGGGCTGGTGGCGCCGCCCACGGGCGCCGACTGGGTCCTGGTGGTCGACCCGATAGACGGCACGCGGCCGGCGATGGCGGGGCTCGAGGCTGCGTGCGTCTCGGTGGCTGTCGCGCGCCTCGAGCCCGAGCGCCAGACGCGGATGGGCGACGTGGCGACGGGCTGCGTGGTCGAGATCAAGTCCGGACACGCCTTCGTGGCGCAGCGCGGCGGCGGCCTCGAGCCGCGGCCGTCGCTGTCGGCGACCAGGGAGCTCTCCCGGATGTTCTGGGCCTACGGCCTGCGCGGCCGCCCGGTGCGGGCAATCGCCGAGGTGCTCGGGGAGCTGATCGACTCCTCCTCGGTGGGCGGGGGCACGTTCGACCTGGGCTCGGCCACCTTCGACATGACCCGGATCGTGACCGGCCAGCTCGACGCCTACATCGAGCCGGGTCCCAGGATCGTCAGCGACGTGCCCGGAATGCGCGAGGAGTTCGAACGCGTGGGGAATGGCGCGGTGCTCAACAACTCTCCGTACGACCTGGCGGCGGCCGCGCTGATCCTGGAGGAGGCCGGGGCTGTGGTCACGGATGCGTACGGCGCGCCGTTGGCCGGGCGCCCGCTCCTCGGCTCGGGAGCGGAGTTTCAGATCTCCTGCGTGGCAGCGGCGAACCAGGAGCTGCACGCCGCAATCATCCGCGAGCTCGACCTCGGAATTGAGCGACTCGCCCGCATCGCGTCGTCCTAGCCGGGAGAGCCGCCGGTATGTTCCCTCCGCATGCTGCAGGAAGTTGCCCTCGGTGAGCGGTCTCTGGCGGACTACACCCATCTGGTTGGGCGCGGACTGATCGACGAGATTCGCGCGCTCGCGGAGCCGCTGGCCGGCAAGCGGGTGCTCCACGTGAGCGCGACGGCGTTCGGGGGCGGTGTGTCGGAGATCCTCTACACGATGGTCCCGTTGATGCGGGATGTCGGTCTCGACGTGCACTGGCGGGTGATTCTCGGGCGCGAGGAGTTCTTCAACGTCACCAAGCTCATGCACAACTCGCTCCAGGGCGATTCGCAGACGATCTCCGACCAGCAGTGGGAGGTGTTCGAGGCCTACAACGCGATGAACGCCCAGGGCCTCGACGACGAGTGGGACACGATCATCGTCCACGACCCGCAGCCGGCGGCGCTGCGCGCAAATGCCTCCAATCGCGCCCGGTTGTGGATCTGGCGTTGCCACATCGACATGTCGACGCCAAACCCCGAGACCTTGGCCCACCTGCTGCCGCTGCTGAACCAGTACGACACCACGGTCTGGCACCTCCAGGAATACGTTCCGAGCGGCCTGGACGGGAGCCGGCCCCACATCATCCCGCCCGCAATCGACCCCCTGTCGCCCAAGAACATGGCGCTCTCCCCCGAGGATGCGGCCTTCGTCTGCCAGCAGTTCGGGATCGACGTCGAGCGTCCGCTGATCTGCCAGGTGTCGCGCTTCGACCCCTGGAAGGATCCGATCGGCGTCATCGACGCCTTCCGGCTGGTGCGCGAGGAGTTGCCCGAGGTGCAGCTGGCGCTGGTCGGCTCGATGGCCACGGACGATCCTGAGGGCTGGGAGTTCTTCCACGAGACGTTCAGCTACGCGGACGGCGACCCCGATATCAAGATCCTCAACAACCTCAACAATGTCGGGGCAATCGAGGTCAACGCCTTTCAGTCCCAAGCCGACGTGGTGATGCAGAAGTCGCTCCGCGAGGGCTTCGGGCTCACCGTGACCGAGGCGCTGTGGAAGGGACGGCCAACGGTGGCCGGCAACGTCGGCGGGATTCCACTTCAGATCGTCGACGGCGAGACGGGGTTCTTGATCTCGTCGCCCGACGAGGCTGCCCAGCGGGTCGCCCGCATACTGCGCGACCCGGAGCTCGCGAAGCGCCTTGGCCGGGCGGGCAAGGAGCGCGCGCGGGCGCTCTTCCTGACCCCGCGGTTGCTACGTGACTGGCTGCGGCTGTTCGGGGAGCTGAAACTGTGAATCCCGACCGGCGGCTGGTGATCGTCTCCAACCGTGGTCCGGCGGAGTTCGACCGCGATCAGGACGGCGGTCGCACGCTGCGGCGCGGCGGCGGGGGTCTGGTGACCGCCCTCAGCGGGCTGGTCGCACACCGCGGAGCCCTGTGGATCGCGTCCGCGATGACCGACGAGGACGTCGCGGTGAGCCGCGAGGCGGGCGGGGACCCGGTCGCCGTCGAGCTGAGTGGGGTGAACTACGACGTGCTGCTGGTCGAGAGCGACACCCTCGCCTACGACCGCTTCTACAACGTGATCGCGAACCCGATTCTGTGGTTCATCCAGCACTACCTCTGGGACCTGTCCAACGCGCCGGACATTCGGCAGGAGGAGGCCGACGCGTGGGAGGAGGGGTACAAGGTCGTCAATGCGGACATCGCCCGGGCCGTCCTGAGCGCCATCGAGGGGCACGCCGAGCCGCTGGTGATGTTCCACGACTACCACCTGTACACCTGTCCGGCGCTCATTCGCCAGGCTCGGCCGGACGCCCTGCTGCACCACTTCGTCCACATCCCGTGGTCGCAACCCGACAGCTGGCGGATCTTGCCTGGGCAGATGCGTGAGCAGATCTTCCGCGGCCTCCTCGCGAACGACATCATCGGCTTCCACACCACCGCCTATTGCCGCAACTTCCTGCACTGCTGCCGGGAGCTGCTGGAGCTGGAGGTCGATTACGAGCGGGGCGCCATCCTCAACGCCGGACGGGAGACCTGGGTGCGGGCCTACCCGCTCGGAATCGACGCCGGGCGGCTGGAGCGCGCCGCCGCGACTGCCGAGGTGGCGGAGTACGAGCAGGAGCTGTTGCGGCGTCGTCGCGATTACCTGATCCTTCGGGTGGACCGCGCCGACCTGTCGAAGAACGTGCTGCGCGGTTTCACTGCGTTCGACACCTTCCTGCAGCAGCATCCCGAGTTCCGCGAGCGGGTCACGTTCATCGCCCACCTGCAGCCGTCGCGGACGGACGTGCCCGAGTACGCCGAGTACCTGGATCGCATCGAGGCCGTGGTCGCCGTTGTCAACCATCGCCACGGGACCACGGACTGGATGCCGATCGACCTCCGGATCTACGAGAACTTCTACGAGGCCGTCGCCCGCTACAAGCACTTCGACCTGCTGATGGTCAACTCCCTGTTCGACGGCATGAACCTGGTCGCCAAGGAGGCGCCGGCGGTGAACACCCGCGACGGCGTCGTGCTGCTGTCCGAGAACACCGGAGCCCACGAGGAGCTGGGCGACTGCACGCTCAGTGTCAACCCCTTCGACATCCAGGAGCAGGCCGACAGCATCCACCGGGCCTTGACGATGGACCCGGAGGAGCGGGCCCTGCGCGCCAAGCACCTCCGGGAGATCGTGCGCGAGCGCGACCCGGGCGTCTGGATCGAGGAGCAGCTCGCCGACCTCCGCGCCAAGAGCGGAACGCACGCGGCGGTCTAATGGGGCCGGGGTCGCACTAGTCCCCGACCACCGTGACGTGCTTGATGCTGGACCGGCCGCCCTCGTAGGGGTAGCCGACCTGCTTCGGAACCACAGCGCGAAAGGCGTACCTGCGACGGCCTGTGGTGGCGTGGAAGCGGTAGCCAGTGCGATAGATCCCTCGGCTTCCAGTCCGGCCCTGGCGCAGGTCGAGCCAGCGCCGACCTGCTCGCGCCTGGATCCGCACGCGGCGTCCAGCGGGCGCGGGGCCCGGCAGCACGGCTCTGAAACGAAGCTGGTCGCCGTTGCGCAGGTCGTGCCGGGGCCGCAGCACGAGACGGGGGCGGGCCGGGACACGAAGCACGAGGCGGCGCTCGAGCGCGCCGCTGTCGTCCGGCCAATAGGCGACCCGGACCTCGCGGCTGGGGCCGGCGGGGATCGTGGCCCGGAAGCCCCCCGCGGCATCAGTGAGCTGGGTCAATGCCACCCGCTCGACGGCCCCCCGCATGCGGATGCGGGTGGCCACGCAAATTGTGGCGGCGGAAAGCCCCCGCCCAGCACGGTCGAGCAGACGACCGCTGACGACGGCGCTTGACCCCCGCCGGCGCAGACTGGCGCGGAGCCTGGCACGGCGCGAGATCTCCGAGACCGGGCAGAGGTTGTCGATGCTGACCCGCCGCTGGGCACAGGTGCGATTCGCGGCGGTGCTCGGCGCGTAATCGGCCGCGCAGACCCGCACCAGGTTGGGGCCCTGGCGGAATGGCGCCGAGGCGGTGGCGGCCCGGAAGCTGGCGCGCGCCCGGCCCGGACACGGACGAAGCCGCAGCGCGATCTGGCCGGCCAGCCTGCAGGACGCTGTTCGGGCCGTTACCGGTCCGCCGTTCACCTGCACCAGCAACCGCCGCACACCGCCGCCGACATCGGCGGCCAGCGGTTCGATCGTCTGTGGTCCGCGCCTGCTTCCGCGGGCGAACAGCGAGCCGTTCAGCCTCAGGGTTGGCGCGATGCGATCCGCCAGCCGTGCGACCAGGCGCTTGATGCGCACGTGGGCCGCACCGCGGTCGCCGCAGCGGGCCGTTCGCACGCAGCGAAGGCGCGCCGCGACGGCCCGAACACCCAGGCCCGACCAGGTCACCCGCCGCAGCTCGCGTCGGGGTGTGCCGAGTGGCGTCAGCAGCCCGAAGGGGGTGCCGAGCCCGAGCTCCGGGATGGTGCCGGCGCCACGCCGACCGGCGGCATAGACGCTCAGTCGCGAGATCGCCGTGCCCCGTGGAGCCCTTATCGACCACGCTCCCCAGCTGCCGCCCGGCGTGCGGCCTGGCGCGAGACTCACCATCAGGCCTGGGCCGCCCGCCGCGCACGAGGCACGGTCGAGATAGTGAACCGAGCTGTGCCGGAATACGGCCTCCGCGCGCCCGGCGCCCACACCGGCGTGGCAGACCGCGGCCCTGTAGGTGCCCGCGGCGGCCGGCGACGCCGTGCTCAGCGCCACACAACCGGCCGCCAGCAGGGCACTGGTAGCGCGGCGCGCGATTGTTGTGGCCTTCAGCATCGTTACGCGCACCCGTCAGACCGCTCGATCAGCGCTCGAACCCGAACTCCGACCCGGCGGGCGGCTGGGCCACCCGCGCCCGCGCCCGAGGCAGATCCGGCGCCGGGGTGGGGGGAGGAGTCACGGCGACGGCGGGCGCGGGCGGGATGACCGGCGCAGGGGCGGGAGAGGCGACGGCGGTGTCCGACGAGTGCGCCGGGGGCGGGACCTCCCGGCGAAGCCTGTGAGCGCCGGCGACAGGGCTCCTGCCTTCGGACCCGCCGGCTTGCGGCTTCCCATGGACGCCTCGCCGAGGTCGATCGCCGGTCTCCTTGCCGCCTCGGCCGGTGTCCTGGCTGGTGTGGTGGTGGGGCAGGAACGCGGGTCGCCCTTCGGGGGGCGGGCGCTCGCGGGATGCGGTCACGGAGGCCAGCCCGATGTCCGGCTCCAAGGGCGGTGGCTCGGGACGGCGGATCAGGGTGGGCAGGACCAGGAAAAGGGCCACGGACCCGACCACGCCGAGGGCGAGCTTGGCGACCTTTTGCCAGCGGATTCGGGGTCGGCTGCCCATCGCGCTCTACAACCCCGCGGCCGATCCGGGCGCCCCGGGGGCGTTATAGTCGTCCGCCGTTTTGAGTCCCTCACGCGAATACGAGCTGGTCCTGATGCTCGATCCCGACATCCCGGAGGAACGCCGGGAGCAGATCGCCGCCGAGGCGCGGACGCGGATCGAGTCCGGCGGCTCGCTGAAGCAGGACACGGCCTGGGGTATGCGCAAGCTGGCCTACGAGATCGAGCAGCGCACCGAGGCGGACTATCGCTACTTCCGGTTCGACACGGATGGAGGGCTGCTCGACGACCTGAACCACAACCTGCGGATCGCCGACGGGGTCCTGCGCTTTCGGATCTTCAAGGTCGACCCGCGCTCGCCGGCGATCGCCCCGCCGGCCGCGATGAGCGCCGCGACCCCGGCTCGGAGCTCCCGCCGCCCGCAGACCGCACCCGATCGCGAGGAGGCCGCCGAGCCGGCCGCCGAGCCGG
>Ga0114129_10016659_pt1 | contig 10466 bp, 10 predicted proteins | sample RhiMetdeltSRZDD1_FD_80071 | JGI IMG/M metagenome (GOLD analysis project Ga0114129, IMG submission 80071) | Populus rhizosphere microbial communities from Tennessee, USA - Rhizosphere MetaG P. deltoides SRZDD1 (version 2) (version 2) | ecosystem: Host-associated > Plants > Roots > Rhizosphere >... | reverse complement strand
TTCCTGGCTATCACCGCTGCGACAGCGTCTGCCTAAGAGGAACGGTCCTGCGCTACACTTGCCTGCGCCTGGAGGTCTCCGATGAGGCGTTACACACTCTACCTGCTGATCACCGGCCTGATCACTGGAGTTCTGTATCGGCGTGACGCGTCGACTCAGGTGAACACGGTGAAGGAGCTCGCGCCCGGCGTGTACTTCCACGAGGGCGACCTCCGAGGGAAAGGGCACTGCAACAACGGCTGGGTGGTGTTCGACGACTACGTCCTCGTGCTCGACGCAAACTTTCCGTCCGGCGCGCAAGAAATCATTCCGAAGATCAAAGCGCTGACGAACAAGCCGATCCGCTTTGCTTTCGATACACACCACCACGGCGATCACACCTACGGCAACCAGGTGTGGGTCGACAACGGCGCCGTTCCGGTCGCGCACGAAAACGTGCTGTCGGAGATGCGCAAGTACGAGACTGGCGTTTTCGGCGGCAAGCCCGGACGATGGGAGGACACCGCAAAGCAGCGCGACGATCTGAAGAACACCAGCTTGAAGCCGCCCTCGTTGCTCTATCGCGACCAGATGATCTTCGACGACGGGAAACATCGGGTCGAGCTGCGGTACTTCGGCGTCGCACACACGCACGGCGACGGTTTCGCCTGGCTGCCGAAGGAGCGGATCCTGTTTACAGGTGATGCCGCGGTCAACGGTCCTTACAACTACATGGGCGACGGCGACAGCGCAGCGTGGGTTCAGACGCTCGCGGAAGCGGGGAAACTCGGCGCCACCGTGGTTGCGCCAGGACACGGTCCCGTAGGCGACGGCCGTGTGATCGACGCCCAGCGGCAGTTCTTCGTCGATCTTCGCAGCGAAGTAGAGAAACGGAAGGGGCTCGCACCCGATCGCGTCCAAGCCGAGGTGTCGGCTATCCGCGATGCGCTTCTGAAACGCCACGCAACGTATATCGACACGAGCGAGAAGCCCTTGGCCTCCTTCGAGGCGCAGGTCGCGCAGGTTTATAAGGAGATCAGCGGCAAGGAATTCCCGAAGAAGGCGGCGCTCGAAGATGCGCGGCGCCAGCACAATCGTCAGCACGGAATCGGCGATACGGAATGAACGCCGCGCACTGGTGGGGCGCAGGTCTGGACTAATTGACTGAGCATCATTCGATTGGTGCCGATCTCCACCACCAGGAAAACGTAGACGAGCCGAACGGCAAGAACTGCAAGGGACCTAAACGGTCGAATGCGGGGCCACACTTTGCTTCACCGTGTGTTGCGAAGTTCCCTTGCATCGGAGTCGGCCGAATCGAACCGCACAACGACGACCGTGATGTTATCGGTGGACTCGCCTTCATTGGCCGTCGCAAGCAGCTTTTTCGCAGCCGCCTCGGGTGCGAGCTCCGCGTCGAGAGTGGCCGCAATCACTTCGTTCGTGAGCATCTCCGTCAATCCGTCCGAACATAGCAGGAGGCGATCGCCATTCTGCACTTCGAGCGCGCGCGCTTCGACGTTGACCCCGAGCTCCGGCCCGCCGACAACGTTCGTGACGACGTGGCGAAGCTGGTGTCGGGCAACCTCATCTGGCTGAACAGCGCCGCTGCGCACCATATCGGCCATCAGCGTATGGTCCTCGGTAAGCTGGTGCAATTCGCCGTCTCGGTACAGGTACGCACGGCTATCGCCCACGTGCATGACGCATAGCTGCGCACCCAAGTGGAACGCCATCGTCACCGTCGTTCCCATGCCGCTCAGTTCCGGGTGCTCCGCGGCTTCGGCGAGAATACGGGCATCGGCTTGACTAAACGCGGACTGGAACTGCGCGAGAACCTTCTTCTCCTCAGTGTCATCGGACCCAGCGAACCACTTGAACGAATTGAGCGTGAACTGCTCAATGGCGGCGACGGCAAGGGCGCTGGCCCGTTCGCCAGCGCGGTGCCCGCCCATGCCGTCGGCTACGAGAAACAGATGTGCGCGCTCCTCGCCAACCTGCAGCTTCGGTTCTGGCAGGCTCGTCTGCCAGACGCGCATCGCTTTGGTGAGCTCCGCGATGAGGAACTGATCCTCATTGGTCGTGCGCACCTTTCCTTTATCGGTGACTCCGAAGGCCTTCACCGTCAGTCGTCGGGGAGGCGTCGTCGTAATGGATTCGTCGGTCATCGGCATCTCCGCTCGTTCAGGCGGCGTGGTACCTTCAGTGAAACCAGCAACCTCATTTTAACCACGGGTTCGCCGCTCCAAAACGGAAGCTGGAAGAGCATGGCGAGAGTATAAGGGTTCCGAACACGATGCGCTTTCGTGCTGCCCACAGCGCGTTTGACCGCCGACACAGCGCGCCGGGACCCTTCCTGATCACGAGTACCGCCTTGAGCCGGCCGCCGCGTGACTTCTTGCGGAGTACAAGCCCTGCGGTGACAGCGCGGGCCTAGCGGCGCCGCCGCTTCGCGAGCTCTGACGCCACCGTGCGCGCGACGCGAATGGCCGCGTCTGTTTCGTATCCGTCAGTGCCTCGTCGCCCCGTCGTCGTATAGAAATGATGGAATGACGGTAGGTCTACGACGTAAGGGGCTTCGGCGATCTCCAGCGCGTGCTGCAGCTCGTGCGCGACCAGCGCGATGAGATCCGACCGAGCGCGGCCGAATCCGTCGAGCACGATGAGCAGCCGGGGCGTCGTCCCCTGGGACGCCACCAAACGCATGCAGGCCGCGACAGCGCCCGCGCATCGACCGAAACGGACGTACACGACTAGAGTGGTCGCGTCGAGCCGGACGACCAGGTTCTCGAAGGTCGCGGACCGGTCGACGCCGTCGTCGATCATCTTTCTCAGATCCGGGTGTTCGGGCCGGACCGCCCCGACCGGTTGGGCGGCGGTCGTCGTTGCTAGACAGAACAGAACCGCCGCCGACGCGAGGACGGACTGCTGCGACATGTCGGGCTCCTTCGCGCGGCGGACTGGCCGCGCGAGGGGACCGCACGAGGCGTGCCGGCCATGCAACCCGAAAATCGGGCAGTTCGGCAGACGGGCGATAAAGATTCTGGCCAGCCGCAGGATCTTGCGCTCCTGTCAACCAGACCTTTTGTACCCGCCAGTCGGTTACGGTGCCGCTCACTCTTGCTTCCTTGAGCCGCCCCGGCATCTTGCCGTCGCCTCTATTTCGTCCTGCGAGCGACACACCTGTGTCGTCCTCGTTGATCAGTAACTTGAGTTTCGCTGGTCGAGGGCCGCAACCCGCTTAATCGTCGCAGATCTCGAGGCTGCCGGACAACACCGGACGGTGTCACCCGACGACTGATTGCGACGACGCACCCAGCGGCGAGTGTAAGTGCGGCGCTCGTCATGTGTCGTGAAGACGCGTGTCTCGCGCATTGGTGAGGGCGCAGGCGCGCGGGACGCGGTGGCGAAAGATCCACGGACCACCACCGGGCAGGGTCGCGGTATACGCCGTTCGGACGGACAGATCGCCTTACCGGGATTCGAGTCCGGGCGGAGAGATCCGTTTTCAGCGTTCCGTTTCTCGATTTCCCACGCCTGAAACCACCGAGCACACCTGGCGTCGTCAACCCCAAAACCTGACGGAACTCTTCTCGCAGCCAGACGGAACTCTTGCGACGTCCAGACGGCACTAGATCGAGTCGTCAAACCGCCGGAAACCAGGCTGCACACTTGGCGCCTGGTTTGATCGTGTGAGGTCGAAGAGCAAGGTCTGTAACACCTCAGCACCGCAGGTGTTGAGAGTGCAACCGAACAATACGGCCAAAAAGATCAAACGAGGAGCGATGAAAACAATACTCAAGGCGTTGGTGTTGGTTCTGGTGATGGGCTCGGCGGCTCTTGCGTCGGACTACTTTTACACGACGTTCCAGTTCGGCTATGTCGATCACGTACTGCCCGGTGGCGGCACAGCGGCACCATGCGGTGCCGTAGGAGTCAAGGGCGCTGTCGCGCCGGTCGTCTACGACGGCTCGATCTGGGTTTTTTACACATGCAACGATGCGGCAGGCAAGGAGCGGGTTGTGGCTCGGCGCTTCTTCCACCCAAATGACAATGCGCAGCCGCCTCAGAGTTCCTCGACTCCAGAAACACCGTTCGTCAGCGGCGGGTTCAGACCAGATCGCAACCCATGCTCCGCATATCCAGGCTTTGTCCCTAGCACTTCGGGCGGGTGCGTCCCGCCGGACCATCCACTGGCGGTCAGGTAGCGACGGACCCTGAAGTGGGGGATGATCTCGGAGTTCGTGGCCGTCGTTCACGATTCGCATAGCTCCGCCCACTCGCACGCATAGCGTGGTGGCGGACGCGGCAGCCGAGTCGCAGAGCGGTGCGTTTGCGCGCTCACGGCGATGCGCTCGCAGGACACCGAGCGCGCCGTAGCCGCAGCCGAGCGCTGCCTGGAAGCGGCGGACGGCGGCGGCGACAGGTCAGCGATTACGACGATCACCATTTCACATTGACCGCTTGAATGTCAGAGGCCAGGTTCTCGGCCCCTGTGTCCACGTGCCCATTAACTGTCCGTCCTTGAAGTCACTCTCGTAAGTTCCACCCACCGACCGGACATCAAGCTTTAAATGCGCCCCGGTTTGAACGACCGCGACAATCGGAACTTCGGCTCCTCCCTGATCTACACTGACGAGCGTACCCGTCGCAACGCCATCCGGCTGATTCGAGAGCTTTAGGACGAGCCGTAGTATCTTGCCGTCCACGTCCAGCGCGCCTTCCCAGGACCCCTCGAGATCTTTGGTAATCGGCGTGCTCTTCGGCGGCGGCTCGATCTTGGCCTCACCCGTCCGGGTCAGCGCGAATGACATCGTCGCGCCGCCCTGACTGAAGTCGCCAGCCAGCGATTTGCCATCTTTCGAGAGCGTGCCTTTGAACTGTGGGTCTCCGGGCACGCCTTTTATCGCGAAATTCACGGTTTCGCCCTGTACGGTGATGCCAGAGAGAGGGAAGCCTTTCAGGTTCTGAGCGGGGATGCTAATGGTGCCCTCCCACTGCGCGTCGGCGCGGGCCAGATCGATCTCGATCTTGAGCTCCTGTCCTGGCACCTGAATCGCGCCCTCCCAGTGGCCTGTCGGTCCCGTCGCGGGCTGGGCGAATATGACGGCCGAGGACACGACTACCGCGATGAGCAACTCCGGGTGAGCGAATAGATGTCTTGCCATGACGACCCTTTCTTTGCGCGTCCCGGGGGACTTCCCTCGAATTTGACGATAGATGTTGAATCAACGACTTGTGGGCTCGGATACTCGCGTCTTCTCTCTGTCGCATGCCGTCCGCGGTATATCCTGGATCTTCTTCGTTCAGCGTGTGCTGCTGCAAGCGCGGTGATGCGACAACCGCTCGTCTGCTTTGACCGAGAGCGTTCGGTAGGAGCGATACCGTGCTACTCGTGAATGCTGCCATTTCGGCAGTTGTCCAGCTGGCGCTGCTTGGCGGCGTACCCTTCCTTGGGTACTGGTTTTATCAACGACGACGTCACAAACGCACGTTCCGCGAGACCGCCCGACGGGCAGGGTTGCAGCTGGGCGAACCGCGGTATCTCGTTTACAGCCTCGCGTTCGCCCTTGCCGGCGTTGTCATTCTGGTGCTGTGGTCACCACCGCTGGAGCCGCTCATGCGGCAGGGATCGGCTCAGCGTCAGTTCGTCGGACTCGGTCTCGGCGTGCGGGCCATCACGCTCGCATTCCTTAATGGGGTTGTGCAGACGGCACTCGCGGAGGAACTGCTGTTTCGCGGGCTGATCGCAGGCAGTCTCTTGCGCCGACTGCCCCTCGCCTGGGCCAATCTCGTCCAGGCGCTTATCTTTCTTGTTCCGCACTTCGCGATCCTGCTCATCGCGCCCGAGGTGTGGGTCATTCTGCCTGTCGTGTTCGCTGGTGCGCTTGTGTTCGGATGGATCCGGATCAAGTCAGGGTCGATCATCGGACCGTGGCTGATGCACGCGTCGGGCAACGTGACAATGGCGTTGATGGTGGCGGTCCGAACGTCGGGTTGAGCACCCATCGGGCGCCGCGCAGGCAAGTCGGGCGATATCGTCGAGACCGTCACGCTCGATTGGCGGATGCTCGCATTCGCGCTGCTGCTCTCGGTCGGGACCGGACTGGTCTTTGGAATCCTGCCCGCCTTTGGCAGCACGTCAAAACAGCAAGCTGGCGCGGCTCTCAAGGACACCGGAGCACGGATAGGCACTGGCGCGTCTCCGGGCCGGGTTCGTTCGATGCTAGTGATTGCGGAGCTGGCGCTCGCGCTCGTGCTCTTGGCGGGTGCCGGGTTGCTGATCCGGACGTTCTGGGCGTTGCGAACCGTCGATCCGGGCTTCGACGCCCGTAACGTCCTGACTATGGAGATGTCTCTGGCCGGAACGACCTTTCGGACAGTACCGGCCGTCGCTCAACTGATCCGCGACGCCGAGCGGCGGGTTGAGAGCCTGCCGGGAGTGAGCGCTCTCGCGGCCACGTATTCGCTTCCGCTCGAAAACCAGCTTGGGGCACCAATCACCATCGAGGGACTCCCGAACGACGTGTACAGAGCAAACCTTTGTCTCGTCTCGCAACGCTCCTTGGGGACACGGCCGCGGTCACCGCCCTACTCGATCGGCTGCTGCATCACGCGCACGTACTCAAATGTGGGCCTCGGAGCTGGCGCACCAAAGTGCAGCCTGATTTGCGCACGGACGAGGGAACGAAGTAGAACTCACGGGTCTCGGCCGTGCCGGAAATTGCCGGTTTTGCCCTGTCCACAAATTGCCGGTTTCAACTGTCCACCGAGGACCATGAATCAGGCGAGGACCTGTGACAAGGGAGCACAGCCTGCCACGCTGTCGCTTGGTGCTATTCGTACTACAGTTGACGACCGTCCATAAACAGTTCGCGACGATACTCGCGGGCGAATTGACCCCAAGTCTTCGTCAGGTTGGCTCGGAGCAGATTCTCACTCGGGCCCAACGAGCGCATCCACACGTCAGAGCGAGTCGTCGGCATCCCCGACCGCGAAAACAGGTCGCAAGAATCCGTAATCCGTCCTGCTCGCGGTCTATGCGCGTCCAAACGGATTTCGTCCTGAGCATGGTGGGCCTCTTTCACTTCTTCTTTCGAGCCGCTTTCATGGCGGTCGCGGAAGTGGCGGCAGTGTCGTGCACAGTGGACGTATTCGACTGCTTCGCCTTCAATTCCGTCCAGCGTTTCCGCTGCGCTTCCGCAATGCGTTTCCGTGCCTTGGGTGAAAGCCGGGGACGACGACGGCGCGTGACGGCTCGCTTGAGAGCCTCCCTGACACCCTCGTTCGGTGCCGACCGCCCCGTCCGCAGCTCGGGAAACACAGCGTAAATAGCAGCAATCTCGCGCTCAAGCGCTTCGAGGCGCGCTTCCGCTACAATCCGGGCGAGGCGACGGAGTTCTGCGTTTGTCATCTGGCGGAGCTTAACGCAGTTCAGGGCGGGAGGAAGGTCCGGGACGTGTTCTGCTGCGGACGTTATCGTTGTCAAGTTCAGGCCCACGTGTGTGTTCCGATGGAGGCCCGGGTAGTCCGCGCCGACTGCGCACAAGGTCACTGCTTCACGGTTGGTATGGCGGGCCTCGGAATTGCGACGGTCCGCGCGAGGGCTGTGCCATTTTGAACTGCTAGCCGCCCCTCGCTGTGCTACATTGGCAAGCCGCTGAGGAACATCTCCTTCCTCGCCGTAGGCGCTAACACATCGCGTCGGGGCCTCTCGGGACCGCGGCTTTTACTGCGTTCTCCATCGGAAGGATTGGCACAATGCGACAACTACTTCTCGGCTTCTGTCTCCTCGCGGCAGCGTGCGCTGGGGGTGTTCCGAACGCACCAACCTCCCCGTCCACCCCCATCGGCGGGGCCGCACTAACGGAGGCAAAGCGCGGTTCGGAGTTACCGTTCCGTGGGACGTTAGAAGCAGTTGAAATCCACACGGGCTCACCCCCTGTCCTGCATTCGGTCCTGACTGGAACGGGACAGGCGACGCAGTTCGGTCGCTTCACGGCAACGTTCGAATTCGACATCCAGCTCGGTGTGCCCTCGACAACGACTGGGTCCTTTACGCTCATAGCCGCCAACAGAGACAGCATCTCCGGTAATCTTACGGGACGGGGGACTGTCTTAAATGGTGTCGTCACCATTGTGGAGACTGCCACCATTACCGCGGGGACTGGTCGGTTTGCTGACGCGACGGGGAGCTTCAGGATTGACCGCGTCGCTAACCAAACTACGCTTACTTCCTCGGGCTCGTTCGACGGGACCATCAATCTGGCGCATTGACCCACACGTTTTGCTCGCAGTGGAGAGGATGACTGGGTGTCTCAGTTTCCCACACGTACATACAATTCGCGAAGTGGCTCGCCTGGCTCTCCGGCTCGAGGGACCGCTTCCATCCGAGCCCGAACACGCTCCCGGCGGCAATCGGCTTGTGCGCATGCGAGAAGATCGACCTGAGGCTGTCGACCTGTCGGTGAGGTTCGGTGGTTTCGAGTCGTGGTCGACAGACCGCGTGTGCTGGCACGCACCGAGCGGTCGCTCTCGTTCATCGTCCGACACATACGCTCGGCCGCGCACGAAGGGCGATTCTGAGGCGTGTTTAACAGGCGCTTGGCTCCTGGGGTGTTGGAAGCTTCACAGGTAACTGATGCGAACGGCAGAAGGACAGGCAGCGATTGAAAGCGCGATTGGTTTAAAGCGTGGCAACAGAAGTTTTCAGTTTAGTTCAGCCTGCGACGTAAATCAGTTACGAGCGCGTTGAGCGTGTCGTCGTCTTTCAGAGCCGTCCATCGTACGACCCAGCTATCTGCTGCACGAATTGGAATCGGGTAACGATCGACGATCGTTGTGTACATAGAGAGACACCCTACTTGCTTTCACCTTTAATCTTCGCCCAGCGAGCTTTCTGAGCCGCTGCGATCCGCGCCCGCCCTTCGGCCGATATTCCGCCCTTTCTCCTGCCAGACCCTTTCGGGCGGCCAGGTCCGCGCTTCGCCTGTTTGGTCTGTGGCGCCGTTGATCGCAAACCTGGCGGCTGACCTCGTCGCCGCCCCCGTGCCACTGCAGCCGCCACATTTGCGCCAGTGCCGGTGAGCCTGGAGAGGAGGTCATTCGCCGTATCGCGAATCCGTTTAAGTTGTTCGCCCACAGACTCGCGCTGCGAGAGCCACTCGCTCGCCTTCTTTTCCGCAGTTCCAAGGATCGTCCCGAGGTCCTCCGCAAAATCAACCAGCCTTTGTTCAACCGCGGTGGGAGCTGTCTCGTCCACAGCCGTCTGCACAGACCCGCTCCGGACAACACCGCCCTCGGATTTCTTCGCTCGGGCCGATCTCTTTGCCATGAATGCCTCCTCGAATATAAATACTGCAAACGGGTTAGCGTAAGCTGCACCGAGTTATAAGTCAAGAGAATAGGCGACTTGGTAAGACCTGCAGGGCCGATTGCGAGTAAGTCCGCTTAGCGGTAGACGAAGGCAGTCTTGGTACCTGACTTCGAGTTCCCCACTTCGTAAGCTTCGTCTGAAGGACGCCAAAGACATCAAACGCGCAGCGAGCTGCTGCGCCACTGTAGGACTCTTCCGGGTTGCCGTACCGGTAACTGAATTCGACAGCGACTCAAGCGGCGAAACATCAAGCAATGCCACCTAGCGAGGCGTAGCCTTCTCGACGGTCTGAGGCGCCGCCTCGCTAGTATTCGCCTCCCTCCTCGGTCGTCCACTCTGCGCTGAGAAAGAGCAGCGACGTGCCGGCGTAGCCAATCACGAACGGCCATGCCGGAGCGAGCTTCAGGGCCGTGTCACCAAATGTCCACTGGTAGGAGTGCATCAGCCCGCAGGCCGAGAGCAACGCGGCGAACGCCGACCACGCCGCCGCTCGCCGCCAACGCCGCTCGATCACGCAGACCACCGCCGCGGAGAGCAACATCGCGGTGAAGAGGAATCCCTGCTCGATCGCGAAAGCGCCCGCGATCCACGTATCGGTCCTCTGGAACTCGCCGATGAGCGATTCGCTGAACGGCCCCGCCGGCCCTCCGAGCCCGGCGGCGCGCAGCCCGTTCTTCGCCATGAGCGTGCCCCACGCGCCGATCCCCGGCAGGAGGCCGACAACGACGGCGGGCGCATGCTCGCGCGGCGTGGCCTGAAAGGCCTGCGCGACGATCATCATGCCGATCCAGAGTACGATCGCCATCCCGGCCTCGATGGGGATCGCCCACGCGATCCAGGCCAGCGTACCCGTGACGCAGATCGTCGTCACGAATGCGCCGTTCAGGATCGAATACCCGGCGCGCGCGCCTATCGCCTTCCACCCGGGATGCCCGATGTAGATCGTCGTCGGGAACGCGGATCCAAAGAGCGCGGCCGAGACGCTCCCGACGCCGTTGACCGTCAACGAATACCTGGTGTCGTACGAGTCGCCGGCCGCTTCCGCCGACTCGATGTTCTGGAGCGAGCCCAGCACGTTGAACAGAGCCATCGCGATGATGACCGATAGATA
>Ga0114129_10016658_pt1 | contig 10467 bp, 10 predicted proteins | sample RhiMetdeltSRZDD1_FD_80071 | JGI IMG/M metagenome (GOLD analysis project Ga0114129, IMG submission 80071) | Populus rhizosphere microbial communities from Tennessee, USA - Rhizosphere MetaG P. deltoides SRZDD1 (version 2) (version 2) | ecosystem: Host-associated > Plants > Roots > Rhizosphere >... | reverse complement strand
GTTTTGCGTTCTGAGGTATCGTCAACCCGACTGGAGGAGAAGATGCGGACGACAGCGCTGGCGATCGCAACGGTGGTGGCATTGGCCGTAGCGGCCGCTCATGGGCAGATACAGACACCGCCGCAAGTACGGGTGCCCGTCCAGCCCCCGGGTGTTCTGGAGATCTACTTCATCGACACCGAGGGCGGACAGTCCGTGCTCATCGTGTCGCCCTCGAACGGGATGCTCGGCGCGAGGGAGACGTTCCTGATCGATGCCGGCAACCTGACGAATCCGCCGGGACGTGACGCGGATCGCATCGTGGCCGCAATGAAGGACGCCGGCGTCGAACGGATCGACTACATGGTCGTGAGCCACTACCATGGCGATCACGTCGGCGGCGTCGCCGCGCTCGCCGACAAGGTGCCGATCCGCCGCGTCTACGATCCCGGCGAGTTCGCCGACGAGCTCGCGGGCAACCGCGCGGCTGGCTTCAACTCCTATCTGCCGGTGCGGGCGAAGATGCACGTGACGGTGCCCAAACCGGGCATGAAGATTCCTGTCGCCGGTCTCGACGTGAACATCGTCTCCTCCGCCGGCGAGCTGACGACGAACCCGGTGCCGGGCGTGCGGCCGACGGCGAACCCGATCTGTGCGAACGCAAAAGAGCGAGAGCAGGACAACACGCCGAACAACTACGAGAGCATCGGCATGACGATCGACTTCGGCAAGTTCCGCTATCTCGATCTCACCGACCTCACGTGGAACCAGGAAATGCAGCTGGTGTGCCCACGCAACCTGCTCGGCACTTTCGCCCTGTATCGCACGACCCGTCACGGCACCGATTGGGCGGGGTCGGAAGCGCTCGTGCACACGGTGCGGCCGCGCGTGGCGGTCATGAACAACAACCCGACGAAGGGCGGCACGCCCGGGACGTTCCAGATCGTCAAGAGCTCACCGGGCCTCGAGGACTTCTGGCAGCTCCACTTCTCGGAGTTCGTCGCGAAGGACGTCCAATCGCCTGACAACTTCATCGCGAACTTCACCAAGGAAGACGGCGGCAACCACATCAAGGTGACAGCGCGCAGCGATGGCAGCTTCACGGTGAAGAACGGGCGGAACGGTTTTACGAAGGACTATCGAGCGGCGGGCGCGCCGCCGTCGACGGCAAGCCGGTAGTTGAGCGTGAAGGGAGAGTTGGTCATGAACACGACGATCTGTAGATACTGCGCCGTAGGACTCGGAATGTTCATGATGGGCGTGGCGGCGTCGGTCGGCGCGCAGCAGCAGGCCGACCCATCGCCCGTGGTGCTGCCCGGCCATCATTACGATCTGCCTGCAACCCTGATTACCGCCGCCCAGATCGAAGCCCACAAGAAGAGCATGATCGCCGCCGACAACGACGATGTTCCGATGAACATGGTGAAGGCCGGCGGCGGGAGCGACAAGCACCAAGTTGGCGTGAGCGTCGTGAATCGTAAGAAGGGGCAGAAGAACCCGAACTACGCCGTCCACGACGATGTAGCGGAGGTCTATTACGTGGTCGAAGGCAAGGGCCACATGAAGGTCGGGGGCAAAATCTCCGATTGGAAGCGTCGTCCCGTGAGTGCGGGTAACGGCAGGGGCAGTGCCGGAACAACCGCCGTCGGTGCGAAGGACGTCACGATTGCCAAGGGTGACGTTCTCATCATTCCCGCCGGCACGCCCCACAAATGGGAGGACGCTGAAGAGTTCACAAGCTACGTGGTTGTTCGTATCGATCCAGACGGCGTCGCCCCGTTGATGGCGCTCGGGACGGCGAAGTTCACCGGTTCGAACTAGCAAGAAAGAATCCTGACGTGACGAAGAGACTCACACTCGGTGCGTTGCTGGTCGTGATGGCGGCGCTTGCGGTTCACGATCTAGTCGGGATCGCCCAAGGTCGCGTGACGCCGCCCGGCAAATTCATCCCATCGACGCAGTGGAAGAAGATGCTGGACGACGACAAGCCGGCGCTTGGAATCGTCGCGGGTCAGGCCGCCCGGATTGTGGAACCGTTCGTCATTCGGCGTCGAGTGTCGGGTCCCAACAACGCCAGCGTCCACAGCAGGGAAGGCGATGGTCAGGACGTGACGGAGGTCTACTACATTCTCGAGGGCAGCGGCACCTACACGACCGGCGGGACGATGCCGGATCCGAAGAACCGCACGGCGGGAATCAAAGGGGGCCAGACGAACGAGATCAAGCCTGGAGACATCATCATCATCCCGCCGGGCACCGCTCACTGGTTCAGCAAGATTAACGGTCAGGTCACATATGTCGAAGCTCGATTCCCCGGCAACGTATTGAACCCGCCGACCAGGTGACAAAGGCGCGGCCGACGCAGCCGCCTCGACTCCGACCGTGCACATTGCTTCCGTCGACATCCTGCTGATCGGCATCTATTGCGGGTTCGTGCTCGCGATCGGTTTCCTGCTGCGCCGGCAGATGGTGGGGAGCACTGAGTTTTTCCTGGCTGGCCGGTCGATGCCGGCGTGGGTCGCCGGCCTCGCGTTCCTGTCCGCCAATCTCGGCGCGCAGGAAATGATCGGGATGGCGGCGAGCGGCGCGAAATACGGGATCCTCACCAGCCACTTCTACTGGGTGGGCGCGATTCCCGCGATGGCGTTCGTCGGCGTGTTCATGATGCCGTTCTATTACGGCTCGCGAGCGCGCAGCGTCCCCGAGTATCTCAAGCTGCGGTTCGACGAGAAGACGCGCGGCTTCAACGCGATGACCTTCGCGGTGATGACCGTGTTCTCGTCCGGCATCAGCATGTACGCGATGGGCGCGCTGCTCGCCCTCCTGCTCGGGTGGAATATTCACGCGAGCATCGCATTGTCTGCGGCGGTCGTCCTGTTGTACATCGCGCTGGGCGGCCTCACGAGCGCGATCTACAACGAGGTACTGCAGTTCTTCCTGATCGTCTTCGGCTTCCTGCCGGTGGCATATCTCGGAGTTCGCGACGCAGGCGGATGGGCGGGATTGGCGGCGCGCGTCCCGAACACATTCGTGCACTCGTGGTCGTATCTCGGGCGAGCCGACGCGAATCCGATGGGCGTCGAGTGGTTTGGCGTGGTGATGGGCCTCGGCTTCGTCCTGTCATTCGGGTACTGGTGCACCGACTTCCTCGTCGTGCAGCGCGCAATGGCGGCCGATTCGATGAACGCGGCCCGGCGGACTCCGCTCATCGCCGCCGTGCCGAAGATGCTGTTCCCGTTTCTGGTGATCGTGCCGGGCATCGTGGCCCTCGGTCTCACCCTGCAACCGAACCCCGGTGCGGCACCGCTGCTGCCCAGGCTCGCCGATGGAACATATGACTACAACATGGCGCTGCCGCTGATGATGTCGCGCTACTACCCTGCGGGTCTGCTCGGCCTTGGGCTGACGGCGCTGCTGGCGAGTTTCATGTCGGGAATGGCCGGGAACGTCACCGCATTCAACACCGTGTGGACCTTCGACATCTATCAGAGTTACATCCGGCCGCGGCAGACCGATGCCCACTACCTCTGGATGGGGCGGATGGCAACCGTATTCGGTGTGCTCGTCAGCATCGTCACCGCGTATGCAGCGATGCGCTTCAACAACATCATGGACATGTTGCAGCTGGTGTTCTCGTTCGTGAACGCGCCGCTCTTTGCGACCTTTCTGTTTGGCATGTTCTGGAAGCGGACGACCGGCCACGGCGCCTTCTGGGGGCTCGTCGCGGGAACGGCGGCTGCCGCGTTGCACTACGAGCTGTCCGGCGTGACGGGCGCGGTATCGCTGCTCCCCAAGCTCGCGATTCTGTACACGTACCCCTCCGATATGGCGCAGAATTTCTGGGGTGCGATCGTCGCGTGGACGACCTGCTTCGTCGCGACGGGGGGCATAAGCCTGGTGACGACGCCAAAGGCGGACGGTGATCTGCGGGGACTCGTATTCGGGCTGACGCAGCGTTCAACGAACCGCGACCTGGCGTGGCATCAGCGTCCGGCGGTGCTGGCCGGTGTCGTTCTCACGCTCACGCTGGCGCTCAACATCTTGTTCTGGTGACATATGCATTTCAATACCCGACATCAGACCGGCCTGCTTCTCACCGTGGCGATCGTCATCGCGGTTGCGCCCGCATCGGCGCAGTGGGTGAAGGTTCCGCCGCTGTCTATTCCTGCCGGGCCAGACGGAAAACCGAATTTGACCGCGCCAGCACCTCGAGCATCCGACGGGCACCCGGATCTATCGGGCATCTGGGAGACGGTCTCAACGAAATATCTGAACAACCTCGCTGCCGATATGAAGCCGGAAGACATTCCGTATCAACCGTGGGCAAAGGCGCTGGTAGCGTCCCGTGCGGGCGGGGCGCATGCGCGCGAGGAATCCGACGCCAACTGCCTGCCTCCGGGTGTGCCGAAGACGGCGGCGGCTCCGCCGCCGTGGAAAATCATCCAGACGCCGAGCCAGATCGTGATCCTCCACGAAGCGATGACCTTGTGGCGGCAGATCTTTACCGACGGCCGTGAATTCGCCGCCGATCTCAATCCGTCGTGGCTCGGGTTTTCCATCGGCAAGTGGGATGGCGACACGTTGGTCGTGGAAAGCAGGGGCTTCAACGGAAAGACGTGGCTGGACAAGGCAGGCAATCCGACGACGGAAGCGCTGCATGTCACCGAGCGATTCCGCAGAAGGAACATCGGCACGCTGGAAATACAGGTCACCATCGACGACTCGATGGCATACACCAGGCCCTGGATGATCACCGAGCAGTTCCGTTTGATGACCAATGGAGACTTGCTCGAGAGCATCTGTGAGAACAACAAGGATCTCGAACACCTGCCAGGTTCGCCCTTGCAGTGACATGCATCTCGACCTGCGGTATCCGATCGGTCTGCTGCTCACGCTCTACGGCGTGATCCTCGCGATTCAAGGCCTGACGGCCGAAGCGAAGGTGCTCGGTCTGAACGTCAACCTGTATTGGGGTGCCGCGATGACGGTCTGCGGTCTGACAGCCCTATACGTCGCGACGGTCCGGCTAAAGCCGGACCCCACCGTCGGTGGGGTGAAGCCGGACCCCACCGTCGGTGAGGTGAAGCCGGACCGGACCGTCGGTGGGGTCCCGCCTTCAGGCGGACCTTCGACGCCCGAACATGGGGATGTTGTGTAGAGGCATCGGTGGCACGCACGAAATCGTGAACCTGCTCGGTTCCTACATTCCGTTCGCGCGAACCAGGGCGGACCGCGAAGCCCGCAGAGGCGCGCGTCTGTCAATTCAGGAGCGGTATCGCGACGAAGGCGATTACCTTGCGAAGGTGCGCGACGCGGTGGAGGAGCTGACGAAGGGCCGATATCTGTTGTCAGAAGATGTGGAGAACATTCTCAAGCGCGGGCGATTGCAGTAGGAGTTCGTGACTGCGCAAACGACACCTTCCTCATTCTGACTGTACCGTTCCATAACTCAGCCGGATCGATGAAGGCTGGTTCGTCGTGCAGTTCCGAGGCACGATGAATGTATGAGGCGTTCACCGAGACTATCCATGAACCGGAACGGCTGTGAGAATTGCGCAGGTTTCTCCTTTATTTGAAAGCGTTCCTCCACGACTGTACGGAGGGACCGAACGAGTTGTCGCATTCCTGACGGACGAGCTCGTCAGGTTGGGCCACGATGTGACCCTCTTCGCCAGCGGCGATTCCGAGACGCTGGCGCGTTTGATCCCGGTATGGCCGAACGCGTTGCGCCTCGACGGCAGCATTCGCGATTCGCTCGCGCCGCATGTCCTGATGCTCGAAGAGGTCGCGCAGCGCGCGCACGAATTCGATGTCGTCCACTTTCATATCTCGCAGTTCCATCTGCCGATTGTGCGGCGTCTGCCCGTCGCACACGTCACGACCATGCACGGTCGTCTCGACATGCCGGAACTGGCGCCGCTGTTCGCCGAGTTCCAGGATGTGCCGGTCGTCTCCATTTCTGATGCCCAACGCGAACCGCTGCCGGAAGCGGGCTGGATAGGGACCATTTATCATGGACTTCCTCTCGATCTGCTTTCATTTGATCCTGGTCCCGGTCAGTACCTGGCGTTTCTCGGGCGAATAGCCCGCGAGAAGCGCGTCGATCGCGCGATCGCAATCGCGTCGGCGTGCGGCCAACGGTTACGCATCGCCGCCAAAGTAGACCCCGCGGATCTCGACTACTTCGAGCAGGAGATTCGTCCGCTTCTGGACAATCCGCTCGTGGAGTTCATCGGCGAAATCAATGAACAGGAGAAGGGCCCGTTCCTGGGTCAGGCGACGGCCTTGCTCTTTCCGATCGACTGGCCCGAACCGTTTGGCCTGGTCATGATCGAGGCGCTCGCGTGCGGTGTGCCCGTCGTCGCATTTCGTGGCGGCTCCGTTCCGGAGGTAATTGACCACGGTGTGACGGGGTTCATCGTCGATTCTGTCGAAGAGGCGATCGCTGCCACACGAAGGGTCCACCATCTGGACCGGCAACGGTGCCGTGAGGTATTCGAGCAGCGCTTCAACGCGACCCGGATGGCGCTGGATCACGTTGCGCTGTACGAACAATTGCTCGAGCGGCCGTCGTCGGGGCGCGCGCTGACCGGGGTTGCGTGATGGTCGAGATGCTGAAACTGGAAGAGCAGTTTGCGATCGTCAGCGAGGCGGAGCGCCGCGCCGCGACGGTCCGCGTCCTGAAGCAGGACGATACGTTCGCTGTCTACGATCCGCACGGCGACATCATTCCAGGACCAGCAAGTCCGTACGGGCTCTACCACGGAGGAACCCGGTTTCTCTCGTGCTTCGAGCTCCGTCTCGGCCGCCGTGAACCGTTGTTGCTCAGTTCAACGGTCGCGGAAGACAACAGCTCATTCACAGCCGATTTGACGAACCCTGACGTGGTGCGCGACGGGAAAGTCATTCTGAGTCGAGGCGCGTTGCACGTTTTTCGATCCCGGGTGCTGTTCAATGGCGGATCCATCGAACGGATCCGCGTCGCCAACCACGATCTCCACTCGATCGAAGTCCCGCTGACAGTTCGATTCGATTCCGATTTTGCCGACGTCTTTGAAGTGCGCGGCACGCGACGATCGAGCCGAGGCCATCGGCTCGGCACCACGTCGTCCGGCAGTTCGGTGGTCCTTCGATACCGAGGCCTCGACGGCGTCGAGCGTCGCACGCGAATTCAATGTGGCCGCGCGCCGGACCGCGCCGACGAGAACTCATGGTTCTTTCTCATTCCGCTCCAGCCGCACGAATTCGCCGAGATCGAAGTCGCCGCCACCTGCGAAATCGGCGAGGAGATGCGATCAGCAACGGCCTTCGAGGTGACGGCGGCGAGCCAATCATCGGTCCGAGATGACGTCTGCGACGTCGTCACGTCGAATGGCGGCTTCGATCGCTGGCTCCGGCGATCGTCAGCGGACCTGCGGATGATGATGACGTCAACGTCGTTCGGCCCGTATCCGTACGCGGGAATTCCGTGGTTCAGCACCCCATTTGGACGTGACGGGATCATTACGGCGCTCGAGCTGTTATGGATGCGGCCGAACATCGCGCGAGGCGTCCTCAGCTTTCTTGCCGAAACGCAGGCGACCGCCGTCAACGACCACCAGGACGCGCAGCCCGGAAAGATTCTCCACGAGATGCGCGACGGAGAAATGGCGGCGCTGGGCGAGATTCCGTTCGGCCGGTATTACGGCAGCGTCGATGCGACGCCGCTGTTCGTCATGCTTGCGCATGCGTACTTCGAGCGCACGGCAGATGCAAGGTTTATCGATCACCTGTGGCCGCACATTCTTGCGGCGCTCGAGTGGATGGATCGCTTCGGCGACGCGGATGGCGACGGGTTCATCGAATATGCGCGGCGCAGCGAGACGGGCTTGATTCAGCAGGGGTGGAAGGACTCGTGGGATTCGATCTTTCACGCCGATGGGCGGCTGGCGGAGCCGCCGATCGCCCTGTGTGAAGTCCAGGGCTATGCGTACGCGGCATGGGTTGGCGCCGCGCGACTCGCCGCGGCGCGGGGCGAACACGACCGATCGGAGCGGTGGACCGAGCGCGCGGACGCGCTGCAGCGGCAATTCGAACGCGCGTTCTGGTGTGAGGACCTCGGGACCTATGCGTTGGCGCTCGACGCGAACAAAGAGCCGTGCCGGGTTCGTACCTCAAATGCGGGTCATTGCCTGTTTACGGGGATCGCCAGCCAGGAGCACGCACGGCGCGTCGCCGACACGCTGATGTGCGACGCGTCGTTCAGCGGCTGGGGCATCCGGACCGTGAGTGCGGCGGGGGCGCGCTACAACCCGATGTCCTATCACAACGGATCGATATGGCCGCATGACAACGCGCTGATCGCGGCAGGCTTTGCGCGATATGGGCTGATGCGCGAGGCCTCCCGAGTGATGGGGGCGATGTTCGATTTGAGCCAGGTCGTCGATCTCTATCGGTTGCCGGAACTGATCTGCGGCTTTCACCGGCGGCAGGACGGGTTTCCCACGTTGTACCCCGTCGCCTGCGCGCCACAGACCTGGGCGGCCGGCGCCGTGTTCCTGCTGCTGCAGGCGTGCCTTGGCTTGAAGGTCGATGCCGCGGGCGGCCGCGTTTCGTTTACATGGGCCGTCCTGCCCGAATCGATTGAAGCGCTGCGCATCGTCAACCTCCAGGTCGGTGATGCGAGCGTCGATCTTCTGTTGACCCAGCACGCCCACGATATCGGGATTACGGTGCAGCGTCGCGACGGACAACTGGAAGTCGCCGCGATGAAGTAACACGGCCGGCTTCGGGCGACAGAGGCCGGAAGTCTGCAACCGGAAGCCGGGGCCGGCGTTAGTCAGGCAACGGAAGTTTCCCCGATTGCCGTGGTGGTCTGGATGGCTGATCGCGCTCGGCGCTGCCTCTCATCTTTTCTCGCTCTTTCGGCTGCGTTGATGATGGCGGATTCGATTGCTGCTCGCGATCGTGTTGTTGGCGGATACGGTCTTCTTTTCGCATCTCAGCCTCCATTTATCGAGCCGCTGTGTTGTTTTCTATGGTTGCAAGGGCGGAGCCGTCAACATTTCCACGGCGGGGTCCGGCTTTAGCCGGACCAATTGGCTCCAGTTTCAGCCGGACCAAATCGATCTCGGTATGTTGACGATCATCACGCGCGCACTTGATCATCATCGCGTTCGAGATCGAGACCGGCCCACGCCGGCACGTCGTATCGGGGCACATCATGTGCAACCGAAGTACGCATAGTTTCGCGACGCCAAGGTGCCCGGCAACCCCGAAGTGTTCAGCAGGAGGCAGCGATGATCCCCGCATCGGTTACGAACTACCTGGAGCAGAACCACGCTCGCTACTCGGTGATCCCCCATCGGCCTGCCTATACGGCTCAGGAAGAAGCGGCCGCCGCGCACATTCCAGGTGCGGCGTGGGCCAAGTCGGTCGTCTGCATGGCGAACGACGAGCTGTTTCTTGCGGTCGTGCCAGCCCCATGCTCGGTCGATTTCGACCGGCTCAGGCGGACGGTCGACGCGGACTCCGTGCGACTGGCGCTTGAGTCCGAGTTCCTTCCGGCGTATCGCGAGTGCGAGCCCGGCGCGATGCCGCCATTCGGGCCGTTGTTCGGACAGCGGGTCGTCGTCGACTCGGCGCTCGCCAGGGATCCGGAGATCGTGTTCAGCGGTGGTTCGCACGGCGATGCGATTCGAATGCCGTATCGCGAGTTCGAGCGGCTGTCGCGTCCAACGGTCGCGAAGTTTGCAACAGGTCGCGCGTTGTCGCGGCCTGCGCGTCTCACGACGTTCATCGATCCTGTTTGTGGCACCGAGGTCGAAGAGCGGGCTGCAGGCGGATGGTCCGAGCACCAGGGGGAGCGCGTCTATTTCTGCAGCCGGACGTGCAAGATGGAGTTCGACGACAACCCCTTCGCGTACGCAAGTAGACGCATGTAGCGGGCCTCTTCTGTGCTCCTTCAGCACCGGGAGCTCGTAATCTCGAAGACGTGGTAGCCCCAGGCCGGGAGGTCGAGATACAGCCCTCTGGACAGGATGTCGTTCCCGTCGCGGTCGTAGCTTGCGGGCCTCATCAGGTCGCGCAAGTGGACCGGGCGGTTCGCCAGATCGCTGAATGGCAGCTTGACATAGCACCGCCCCTGAGTGCCCGCATAATTCACAGCCGCGAGAAGTTGTTCCCCCTGTCGGCCTTCCCACGCGAACGCCAGGAAGCCATCCCACGTCTCATTGCCCTTCCACGCCGCTGCGCACTCGAGCAACCGCCAGCTTCCCTCGCGTGGGGTGTCGCGACGGAGTACACACAACAGCCGGTCGGAAAACCCTCGCAGCGTTTCGTCCGTTCGCTCGATCGGCGCGCGAACGAGGTGCGGTGAGATGCGCGCGCGGCGCCCCTCGAACTGCCCTTGGTGGAAGAACCGCAGCCCCGGCGAGAGAAACGTGATGACGGCCGCCGCTTCATGCATCTCGCGAGGAAACGTCGCGGCGGCCCTGGGCTCGTCGTGGT
>Ga0114129_10016657_pt1 | contig 10467 bp, 6 predicted proteins | sample RhiMetdeltSRZDD1_FD_80071 | JGI IMG/M metagenome (GOLD analysis project Ga0114129, IMG submission 80071) | Populus rhizosphere microbial communities from Tennessee, USA - Rhizosphere MetaG P. deltoides SRZDD1 (version 2) (version 2) | ecosystem: Host-associated > Plants > Roots > Rhizosphere >... | reverse complement strand
AGGGTACGCAGCTCACTCGACTTTCCGCATGGGCGCTGCCGACCTGTCCCCGAACGCCGAGCTCTCGATCGACCGTACCGATTTGCGGCGCAAGATCGGAGTGGGCGTGTATCGACGACTGGTTGCCGCCAACGACTGGGGCGATCCACTCGGATTCAGCAGCTCGGTCTCAGCGTTGTTCTTTGGTCGCGACGAAGGCTTCTATTATCGGACATGGGGTGCGGAGCTGACGGGTGAAGGCGGGCCGGTCTTCACGAACTGGAGATTGTTTGCGGAGCAGCATTTTGACGCGACGGTTCACACCGAGTTTGCGATCGCGCATCCAAAGGGAGTGAAGGGCGAGCTGACGAACATCGATGCTGTTAACGGCAACGTCGTTGGACTCGCGGCTATGCATCACTCTTCATTCGGGCTCGATCCGCACGGATTCCGCGCGTTGACCGATATCAAGCTGGAAGGTGCGACAGGTACCTTCGACTACTCTCGCGGCTTGTTGCAGACGACGCTATCGCGTGGATTCGGTGGACTGGATGCAGCGTTGACTCTCGGCGGCGGGACTTCGGGCGGACATCCCCCGATTCAGAAAAACTTCTTCATCGGTGGAGTGGGCACGGTACGTGGTCAGCGCGCTGGTGCCGGCGTCGGCGACTCGTTCTGGACAACGAGCATGGAGATCGGCACACGCAACACGGGTTTCCGCAAAATCGTGTTCGGTGATCTTGGTTGGGCGGGAAGTCGGGACGACTTCTCGCATCCAGGAAGGCCGCTCAGTGGTGCGGGTATTGGGGCGTCGTTCATGGACGGTCTCATTCGCGTCGATCTCGCCAAGGGGATCTATCCCGAGAAATCCGTGCGCGCGAATCTCTACGTCGAGGCGAGGTTCTAGTCGCGCGCTTGGACTAGCATCTCGGTTGGGTCGAGGCGAGGGGCACTCCCGGTAAGCTTCTCGCCGCGCCGCTCCGCAACGGCCGCGTGGGTAGCGATCGAGTTGAGGCGCGGCTGCGCGACCCTCCCGGGAGCGCCCCTCGCCTCTCCATCGAGATCTTAAACTGCTCCGCAACTGAGTCTCGTCTCGCCGTGTGTCGCGCGCACAGTCTCTCGATCGCGCGCCCTCGGCGAGTGACGCTCACTCGGTCGGGCTTGACGCTCGGCAGGGAAGGAGGCTGGGGTCTTCTAAGCGGCCGTTAAAGCGAGCGACCAAGGAGACGCACGAGCGAGCAGAGCGAGCGAGTGTAGTTAGCGGCTCCGCCAGAGCGAGCGTGGCCGCGTGAGGACCCCAGCCGACTGACCAGCGCCGAGATCTAGAACGACCGAGAGAAAGCTAGCGTGCAGAGGTGACGCGAGACTCGATTTCGTGCGCGGCGGGAGGGGAGAGGAGCGCGACGACTTCGCGCTTCTTTAAGTTGAACTGCTGACCCGTCCCGACAATACCGACGCGCAGAGCGCTGATCGTCAACTCCGGCCCCTTCGTGACATCGCTGGCGTTATTGAAGCGGACACTACTGCCGTCGACGAACGTCACTCCGCCCTTGCCGACCACCGTCCCGATCTCGCGCTTCACGATCAACGCGGTGTCCTCGTCGATTCCCAGTCCCATCAAGGCCGGGAATTCTGCGATTGCGACGAACAGGCGATAGAGTCGGCGACGCTGCGTGAAGTGAGTGTCGATGAGAGTGTGATAGCCGAGTAGACCAAGGCCCGGACCGATGTACTGCTCGACCAGCTTTCCTTCCTCGTCCACTTCATTACCGGCGAGAGTCGTCTTGGTGAGAGCAGCGGCGCCGGCGCTGGTGCCGCAGATGATCGCGCCGTCGAGATAGGCATCACGGATCGCTTCCTCGAGCGGCGTGCCGCTCAGACAGGACACCAGCTTTACCTGATCGCCGCCGCCGAGGAAAATTCCCTTTGCGCCGCGAACCTGCGCGACGATATCCGGATCGCACGCCTGGTCTCGTGTCTCGACAATCGGGATTGACAGGTTGGTGGCGCCGGCCTGCGCGAGATCGGTCAGCCACATTTCGCGGGCAACCTGTACCTGACTGGACGCAGTTGTAAGTCCGACGATTGAAGAACCGTCGTTGGCGCCGGTCATCTCGATGAAGCCACCGAGCGCCGGCCCGGCGGCTGTCGTACCGCCGCCGATGAGAATCAACGTTCCCTTGGCGTCCCGGAGGCGACGACGGGAAACTCGGCCGTTCGAGGAAGTTGGTGCGCTAATCAGCGACCTCCAGCGCGTTCATCCGCTGACGAACGCCGCGGCGATCCATCGCCACCGTGCTGAGCGGCGACTGGCTCGATCCCATTCAGTGTGAAAGCCGCCAGTACTGCTGCGACCTGTGCTGCAACAGGCGCGCGGTCGTGCAGCCAGCCGGCTTCAACGATGGTGTCGAACTGCTCGATCATTATCCGCCTGCCATCCACCATCGCAGACGCCCGTGCCACTTTCTTGTCTCGGCTGGTGACATCGTCGCCGGCTGCAAATATCGCTACCCGGCATCCTGCGTCGCGGATGAGATCCTGAATTTCCCAATTCTTTGCCGGAGCTATTACGACTCCGTGTTCCGGTACCGCATCCGCAAGCACTGACACCAGTCTATCAGCACGTCGCTTCTCCTGATAGCGCGCCGGGACATCGTTGAGATCGGAATCAAGGATGATACCAATGTCCGAACTCGAGTAGGGCAGACCGGCCTGCAGAATGTAAGCAGGGGATACATCGACAATCAGCTCACCGTTGTCGAACCCAAGCCTCACGAGCTCGGCCCTTGTCTCGCTGCGATTCGATCCACCGGTGATGCCACACAGAACGTGCTGAATGAGAGACGGCGTGTTTTGAGTTTTGGAAAGCGCTTCCAGTTCAGCGATTGCGTGATCGATCGAGCTGAGCATGCCAGCGAACGCAGCCTGAACGATCTCTAGCCCCAGCGCTGCTGCGCGTAACCCGACCGCTTCGTGCTTGTGCTCGAAGATGAGCGTGTACTCACCGACACCATCGCCCCCGCGCGTGCGACCGTAGCCGACATCGTACCCGATCATTCCCTGCAGCTCGAGCGCGACGTGCTCGATTATGTGCGCGCAGTAAGTGCCATGCTTGAGGCGAATCAGGAAGCCCCCTGGCTCACCAATGCTGCAGCGATGGTCGCGCAAACCCGGCATCAACTCTACGAGTGACTGTGTGAAGCCCGGCACGTCGGCTGACGAAATGTTCTCGTAAGCGCCGATGATCAGATCCATGCGCGTGACCGGCAAACGCGACCAGTAGTTCGCTCCGCGAGTGGCGTTGAGCGCCGTCATCCGGATTTCGGACTTTGGATCCGGGAAGCGACCTCCCGCGGTCACTCTCTCACACCATCAGCGGAGTATCTCCGCACGCACTCAATGGTCCCCCTGACGTCGTCGGCAAGAATGACCACCAGATCGTTGTCCTTCATCTGCGACATCGCGTGCTGAATGGCCTCAGGCTCGTTGTAGATGACCTCGTATTGGTTCTCGCTGATGCCACCCGCCACCATCCCGTCTACGATGAGCTCGGCGATGGCGCCCTGTTCGCGTCCGCGCGAATCCGCGTCTTCCTTCACGACAACGTAGTCGAGATGCGATACCAGGCGGCCGACTTCACGCAGATCCTCGTCTCGTCTGTCACCCGGTGCGGCGACCACTCCGATCCGGCGATTGGCATCGATTGACTGGACGAACTCCATCAAACCGCGAATTGCCGCCGGGTTGTGCGCGTAATCGACGAGCACGCGGCCGTTGTGCACGCGCATCAGATTCAGGCGACCAGGTGTCAGCGACGGCGACGGGAAGAACGAAAGCAGACCCGCCCGAATGTCGTCGTAGCGCATGCCCTGTACGTACGCGGTCGCAATCGCGGCGAGAATGTTCTCTTGCTGGTATTTGGCGGCGCCGCCGAGCATCAGCGGAACTTCGCGCACCGGCGCGATCGGAATCCGGAGGCGCCCGCGTCGGATGACGAAGGTATCGTTCTCGATGCGCGCGCCGATTCCGTTGCGCGAGAGGTGGGTCTCAAACTCCTCGCTCTCTCCCTCCCGCTTGGTTGAAAAAAGAACGAGATCGCCGGGTGTACGGTCACGCATTGCGTAAACGAGCGGATCGTCGGCGTTGAGGACTGCGTGTCCCTCTCGCTTCACCACTGCCGCAACAACTCCTTTCACTTCCGCCAGCTGCTCGAGCGTGTTGATGCCGCGCAGTCCGAGGTGGTCGGCGCTGACGTTGAGCACCACGCCGACATCGACCTCATCGAAGCCAAGGCCGGAACGCAGCAATCCACCACGCGCGGTCTCCAACACCGCGATATCGACGGTTGGATTGGAGAGAATGATGTTCGCTGAGAACGGACCCGTCATATCGCCCTCGAGCACGAGTCTGTTCTGGAGATAGGTGCCATCAGTGGTGGTGAACCCAACGACGTTTTCACCGAGGCGGAATAGATGAGCGATGAGTCGAACCGTCGTCGTCTTGCCGTTGGTGCCGGTGACGGCGATAACGGGAATCGTCGCTTTGGATCCCGGGGGATAAAGCATGTCGATGATCGGCGCGGCGACGTTACGCGGCGTGCCCTCCGTGGGATGCGTGTGCATCCTGATTCCGGGGCCGGCATTAACCTCGATGATGACTGCGCCGTTCTCCCGGAATGGAACCGAGATGTCGGGCGTCAGAACATCGATGCCGGCGATGTCCAGTCCGATGATCCCGGCCGCCATCTCACAGGCGGTGATGTTGTCGGGATGCATTTCGTCGGTGCGATCGATGGCAGTGCCGCCCGTCGACAGATTGGCGGTGCCGCGGAGATGAATCTCCTGATCTCTCTCGGGAATTGATGCGAGCGTCAGCCCGTGCTTGCCCAGGAAGGCGACGGTCCGCTCGTCAGACGGAAGCTTGGTAAGCGTCTTGGTGTGCCCGACGCCGCGGCGCGGATCACGGTTCTCGCGCTCGATCAATTGTGCGATGGTGCTCTTACCATCGCCGACCACGCGCGCCGGAATTCGCTCGGCGCAGGCGATGACTTTCCTGTTGACGACCAGGACGCGGTGATCGCGACCTTCGCTGTATTGCTCGACGACAATACGATTGCCGTACTCACGCGCATCGTTCCATGCTTCACCAAGCGCTTCCTGGTTGTCGATACGGCCAGATATTCCCCGGCCGTGACTGGCATCGAGCGGTTTGAGAATGACGGGGAATCCGAATTCGTCCACGATTTCGAGCGCCCGCTCGAACGTGCGTGCGACATCTCCTTTTGGCACCGGCAATCCGATATTGCCCAGGACGCGTTTGGTATCGTCCTTGTCCTGGGCGATCTCGACGGCGATTGCGCTCGTATAGTCGGACAGCGTGGCCTGGATGCGCCGCAAATTCTTGCCGAGGCCGAGCTGGACGAGCGAATAGTTATTGAGACGGCGGACGGGAATGCCGCGTCGCTTCGCTTCCTCGACCACAGCGGCGGTCGATGGACCGAGTCGGACAGCTTCGTACAGTGAAAGCAGCTGTTCGACGATTGCATTGACATCGATTGGTCGATCCGCGATGCAGGCGCGAACGATCTTCACCGCATCGCGCATGCTCTGCAGACCAACTTCCTCTTCCTCGTAGGCGACGATGACCCACCACGTATCGGGGTCGCCGGAGGGCACGACACGTCCGAACGTGACATCGCTGCCGGTGAGCGACTGCAGCTCGAGCGCGACGTGCTCGAGGATGTGCGGCAGGTGAGTGCCCTCGCGCAGTCTTTCGAGGAAGCCGCCGGGCTCCTGTCGCGTGCAGTGATGTTCCGCGAGTGTTGGCAGCGCCTCGGTTAGACGCTCGTAGAACCCGTGAATATCAGCGGAGCTGACGTGCTCGAGGGTGCCGAGTTGGACGTCGCACGCAATGACCGGAGCGAGGCGCCAATAATTGGGGCCGCGAAGGGCGCGGATCCGCGAGACCTCCAGCTGGTCCGCGTCGATCAGTGGCTCTGTAGCGGTGCTCATCTCGTCGCGTAAAACGGGGCGACCTTAAAGAGCAACACACGGACCAGCAGTCCAGCCCGCGCTCACCACAATTTCATGCCATCGCGAAGTGTTTCTTAGGCATCTCGGCGGGGTCGAGGCGAGGGGCATTCCCTGAAAAACTGCTCGCCCGCTTCCTCGGCGAAAGCCATTATGAGTGGCTTCTGGAATGGCGGGACTGCGCGATGTTTTCAGGGAACACCCCTCGCCTCTCCCGGTCGAGATGTGTAAAAGCGCGCGGGTGGAAAACGCTCGCGCGGGCCCGTTGTGGTCACACGCGCGTGCAGGGAAGGAGGCTGGGGGTCCTCTAAGGCGCCGTCACAGTGAGCGCGAGGAGGAGACCCGCGACCGAGCAGAGCGAGGGAGCGCAGTTAGGGGCTCCGACCAAGCGAACGTGGCGCCGTGAGGACCCCAGCCGACTGACCGGCGGTGAGATCTCAAATAAGCGGCGGGCGAATCGGATGCTACTCCGCGCTCATGAACGGATATCGGTAATCCGTCGGCGGCGAGAAGGTTTCCTTAACAGTTCGCGCGCTGATCCATCGCACCAGGTTGAGTTTCGAGCCGGCCTTGTCGTTGGTGCCCGAGGCCCGCGCGCCGCCGAAGGGCTGTTGACCCACCACGGCGCCCGTCGGCTTGTCATTGATGTAGAAGTTTCCGGCGGCGTTCCGCAGCGCCAGCGAAGCTTCGCGAATCGCCTGCCGATCGGTGCTGAATACCGAGCCGGTCAGCGCATAAGGCGATGTCTCGTCGACGATGCGCAACGTCTCCGACCAGCGCGCGTCAGGATAGACGTGCGCCGTCACCACCGGGCCGAAGATCTCTTCGCAAAGGAGGCGGTAACCTGGATCCTTGGTCTCGATCAGTGTCGGCTCGATGAAATAACCTTCATCGCCGCGCGCGACTCCTCCCGATACCACGGTCGCATTTGCGCGGCCGTGCTCGAGGTATTCTCCGATCTTCGAAAACGCCTTCTTGTCGATGACTGCTCCCATAAAGTTGCGAAAATCGACTACGTCGCCCACGCGTAGCTCCTTCATGATGGCAACCGTGCGATCACGGACTTCCGGCCACAGTGATTCCGGTACGTATACGCGGCTCACCGCCGAGCATTTCTGGCCCTGGTACTCGAATCCGCCGCGGGCAATTGCGACCGAGAGAGCGACCGGGTCCGCCGATGCGTGCGCAACGATGAAATCCTTGCCGCCAGTCTCGCCGACGATTCGCGGATAGGATTTGTAGCGCGACATGCTGGCGCCGATCGTCTTCCACATATTGTTGAAAACGGCGGTACTGCCCGTGAAGTGCACGCCGGCAAGATCACGATGCGCGAGGAGCTTGTCGGAGATCATCGCTGCATCGCCTGACACGAAGTTGATCACACCGGGGGGCAACCCCGCTTCGTCGAGCAGCTTCATGATATAATGGGCGCTCAACATCGCACTCGACGCCGGCTTCCAGATTACAGTGTTTCCCATCAGTGCGGGCGCGGTCGGCAGATTGCCCGCGATCGATGTGAAGTTGAACGGGGTCACCGCGTACACGAATCCCTCGAGCGGCCGGTAGTCCAGCTGATTCCACATCGTGTGGTCGCTGATCGGCTGCTCGTCGTAAAGCTGCTGCGCGTAGAACGGATTGAACCGCCAGAAGTCGATCAGCTCGCAGGCAGCATCGATCTCGGCTTGAAACGCGGTCTTGGACTGGCCGAGCATCGTGGCGGCATTCAGGGTTGCACGCCACGTCGTAGCGAGGAGCTCGGCAGCCTTGAGGAAAACAGCGGCGCGATCCTCCCAGGACCAGTTGGCCCAGTCTTTCGCCGCAGCCTGCGCCGCGCGGATTGCCGCATCGACATTTGACTCGGTAGCACGATGCCACTGCCCTAGAACGTGTCGATGGTTGTGCGGCATCACCGAGTCTACAAGCTCGCCGGTGTGAACCTCCTTACCGCCGATGATCAGTGGTATGTCCACCCTCTCGTTCGACATCGTGCGCAGGCGATCCTTGAGCGCGGCACGTTCGGGTGACCCGGGCGCGTAGCTCTTGATCGGCTCATTTACCGGCGGCGGCACGCGGCGATTTCCGTTGAACGCGCTAACTGTTCGTACGGGGTTGGTCGACGATACGGCGTCAGTCGATGCGGTGTCAGGCGATGCGCCATCGCTCTTGGCGCCGGTTTTCGATGATTTTGCCGCGGCCGGTTTTGTCGCACGGTTGGGTCGAACGGTGGAGGCAGCCATTTGCAGATTCCTCAGGTGGACCGCTACTACCGAAAGATACGGGACGCAGTGTCAAAAACGGACCCCTTTCGGCCTTCTCTCTCGTGCGCGCGCGAACTAACGTGCAGGTGTGAGATCGAGGTTCACGATCGCGCTTCTGTTGCTCCTGACCGCCTGTGTCGCGGACCCCGTAGAATGGGGTAATGTCGCCTACCGAAGATCGCGCCTTGGCGACCCCGACACGCGCAGCGCGATAATGAGCGCCGGTTTGCCTTCAGTCCCTGGGACGGTGTCGCCCTGCATCAGGTCGATACGTACGGCCGGCGCTACCGGTGAGCTGTTTCGCGCATGGTGGTCGGTGCGACGTGACAGCAGTGTCGTGCTGTCGATGCAGCGTTCGGCTGATCAGGGAACGACGTGGGACAGCCCGACTGAAGTCGAAACGCGCGACCATGGGCGCCGCAGCTGCCAACGACCCGCGCCGGGAATCACCTACGATTCGGCCAGTGGCTATGTCTATCTCGTTTATTTTGTCGAGGCGGCTGATGGGGCGGGAGTGTTCTTTGCCCATTCGATGGACAAAGGCGGAATGTTTCATTCACCGGTGCCCGTGGTTTATGGCAATACGCCGTCGCTTGCCAGCGTCGCCGCCAATGGCGATAGCGTAGTCGTGGTGTTTGAGGATCCAAACTCCACCACGCCGCGAATTGGCATCGTCCTGTCACACACCACCGGGCACCTCTTCGATCAGCGAGGGCAGGTAACACCGGATGATGTCGCCGCAGTAGCGCCGTGGGTCGCGCTCGCTCACAAACGAATTACGGTGTGGTGGAAAACGCCCGCCATCACCAGTGATCCAATCGATCGAGTCGGCTATCGCGAAGGAGTTTGGAGATAGTGGCTGGGGCCGGGACCTTGTGGCCAGCGGCCACAAACCGAGGAGCTACTGATTCGCCGTCTTCTCGCTCTCCGGTCGATCGCGAATGTCGGGGGGAAGAATCGCCCATTGCTCGGGGCGCAGAAGCTTGCCGGCGGAGACGAGCGCGTCGGTAGTGTTTCGCGACGCCTCCTCGAGCATCAAAGCCACGCTACCTGCCATCTCTGTCGCGTCGCCAGCCGCCTGCGCCTTCGACAGCAGCGTGCGGATATTCTGATAAATGCGTGAATTCTTCGCCTGCAGAGTGTCCGAGACGTAGCCCAATCCCACAATCTGGACAGCGCTCAGATGCAGCGTGTCCTTCATGGTCACGATTATCGCAATTGGATTCGGGAACGAAACGTCCGCGGCCAATACTCCGCCACCATGGTGCAGTGGGGCATTGCCCTCCCCATTGATCTCCACCATTGAAAGCGCCAACGGCGTTCCCCCCAGCTGGACGTCGACAGTCATCTCCTCGGGCGCCTTGGTGCGGCGCTTGATGGTTCGCTGTACAGGGGCGAATCCCAGTCGCTTCACCTGCAGAAAGTACTGCGGTGAAGTTTCCGGGAAATAAATTCTGAACCTGCCCTCGGCATCGGTGCTGTGTGAACGCGTTAGGCCCGAGCCGGACGCAGTCGCTCCCACGAGCGCGTCACCTACCGGTTTGCCGTTCAGGTCGGTGACGCGCCCGGAGATGATGTCAGTGCGCGCTTCAGTCTGAGACTGTGCCTGAACGGACAGCAGACAGAGCGCGAGAAGTGAGACAGAAGTCGCTTTCATCTACTCAGGGGAATGCTTCTCTATTCTCTCTATTATCAAACTCCGTACACGCGACTGCAACACCCGCGTGTCCGCGTACGGTAGAGTACTTGCAGCGGGGAGCGGCATGGCCAAATACATAGGCGCACACACGATCGACAACGGCGGCATCCAGATGGCCGTGCTTCGCGCGGGCAATGCAGGAATGACCGCGATGCAGCTCTTTACCGCGATTCCCAAATTCTATGGCGACAAGTCGACAATAAAGCCCGAGCGGGTTACGCGGTTCAAGTCGGCGCTGGCGAAGACCAAAATCAAGCCGGCGAACGTCGTGGTACACGCGGCTTACGTGCTGAGTGTCGCGACACCGGATGACGAAAAATGGGCGCGCGCCAGTGCCGGACTCACGAAGGAGATGGAGCGTTCCAGTACACTCGGCGTCGGCGCAGTCTGCTTTCACCCCGGTTCAGCATTGACGAGCGATCGCTCGGATTCAGCGAAGCGCATCGGCAAGGCGATCACCCAGGCACTCAAGACCATTGAATCGAGCACGAGACTTCTCGTT
>Ga0114129_10016656_pt1 | contig 10467 bp, 8 predicted proteins | sample RhiMetdeltSRZDD1_FD_80071 | JGI IMG/M metagenome (GOLD analysis project Ga0114129, IMG submission 80071) | Populus rhizosphere microbial communities from Tennessee, USA - Rhizosphere MetaG P. deltoides SRZDD1 (version 2) (version 2) | ecosystem: Host-associated > Plants > Roots > Rhizosphere >... | reverse complement strand
ATACGGTGAATTCCGGTTCGACGGAGTCCCCGGCGGGCCGGCCTACTTTCTGATCAACCTTAGTTCGCAAGGAAGGATCGCCCAATTTTCTATCAAGGAGGATAGTGATGCCATCCAGTGTTAAGCGCGCAGTCTTATGCGCATTGTTGCTGTTGATGGTATTGGGAAGCTGTCTCAGCGCACAGGCAGCGTCACAGCGAGTTGTGGTCAAGATGAACGGCAATTCGCCGATCGGCCCGGTACTCAAGATTTTGGGCGCTACCCTGCTCGATACGATTTCTGAAAGCGATCTCTATTTGCTCCAAGTCCCATCCTTGCCGTTGTTGAATTCGTTCACTCTCAATCTGCTGGGAGTCGCATTTATCGAAGCCGATACAACTGTTTCCAGTCCGACGCTCAGCACGTTTGGACTACTCGATACAGAATCCGCCGCGGACTGGTACCGCATGCAACCGGCGTTTACACGCATCCGAGCGGATCGGGCCTCGAAGTACTACGACGGCTACGGCGTCGTGGTGGCGGACATCAACAGCGCCGTTGATTACAGCCATCCCGCGCTTCGCGGACATCTGACCAGCGGATACGATTTTGTCGCGGCTCAGGGTTCGAGCTATGCCACACTGAACCAGTCATCCGCCAGCTTTCTCGATCAATCCTCGGCAAGTTTTCTGGATCAATCCAGCGCATCATTTCTGGATCAGCAGACGTCCTCATTCCTGAATCAATCGAGTGCTAGTTTTCTTGATGGCACACCTCTTGTCAGTGTCGTAAATGCCGGGAATCCGGCGTATGGCCACGGCACGCTGTGTGCCGGACTGATTGCGGCAGTCGCTCCACGCGCTATGGTGATGCCGCTTCGTGTATTCGATGACAACGGTCTTGCCGACATCTTCACAATTTCCAAAGCGATCCGATACGCGGTGAAGAACGGCGCGAGCGTCATCAACCTCAGTTTTGGTATTTCGACGAATTCGAGAACGGTGCAAGAGGCCGTGGCAGCCGCAGTCGCAGCCAATGTTCTGATAACTGCTTCGGCCGGAAATGCTAACAGCTCCACACCACAGTATCCAGCGTCGTACGCGTCGGTAATATCAGTTGCAGCGACGGACGCCGCCGATCAAAAAGGCTCATTCTCGAACTATGGATCATCCATCTCCGTTGACGCTCCCGGCGTGAACATTATCTCGGCTTATCCAGGCGGATATTACACAGTGGCTTCCGGCACATCATTCTCCGCTCCCATTGTGGCCGGTGAAGCCGCTCTAATCCGATCAAAGCAAACAATCGGTGTGCGTGATGCGATCGTCCAGGGCACCGTTAACATTGATGCACAAAATCCTAAATACGCCGGCAAACTTGGCAAGGGTCGGGTGGATGTCATGTCGGGCTTGGGGAAGTAGCGCGATGCAGACTACAACAAACAATTACGAGTTCAGAATTGCGGAACTGGAGGAGTATCACCGGAAAGAAGTTCTTTCTATGGCGTGCACATTAATCTCCCTCGTCGACTTGCGTGATTCCTACACTGGCGGCCATAGCAACCGCGTGGCGGAGTATAGCCGCGGTACTGCAGTGACTCTAGGACTGAGCTACACAGAGATGAACACAGTCGTTCTGGCCGGACTTCTGCATGATATCGGTAAGATCGGCGTACCGGATCATGTCTTGCTGAAGCCGGGCAAGTTGACAGACCAAGAGTTTGAACTCATCAAAAAGCATCCGGAATTCGGCTGGATGGCACTGAAGAATGCGCCCGAATTCGAATCCGTGGCTTTGATGCTGTTACATCATCACGAACGCGTCGATGGGAAGGGTTATCCCGGCAACCTCAAAGGTACGCAAATCCCTTTGGGTGCTCGGATTATTGCCGTCAGTGACAGCTTCGATGCTTTGACCACGGACAGGCCGTATCGGAGCGCACGCACCTGGAATGAAGCACTCGATGAAATGTACCGATGCCGCGGTACTCAGTTCGCGCCCGACGTTCTTGACGCGTTCGCAAAATCGATTCAAATCAGCGATAAGACTAGACATGCTTTCAAGATTGCTGCAGGCACGCGTGCGGCTTGACTTCGCGATCGAGTACTTTCGTCACTAGTTGAATAAGTTCTTCTCCCTCCCATGGTTTCCCGAGGCATGCGACAAAGCTCGCCTTAAAATCTCTAGTTGCGTATCTGTAATCAAGATCCACAAGATCCGTTGATATTGCTACGATTGGAATTATCCTGCCCCGGCGGTGAGCATGGATTGCCTGGGCTGCTTGATGACCATCCAAGTCCGGCATATTGAGATCCATCAACACCAGGCTCGGCTGGGAATCAATGGCTAATTTGATTGCGTCAAGACCGCCGGCGGCTGAAATCGTCCGGAAACCGTGCAGTTCCAAAATCCACTCGAGCAGTTTGCGGCACTCCGAATTATCATCCACGACTAAGATCAAAGCTTTCTTGTGCATGATTATGAATCCTCCGGACCAGTGAATTTCGAAAGCAGCCGTTTTCTCTTAGTTGGTAACCTAACGCAGTCCAGAAGAGGAACTCGAAGGCCACATAAACTGGTCGCGCCGTACCTCTACTGAGATTCGGGGTTCGAGTTCGTCAGTACAGGAGGGAAAGGCAGAACGTAGGCCAAAGTTGTGAAAAACCCGGTAAGAGTACTATCTGCGATATTTATCGAACTATTCGATCGCGCTCGCTTTCATCGCATGCCGGTAGCTTCCGGCAAGTTTTCCCCTCGCTTAATGCGGATTCAACGGCGGCGGTAGCTCTCGTGGCCCGCAGAAAAGCCGCATCTATCGACGATCTCCGTCCGTAGATACAACAAACATGCGAGCTTTGAATACGGTTGAACCGGTTTACCACCGCAATCCCAATCGCGACATCATCACGAATTCATCAAATGGGAAAGAATTGCCTAGGCTGCTGGACTGCTTGCTAATGCCGGAGCAGTGGGCAGCACGATTCCATTGATCGGCATTCCGCAATGCGAGCTATCCACGCGAGACAACTGATTATGGGCAAACCAGAACATTAGCATTGCGACGACGAGGCATCAGCTCCTCTTAAATTGGGGTGCTGTTGACGGAAAATCAAAAAACTGACAACGAGTGAGCCTTTGGTCTCCATCACATCGTGAGAGAGCACCTGCCATCCCCCTTGATCGAATGAATTCAAAGTGCGTTGTAGAGGTTCGCCCAATGCCAGTCTTTCGGCAATGGCTTGGCCGCGGTCTTCTTGAGGCACTTCCTCGCCAATCGCAAGCTCACATGTCTGTACAAGGAAGGCATATTCCATCATCGGTTTCTCCATATTCGGTACGATCAAGCGGCGCTCGGAAAAGAGAGGCCAGCAGTGAAGCTGGCCCGGAGATTAGAAGTTATGCCTGCAGTGTAGTTGGCGTCGCAAAGTTTGTTCATCTGAAAGTGGTGTGTTTAACAAGTACTGTCGTGTTACATTGACACCAAAGACGCCACCGTTAAAGTGCCTAAAACAGAACCTTCATTACGAACTCAAATACTCGGGGGTCATACGCGCGCGTGATGGTTCCGAACGCTGTGGTACCGAAGCTTGTGTTCGGGGCCATCAACGAGGGAGTGTTCGTGAGATTAAACGTCTCGGCGCGAAACTCGGTGCGTACTCGCTCGGTAATTGGAAACGTCTTACCCAGCATGACATCGAAAGCCCGGTAGGCAGGACCCACAACGGGATTCCGCGATGCATTACCAAGGGTGAACTGTGGCGCCTGGACGAACGCAGCCGTATTGAACCATTGCGCGGTGCCGCGCTGGTCTGAGGGTAGCTCGGGATCGCCAACACGATTCGGTCTCTGAATCCCAAAGCCCGCAAATGCATTCAGATTCGTAGCCTGAGTTACGGCAAGTGGACTCCCGGATTGCACTCGAAGGATACCGGCCAACTGCCATCCTCCGCCCACAGCATTCTGCCAACCCCTCAAATTCCATTTCCGGCCTTCACCTGCGGGGATCTCCCAAACAAATGAACCTGAGAACACATGCGGAATACTGCCCGTAGATTCATCCTTTTCGAGACGGCGATTGAAGCTATCTGCTGCCTGAAACGACGCAGCGGGACCCGTCAGGATCGCCGCATCGAATACCGCGCCCGCATCGTCGATGAGTTTTGAAAATGTGTACGCGCCCGTCACGCTCAGTCCCCGGGAGAAGCGCCGTTCCAGGCGTGTCTGCAGTGAGTGATAGGTCGAATGACCCACGTTGTTCCGATAGAAGGCTACGGTCGTGAAACGGGGGTACGGCCGCAGGAGTTGTTGTCGCGCAATGGTTGGACCGCCGAGCGATGAGGACGCCGGAATCTGGCCGAAATAGGGATTCGGCACTTGCTGTGTCAGCGCTGAACCAAGCGCGAGCTGCTCGACTGTGAGCTGATTCACATTGACGTCGGGCACGCCAAGGCTTGTCAGTTTTGATCCCAAATATCCTATTTCTGTGCTCCAGTGTTCTCCGAACGTCTTCTGAAAGGAGACATTCCATTGTTGCGCGTATCCACTCTTTTTATCTCTGTCCACTGCAAACACACCTTGCCCCAATCCGCTGTCGGGATTCGGATCTCCAATCTGCACGGATGGTCCTTGCGAGAGCACAAACGCGGGATTGATGTTGTCCAGAGATCGCTGGCCCGCGGTCTGGATGAACGGAAAGAATGGAGTCGTAAACGGAGTCGTAATACCCGCTTGTTCGATCCAGGTCAGGCCGTATCCGGAACGAAGAGTAAAGCTGTTTGTAAGACGAAGCGCCAATCCGACTCTTGGAGCAAAGTTCAACTTCTCTAGACTTCGTGCCGTGTCGGGATACCCGTTCTTGCCAAGGTAGTCAAGTTTTTGGGTCTGCAGGTTAAATACAGCGCCGCGCTCATCAACAACGGTGGATGGAAAGTTCAATGTGTAGCGGAGGCCAAGGTTCAACGTAAGCCTTTTTGTTGCCTTGAAGTCATCCTGCACGAAGAGTTCGAGGACTTGAGCGCGGGGCTTCAGAACCTCGCGCTGCACATCTATGGTGAAGTTTTGCACTTCTCCCAGCAGAAATGATGCGAAGCTGTTGCCCGTGTTGGTTACGGGCGCTCCCGTCAGTGTCAGGTTGCTCGTCAGAATATTCGTAAACTGGAAAGAACCTGTTGGGCTGGGTGGCTGCAATATATCGAGGTGCTCGATGCGCCAGTCGCCGCCTAGCTTCAGGCTGTGCCGGCCGCGCAGCCATGAAAAGTTGTTCACCAGTTGAGTCACAGATGTACTGAACTCGGCGTTACCGTTGGATGGCGGTCCCAACTGTTGTAAGCCGACAACGTCGTAGGTCGGAAGCGCATCGGCAAAGGCTGAGGCTGGAATGTTCGGGATGGATGATATCTCCGACGCAGACCGGCCGGTTCGCAAAGATGCACGATTGAATCCCCGCCTCGTGTATCCAAACCGGAGTTGATTGACCTTGTTCCCCGATAACGTCCAATTGTGTTCCAGCGCGACGCTGTCTGCCCGAGTCAACGTGTCGCCGATGATGCCGGATGTGATATTCCCGCTGCCATCCGGCAGCGGCGGAATCGGCTGGGAGTCGTCACGTAGATATTCATAACGCCCGAACAGTCGTTGATTTGCGTTCAAGCTGTGATCCAGGCGCAATCCGAATTGATGTTGATTCGTGGTTTCGTTGCCGACCCGCACATAGTTATTTGCGATTGCTTCCTGCCCGTTGACGAATACATTCGGAAACGGATACCGGTTCAAAACGGCTCGGGCCGCCGGGTCGAATCGATCCGCCGGTATCGTATCGTTTAGGAACTGATCACGAATAAAGCCCGACGGGGTTTGCCGAGTAGTCGCGGGGTCGTAGATCGGCGTACTAAAGATACCTTGCCGTTGTAACGTCGTCGGAACCGTACTCGGCCGCGGAATTCCCGTCTGAAGCCTCGTGCCTTGATAGTCCGCGAAGAAAAAAGTCTTGTTGCGCTGAATCGGCCCTCCGAACACAAACCCGTACTGGTTGCGCCGAAAGCGTGGCTTGGGGCCGGTTGGTGTAAAAAGGTTACGTGCGTTCAACGCTTCGTTACGGAGAAATTCGAAGAGCGTGCCGTGAAACTCGTTCGAACCGGCCTTGTGATTCACCATGATCACGCCGCCGTTCGACCGGCCATACTCCGCGGAGTAGCTGTTCGTATCGACGCGAAACTCCTCAATGGCATCGACCACGGGAAAATAGGCGACCTGCCCAGGTTCAGGCTGAAGAACGCTGATGCCGTCGTAAATGTATTCACTGACGCGAGGCCTGCTGCCGTTGATTCGAGGTAATGTCGACGCGGGCGGCAGCATGACACCGGGAGAAAGCGCAATCAAAGGGATAAAATTCCTCCCATCCAATGGCAAAGTCACCACCTTTTGTCGCTCGACGACAAAGCTCACCGTACCACGACTAGCTTGAAGTAATGGTGTGGCTGCGGTGACGTTTACAGATTCAGATACAGCACCGATCTGCAGAGCCACGTCCAGCGCGAGCTGATCTCCAACCCGCAAAACCACATCTCGCCGCGACACTGCGAATCCTGTTTTGGTGACGGTTATCGCGTATGCGCCCGGCTGAAGGGCGAAGAAGTGATATCGACCAAGCGCCCCAGACAGTACCGTCTGTGCTGCGTCGGTATTCGTGTTGACCAGTTGGACTTCGGCACCTTCTACTGGAAGTCCCGATGGATCGCTGATGATCCCGGATAGCTCGACTTTTGTTGATTGCCCGTGAAGCGTCCCGCAGACATGCGCCACCAGTATCACCGTCATCAGAATACCGCGCCTTGCGATTCGCACTGATCTACACCTCCGTCACTGTCCTTTTTTAGTCGTCTTATCACGACAACGTCGTGCTACAGTAACACATTCCACAATGAAAACAATATGTGGAGGTAAGGTGATGATCGGAAAAACCAGGATGTGCCGTTTCCTCTTGCTATGCTTTTTGCTCCCCGTTACGACCTCGGCCCAACAATCGCCTGCTTCAATCACGGTGACTGGAACTACAGCGGAACCGTTGATGCTCACTGCTGCCGACCTTGCCCAAATGCCCCGCGCAACAGTAACAATCACCAGTGCGGGCATCGAAACACGGTATGAAGGTGTTTGGTTATATGAGATCCTCAGGAAGGCCGGAGTGCAACTAGGCGAGGCATTGCGTGGAAAAGCGCTCGCAACATACGTGCTTGCTGAGGCACAAGACGGTTATCAGGTCGTATTTTCTGTGGGAGAACTGGATCCTGGATTAACAAACGGCCAGGTCCTTCTTGCCGACAAGGCGAACGACAAACCGCTCTTCGGTGACAACGGCGCATTCCGGATCGTCGCGCCTGGGGACAAGCGTCCCGCCCGGTCGGTGAGGATGTTAACGAAACTTGAAATTGTCCAGTTGAGGAAATAGTGGGACGCGTACAGACCAATCTCGCCGGCATTCGCAAAGCTCGCGGTGTTGGGGCAGCGGAACTCGCAAACAAGGTAGACGTCACTCGTCAAACCATCTACGCGATTGAAGCGGGAAGTTATGTACCGAACACAGAAGTGACCCTGAAGATCGCACGAGCGCTCGAGGTCGCCGTCGAAGAATTGTTTTCGCTACCTGGCGAACGTCAGGAAGAGACAGCCACAGTCACAGCCGAGTACCTCGGACAAAATGCGGCCGGCAAGGGACAGGCAGTTCGCGTTTGCCGCGTCGGCACAAAATGGATCAGTGTTCCCGTCGATGCTCGCCCGTATCATCTTCCCGAAGCAGATGCAGTCGTAACCAGTTCGTCCTATCGTCCTCCGAAAGCAAAACTACGTCTGTTTTCAGAAGAGGACACGATGCGAAACAAAATTGTTTTGGCAGGCTGCGACCCGGCAACGAGCCTGCTCGCGCGCATGGTGGAAAGGCTCAGCGGCATCGAGATTGTTCACGCTCCGGCGTCAAGTCAGCTCGCGCTCGACTGGTTGAAGGACGGCAAGGTTCATATAGCCGGTTCACATCTTCAGGATCCAAAGAGTTCCGAATTCAACATGCCTTTCATTCGGCGTCAGTTCCCGAATCGAAATATGGCGGTCGTCACCTTCGCTCGATGGGAGGAAGGATTTGTTGTCGCTTCCGGAAATCCCAAGAACATTCACGGAGTGGAAGACTTGAATCGGAAGAACGTTACCTTGATAAACCGCGAGCTCGGTTCAGGTAGCCGAGGACTTCTGGATGCTCTGATCAGCAGCGCATCAATGACGTCGAAAGGTATTCGTGGATATGACCATGTTGCGTTTGGTCACCTGTCGGCAGCGCACTCCGTACTCTCCGGTGAGGCTGATTGCTGCATTGCGACACGGTCTGCCGCGCAGACGTTCGGGCTCGATTTTGTGCCGCTGCGCAACGAGCAATACGACTTCGTTCTTCATCGAGATACTCTGAAGCTTGCTGCCGTCGCAGCCCTGTTGGACGCCCTGCAGCGGGCATCGCTTCGGCGAAAGCTGGAAACTCTGGCTGGATACGATACTTCCCAAACCGGGGTCGTTCGTGCGTAAGACAATTTTCCGGAGATAAGGAGACAACCGTGGCTATAAGCGCAAGAAATCAGCTCAAGGGAAAGATTACAGAAATCATACTCGGCGATGTCATGGCGCACATCACGGTTCAAGTGGGTCAAAGTTTTATCGAATCTGTCATCACCCGCAAGAGTGCGGACGAAATGAAGCTGAAGAAAGGCGATACGGTTAACGTGGTCGTTAAAGCCACCGAAGTCATGATCGCTCGTCCGGAATAGCTTGGCTTCCGCGTCAATTCTGAAGAACAATTCAGCAAGTCTTCAGATTTAGGCGCCCACAGATTCACTAGCATTGAAGAGTTCCAAAGCCTGAGGTGAACGTGTCATTCACGAAGTTGGCTTTCTCTTCAATGGTCATTCTTGCCATAGGCGTGGCGTCTTATGCGCAAATCTTTGGCACTATACGCGTCAATGTGATTGATCCACAGAACGGATCGGTTCCCAACGCACAAATTATTATTCGTGCGAAAAACTCACAGTGGGCACAGCTGGCAAAGACGAACGCTGACGGCATCGCTGTTATTCAAGCTGTCCTCATCGGAGATTACATTGTTTCCGTTTCAGCTGAAGGCTTTACTACGGCGACGGATAAGGCTATCCAGGTGACGTCGGACAAAGTAACACCGCTCCAGGTGCAGCTCGCGGTCGGTGGTGTCGAACAATCGATTAGCGTTACGGAAGAGCTGCCCACTGTTAACCCGGAATCATCGACGACGGAGAGTCTGACGAATCGAGTGGATATCGTCCACACGCCGGATGCCGACCGAACCGGAAGCCTGGCGATGATTACAGACAACGTGCCCGGCGCATTCGTCATGCACGACCACCTGCACTCGCGGGGTGGCCACGGTGTGACCTGGGAAGTCGACGGCGTTCCAGTGCCAAACAGTAATCTCGCCACTGTCGGCTCGCAGTTCGACCCGAAGGATGTGGAATATCTCGAGATCCAACGCGGCGGTTTGGGCGCGAATTATGGGGATCGCAGCTACGGTGTATTCAACGTCGTGCCGAGGTCGGGTTTCGAAGGGAATAAATTTGGCGAATTCATGGCCACGTACGGCAGCAACAACCAGACGAACGAATTCCTGAATTTTGGCAGCCATACCAACAGGTTCGCTTATTACGGCAGCTTAGCGGGAAGCCGGACCGATCGTGGACTTGAACGCGTCGATATTCCTATCCTTCATGATCAAGCTACAAGTCTGTCGGGATTCACCTCGCTGATTTTCAACCCGACGTCGAAAAACCAGTTCCGTTTCGTCGGTTCGTCCCGGCGCGATCACTATCACGTTCCAAACAAGGTCGAGCAACAGGGACTCGGGATTCGGGATATTGAGATCGCTTCGGACTCGTTCACGAACTTTAGCTGGGTTCACACAGGCGATGCCGGAACGCTGCTCACCGTTTCCCCCTACTATCATTTCAATCGCGGTCAGTACATTGGCGGAAAGAACGATCAGATCGTAACTTCGGACAATCGTGCCTCGAATTACATCGGCGGGTATGTAAATCTTGCCGTCACTCGTGGAAAACACAGTGTGCGTCTTGGCACGGATTCGTTCGGGGAAAACGATGATTCGTTTTTCGGTCTCACGGACAATACGGTAAGCAACCCCATTAAAGTGGAACATGACGAAAAACTCTCTGCGAATGTTGTGTCTTTTTTCGCCGACGATTCGTACAAAGCTACGCGTTGGCTCACGTTGAACAATGGTCTGCGATATGAACGGTTTTCCGGAACGTTGACTGAGAAGTCCGTCAGTCCGAGACTCGGGGCCGCAATCACCGTTCCCCACTTTGGTGTTTTCCGCGGTTCGTACGGGCGATATTACCAGCATCCGCAGGTGTCGACGATTTCCGGACCAATCCTGGACTTCGCGGCAAAGGAAGGTTTCAGCTTCCT
>Ga0114129_10016655_pt1 | contig 10467 bp, 7 predicted proteins | sample RhiMetdeltSRZDD1_FD_80071 | JGI IMG/M metagenome (GOLD analysis project Ga0114129, IMG submission 80071) | Populus rhizosphere microbial communities from Tennessee, USA - Rhizosphere MetaG P. deltoides SRZDD1 (version 2) (version 2) | ecosystem: Host-associated > Plants > Roots > Rhizosphere >... | reverse complement strand
CGGCGCTCGGTCCGGTCGTGCTCCTCCCACCAGCCGATGTCGGCGATCGACTTGTCGGCGTCCTCGTAGGTCAGATGCTCCAGCTCGTGGTCGTCGACGGCCACCGCGAGCCGGTCCTCCTTGGGGTCCACCGGCAGGCCGCGCGGTACCGCCCACGACCGCAGCACTCCGCCCTCCTCCAGCCGCAGGTCGAAGTGGTGCCTGGGCTTTTGGTGCTCGTGCAGCACGAAGACTGGCTGGTCCATGCCTAAGGTCTACCGTATTTACGTTGAGTATACCCAGCGGTTATAGTCCCCTCATGATTCGGCTCGGTCTGCGCCTGGCGGTCTCCGGCGGACGGGTGGCCGCGCTACGTGCGGCGTTCACCGTGGTCGGGGTCGCCGTCGGGGTGACGCTCGTGCTGCTCATCGTCGCCGCTCAGGCCGCGGTGCAGGGTCGGGCGGAGCGGATCGGCTGGAAGTCCGCCGGCATCGATACGCCCGCCACCGCACCCGACGGCGCCTGGGTGCTGACCGTAAGCGATTACTACCGCGGCGCCAGGATCACCCGCGCCTACGTGGCGGCACTCGGGCCCCACCCGCCGGTACCGCCCGGGCTCGAGCGGCTACCCGCGCCGGGCGAGGTCGCGGTGTCCCCGGCGATGGCGCGGCTGCTCGCGACGGCCCCCGACGACGAGCTAGACCACCGGTACCCGGGTCGGGTGACCATGACCATCGGCGAGGACGGGCTCGCCCACACCGGCGAGCTGGTGGCCGTCGTCGGCATGACGCCGGAGCAGCTCGGGAAGGTCCGGTCCGCGGCGGTCGTACGCGGGTTCGGCGCGCTGCCGAGCGGTTACCTCTACGACGCCTTCATTCGGCTCTACCTGCTCTTAGGCGCGGTCCTGCTCGTGATACCGATCCTCATCTTCATCGGCATGGCGACCCGCATCGCCGCGGCGCAGCGGGAGCAGCGGCTGGCCGCGATCCGCCTGGTCGGCGCGACCCGGGGGCAGACGGCGGTGTTGGCCGTAGTGGAGACCGCGGTCGCCGTGCTCGCCGGCCTCGGGCTCGGGTGGGGAGGCTACGAACTGGGGCGCCGGGTCATGGTGGCGCTCGTGACGTTCCAAGATGGACACTTCTACCTCGAGGACGCGGTCGCCTCCCCGGCGGTCCTCGCCGCGGTGGCGGTCGGCGTGTTAGCGCTCACCATCGCGGCTACGGTCGTGTCGCTGCGCTGGGTCCAGCTCAGCCCGCTCGGGATCGTCCGCCGGTTCCAGCGGTCCACGTCGGGCGCCCGGCACGCGTGGCGGACAGCACCGCTGGTACTCGGCCTCACCGGGATGGTCTGGGTGGTGCCCCTGCTCACGAGCCTCGCCCGCCGGTTCGGTGATACGCCCGGTTCGTTCGTCAACGGCGTCCTCCTGCTGAACGTGCTTCCCCTCTTCCTGCTCCTCACCGTCGTCGGCCTCGTTCTGACCGGGCCCGGGTTGTGCGCTCTGGTCGGGGGAGCCATGGCCCGACTCAGCCGGCGGGTAGCCGGGGTGATCGCGGCCCGCCGCATCGCCGCCGACCCGCGGGCCGCATTCCGGGCCGTCAGCGGGGTCGTCGTGGCCGCGTTCGCCCTGACCTTCTTCGCGACGCTGGCCACGGACGACGTGAAAGCGCGCCCGGACGAAATCGGGCGGCGGGGGCTGCGGCCCGACGTGGTCTCCGTCTTCACCGGTCCGGTCCCGCAGGACGCGGTGGCGCCGCTGCTCACTCCCGACGTCGTCGTCGTACGCCGGCGGGTCGAACAGGGGCTGTTCTCGGAGAACTGGTCGGCGGTCGTCGCCTGCCACGATCTGGCCCGGGTCAGCGATGTCAGCTGCCCGTACGATCCGGATCTCGGCATGGAGGAGCCGACCGGCTCGGTCGAGGCCCTGTCCGTAACCCACCTCTACATCCCGACCGACGGATCGAGCGCGGCGCTGGAGCGTACCCGGACGCGCGTGGTGCTGGTCGTGCCCAACGCCATCGTCAACGTCGACGGGGATCCCACCTTCAGCGACGCGGTGCTCTACGCCGACGCGTACCGGATATTCAAGGTCTTCTGTTTCGTGGTGCTGTTGGTGGCGGCCTTCAGCCTGACCGCCGGCATGGTCGGCGCTCTCATCGAGCGGCGGCGTCCGTTCGCCCTGCTGCGCGCGAGCGGTGTGCCGCTGTCACAGCTACGCTGGGTCGTCCTCCTCGAGACCGCGGTGCCGATGGTGCTCACGTCGGTGGTCGGCATGGGACTCGGACTGCTGGCGGGCTTTGCCACCATCAGCTCCCAGGACTGGGTGTGGCGGTGGCCCGCCGTCGACGTCCTCGCCATCATCGGTGCCGGGATCCTCGCCGCGATGTTCGCGCCGCTTCCCGTACTGCCACTGCTGAACGCGGCGACCCGCCACGAGGCCGTCCGGTACGAATAGGCGGACGCCTCACCGGCGTCGTAGGCGGTGCGCGATTTCGGCGGCCTCGAAGCGACTCGCTATGCCGAGCTTCCGCAGGATGTGCGAGACGTGGACGCTGGCCGTCTTGACGCTGATCGTCAGCTCGGTCGCGATCTCGCGGTTGGTATAGCCGCGGGCGACCAGTTGGAGCACCTGGTCCTCGCGCGAGGTGAGGCCGAGGACTCGGTCCGGATCTGCCGGCCGCTCCGCCTCGAGCCCGACGAGGTCGAGGCGGGCCCGTTGGGCGAGCAGCTCGACCTCGCGCCGCAACGGGTCCGCGCCGAGATCGACGGCCGCGCGGTGTGCCGTCCGCGCGAGCGCCACGGCATCGGGGGAGGACCCAGGGGCCGCTGCCACCAGCGCCGAGGCGTGCCGCCAGCGGCAGTAGGCGACCAGGTACGGGCGACCCAAGGCCTCCCACGCTCGGGTAGCCGTGTCCCACCGCACCGGATCGACGTCGGCGAACTCCGCCTCGGCCACGCTCGCCCATGCCTGCGCGTCCGGAGTACGCGTGGCCGTCTTGTTCGCTTCCTCCACCAGCTGCCCGGCGCGCTGGTGGGATTCGGTCACGGCTGCCGCGTCGTGCCGGGCGGCGGCCAACCGGACGCGATCGGTCTCGGCTCGGATGCCGACCGCGCACAACCGGGCCAGCGCGAAGTCGTGGCCTCCCGATCGGGCGTACCGCAGCCCACCGTCCACTGTGGCCGCTACCTCGGCCGGGCGACCCTGCCAGATGGCAAGCTCCGCCTCGAGGCAGGCGTACGTCAGCGTCTGTGGTGGCTCCCGCGCGGCCTGCGCTCCGGCGTCCAGGTGCTCACGCGCGACGTCGAATTCGCCGCGGTACGTGGCTAGCTGAGCCACTTGGATGTGCAAGGAGTGGGACCAGAAGGAAGCGACGCTCCCCAACGCGGCCGCTAGTACCGCGTCGGCCCGCGTCCAGTCCCCGGTTCCCACCAACGCCTCCGCCAGATTGGCCGCCAGTACCGTCGCGACCCCCTGCTCGAGCCCTAGCCGGTACGCATGGCCGAGTCCGATCTCGGCGGCCTCCGCCGCGCTGGCCAGCTCGCCTGTGACGAGCAGCGCATCGGAGAGGAAGACGTGCGGTCGCATGAAGTCGGCCGGCGACCCCTCGTCGCGGGTGCCCGCGCAGGCTTTGCGGAGCGTCGGCAGACCTTCGTCCGCGCGGCCGAGGTAGCACAGATCGAGGCCCAGCACGTCGCGGGCGCGCAGCACCAGTTGGTCCTCACCGATCGCGTCCGCGTCGGCGATGGCCTGCGCGGCGTACGCCGTCGCCTCCTCGTGTCGGGCGGACAAGGACAGGGCGTTGGCCAGAGCCGCGAGTACCCGGACCCGGTCCGCGGACTTCGGCTCGTCGGGTACCAGCTCGACGGCGCGCCGGAACGCGGCCAGGCCACCGTCCCGGTCTCCGGTCGGGAGCAGATATGAGCCCAGCCGCTCGTACCAGAGCGCGACCCGAATCTGGTCCACAGTGGACGAATCGTCGATCGCTCGCCGGATCAGCTTCGCGGCCCGTCGCCCGCGCCCCGTCAGGTGGCCCAGCTCGGCGGCCCATGCGTATACCGCCGGACGGTCCATGCCGGCCAGCTCGGCGGCGTCGGGTACTGCCGGCCACAGCGCGATCGCCCGCTCCAGGTGGCTCAGCGCCTCGACCCGTCCCGCTCTCGCCTCGGCCGCCCGCGCGGCGCGGATCGACTCGGTGAACGCCTCGGCCGGCCGACCGGCGGCCGCCCAGTGCCGGGCCAGCTCACTGGCCAGCGAGCCCACGGTGGCCAGGGCAGGGCGATCGGTCAGCACCTCCGCGATGCGCGCGTGCAGCTCGTCGCGCTCACCGGGCAACAACGTCGAGTAGACCGCCTCGGCGAGGAGCGCGTGCCGGAAGCGGAACGTGCCGGCCCGCTGGTCGGCCACGAGCACGAGGTGGTCGACGGCTTCGCGGAGACCGTGCCGCACCTCGGCCTCGCTGAGCGGGGCCACCGCGACGACGAGTCCGTACCGCACGTCCCCGCCGACCGCCACCGCGACCCGCAGTACCGCCCGGCCCTCCGCGCCGACGTGCGCCACCCGCTGCAGGAGCGCGTCGCGCAGGACCCTCGGTAGCGCCTGTCCACCGTCACCGGCGGCGATCAGCTCCTCGGCGAAGAACGGGTTGCCCTGCGACCGTACGCAGATCGCGTCGACCTCGTCGGACCGCAGTAGCCGCGCACCGGCGAGCAGGGTCTCCAACTCGGCGCGGGACAGCGGCGGCAACTCCACCGAGCTGGCCACGCGCGCCCGGTACAGCTCGACCGCGAGACGCCGCAGGGCCGCCCCGGATCCGACCTCGTCGACCCGGTATGTGCCGACGAGCAATACGCGGCTGTCGCCGACCGCATGGGCCAGAAACGACACCAGGTCCAGGGTCGACGCGTCGGCCCAGTGCAGATCCTCCAGGACGAGGACGACCGGCGCCGTCTCGGCCAACCGGTCGAGTAGCGCTCGTACCTCGCCGAACACCGGCGGTCGCTGCCCGACCGGCCGGTCCGTCGGGGTCGCCGGGTAGGTCGGCTCCGATGTCAGTCTCGCCAGCTCCGGCAGCCCGTCCAACCGTGTCCGTACCGGACGCACGGCTTCGGCGAGCGGAAGGTACGGCACGCCGGTGCCGACGAGGTCCAGGCACCGTCCGCATAGGACCGTCGCCCCCGCACCGCGGGCGCGTTCCGACAGCTCGGCGACCAGTCGGGACTTGCCGATGCCCGCCTCACCGCAGACGAACAGCGTCGAACCCTGGCCGGCGGCCGCCTCCGCGAGAGCCGCGTCCAGAGCGGCCAGCTCGGCGGTCCTGCCGACGAACGGGCTCGACACCCAATCAACTCCGTTGGTCTCGCTCTGCGCCGACCGAAGGTCCAGGCGCCTGTTGCCACATTGTCCACCGCCGTGACCCACCCGTGTAGGCCGTCGCCAACGCGACATAAGGCGTTCTGCCCGATGCCGGCGCCGCTGCCTTACGTCGATCGTCGGTCCATGAGCCAGATGCCGGACGCCTTCACCACCTGGGAGGCCGAGCGCTGGGAGGAGCGGGCGGCCGCGTACCACCAGCATTTCACCCCACTCACCAGCCGCTTCGTCGAGCCGCTGCTCGATCACGCCGAGGTCGGGCCGGGCTGCCGGCTGCTCGACGTCGCGAGCGGACCGGGGTACGCCGCCGCGGCCGCCGCGGCCCGGGGAGCCGCCGCGACCGGCGTGGACATCGCCGGCGCGATGGTGAAGCTCGCGGGCCAGCTGCACCCCGAGGTGACCTTCGTTCAGGTCAACGCCGAACGGCTACCGTTCGACGACGGCTCGTTCGACGCCGTGGTCGGCAACCTCGCCATCCTCCACTTCGGACAGCCGGAGGAGGCGGTACGGGAGTTCCACCGGGTGCTGGTACCCGGTGGGAGGGTAGCACTGTCCACATGGGACGTACCGGCCGCCGGGCCACTGCCGGGCATCTTCTTCCAGGCCATCAGCGAGGCCGGCGCGGCACCGCCGGCGGACATCCCACCCGGCCCGCCGTTCTACCGGTTCGCCGACGAGGACGAGTTCGCCCGGCTGCTCGATCAGGCCGGGCTGGCGGAGATCGGTGTGGCCACGATCGGGCTCACGCACCGGTTCCCCGGTACGACAGAGGTCTGGAACTGGCTCCTCGAGGGCACCGTCCGCTCGAGCGCCCTCGTCCGCGGCCAGCCGGAGTTGATGGTGGCGCGCATCCGCCGGAACCTGGAGCGGCTCGCGGCGCCGTACGCGAACGCCGACGGCACGCTCGACCTCCCGTCCTCCGTCAAGATCGGACACGGCCGGCGCGGCTAGCGGGAGTCATGGAACCTGGTGGGGGCCGTCCGGCTCTACCACCTACATGGAAACAGTCGAGGCCGGCAGCCGACGGCGGCCCCGGCGCCGGCCCCGCGGCGTGGACGCGCTGGCCGCGCTGGCCGGTGTGGGTCTGGGCGCGGTCGTGGCGCAGTGGTGGGTCACGATCCCGTCGGTCGCCGGTGGTACCGCGAACCTGCTGCTCGCCGGCGGTCAGCTGGCCGGCCTACTCGCCGGTTATTTCGCGCTGCTCGGGCTGCTGCTCGCGGCGCGGGTGCCCATGCTCGACGCCACGATTGGGCTGGACCGGTTGGTCGGCCTGCACGCCAGACTCGGCCGGTGGACGCTGCTGCTGATGGTCGGCCACGCGTTGACGGTCACGCTCGGGTACGCGGCGATGGCCCGCGCCGGGTTCCTGGCCGAGTTGTGGACGCTGCTGCGCCGGTACCCGTGGGTGCTGCCCGCCGCACTGGGTCTCGCGCTGATGGTGGTGGCGGGGGTGGCCTCGTGGTGGCGCGTGCGGCAGCGGATGCGGTACGGCGCGTGGTGGGCGCTGCACCTGAGCATGTACCTCGGTGTCGCGCTCGCGGTGCCGCACCAGATAACGAACGGCTCGGCCTTCGTCGGTCACCCGCTGGCCCAGGCCCTGTGGCTCGGCCTCGTCGGACTCGCCTTCGGCTGCCTGCTCGCGTTCCGCGTCGGCCTGCCACTGGTGCGGGCCTTCCGGCACCGGCTGCGCGTCGCCGATGTCGTCGAGGAAGCGCCGGACGTCGTCTCGGTGGTGATGTCCGGGGTGCGATTGGATCGCCTACCGCTGGCCGGCGGCCAGTTCGCCCACTGGCGCTTCCACGCACCGGGATTGCGGTGCCCCGCACACCCGTACTCGATCTCCGGGCTCCTGCCCGGCAACCGGCTGCGCATCACCGTCCGCACCTCGGGTGACCACAGTGGACTGTTGCGCCGGCTCCAGCGCGGTACCGCCGTGGTGATGGAGGGCCCCTACGGCGCGTTCACCGCGCAGGCCCGGCACAACGGTGGTCCGGTCACGCTCGTCGCCGGCGGCGTCGGGATCACCCCGATCCGGGCGCTGCTCGAGGACCTACCGCCGGAGACCGCGCCGACCGTCCTGTACCGGGCCAGTCACGACGGCGACCTGATCCTTCGCGACGAGGTCGACGCATTGGTGCGGGAGCGCGGCGGCACGGTACACCACCTCGTCGGCAGTCGCGGCACCCAGCCGATGACCAGCCGTCGGCTGACCGAACTCGTACCGGACATCGCCGGGCACACGCTCTACGTCTGCGGGCCGCCGGGGTTCACCGCGAACGTCCTGGCCGCGGCCCGGGATGCTGGCGTACCGCGCCGCCAGGTGCACCACGAAAACTTCCGGCTGCACCCGGCAGACGCCAGGAAGCGGGAGTCCACATGAGCGAAGCGGAGCGCCGCGGCGCCTGGACTGAGGAGCGCAGCGACGAGGGAAGGCGGCGCACAAGGCGCGCAGCGAAGCGGGAGCCGGCATGAGACGGACGTTGATCGGGGTGGCCGGGGCGGTAGCCGGTGCCGCGGCGGTGCTGGCAGGTCACACGCTGACCGCGAGCGCCGTCGCGGAACCGACCCCGGTACCGAGCCGCGGTACCGGGCCGGCCCCGTCGCCCACGCCGCGGCAACTCCACGACGGCACCGCCACCGGTCCGCTCGTGCAGACCGACTACGGTCCGGTGCAAGTACGCGTCACCGTCCAATCTGGAGTGATGACCGACATCACCGCGCTGGTCCTGCCCACCCTGCACGAACACTCGAAATGGGTCGACGCGGAGCTGGTACCCCAACTGCGCCAGCGCGTGCTGACCGCGCAGTCGGCCGATGTGGACGTGGTGTCCGGCGCCACCTTCACCGGCGGTGGCTACCTGAGATCCTTGCAGGGCGCCCTGGATCAGCTGTCGTGATCGTCCGGCACGCGGTCGAGGCGATGGGGACGGTGTTCTCGTTCTGCCTCGTTGCCTCCACCGGCGGGGCGAAGGAGGCCATCGAGACCGCGGCCGCCGAACTGCACGCGGTCGACGCGGCGTTCAGCCCATTCCGGGCCGACTCGCTCGTCTGCCGGGTGCGCCGCGGCGAGCTGAGCCCGTCGAGCTACCCCCCGGACCTCGTCGAGGTCGTCGCCCGGTGCGAGGAGATGAACGTCGCCACCCGCGGCTGGTTCGACGCGTGGGCGCTGCCGGGCGGCTTCGACCCGAGCGGTCTGGTCAAGGGGTGGGGAACCGCGCGAGCCGCGTCGTGCGTAGGCGCCGCGGGCATCACCGACTTCGCCGTCGGTGGCGGTGGAGATGTCGTGGTACGGGGAACCGCGCCGCACGGCGGCCCGTGGCGGGTCGGCATCCGCGACCCGCGCGACCCGGGCGCGGTCATGCTGGTGCTCCCGCTCACGGATGGGGCGGTGGCCACGTCCGGCTCGTACGAGCGCGGAGCGCACGCGCACGACCCACACACCGGCCGGCCGGTCACCACGTGCGCGTCGGTGACCGTGGTCGGACCCGATCTGGGTACCGCCGACGCGTACGCCACCGCGCTCTACGCGGCCGGGGTTGGCGGCCTGGCCTGGTTTCCACCGGGTGGTGACTACCACGCGTTCACTGTGGACGATCGGCTCGTCGCGACATTCAGCGCCGGGTTCGACGAGAATGTGCTTTCGTGACCACGAAACTGACCTGGAACGGCGTCACGGCTCGACGGATGGCCCGGAACGGGTTGACCGAACCGGCAACGGACCTTGGCCTGGCCGACATCGCCCGGGTGATGTGCGGCGCGCACGCGCAGGTGCTCAGCGCCGCGGAACTGTCGATCGGGCGGCGCCTCGCCGGGGCGACCCGCGCCGACGTGCAGCGCGCGCTGTGGGACGACCGCACGCTGGTCAAGACGTTCGGCCCGCGCGGCACGGTACACCTGCTGCCGACCGCCGACCTGCCCATGTGGACGGGAGCGTTGTCGGCCCTGCCGTCGTCGGTACCGATGCATCCCGAGCCGGTGCGCTTCACCACCGACCAGGCCGACGAGGTCGTCGCGGCCATCGGCGACTCGTTGGCGGACGACGAGCTGACCGTCGACGAGCTGACCGAGGCGCTCGCCGATCGGGTCGGCCCGTGGGCGGTCGAGCGGACGATGGACGCGTTCCAGGACAAGTGGCCGCGGTGGCGCCAGCTGACGAGTACCGCCGCGCACCGCGGGGTGCTCTGCTTCGGAGCCAACCGCGGTCGGACGGTGACGTACACCAACCCGCACCGCTGGCTGCCCGGCTTCCGCCCGGACGACGGCACCGCGGCCCTGCGGACGCTCGTGACGCGCTACCTGTACGCGTACGGCCCGGCCACACCGCAGCACTTCGCCAAATGGTCGAACATCCCACCGCGGCGTGCGGTCGAGCTGTTCGACGAGCTGGCCGGCGACGTGGAGGGTGTCGAGTTGGACGGGCAACCGGCGTGGACCGTGGCCGGCGACACTGCCACACCACACCGGGCACAGCGCGGGATCCGCCTCCTGCCGTACTTCGACGCGTACGTCGTCGCCGGTCAGCCGAGGGACAAGCTGTACCCCGAACGGGCCGCGGCCCGCGGACTCAACCCGGGCGGCCAGGCTGGCAACTATCCGGTGCTGCTCGTCGACGGCGTGGTGGATGGGGTATGGCACCAGAAACTGTCCGGTCGCAAGCTCGCCATCACCGTCGAACCGCTGCGCGAACTAACCGCGGCGCAACGCCGTCAGCTCGACGACGAAATCGACCTGGTCGGCACTGTCATGCAGGCGACGCCGACGCTGACCGTCGGTACCGTGACGGTCGGCCCGCACGCCTAGTTCACGGCACCGATTGGACGCGTGATCGACACACCGATCAGGCTAGCTCGCGCATGAGTTGCCGCCGGAACGTCCGGTAGTCGACGGCGATCGCGTGCCGCGGCGACGGACCGGACCGCGCGTGCGATCGGCGGACCTCGTGGCGGATCCGTGTACCGATGTCGGGTGGGCGCCGCAGCCGCCCGCTGATCTGCAGCGCCGCGATACGCGCCTGGTAGTCGGCGAGCCGCCAGACACAGCCGACCGGCTGGAACAGCCCGATGAAGAACAGGTTGGGAATCGTCGGGTGCATCATCTTCAGGTACAGCGGTGGTGTGCGG
>Ga0114129_10016654_pt1 | contig 10468 bp, 5 predicted proteins | sample RhiMetdeltSRZDD1_FD_80071 | JGI IMG/M metagenome (GOLD analysis project Ga0114129, IMG submission 80071) | Populus rhizosphere microbial communities from Tennessee, USA - Rhizosphere MetaG P. deltoides SRZDD1 (version 2) (version 2) | ecosystem: Host-associated > Plants > Roots > Rhizosphere >... | reverse complement strand
GGCAGCGTTGGCGGTACTACGCGGGCCTGTGCGCAACGTGGCTCATCCTCGTTGCGTTGCTGTGGTCGTCACCGCGGGGCGACGCCGCCGGCTTTGCCGGCGCGTCGGTCTCGCCGTGGGAATACCTCCTCAACCAGTCGGTGATGATCGTCCGCTACCTGTGGCTGGCGATCGTGCCGCGCGGATTCGTGCTCGATTACGGTGAGCCGCTGCCGCTGACGCTCTCCAGAGTCGCGCCTTACGCAGCGGCCGTGACCGCGCTGCTCGCGGCAACAATCACCGCGCTCGTGCGCCGGCCCGCCGTTGGATTCCTCGGCGCCTGGTTTTTTCTGACGCTGGCGCCCACGTCGAGCATCATCCCGATCTCGACCGAGGTTGGCTCGGAGCGGCGGATGTATCTGCCGCTGATGGCGATCGTCATTCTTGCTCTGACGGTTGCGGCGCGGACCTTCCAGGTCCGTGAAACTGCGATTGCCGCGGACCTCAAAGGTCCGCGCCGCATGGCGAACGGTCCGCCCCGCATGAGCAGAATTGCGACGATTTCGATTGCGGTGCTGACCGTCCTTCTATCCACCGCTACGATCCAGCGCAATGCGGAATACCTCTCCGGGCTCACGCTGTGGCAGTCGGTCCTCGATCGCTGGACGCCGCACGCGCGAGCGCATCGCAACCTGGCCGCCGAGCTGAAGCTCGCCGGCAGGCCCGACGAGGAGATCGCGCATCTCCGCGCCGCCGTCACCGACATCCCCGAGATTCGCAACCTGCTTGGGGGTGAGCTCCTGGCCCTCGGGAGACATGCTGAAGCCGCCCGTGAACTGCAGCAATACACGCACGACCATCCGCGTGATGCAGATGCGTTGAGCAACCTGGGCATCGCGCTGGGAGCGCTGGGACGCAACGACGAGGCGACGCAGGCATTCGAGCGCGCGGTGGACGTCGATCCCAACAACGGACTGTCGCAGCGGAACCTCGCTCTGCATCTCTTCCAGCAGGACGACTTCGACGGCGCCGTCCCGCACGCGCGCGAAGCCGTGCGGCTGACGCCGGACGATCCGGCGGCGCACAACCTGCTTGGACTCGCGCTCATCGGCCAGCAGATGATCGACGAAGCCATTAGCGAGTTCCGCGTCTCACTTACGCTGCAGCCGGACAATAATGACGCCGCTGTCTATCTGCAGCGAACGCTGAAAACGACCGGACGCTGACGTGACACTCGAGACGCGCTGTTGCATTGCCGGCGGCGGCCCCGCGGGGATGATGCTTGGCCTCCTGCTCGCCCGCGCGGGCGTCCCCGTTGTCGTGCTCGAGAAGCACGAGGACTTCCTGCGCGACTTCCGGGGGGATACGGTGCACCCCTCGACACTCGAAGTCATCCACGAGCTCGGAGTGCTCCAGGAATTCCTCAAGCGTCCGCACTCGGAGCTCCGCGAGCTGCGAGGAATGATCGGCAACGAGCCGGTCACGATCGCCGACTTCTCACACCTCCCGGTGAAGTGCCCGTTCATCGCGATGGTGCCGCAATGGGACTTTCTGAATTTCCTGGTCGATCAGGGCCGCCGTTACCCGACCTTCCAGCTCGTGATGCGCGCCGAGGTCTTCGACCTGATTGAGCGGAATGGACGGATCACAGGCGTACGCGCGCAGACGCCTGACGGTCCGATCGACGTCCACGCCGATCTCGTCATAGGCGCCGACGGCCGCGGCTCGATCGTCCGCACCCTGGCGCGGCTGCCGATCGAGGACATCGGAGCCCCGATCGACGTGCTCTGGATCCGATTGTCCAAACGCGCGACCGACACGGGCGCGTCGCTCGGCAACATCCGCAACGGCCACGTCTTCGTCATGCTCGACCGCGGCGACTACTGGCAGTGCGCGTACGTGATCCCGAAGGACGGCTATGAGGCGCTCCGCCGCGTCGGACTCGAGGCTTTCCGTGCTGAAATCGTCGGGGTGGTTCCCTTTCTTGCCGACCGCGTCGCAGAAATTACGTCGTGGGCCAACGCGAAGCTGCTGACGGTGAGAATCGATCGGCTGAAGCAGTGGCACCGGCCGGGGCTGCTGTGCATCGGCGACGCGGCGCATGCGATGTCGCCGGTCGGCGGCGTCGGTATCAACCTCGCCATTCAGGACGCGGTGGCCGCCGCGAACATCCTCTACAGGCCTCTGCGGCAGGGCGCGCCGTCGGCTGCATACCTCGAGGCGGTGCAACGGCGCCGCGAGCTCCCGACGCGCATCACGCAACGCATGCAGGTCGTAATGCAGAACCGGGTGATCTTCCGCACGCTGACCAGTGGCGCGCCGACGTCGCTCCCGTGGCCCGCGCGGCTGCTCCGCGATTATCCAATCCTCCGCCGCATCCCCGCGCGGCTGGTTGGAATGGGCTTCAGACCCGAGCACGTCCGATCGCCGGAGGTGGCGCCCAGCCCAACGGGCGACAATGCCTAAAGGCAGCGCGCCGCTTTGTTGGACGGGTCGGCAGTCGTGCCGCCCGGCTTATCACGATAGACCTCGTGGCAATGCAGGCACGCATCCGCAAGCTGGTTGCTGACCTCGCTGACCGCCTCCTGGTTTCTGGACTGCGATGCCTTGTACGCGGCCTTGCCGGCGTCTACGAGCTCAGTCGTGAATTGGATCCAGTCCGCACGCTCCACCGGCGCGGGTCGGCCGTTCTCACACCGGCGGGGAACCAGGAGGAGCGGTGCGGCATCGGCGATGGTGACCGCGGCGTAATCGACCAGATCCCAACCTGAGTAAATCCCTGCGCCCCAATCGACCCAGGAGAAGCCCGCGTCCTTCGGCGCCTCGTACGGCCCCCCCTTCCTGACCTCCCCGGGATCGTGGCTCTGCACATTGAAGATCAGGTTTGAGCTCGGGAAAAAAATGCCCTTCATTATCTGTCCGAGGTTTGCCGCCGGCGGAAAGGAGGGCGTGTGCGAGGCGACGGGTGTCAACGTGGCGGCGGGCGCCGCGCCAGCCGGGGCAAGAAGCACCTGTTTCAGCACATCGTCGTTCGGCGCAAGCTCTGTCTTCCCGCCGGGAAATTTCCCCGTCTGGAGTATGTACGAGACAAGATCGGTTGCCTGCGCCTTGGTCAGCGTTCCGGGATTGTCGTCAGGCATGGTGTTCTGGATTTTGGTCACCAGCTCCGACAGCGATTTCATCGCCCAGACCGAGAGGAACTCCTCCCCGGTCAACGGCGGACCCTCCAGGCCCTGTAACGCCCGACCGTGACACGACACGCATTGTTCGGTGAAGAGGTCCTGACCGCGCTTTGCTTGGGCGGCGGTGTACACGCCTTCCTGAGCTGTGTGTGTCTGACCAGCATGAAGGGTCAGCGACGAGCTCACCAGCGCCGCGACGAACAGCGCTGCGCCAGGAGCGAGATACCGTTGTGACGACATGAGTTTCTCCGAGGGAAATCAATCAACGGCAGCTTCGAACGGATCGGCCTCGCCGCCCGCGCCGCCGATCGCCAGGTTCTGCATCGCGGGATCGGGACCTTTCCCTTCAGCGAACGCCTTGTCCGCTGCGCGCGTGTTCGCCAGCATGCCGGTGAGCCCGTAGTTTCCTTCGTGGCAGGTGGACTCGAAGATCCGGTTGAACCTGTCCGGATTCCTCTTCAAATCCATCTTGACCATCCACGGCTTCACCCACGTGGTGGGATCCTCCACGCGAAGGGTGTACTCGACGGTTTCTGCGTCGGTGCGACGGAAGCGTTCGACCAGGTGCAGGTTCTCGTGCGCGCCGCGATAGAACGTCTTCGGGCTGAAGTTGGTGGTGTCCACCACCAGGGTGCCGCCCTCCCAGTGGCCGCGGGCGTCCCCGTACCACTGCCGGATCGTCTGTGGCAGATGCGGACTGTTGTTGGTCGGAATGATGCGGTTGCCGCCGCCGCCCTGGCCGTGCTCGTAATAAATCGCCACGTAGCCGGGTGACTGGACGATTCGCGTAAAGGCATTCAGGTCGGGCAGCATACTGCCAAGGCAGCGCTCCGACGTGCTCCGGTCTTCGGGGTTGTCCGCACGGTTCATGCGGCCTGTATTCCACGTGCCGGGATTGACGGCCTTTCGCGGATTCGCCTGATACGCGCGTTCCATCTCGACGCGCCTGGCGGCGGCTTCGGTCATCGCGGGCACGCGGCCGTCCGGAGGATCGACCACGAGCGACGTGCGGCGGCCAGTCTTCTTGTGCGACTCGAAGACGGCGTTGTACGCACCGGCAACGTCCTGCTCGGTGCCAGGGGCTGCGCGATGCTCGCGCCGATCGAGCGCTTCGCGCTTCTTGTCCAGTTCGGCGATCTCCGCGTCCGTCAGAAACTCCCGATTCGAGTATTGAGCCGGACGCTGCAGCGGCGTCTGGTTGGGATCCTGCCAGATGCCCTGCAGGTCGGGCTCACCCCACGGTGTGCGGAGGCTACTCTTCGCAACGGCCGCTTTCGAGGCGGGAGCTTTCGCAGACGCGGCCGGAACAGGCTTGGTCGTCCCAGTCTGTCCAGCCACAGTCACGCGTGCAACGGAAGCCACGAACGCAGCCGTGACCAGCAGGCCGGTGAACGCGAGAACGCGATGCCTCATCTCGAAACCTCCTGCGAATGCCAGCGCATTGTGCCCGTAAACCCGCAGGTTTTCAACGTCTAAGGGTGGTACTCCCCGCCGACCTGAACAACCCGACGATTCGATCCCGCCACGATGGCCGCACCGCTGCCCCTGAGCGCGACTGCGGCCGCACCGATACTCAATGGCGCTGTCCCAAACGTGTTGCCCTCATCGCGGTTCCGTCAGTTTCAGCGTGGCGTTCATCTGTATCCCTTTCGTCACGACCTGTCTGCGTCCCGACGGCCAGTCAATCTCGACTCGATCGACCCTCGCAACGTCTCCCAGACCGAAATACAAGGGCAAGTCGCTCTGCGACAGATACCCTGATTTTCCGTCCTGCCACTGCGTCAACGTGCGATCTCCAGCGACGACGCGCACCTTCGCGCCCAGCCCGTCCCGGTTCGAGCGGGTGCCCGCAAGGACGACGCTCAACCAGTGGAGCTGCCGGCGCTCCGCCAGATCGCTGATCAGCACCTGCGGCGCGGAATTGAAATCGTTCGTGATGATGTCGAGGTCCCCGTCGTGATCCACGTCGAACATCGCCGACGATCGGCTTCCCAGCGTCGCCATGATCGTGACCTTGCCGGTCACGCCGGCCGGACACATCGAATCGGGAGCCGAACAATCGACGTCGAACCACGGAGTATGCGTGCGCCCGTCGCGCCGAGGCTCGATCCCGAGCAGAAACTCGCTGTCGAGGAACTTCGCTCCACGATTGTTGAGCAGCATGGAGTTGATCCCGTAGCGGAACGGAAAGTTCATCGACGAGGTGATGAAGACGTCCTGCCACCCATCCGCATTCAGATCGCCGACGCTGACGCCCCACGGCCAGTAGTTCTCGATGCCCATCGAATCGGACGTCTCGGTAAAACCGCCATCGGGTCCCCGATGGTACAGCGCGTTTCCGAAGAGGAACTTCTGCAGATCACCGCCCAGGAATTCGGCCGGCCACGCGATGATGGACGTCCGCTTCTCCCTGTCCGGACCGACCTGCACGCTCATGTCCGAATGCATGTCCGTGACAAGCAGATCTGCACGCCCGTTGTTGTCATAGTCAAAAAACTTCACGCCCATGCTGCCCCAGGGCGTCTTCGGAAAATAGACGTCCGTGCGATCCGCGAACCGGCGGCCCGACAGGTTCTCGAACAGATGGTCGCTGCCCTGCATGTTCAGCACGTACAAATCGGGGAAGCCGTCGTCATTGATGTCGCCAGCACTCGCGTCACCACTCCACCCGGCGCCATCGAGTCCTGCCTCGGCAGAGATGTTCGTAAAGTGGTTGTGGCCGGCATTGCGATACAGGATCGCTGCCTCGCCCCGCTCATGATGGAGATGACCGGAGAAGGCGTCTGCGAGTCCTACATAGGCCCCCCCGCGCCCCTTCTGGTCGGTCGTGTAGCGCCCGACGTTGCAGAGATACAGATCGAGAAGCCCGTCACGATCGAAATCGAAGAACACCGCGCCGGATGAATGACCGACGTACGCGAGACCCGCATTGGCGGAAATGTCGGTGAAGCGTCCGCGGCCGTTGTTTTCGAACAGGACGTTGCCGCCGCGCACTGTTGTGACGAACAGATCCTCGTCTCCGTCGTTGTCAGTGTCGGCGAACGACGCGGTCACGCTGACCTTGTCCGGGAGCGCGACGCCTGCAGCGGGCGTGATGTTCGTGAACTGTGCGTGCCCGAGGTTCTTCCACAGCTCGTTGCCACCGAGCTGGTTCACGAAATAAAGGTCCTCCAGCCCATCGCCATCGACATCGGCAACCGCGATGCCTGTTCCATGGTCGTAGTGAACCGCTTTGTAGTTTCTGCCGGCGTCATCGACGACGCGATGCACGAAGGTGATGCCGGTCTCGGGCAGTGCGTCACGGAGGTGGAACTGGTAGAACACGTTGAACTGGTCGACGGTCGCACGCTGCGCGCTGGCGCGCTCGGTTAGCGCCGCGACACCGATATCCGGTGTGGGGATCTCGACCGAAGGCGTCGAACCGGAACGGATCTGCGCCGCATGTCCGCCGGGACCTGCGGCAACAAGCGTCGCCACGATCAGAATTGCCGCGAGAGGGACACGGGTCTTCATGAACGCGAACGAAAGCTGTTTGTACTGTATAAAAGCGCCTCAGAACGTCAGATTCGCGCTGAACTGGATGAGACGTCCGTTGAGAATCAGCGTCGGCCTCCGCCAGCTGGTGCCGAATGTCGTGTTCTCTCCCAGAATGTCGGAAGAGTTCAGCACGTTGTACAGATCGAAGTTCGCCTGCAGTCGCCTGCGGCCCAAGTTGAGATACTTCGTCACACGTAGATCGATCTGCGAGCGCCGCGGCTCGCGGAGCGTCTGTGGCATCACCAGCGGCACCGCGGCGGTCTGCGTGTTACCGGACAGGTTGCGTCCGAGCGATGGTGCAATCTCCGCGTTGGTCGCATTGTAGGTGGCGACGTAATTCAAGCCGGGCAGATTCTGGTACGTTGCAGCCAGCATCACGTCGGCCGGCAGCATGTAACTGCCGTTCAACTTCACCTGCGTATTGCCCGCGAGTGGCGTCACGACGCGGCAGGTCTTCGCGCCGTCGATGGTGGTGGCGGTGTGCGGAACAGGAGTGGTCGACACGCCCGGCAGACTTGCCGCGATGGCGCCCGCCGCGTCGACATTGAAGCAGACGTCGTCAGTCGTTCGCCCGCTGTCGACGCCGCCGCCCAGCCGTACGCCCTTGCCGAACCGCGTCTCCATGCTGATGCCGAAGAAATCGTTGACGCGCTTCTGCTTGCCGAAGTGCGACGACTGCGTCACGACCTGCGATACAGTTCCGAACCTGGTCGGATTGACGTCTGTGAGCCCGCAGACCGGGTATCCGCCGCCCTTCGGCAGCCGCGGATCCTTCGGCGCGGTGATGCAGAACTGGCTGAAATCGTCCGGCGAGACAGACGTGTTGTCGGTGACGATGAACGCGCCGTCCCAGTTGTGGTAATACCCCCCGGTCAGCGACATTTCGGCATTCAGCTGATGCTGGACCTCGGTGCCGAAGTCCCATGTGTAGGGGCGAATTCCCCAACCCTTCCGCACATCGGTGGCGTACTGGATGGCATTAGGGTTGGCCTTGCCGAACAGGTTGTTCGCCAGCGGACCGCACTCGCCGTTCAGTGCGAAGTCGCGCAGATCGCAGTCAGGCACGTAGTTGCCGTTGCGATCGGTCCACGAGCGCGTCGTGTTGTTCACGGAGCTGTTCAAGGGGTGGTACTGGCGGACCTGGCCGTTTCCAGTCATCGCGACGTACCGGCCGAACGACGCCTTCACGGCCGTGCGGCCGTTTCCGAACAGGTCGTACGCCGCCCCCACGCGGGGATTGATGTCTTTCCACGCGGGTGCTCCGTGCACGGCGGGGAACTTCGCCGCCGGAGTGAACTCCTGCGCGGGCTCGTCGACCGCCGGAATGTACCCGTTGTAATAGTCAAAACGCAGACCGTAGTTCACCGTGACACGCTTCATCGACCACTGGTCCTGCGCGTAGATGCCAAGCTCCGCCTTCTGGTAATAGGTTTCGTGGAAGATGGCATCGTAGCGTAGCGAGACGGGGATTCCGCGGTTGAACGTGTACGAGACGCCCTTCGCGCCGGTCGGGCCCGTGCCGATGTTGATGGTGTCGGAATAGCCCTGGTCCCACTGCAAGCCGGTCTTGAACGCGTGTGATCCGGTGACGTAGGACACCGCGAACCGCTCAGAGTAACGGTCGCCCATGCGCCGCTTCGGCTGATACAAGCCGCCCACGTTGTTGTACCGGAAGTTCGTCGACTGTTCCGTGATCGCCACGTCCTCTTCCTTCGTGCCCTCATTCAGAAGACCGGGCCAGTGGAACATCACGTCGGACGCACCGGCCTCGAGCAGGAGTTTGTTGGTCAGCGGCGACGTCCAGGTGCCCTGAATGACGCCGTTCGGCCAGAGCCGCCACCATGACTGCCCCTCCTGTGCCACGGTCGCGCCGCTCCCGAGCGCCGATCCCGCACCCCCGGTCTCGCACACGCAGTCGTTCTTGATGTCTGTGAAGATGTTCAGCTTGTTCCGCCTCGACACCTGCCAGGTGATCCGCACCGCGTGCGACTGGTACTTCTCATCGCGGAAGGCCGGCCTTGACGGGTCCGGCGTGTAGAACGGCGTGCCCTGCGTCTGGTTCCAATAGAGGCCTGCCGCCTGATTCCGCGTGCCCCAACGTCGGACCGCCGCGAAGAACCACACCTTGTCTTGTCTGATCGGGCCGCCAACGGTGAATCCGGCGTCGTACATCCGATTCAGTTTCGGCACGTCCTGCAGTCCACGAGTCCGCAGGTCCGACGTGAGGTTGCTGCTCTGCAAGTCCTTGTTCGTGAACAGCCCCGCCACGCTGAAATGGAAGGTGTTGGCGCCTTCCTTCGGAATCATGTTCATCGACACGTTCGGGGAGCTGCTCTCCGCGGTCGCGCCACCCGTTTCAACCGCGGTCTCTTCGACGGTCTGGGTGTTGAACAGATAACCCGGCGAGTCCCCTGCGCCGGCGTAGTTATCGATCCGCATGCCGTCGAAGTTGATATGGCTACCGCGCTTGCCGTGGAAGGTCCCCTTGGTCTGCTGGCCGTGATACGCGCCGGTGCTTCCTCCGACGGTCGCATTGCCCGTGTAGCCCGGTGTCAACGCGATCAGGTTGACGATGTTCGTCTGGCCGGTGGGAAGCGCCATCAGCACATCGTCGGTGAGCACCTTCTGCTGCCGCGCGTTCTGTGTATCGACCAGGGGCGTTTCGCCGGTCACGGTAATCGTTTCCTCCAGCGATCCCACCATGAGGTCGGCATTCACGGTCGCCGTGAAGCCGACGGAAAGGATGATGCCCTCACGCTTGAACGTATTGAAGCCGGGAAGCGAGAAGGTCACGGCGTAGGTGCCGGGCCGCAGGTCGATGACGTTGTACCGGCCGTCGGTGTCGGTGACAACGGTCCGCACTTTTTCGATGAGCACCGGGCTCGCGGCTTCGACGGTGACACCGGGCAGCACGCCGCCCGATGCGTCCCGAACGACTCCGGCGATGCCGCCCGGAGACTGCTGCGCGGATGCCGACGATGTCAGTAGGAGGAGTAAGGCGATTCCCAAGACGTGTGGTCCCACGCGACCAACTCGCACCATGCACCCTCCTCGGGGTCGAACGCCGACACGACACCATCGCCGACATGCGGTGTCTTGCAGACCGAAGGACAAGGAAACGCTGCGACCATATACACCCCCCGTGTGTCACGAGTCAAGGCAACGTGGGGGTATACTCCGCCGAAAACGCGGGGTTGATCTCATTCACAGCACCTTCGCGCACATCTCTCCGCTGGCGGTCGTTCTCGTCATGGCGACAGTACTCGGTTGCGACAGCGGCAACGAGTCGAGCGCGCCTGCGCGCGGGGGGGAACCTCTCGCCTGGTTCACCGATCGCGCGCTGCAGACCGGTCTGGACTTCGTGCACGTCAACGGCATGTCCGGCGAGCGGTACTTTCCCGAGGTGATGCCACCAGGCGTCGGCCTGATCGACTTCGACAACGATGGGGACCTCGACGTGTACTTCGTTCAGGGCCAGATTCTGGGGAGCGGGAAGACCGGCCGGATCCCGCCAACCGAGCCGCTGCAGGGACGGTTGTTCCGCAATGACCTGCGGCTCAACGGCGATGGCACCAGGACCCTTCGTTTCGTTGATGTGACTGCACAGAGCGGAATCCGCGCGACCGCCTACGGAATGGGTGTTGCGGCCGCGGATATCGACAACGACGGCTGGGTTGATCTGTACCTGACCAATCTCGGGTCGAATCAGATGTATCGCAACAACCACGATGGGACGTTTATCGACATCTCGCGCAGGAGCGGGACGGATG
>Ga0114129_10016652_pt1 | contig 10468 bp, 10 predicted proteins | sample RhiMetdeltSRZDD1_FD_80071 | JGI IMG/M metagenome (GOLD analysis project Ga0114129, IMG submission 80071) | Populus rhizosphere microbial communities from Tennessee, USA - Rhizosphere MetaG P. deltoides SRZDD1 (version 2) (version 2) | ecosystem: Host-associated > Plants > Roots > Rhizosphere >... | reverse complement strand
TCGAGGTCCTGTTGAACCCGATGCTCTCCCTGCACGCGCGGTACGACTACCAGGACCGGCCGGGCGACGTCCGCATGCACCGCGCGGCGGTCAGGCTGATCCACCGCTTCTGAGAGTTTCGCTGCTCAACCCTCCAACGAAGGCGACACGACGGTTTCAAAACTGTTGACGTCGTGACGCCGGAGCTCGTCACGGCCCTGCGCCTGCGGCGGTCCCTGCCAGTCATCACACGCCCTCAGCACCGTGCATCGTCCAGCCCTGAGGTCAGCCGGCGTCCCCCGCAAGGGACGCCGGAACGCCGCAGGCGGGCGTTTTGCAGTGATTTCCGCGGGCATGCGATTTGATGTCTACCTGTGCGGTCGCGCGGAATCAACGGGGTGCGTTAACTCAGGCAGGCGCTGGCATCGCCGCATCCCGTCTAGCAATCTGGTCGATTTCGCGCGGCCATTCGTGTCTCTGCGTGCCGTCCTGGTGAATGGCTCCCCAGGCTTTCGAGGCGCATCATGACCAAGACTCCGCTCGCTCGGCTCGTCGCTCCGCTCGGCCTCGCACTGATGTTCGCGGGCTGCGCGCTTCACAACCCGTCGGTCGCCGAAATCAAGTACAACCCCGGCCGCTACCAGGACCGGACGGTCGCCGTCACCGGCGTCGTCACGAGCTCATGGGGCGTGCCGCTCGTGCCGTTCAAGATGTACAAGATCGACGATGGCACTGGTGAGATGACGGTGGTGGCCAACAACGGCAGGACGCCGACCAAGGGCTCGCGCGTGCGCGTGAAGGGCCGGGTCAGCGACGTCGCCATGTTCGGCGGCCAGTCCGTCGGCCTGCACCTCGAGCAGAAAGATATCGACTTCAAGCGCCGCTGACGCTCTCACGGGTTCAGAGGGTTCAGGCGTTCAGAGGGTTCACGCGTTCGGGGGTTCAGAGGGGCTCACAAGGTTCGGCGTTCAGGGAGTTCAGAAGGTGACCTCTGAACCGCTGAACCTCCTGAACCCCCTGAACCTTTTCTCTCATTGCGTGATCCGAACGACGACGGCAGTCATGTCGTCGTTCGGAGGCGTCTCGCCCCGCCACGCCGCGACCGCGGCAAAGATGGCCTCGACGATGGCTTTGGCGGGAAGCTCGCGGGACGCCGCGACCACCTCCACCAGCCGCTCGGCGGTGAATTCCTGGCTCTGAGCGTTCATCGCTTCGTACACGCCGTCGGTGCAGAACACGAAGACATCCCCGGCGTGAAGCGCGAAGGACACCTCGTCGTAGGTCGAGCCCTGGAACGATCCCAGCGGGACGCCCGGCAGCTCGATCGGGGCGCAGCCGTCGCTCGAACATCGGATCGGATAGGGCAGCCCTGAATTCGCGAGCGTGATGGTGCGCCGCTTCAGATCGAAGATCGTGTAGCAGAGCGTGCAGTAGTACTCCTCGAGGTGGCGCTGGTGAAGGATCGTGTTCACCGACGACAGCACGCCGGCCGGGCTCGAACGCTCGGGCAGGTAGCGGCGGCGGAAGGTGCGGCCGCGGACCAGTTCGGCGGCGAACGCGCTGTAGAGCGCCGCGGGCACGCCCTTTCCCGACACGTCTCCCACCGCAACGACGAGGTTGTTCGAGTCGGGGGCGAGGTACTCGTGGAAGTCGCCGCCCAGCTCGCGCGCCGACGCGAACGCCCCGGCGAGATCGACGCCCTTCAGCCGCTTCGGCGGGCCGGCCGGCAGGAGTGCGGCCTGGACGCGCTGAGCGAACCGTACTTCCTTCTCCAGCCGCTCCTGCGTCGAGCGGACTTCCTCGTACAACCTGGCGTTCTCGATCGCGACCGCCGCCTGGCTCGCCAGCAGCGTGAGGATCTCGACGTCGCGCTTGGAGAAGGCGTCGAGCTGCGGGCTCTCGAGATCGACGACGCCGATGCAGCGATCCTTCAGCAGCAGCGGGATCACGAGCTCGGACCTGACGTCGGGGACGAGGTTGATGTAGCGGGGATCCTGCGAGACGTCGGGAACGAGGACGACCTCGCGATGGAGCGCCGCATAGCCAACCAGCCCTTCGCCCAGGGCGACGCGCGGCACCTGGACCTTTTCGCCGTACTTGACCGCGAGCTTCATCTCGAGCTCGTCGTTGTCGTTCACGAGCAGGATGCCGAAGGTCCGGTAGTCGATGACGCGCCTGGTGAGCTGCGCGATGCGCACCAGCAGCTCGTCGACGTCGAGGACCGAGGCGACCTCGTGGCCGATCTCCGCGAGCGTCTCGAACGCTTCGGCGTCGAGGCGGCTGCGCTCGAACAGCCGCGCATTCACCAGGGCCACCGCGACGTGCGCCGCGAACTGGGCCACGATGGCGACGTCGCGCTCGGTGAACTGGCCGCGGTTCCGGCTGAGGATGTTGAGCGCGCCGATCGGCTTCGACTTGTGCCGCAGCGGCACGACCAGCTCGGCCTGCATGCCCGGCACGAATGCCACGTAGCGCGGATCCGCGGATACGTCGTTGACCAGGAGCGGCTGCTCGCTGGCGACCGCGGCACCCACCAGGCCGACGCCCGGGGCGAGGCGAATCGCCTTCTCGGGCTCCGGGTACCCGATCGCGTACGCCAGCCGCAGCTCCCCTGCCCGCCGCTCCTCGAGCAGGTAGACCGCGAACGCCTCGAACGAAATCAGCCGTCCGATCAGCTTCGGGATCTGCCGCAGCAGCTCGTCGAAGTCGAGCACCGACGTGATCTGGCGACCGAGATCGAAAAGGGTAGTGACGAGCTCTTGCTCGCCCGCCGACGGAGGACTGGGGGCTGACGGCGGCGCGCCGTCCGATGAGAATCCGTGACTCACTGAGGGGTGACGATCCTTGCCGCGCGCCGGTGCGGGGCCGCGCGATCCAGGGATTATACTTGGAAATACCGCATGGACCTGACGCTCCCGCTCGACTATTCGGCCATCGAACGAATCCTTCCGCACCGCTATCCGTTCCTGCTGGTGGATCGCATCACCGAGTTCGAGCCGGACAAGCGCATCGTGGGGATCAAGAACGTGACGCTCAACGAGCGCTACCTGGCCAGATCCACCGACGATCCGCCAGTGCTGCCGCCGACGATTCTCACCGAGGCCGTGGCGCAGGTCGGCGCCATCATGATCCTGGCGAAGCCGGAGAACCGCGAGAAGCTCATTTACTTCATGGGCATCGAGCGGGTGCGCTACCGCCGGCCCGTGCACGCCGGCGACGTGGTCGTGATCGAGGCGACCGTGCGCCGCCTGCGCAGCCGCATGGGCCAGCTGCGCGGCATCGCCCGCGTGGACGGCAAGGTCGTCGTCGAGGGTACGATGACGTTCGCGCTCGGACCCAGGAGCGAGGGAGCGCCCTCCGCCTGAACGCGGGAGCCACGTGATCAACTAGGGAGAGTCTGCCTCGCTCTCTGAGCCACCAGGAGAGCCTGCCTCGCCGTAGCGCGCAGCGCGGAGGCGGGATCGCACCACGGCGACGCCAAGAAGCACCAACGCCGCCGCAACTGCAATCCGTGGCGTGAACGGCTCCCCGACGAACAGCACGCCCAGAGCCACGGCGATGATCGGGTTGATGTAGGCGTAGAGCGATACGAACGTCACCGGCAGATGGCGGAGCGCGTAGGTGTAGGCCACGAACCCGCCGACCGCGCCGATGGTCGCGAGATAGAGGAGCGCCGTGGCGGTGCGTGCGTTGAACGCGAGGTGCGTCCATTCGCCGCGGACGAGACCCAGAAGTCCGAGGAAGAGGCCGCCGGCCAGCATCTGCAGCGCGGTCGTGCCGAGCACGTTGTCGTCCCGCGTGAAGCGGCGCGAATACGCGGATCCGAGCGACCACCCGAGCGACGCGATCTGCAGGAGCGCGACGCCAAGGAGAAACCTGCGGCTATCAGCAGTGCCCAACCCGATCTCGGGCCAGACCAGAACGACGATGCCCGAGAACCCGATCACGAGTCCGATCAGCGGACGTCCCCGCAGGCGCTCGCCGCCGCCGATGGCCGCTTCGACTCCTGCCATCCAGAAGGGCGCGGTCGCCACGAGCACCGCGGCCAGCCCGCTCGACACCCAGAGCTCCGCGTAGACCACGCCGCCGTTGCCGAGGAACAGCAGCAGAAACCCCATCAACGCGATGCCACCCCATCGCGAGCGCGGTGGCAGCGGCTGCCTGGTGATCCTCAAGAAGGCCACGAGAATCGTGGCGGCGATCAGCCAGCGGAGCGCCGCCATCGGCGCCGGGGGCATCGTTTCGAGCGTGAGGCGGATGCCCAGATAGGTTGTGCCCCAGATCAGGCAGACGGCAAGCCAGGCCAGGAAGGCGAGACGCCGTTCGCGCGGCGTTGAGAGCGGGCGCATGCGACGCCGCGCTCAGAGGAAGTGGAAGGGGCCGCGTCCGAGCCAGGCCCCGCCGTCGACCGTCAGCACCTCGCCGGTGATGTAGGCCGCGTGATCCGACACCAGAAAGGCCACGGCGTCGGCGATCTCCTCGGGCTTGCCCCAGCGCTTGAGCGGCACGCCGCTGGTGATGCGCTCGACCGCATCGGGCGTGTCCCAGAGCTGTTTCGCGGCGCCGGGCGATTCGATCGCGCCTGGCGCGACCGCATTCACCCGGATCCGGTGGGCGGCCCACTCGACCGCCAGCGTCTGCGTGATCGACATCACGCCCGCTTTCGCCGCCGCCGAGTGGATGGTGCCGGCGCTGCCGGTCCAGACATAGTTCGCGAGAATCGACACGATCGCGCCGCCGGCGCCGCGCTGAATCATCTGCCGCCCGACCGCGCGCGAACAGTAGAACGTGCCGTTCAACACGATGCCGACGACCGCGTCCCAGCCTCTCGGCGACAGATCTTCGGCCCGGCAGATGAAGTTCCCCGCCGCGTTGTTGACGAGGATGTCGATGTGGCCGAAGTGCTTGATGGTGCGCTCGACCAGCTCGTCCACCTGATCGGGATTGCGGACGTTCACCTGCACGATCAGCGGATCGAGCCCGGCGTGCCGCAGCTCGGCGGACCCCACCTCGAGATTCGCCGAGTTCCGGCTGCCGATGACAATGCGCGCGCCCAGCGCCCCGAGTCGCTTCGCCACTGCGAGCCCGATCCCGGTGCCGCCGCCCGTCACGACCGCCACTCGATCCTTCAACGTCGCCGGATCAAACATCGAGCCAGATTACCTTCATTCGACGCGCGAGCGTAGTCTCGCCGTAGCGCAAAGCGCGAAGGCGGATTACCATACGGCGGTCCCGACTCGTGCCCATCGATCCCGCCTCCCGGCCCTCGTCTGCCACGCCCGCCGCCGAGACCTTTGCACGGCTCTTCGAAGCGGTCCATGAAGGCGTCTACATCGGCGAGATCGATCCGCACGCCAGCGCCACGCTGTTCGCGAATCCGTTCCTCAAACTCATGTTCGGCTTCGCGGCCGATGCGCTCCCGACCGACGTCCGGCCGTTCGAGGCGGATGCGTTCGTCGATCCGCAGGCCCGCGATCAGTTCCTGGATCGCCTGCGGCGGGACGGCGCGGTCACCGACTACCTGCTGCGGCTGCGCCGCGTGGACCTCGCGCTGATCTGGGTGGAGGTCACGGCGCATGCCGAACCAATCGAACGCGACGGCGCGCTGCGGATCGAAGCGCTGATGCGCGACGTCAGCGAGCGCAAACGGCTGGAGGATCAGGCGCGCGACCTCTATCACCAGCTGCTGCAGGCCGAGAAGCTGGCGGCGCTCGGCCAGACCATCTCGGGCGTGGCGCACGAGCTCAACAATCCGCTCGCCACGATCCTGACGTGGGCGGAGCGCCTGTCCCAGCGCGACGTCGACGAGCAGACCCGCCGCGGCCTCGACACGATCCTCGGCGAGTCGGAGCGGGCGGCGAAGATCGTCCGGAACCTGCTGACCTTCGCACGCAAGCGGCACACGACCCGGGCGATGGTCGACCTCAATCAGGTCGTGCGCGAGACGCTGGCGCTGCGCCGCTACGAACAGCGCCTGAGCAACATCAGCGTCCTCGAAGCCTTCGCCTCTGGACTGCCCAGCGTCTTCGCCGACCCGCATCAGATTCAGCAGGTGATGCTGAACCTGGTCATCAACGCCGAGCAGGCGATGCTCAGCGCCAACGGCCGCGGCACGCTGATCATCCGCACCTGGCACGATCCCCAGAAGGACGCGGTCATTCTCGAGGTGCACGACGATGGGCCGGGAGTGCCGGAAGAGGTGCAGCCGCGGATCTTCGATCCGTTCTTCACGACCAAGGACGTCGGCAAGGGCACCGGCCTCGGCCTGACCGTGGCCTACGCCATCGTCCAGGAGCACAACGGCCGGATCACCGTGAAGTCCGGACCCTCGGGCGCGTCGTTCTACGTCGAGCTGCCGGTCGGCTCTTCGTCGCTGAAGCCCGCGTCACGGACGGTGGAGCGCCCGTCGCAGGTGGGAGCCGGCGGGTCGGTGCTGGTCGTCGAGGACGAAGCGGCGCTCGGCGCCGCGGTCTCGGAGGCGCTGGTCGACGCCGGGTTCAGCGTCTCGCTCGCCAGCGACGGGATCGAGGCCCTCGAGCGCGTGAAGGAGCGGCCGTTCGATCTGATCGTCTGCGATCTGAAGATGCCGCGTCTCGACGGCACGGCGTTCTACCGTCAGCTCGAGGCAGATCACGCGGCGCTCGCGCGCCGCGTGCTGTTCGTGACGGGAGACGTTGCGGGGACGGAGGCGGAACGATTCCTGGAGGAGACGGGATGCCGATGGCTGCCCAAGCCGTTCCGCCTGAAGGATCTGTTGAGGGTCGCGTCCGAGATGCTTGCGTGAGCTCCCTGAAGCTGTCAGACATCAGCTATCAGCCGTCAGAACGGTCTTTCTGAGAGCTGACAGCTGAGCGCTCGTCAGCGTGCGGCGGCGACGCGCGGCTCCGAGATCCGGTGTCGCGTGCGCACCATCGGCTTCACCGGCGCCTTGTAGGGCAGCACGACGCCACGATCCCCTGTGCTCGTGCCCGCCTTCGCCATCCGCATCCGCCTCATCGTCTGCTGGAACGCGAGGATGGCGGGGCGCAGGGCCTCGGCGGCATCCTCGGCGGCGCAATCCGCGCCGAGCGCTTTCTTCAGGCGCTGAATCGCGCGCGCGTGCAGCTGCGAGACGCGGGATTCGTTGACCCCGATCTCCGCGCCGATCTGCTTCATCGTGGCTTCGCCGTAGTAGTAGAGCGCCACCACACGCCGCTCGCGCGGCGGCAGCGAGGCGATGGCTGCGCGGATCCGATCACGGACTTCCTTCTCTTCGTAGGCTCGATCGGGCGCAATCGGTTCGGAGGGGACGAGCGCCGCCGGCAGCGTCGCGCCGTCGACGTTCTCGCCCGCCGAGAGCGGCGACGTCGACTCGATGGTCGTGATGCGCACGATCGTTCGCCCGAGACGCGTCTCGTCTGATCCCATGCGCGCCGCGAGATCGGCGAGCGACGGCTCGGCCCCGAGCTCGCGGCGCAGCTGCTCGCGCGCCGCCTCGAGCTGACGACGCTGGCGCCGCACGCCGCGCGGCCACGCGTCGCGCCGCAGCGCGTCGATCATCGCGCCGCGCACGCGCCGCTCCGCGAACGTCTCGAACTTGATGCCGCGCGCCTCGTCGAAACGGCAGGCCGCGTCGATCAGTCCCAGCATGCCGTCCTGCACCAGGTCGCCGAGCTCGATCGAATGCGGCATCGAGGCGGCGACCCGGCGCGCGAGGGACTCGACGAACGGAAGGCCGGCGGCGATGCGATCGCGCTGGCTGGCTTCGAGTGGCTGACGCATGCGGTTCTCCTTGTGGCCGCGGCCCCCGTGCCGCGGGGTTCCGGCGTGCGGTGACGCCGGCGACGGGGGAGCCGAAGCGCAACCGTGATACCAGGCCGAAAGCGGCGAAAAAGCGAAGGCGGATCCGCGCTCGTTGACGCCCTGTAAATTCATGCGTCACAGCATGTTAGAGGCGGCACCAGCGGGCAGATTCTGGAAGAAGGATGCAGCGGCGGGCGCTGAAAGAGTCAAGGTTTTGACAGCTGGACCCGGGGGAGTGTCAAGACGTTGGCGGTCGTTTCAAGGACGAGGAGGAGGAGCGGAGGTCGTCAGGCCGGTGCTGGCCCGGCACCAGCGGATGGTGGTGGCCAGGGTCGGGAGACCCTGGCGATTACCGCGTGCGGACGCGGATCTCTCGTGCTGTGGCCAGCGCCTCGAGCACGCCCGACACGATCTGGGTGGCGCGCGCGCGGCTGACCTCGTCCTTCAACTTCGCTTCGAGCAGCTCGGCGTTGGCGAGGATGATCCCCAGCTGGTTGTTCAGCCGGTGAAACAGCAGTCCCAGGTCCGGCGACTCGTTTGGCGGCGGCCCTGACGTCACGTCGGCAGCTGGCATCATGAGGCTTCTTTGCTGGTCAGGTCGGCGCGGCCGGGCTGCCGCCAGAGCGTGTCGACAAAGATCCTCACCGAGCCGCCGGCCGTGCGGATGTACTCCACCTTGCCGCTGGCGATCCAGTTGTAGATCGTGCGCCGGCTGACACCCACCAGCTCGCACGCCTTCATGATTGAAATCGTTTTGCGATCGTTCATTGATGCGCAACCTTCTGAGGTTCGGTGAGTGTATCGGAGCGGCAAACACGACGCTGTAGAGCGTGATAAGGCCGCGCTCGCCTTCTCGCGCGTTGACCCTCCCGCGGCGGCGGTGTCACAATACCGCCGCCCGTCCTAAGGGCCCGGCCAGGAATGAGTTGCCCCTCGTGGCCGCCGATGCATCCCGCCGGGCAGCGTTGCTCGTCGCTTACATACTCCCGGTATGCGCGCTCCTCGCGCCTTGCCGGGCGGGCGCCTCGACGCCCACGAGGGGCAACTGATTCCTGGCCGGGCCCAAATGGCTGATACCCAAAAACATCTGCTGATCGTTGACGACGAGGGGACGCTCCGGTCGGCGATCGCGGAACGGCTGGCCGACTACGAGTTCGCGGTGACGGAGGCGGCGAGCGGCGAGGACGCGATCGAGCGGCTCGCCGAGTTTGCCTTCGACATCCTGATCACCGACCTCCGGCTGCCGGGCATCGGCGGACGCGAAGTGCTCGACGCCGCCCTCGAACGCTACCCCGACATCATCGCCATCGTCATCACCGGCTACGGCACGGTGAAGGATGCGGTCGAGGCGATCAAGCAGGGCGCGGCCGATTTCGTGACCAAACCTTTCCAGTTCGACGCGCTTCTGCACGTCGTCCGCTCGGCAGTGGAGCAGCGGCGCCTCAAGTCCGAGAACGCGTATCTCCGATCGCAGCTCGAGGATCGGTATCGAATCGACGGCCTGGTCGGCAAGAGCCGGGTCATGCGCGATCTCTTCCAGCTGCTGGAGACCGTCGCGGCCACGTCCAGCACGGTCCTGATCACCGGCGAGACCGGGACGGGCAAGGAGCTCGCCGCCCGGGCGATCCATCACAACAGCTCGCGCCGCGCCAACCGGTTCGTGGCGTTGAACTGCAGTGCCATTCCGGAAACCCTGCTCGAGGCCGAGCTCTTCGGGCACGCCAGGGGCGCGTTCACGGGCGCCGTCGGCACGCGCCAGGGCCGCCTCGAACAGGCGCACAAAGGCACGCTCTTCCTCGACGAAGTCGGGACGATGAGCCCGGCGCTGCAGGCGAAGCTGTTGCGCGTGCTGCAACAACGGGAGTTCGAGCGGGTCGGCGACTCGCACACGATCAAGATCGATGTGCGGGTCGTTGCGGCCACGCATTCCGATCTCGCCCGGATGGTCGCCGAGGGATCGTTCCGGGAGGATCTGTTCTACCGCCTGAACGTGCTGCCGGTGCAGCTGCCGGCGCTGCGCGAGCGGCGTGAGGACATCCCGCTGCTGGTCCAGCACTTTCTCCAGCGGCTGGCGCAGGAGTCGGGCCGGAACGGCATGACGGTGTCGCAGGACGCGATGCGCCGTTTGATGGCGTACCGCTGGCCCGGGAACGTGCGGCAGCTGGAGAACACGGTCGAGCGCGCCCTCGCCTTCACTCAGGGCCGATCGGTGATCGACGTGCCGGATCTGCCGCCCGAGATCCAGAACCAGTCCGGCGTGGTCGAAGGCAGCGAACCGTGGCTGCCCGAGGACGGCCTCGACTTCGAGCGCTACATCGAGGCGATCGAGCTGTCGCTGATCAAACGTTCGCTCGAGCGCACGCAGGGCAACAAGCGCCAGGCGGCGCGGCTTCTGAACCTGAAACGCACGACGCTCATCGAGAAGCTCAAACGGCTCGAGGCCACCGAATAGACACGATTGCCAACATTGCCAGCATTGCCAGCATTGCCAAGATTTGAATGCGTGGGGGCACTGACAATTCAATGGATGGCTAGACGCTGGCGTTGCCCCCAAATGTTGGCAATCCTGGCAATATTGGCAATGTTGGCAATGTTGGCAATGAGCAGGTGATCCACCCCGATGCCTCCACGTTTTGCCTACTGGACGATCATCGTCGAAGGGAAGCCGACCGCGTTCCGGGCGCAGCAGCGCGAAGATCTGATCCCG
>Ga0114129_10016650_pt1 | contig 10469 bp, 9 predicted proteins | sample RhiMetdeltSRZDD1_FD_80071 | JGI IMG/M metagenome (GOLD analysis project Ga0114129, IMG submission 80071) | Populus rhizosphere microbial communities from Tennessee, USA - Rhizosphere MetaG P. deltoides SRZDD1 (version 2) (version 2) | ecosystem: Host-associated > Plants > Roots > Rhizosphere >... | reverse complement strand
GCTCGCGTTGACGACGCGGTGGCACGGCACGCTCGGATCGTCGCAGTGATGCATCGCGAGTCCGGCGAACCGTGCGGCCCGCGGATAGCCGGCGACCATCGCGACCATCCCGTACGTGGCGACGCGACCGCGCGGGATTCGCCGCACCACTTCGTAGATACGTTCGTAGCGTGGGCTCGGCATCACGGCGCTAGCATGCGCCTCGGCTGCTCCGACGCGCCTAGCGGACGGGCAGCCTCCGCGCGGCGACGGACGGGGCTGGCTCTTCTTCGACCTCGGGCCGCTGCGTCGCCCCGATGATGACGCCCGTGGCGGTCGCGAACGCGACTCCGACCATCGCCGAAACGAGAAGGACGCTGTCGGATGGACGCCCCGCCGCGTGGTCGAGCGGACCCCAGGTGACGAACAACAGATAGAGGATCCCGGCGCCGGCCATCACACCGGCGAACTGCGCGGCCACGTACATCGAGAACCAACGCTTCGGCCTGCGCAGCAGGGTGTCGAAGAACGTTCGCAGGAGCCGCGTCACGGACCACACGGTGAGGGCCGCGATGGTCCACGCGATCACCGTCGCCAGCGCGGCCACATCCGCACTGACGATCCGCGACACGAACGCGGACATCTGGGCGATGAGCGTCTCGGGCATCATGACCTCGCCCAGCGAGCTCCCGCGCCCTTGCAGCAGGCCGATGAGAGCGCTCTTCGTGTCGATCGCGCGGAAAGCGTTGAAGAGCGTCTCTTGCCTGAGTGTGAATCCGGTCTGCACGAAAGGACCGAAGGACTGCTCGCCGGCCGCGATCGCGAAGATGACCGTGACCAGCGCGCCCCACAACGCCGTGACGACGCCCATCAGGCCATCGACCGCCGCGGCGGTGAGGATGAATGCGGGGGCGAGCCCGAGCGGCGCCGCGACGGGCATGGCCATGGCCATGATCGCCTGCTCGCTGCGCACGTCGCGGATCCAGATCCAGATGCCCATGAGCGCGAACAGGACCGCGAGGCCCGGCACGAACAGGAAGACGAGCAACGTCTCGATCACCCACGCGATCGCGAGCGCCACGCCGAGCTGACCGGCGAACGCGACGACGGCGACGAGGCCTGCCGCTGCCAGGGAGGTGATCAGGCCGAACTGGGCCATCAACATCAGCGCGAACACCGGAAGGGCGGCGAACAGCGCGAAGAAGGCGCGGCGGATCGGAGCGCCGTAGTTCGCGAGGAGCGCGACGACGGGGCTCTGTTCCACCGTGGGCATGAAGTCGATCGCCGGCTCGGTGATCACCGGTGTGATGCGTGTGGTCGCGAGCTCCTTGTCGATGTTCTCGATCGACGCGAGCGCCTTCGCGAAGTCGCTGGCCTTCTGGTAACGCAGGTTCGGCTGCTTCGCGAGCGCCTTCAGTACGATCGTGTCGAGCTCCTTCGGCAGCGACGGCCGCAGGTGGCTCGGTGGCACCGGCATGCGTACGACGTGGTCACGCATGAGGACGCCGGCGCTCGTGCTCGTGAACGGCGGCTTGCCGACGAGCATCTCGTAGATGACGAGGCCAAGACCGTAGACGTCGCTCTGGACGGTCGCCTGTTTGCCCTCGACGCGTTCCGGCGCCACATACATCGCCGTCGCGTAGAGCTCCGGCGTCGCCGCGTCCTCTTTCGGCGTGCGCGCGATGCCGAAGTCGGCGATCTTCGCGTGGTCGTTCGCGTCGAACAGGATGTTCGAGGGCTTGAGGTCGGAATGGATGATTCCTTTCGAGTGCGTGAACGCGAGACCGTTCGCGATCTCGATCGCGATCCGCACGGCATCGCCGGCCTTGAGCGGACCCGCGCGGTCGATCCGTGCCCTGAGCGACCCACCCGCGAGGTGCTCCATCACGATGTACGGCAGGTTGTCGACCTCGCCGACGTCGTACACGGACACGACGTTCGCGTGAGAGATCTGCGCGAGCGAACGCGCTTCCTTCACGAAATTGCGTCGCAGCGTCGCGTCCGCGGCGGCCGCGGTGTCGAGGACCTTGATGGCGACCTCGCGATTGAGCGCGGTGTCTTTCGCCAGGTACACCTGGGAGGAACCGCCGGCGCCTAGCGGTTGGGAGATCTGGTAACGCTTATCCAGTACACGCTCCTGAGCGAGTTCGCCGTGCCGGTCGCGGGCCGACTATACCGCCCGAACTCCGGCCAGCCTGTGAAGAGAAAACGCCCCGGCGACCACGGTCGTTACCACCCGTCGGCGCCGTTGGCCCTCACCTGCGGCTCGCCACCGAACGGATACCGGACGGTGCTCGCTCTCAGCGCTTGATGATCGCCGTCGGGCCCTTGCGGTCGACGAGCGCTGTCACGGCAGAGCCCAGCTGTCCCTTGAGCGTGGCGGCCACGGCGGCGGTGACCTTTCCGTCGGTCACAGCTTTGTCGATCCTCGCGTTGGCCGCCGTCGTGAGCTGCGCGACAAGAGCGTCCCGGCTCTTCCCGGCCGTGGCGTTCGCGATGTCACCAAGGCTCTTGCCCTCACGGAGCGCCTTGGTGAGGTCCGCCTGCGAGATGCCGAGATAGTCGCGAGCGACACCGATGGCGTCGCCGACGAACTCGGCGACTTTGGGAACGCGGGTCGTCGTCTTCGGCGCGGGCCGCTGCTCGTAGACATGGTCCACGAACTTCGCGATATGTCCTGGCGCATCGGCCTTGGCCTTATCGCTCTGCTCTTTCGTGATCGTGTTCGCGGCGAGAGCCTTATCGATCGCGGCGTTCACCCCGTTCTGTAGGTCGGCAACGAGACCGGCGCGGCTCTTTCCGGGCGTCGTGTTCGCGATCGCACCGAGGCTCGTTCCAGGAAGCTTTGTCTTGAGGTCACTCATGGAGAGACCGAGGTACTTCGCGGAGCCCTCGAAGAGGTTCGCGAGGATCCGCTTGAGCGCACCGTCGCCACGCTTCGGTTCGGCGTCGCGCACCGCAGCGAGGATCGCATCCACCTGCGTGGCGGTGATCACGCCCTTGGCCGCAAGGGCGTCCAGGATCGTCTTGAGCTTGTCAGTCCCACTGTTCGCGGGCGCGGTGATACCGAGCTGCGCATCGACAGCGCTCACCGGGTCGTATTCCGTCACGGGAGCGAAAGCCGCCAGCGCCGCCCCGCCGAGCAGGGCCGCGGTCAGGGCTGCGGCACCTGCCGCCAAAAGGACCTTCTTGCTGCGGAACGAAACGCTCACGTGCTCCTCCTCGGAATCGCTATCACCACTACCTCTCAGCCTAACGAGCGGGTTTCGTCCGGCGTACGGTTTCGGTCTCGAAGCGTCATCTCCTTACATCGCCTTAACATCCGGTGGCTCGTGCAGATCGTCTTTGCGGCCGCCGAGGCCGCCCCGTACGCGAAAGTCGGCGGCCTTGCTGACGTGGCGGGCAGTCTTCCTCAGGCTCTCGCGGCTCTGGGTCACGACGTCACCCTGTACTTGCCACTGCACCGGACCATCGATCGCGCGAAGTTCCAGATCGGCGACCGCGCGCCATCGCGCTCGGTGCCGTACGGAAAGACGAAGGTGCGCGTCTCGTATCCCAGTGTCATGCGCGACGGCGTGCGTGTCGTCTTCGTCCGCAACGATCAGCGGATCGGACGCGACAAGGTCTACGGCGAGCCGGACGACGCGAAGCGCTACGCGTTCTTCTGCCGCGCGGTGTTCGAGGACCTTCTCGACTCGCCGCCCGATGTCGTTCACGCACACGACTGGCACGCGGCGCTTCTCGTACCGCTCGTCGCGCGTAGCCGCGCCCTCCGTGATTCGTCGACGGTCTTCACGATCCACAACCTCGCATACCAAGGGCGGACCGATGCGAGCGTGCTCGCGCTCATCGGTCTGCCTCGCGCGCGCCTGCCGATCGAAGATCGAAATGAGGCGAACCCGATGGCCCGCGCGATCGTCAGCGCCGACGTCGTCAGCACGGTGAGCGAGCGCTACGCGCAGGAGATCCTCACCGACGAGTTCGGCGAGCGCCTGCAGGGACTCCTGCGCGAGCGTCGCAGGCGCCTGTTCGGCATCGTGAATGGCATCGACACGGTCGCCTTTGACCCCGCGACGGATCGCAACATCACGGCCCGCTACACCGCGGCGGACCCGAGTGGCAAGGCCGCATGCAAAGCGGCATTGCAGAAGGAGGGCGGGCTCACCGCGGACGGGGGCGCACCGATCTTCGGGGTCGTCGGACGGCTGGTCGAGCAGAAGGGCGTCGATCTCCTGACCGCCTCGGCGCCGAAGCTTCTCGACACCGGCGGACAGCTCGTCGTGCTCGGGAGCGGGGATCCCGCGTATGAGGCGAAATGGAAGGCGCTCGCCGCGCGCTACGCGGGAAAGCTCTGGCTCACGCTCGGGTTCGACGCCGCGCTCGCGCAGCGCATCTACGCGGGCTCAGATCTCTTCCTCATGCCCTCGCGCTTCGAGCCGTGCGGGCTTGGTCAGCTCATATCGTTCCGCTACGGGACCATCCCGGTCGTGCACGAGGTCGGTGGTCTCGCGGAAACCGTGCGCGATCATGACCGCGATCCGAAGAACGGCAACGGCTTCTCGTTCGCGGAGTATTCAGCCGCCGCCTTTGACGACGCCATCGCACGCGCGATCCGCGCGTTCAAGGCCGACGGTGAGGTCTGGAGCGAGCTCGTGCGACGGGTCATGCGCGAAGATCACTCGTGGGGCGCGTCGGCGAAACGCTACGTCGATCTCTACAAGAAAGCTTCGCGGGCGCGCAAGGCCGCGTGACCGGATCCATCGTCGATCTCGAGGAGGCAGTCGCCTCTTTGCCCGCGGCCGCTCGTGCCGCTGCGGGGCGGATCCTCACGATCTCGACGACGACCGGTCGCCTCGAGCCGCCGCCGGAGATGCACGACTGGATCCGCAAGTTCTTCGGATCGGTCGACGCGGTCCGCGAGCAGCGCATCGTGCGCGTGAGCAATCAGGTCACCTTCGAAGGCGCGTTGTTCAATGAGCTGCGCGCCCTTCGGCCGATGGAGGTCAAGGGCGGCGATGAGGTGCGCGCGACGATCGCGTCCTCGGCGAACGATCCGTTCTGCCGGCCCGAGACGGGAACGCCCGCGGACGTCTTCGGGCGCGTCGAGGGTGCGCACGGGATGACAGCGTCGAACGTGGCGAAGTACGACGCTTTCCACGGCGTCCTCGTCTTCAAGGAGCACGACCCACTCGCCCCGATGGACGCGAGCGTGATCCGCGACCATCTGGCGACCGCACGCCGGTGGGCCGAACGGGCGCTCGAGACGGATCCCGCGGCCCGCTACTACTTCCTTATGTGGAACTGTCTCTGGCGCGCCGGCGGGTCCATCGTCCACGGTCATATGCAGATGACGGCGACGCGCGGCATGCCCTACCCGAGGATCGAGCTCCTGCGTCGTCAGGCGCTCGCGTACGACGCGCTCCACCGGAGCGACTACTTCGAGGACCTGTGGGTGGTCCACCACGCGCTCGGCCTGGGCACCGAGACCGACGGCGTGCGGTCGATCGCGTCGCTCGTGCCGATCAAGGAGCGCGAGGTACTGATCCTGGGACGACCCGGAGCCGACGAATCGTCGCTCGCGCCGGCCATCGCGAAGGCCGTGTCGGCCTACCGCGCAGCCGGGGTCGTCTCGTACAACATGGCGCTGTACCTGCCGCCGCTCTCCCCGGACGGGGAGGACTGGCGGCGGTTCCCTCCGCTCGCGCGTCTGGTCGACCGCGGCGATCCCGCGAACAAGACGAGCGACATCGGTGCGATGGAGCTGTACGCCGCCTCGGTCATCGCCGCCGACCCGTTCCGGCTCGCCGAAGCGCTGCGCGCCTGACTGCTAACACCATTCCGCCACCCTCTGTGCCACGCGGGCTATTGACGCGACGGTCGCCGTCCTGCTTACTTTTGCGCCAATGGCGGATCTGACCTTCGTATCGCGCCGAGACTCGAGCTTCAAGGAGTTCCCGCCCGCGTCTGCCCAGATCGCTATGGTCCTTCCCTTCTACGGGAACCTCACCGTCTGGATGCGCACGCCGGACGCGGGCGGCTGGCACTTCCCCACGAGCGCGCGCCGCTCCGGGGAGACGATCCTCGAGGTCGCGCGACGCGAGCTCTGGGATGCCGCGCGCATCGTCGCGAATCGTCTCGACCTTCTCGGGGCGATCCGTTACGAGCTTCCGAAGCCGACGACGGCATACGTGTACATGTGCGAGCTCGATCGACTCTCGTGGTGGTACGAACTACCCGACAAAGAGAAGTGCGCCGAGCTCGGAGTCTTCGCGAAACTGCCCAACCCGATCGCGTCGGAGGCCGTCGAGATCGTTCTCGAGGCCGCACTCCGCGCCCGCCGCACCGGCCTCCGCTAGCCCTCACAGGCAACAATTCCCTAACGGAACCATTGAGGCTGCTTGCCCGGCGGGTCTTCCGGCCACCAACTTGCGGCGACGCTAAATCACTATGGCTCACGATGAGGAGGCCGAACGGGCGATCGAGCGCTGGGTTCGCCTGGGCGATGACGTCGTGACAGGGAAGATGGGCGGCGAGCGTGACGACAGTTCGTCGCGCTCCTGCACCGCATGCGGCACGACGTTCAACATCCTTGCGAGCAACAACCGTGCGCTGTGCGCGCGGTGCTTCTTGGAGCGGGGGACTAGTCGAACGCTCGAGTGATGACGCGCACGAGCTCGGAACCTTCGAGCCAGTCGCCGAGATAGTCATCACCGACGCGAACCTCGAAGTGAAGATGTGGTCCACCCTCTTCGAATCCAGAGCTGCCGACGGTGCCGATCACCTGCCCGCGCGTCACGGTCTCGCCGACGCGTAGGTCCGCCACCGTGTCGAGGTGCGCGTAGCGGGTGACGACGTGCCGTCCATGGTCGATCCACACCTGGCGCCCGCGGATGCGGTCGAGCGTCTCATCTGGCGTGTAGCCGAGCACGGTCGCGGCCTCAAGGGCCGCCTCCAGAGCAGCTGAGTCCCAATCGACGAAGTCGCGGTCCACTCGCACGACCGTTCCTGAAGACGCCGTTCGCACCGTCGTGCCGCGGTCGGCGGGGAAGTCGATGCCCTCGTGCCAGCCCGCGCGGTATTCGCGCGGTGAGTTCGGCAGAAGCTCGACCGCGGTCGGGATCTCCGCGGCTTCGATCGGGATCAGGAGGCCGCGGACAACGGGGGATATCCCCCTCCCCTGACCGGGGGAACTTCCCATCGGGTGGCCGAGGTCCACACGCGCGGTGTTCGACGGATCCGCGGTAGCCCGCGGAGTCACATTCACCGCGCCCGCAGGCACTTTTCGAGGTGTTCCAGCTGTCGTCGCTGCGACCGCAAGCGCGACGAACGCGAGTACTACGAGTACAGCCAGCACGGGTCGCATATACGAAGACGCTACCGCAGCGAACTGATAATGCACTCGTGGCACAGGAGCATTCGGTCTTCACATGGGACCCGGTGGGGCAGCGCTGGATCCACGAACGTGGACCAGAGATGACGACGCCGCCGGTCCCGCCGGACATCCACGCCATCCAGACGTACTTCTACGACGAAGACGGCAAAGAATGGATCGCGACGGTCCTCGCGCCACGCGGTCGCGAGCTCGCCGCGCAGTGGCAGGGCGCCTACAAGGTCCCGGAGCTTGCCGCCCCGCCGAAGACAGCGGGCACGAAGAGCAGCCCCGCGCCGCTGTTCGCGGTGGTTCTCGTGCTTCTCATCGTGGGTGGTGGTGCCGCCGCGGTCGTCGCGGGCACGCAGAACACGCCAGCCGCGAGCGCTCTCCCGACGTACGAGCCTGGCGTGTCGGCGAATCCGTCCGCACCGGTCGCGGGCTCCGGAGAACCGACCGCGACGCCCGCGGTCGATGACACACCCGCGCCGACGCAGCGTCCCGGTGGCACGCCCGTGCCGACGCAGCCCGCCCGCACTCCGGTGCCGACGGTCGCACCGCCGGTCGGCACATCGCTCACGCTCGCGGATGGCAGCGTCGTCACCTACAGCGGCCCCGCGCGCGTGAATATCGGAGCCGGCTTCACCGTGACGTTCACGGTCCGGAACAACAACAACACGGCGGGGACCGGCACGTTCCTGGTGAGCTTTGGCAACACGAGCACCGGTGGCGCGAAGACGTCCTCGGGCACGCTCAACGGAAGCGGGCAGCTGGTGATGAACTACCCAGGCGCATCGCTGCCTGGGAACTACCCGTTCACGGTCAACTACAAGGGCCAGCAGGGTGTGGTCGCGATCCTTCGCGTCGGATAACTCGCGGAGCGCGGACCACTCCGGCATACTCCTCTAAGACACCCCTTTAACGACCGGTCCTGTGAGGCCGGGAAGGAGTCAGGCCTGACCACGCTGCTCGGGGCCGACGATGTTCGTCGCGCCGTCTCGCGGATCGCGCACGAGATCGTCGAACGCGACCGCGACCTCTCCAGTCTCGCCATCGTTGGTATCCGTTCGCGCGGCGACGTCCTGGCCGTCCGGCTGCGCGATGCGATCCGTGCGAACGAGAACGCGACCGTCCCGCTCGGGTCGCTCGACATCACGCTCTACCGGGACGATCTGACGCGCATCGGCTACGCGCCGATCGTCCGCGAGTCGGCCCTGGACTTCTCGGTCGACGACAAGGTCGTCGTTCTCGTAGATGACGTGTTGTTCACCGGGCGCACCATCCGCGCCGCGATGGACGCGCTCGTCGACTACGGCCGGCCGCGCGCGATCCGTCTGGCCGTGCTCGTCGATCGCGGTCACCGCGAGCTGCCGATACGGGCCGACTTCGTCGGAAAGAACGTGCCAACGAAACCCACCGACGACGTCCGCGTCCATCTCACCGAGGTGGACGGTCGCGACGAGGTCGAGCTCATCGCGCGGGAACGGGTGAGCGCATGAGGTGGTCGCGACGGCACGTCCTCGACACGGACGACTGGTCGAGAGAAGAGATCGAGGCCGTGCTGGACACCACCGGCGCGATGATCGAGGTGCTCTCGCGTCCGGTGCGGCGCGCACCGCCGCTGCGTGGGCGCACCGTGGTCTTGTTCTTCGCCGAGGCGTCGACGCGCACGCGCGTTTCGTTCGAGCTCGCCGCGCGCACCCTCTCGGCCGACGTGGTGAACATCTCTGCAGGCGGATCGTCCGTGGAGAAGGGTGAGTCGCTGTTCGACACGGTGCGCACACTGCAGGCGCTGGGCGGCGACATCGTCGTGATGCGGCACAGCTCGTCGGGTGCGCCGTACTTCGTCTCGGAGCGCACCGACGCCGCGGTGATCAACGCCGGGGACGGCTGGCACGCGCATCCGACCCAGGGACTCCTCGACGCGTACACGCTGCGCGGCGCGCTTGGCGACCTCGCGACGAAGCGCATCGTGATCGTCGGCGATGTGGTGCACAGCCGCGTCGCGCGATCTGACATCAACACGCTCGTCCCGCTCGGCGCGACCGTCACGCTCTCCGGCCCCCCGACGCTCATGCCGAGTGCCTGGCGCTGCGGACAAGCGCCCACCGGCACGACGTACGAACCGGATCTCGACCGTGCACTCGACGGCGCCGACGCCGTCATCGCGCTTCGACTCCAAAAGGAGCGCCAAGAGGGTGGCCTGCTCCCGTCGCTGCGCGAGTACACGCGTGTGTGGGGACTGAACGAGGCGCGTGTCTCGCGCATGCGACCCGGCGCTCCGGTCATGCACCCCGGTCCGATGAATGAGGGCGTCGAGATCGACGCGTCCGTCGCGCACGGCGCGCGCTCGCTCGTCGAGCGCCAGGTCACCAACGGCGTGGCGGTGCGCATGGCGCTGCTGTACCTGCTCGTCGGGACGCCGACGCTCGAGGCGAGCTGATGGAGCGCAGGGAGCTCGAGTCGCGCGGCTACGTCGTCACGCCCGGATTCATCGATCTGCATGCGCACCTGCGCGAGCCCGGCTTCGAGGATTCGGAGACGATCGCGTCGGGCGCGCGCGCGGCGCTGCGCGGTGGCTTCACCACTATCTGCGCGATGCCGAACACCGAGCCCGCCACCGACTCGCCCGGGCTCGTGACCGAAGTGATCGTTCGCGGCAGAACTGCCGCAGCCGCTCGCGTACTGCCGATCGCGTCGATCACCCGTGGGCGCGCAGGTCGCGAGCTCGCCGACCTCGTGGAGCTTTCGGCCGCCGGTGCGGTCGCATTCTCCGACGACGGCTCGCCCGTCGATGATGCACAGCTGTTCCGTCACACGCTCGAGTACGCGCGCACTAAGGACCTGCTGATCATCGAGCACGCTCAAGACGCTGTGATGTCAGGCAAGGGCGTGATGCACGAAGGTGTTGTCTCGGCGCGGCTCGGATTACCGGGCATCCCGAGTGCGGCCGAGGAAGCAGCGGTCGCTCGAGACATCTCGATCGCGGAGATGACCGGCGCCCGACTTCACCTGACCCATATCTCCACGAGAGGCGCGATCGCGTCGATCCGTGATGCCAAATTGCGGGGGCTTCGCATCACATGCGACGTCACTCCACACCACTTAGCAATGACGGACG
>Ga0114129_10016649_pt1 | contig 10470 bp, 5 predicted proteins | sample RhiMetdeltSRZDD1_FD_80071 | JGI IMG/M metagenome (GOLD analysis project Ga0114129, IMG submission 80071) | Populus rhizosphere microbial communities from Tennessee, USA - Rhizosphere MetaG P. deltoides SRZDD1 (version 2) (version 2) | ecosystem: Host-associated > Plants > Roots > Rhizosphere >... | reverse complement strand
CTTGATAGGGCCGCCGAAGGACCCGTTCACGTCGAAGTCCTTGACCGTGTCCTGTGTGGCCGGCGTTTGCGTCAGCCGCGTGCCGCGGTTGCGATCGAAGAAGCTGTCGTCGAGGTAGCTCGTGAAGTATGACCCGGCGAAGCGGTTCCCGCCGGTGCGCGGCACGATGGTGATCGACGCGCCGCCGGTCTCCGACTCGCCCAGGGCTCCCGAGAGCGTGAAGGACAGTTCCTGGACATTGGCCGTGTCGAAGGAGATGCCGTTGGTAGCCCCGGTGTTGACGTTGATGCCCTGCGGCGCGGCGCCACGGTTGATGGTCATGCCGTCCACGACGATGCGGCCCTGGTTTTGCCCATCAGTGTCCAGTGCGGAGACGTGCGAGTTGAAGCCGGGTGAGATTCCGTTACAGAAGGCCCCCACGCCGCCGGTGCACGTCGACCCGAATGTCGACACCGCGAGCGAGGGGACGAGGTTCATCAGGCCTCCCAGGTCGCGCTCGGTCGGGAGGTCGGCGATGTCATCGCCTTTGAAGACGTACTGCACGCGTGCATTCTGGACGTCCACCGCCGGCGATTCGGCGACGACGCTCACGGTCTCGGTGACGTTGCCCACCGCAAGTTGCACATTGACGGGTGCCGTGAAGTCGGATGTCAGCTGAATGTTCTCGCGTTCAACCGTGCTGAAGCCTTGAAGCGTGAAGGTAATCTTGTAGGTGCCGACAGGCAGAACGGTGATCTGATAACGGCCGTTGTCGTCGGTGACCGAAGAACGAACCTTCTCAATCAGTGCCGGACTGGTGACTTGCACAGTAACGCCCGGCATGACACCGCCGGATGCATCGCGGACGATCCCCGCGATCGCGCCGACCTGAGCGTGCGCAAGACCGGGCACTAACAAGGCCAGAGCAAAGAGCAGCAGCAGCGGTCTTAATGATCGAACCATCCTCAACCTCCACTCGGTACTGGGTACGAGCAAACCCCCGCAGTGTTATCGCAGTGTGCTGCTTGTACGACTGACCCAGCAGTAGTGTCAAGAGGATTGCTCTTCGCATTGCGAAGCCGTGCAGGTCGTGCGCACGCGGGCGTCGGAAGACTCGCTTAACGACGCGGGCGACGCCGAAAGTCCTCGAGCCGGAGGCGCTCGTACGTCTCACGCGCCAGGGCGCTCTCTCGTGTGCGCCCAAGACGGGCGAGCACGTCTGCCAGCCGCCAGTGCACGTCGGCGATGCCGTCCAGTTCCGCCGTCTTGACGAAGTACTGAAGGCTCTCCTCGAGCGCGCCGGCCTTGACCAACGCCTCCGCCAGGTCGCGGTAGTTCTGCGCCACGTCGGGCTCGAGCGCGATCACTTTCTTCCAGGTATCGACTGACTGGCGGTGTTGTCCCTCGCCCGACTGGCGTACCGCCGTGCCCTTGATCGCGGCGATGTCCATCTCGCGCCGGTCCCGTGCGATAGCCTCTGCCCGCAGTCGCTCGAACTCGGTCAGTTCCCGCTGCGCATCTGCCCGTCTTTCGGCGCGCGTCAATGCCTGCGCGAGCGCGTAGCGTGCCTCTCTCAGATTGGGTCCGAGCGCCACTGCCCGCTCGAGCGCCTCGATGGCGTCGCGATCGCGGTGTGCGGCCATGTGAGTGTGCCCGAGCGCCACGAGCGTGAGTGCGTCGTCTGGATCGAGCCACGTGGCGATCGCCAGTTCGGCGAACGCCTCGTCCTCGCGGCCCTGCTTCGTATACACACTCGCCAGACCGCGATGGGCCTCGGCGTCGTTGAGATTCAGGCGGACTCGGAGGTTGAACGCGTCGAACGTCCGTGCGACGTCTTGCTGCAGCGTCGCCAACGCGGCCACCGACTGATACACCAGTGCCCGCCCGGAGATTGCCGCGAGTCGCTGCGCTTCGCTGAACTGCTCGAGTGCGTCGGCGTTCCTATCGAGCTTCAACAAGAGTCGCGCATGTCTCCACCGCAACCCACCCGAGCCCGGTATGGCCGCAATCGCTTTCTCGAGTGTGCGTGCGGCCTCGGTGATCGCTCCGGCGTCCGCACGCGCACGCGCGAGCGCAATCCACGACCGCTCGTCATCGGGGCGGATCCGCAGCGCGGCCTCGAGATGGTCAACGCTCTTCGTGGTGTCGCCTGCAAGCGCCGCTACAGTGCCAAGCATCCGGTGCGCTTCGGAGGAGCCTGGCGTCGCAAGGACGACCTTTTCGAGCGCCGCCAAGGCCGTTGAGAGACGACCTGCTCGCAGCGCGACGGCTGCCTGCCGCATGCCCTCGGTCCTGGATCCCTCGTCGATGATCAGGGGATCACTGGTGGCCGCCTTCCTCACGCGCGAAACTGTTTCGTCGATCTGGCCACGCATCACCAACGAGAATGCATCGGCGTAACGCGCCAGTGGAAACAGCGGGTCGCCGCTGGCATCGTCGGCGGGCGCGGCTGGACGGAGAAACGGAGAGCGGGCCCGGGGCCCGGCGCCGCGGATCGCATCCTGGACGACATGGAGCAGCGTGTCACGAGCGCGGCCGTGATCCGCTTCGTCCATCGACGTGCGCGCGATCGCCAGATAGGCCGTGACCGGATTGTCAGGATCGAGCGCCCACGCCTGGTGGAACGCTATGCCTGCATCGGGACTGGCCATCGCGTCGAGCGCGAACGCGCGCAATAGATGCGACGAGGCTCGCTGGGGCGCGAACGTGCTTGCCACTTCGAACTCGGCAACCGCATCGGCGAATCGGCTTCGCTCCAGGTACAGAGAGCCCAACGCCTCGTGAGCGGCCGCCGCGTCTGGCGCACTCGCTCCGATCTGAGGGCGAAGCCTCAGTTCGGCTTCACGAATCGATCGATCCCAATCCGCAAGCGCCTGCGACAGCTCGTCGAGCTGACGGACAACCTCGGGCCCTTCGTCGCCGTACGCGCCCTCGAGGGCGACGTTCAGGCTCGCGAGCGCGCGAAACACGCGGTCGCTCTGCGCGGCCGCATCGCCTGGAAGTTCGAGCGATGCGATCGTCAGACCGATGGTCAACCAACACCGCGGCCTGTTACCGAGCGAACGGCACACGGCGGATCTCTCCTTCGCCTTCTCGAATGGTGATGACGTGATTGGCAGGCACGTTCTCCACGACATCGACTCTCCCGCTGGGCCACGCGATCTCGAGACGCTCGGCCTTCGTCGCGGCTCCGATGCCGAAGTGCACGCGGAAATCATGTTGGCCGAGATAGCTCGACCCACTGGTGACCTGATCGACAAACGTGCGCGATCCCACCGTCAGTCGTAACCGCGCGCCAATACCGTCGCGGTTGCTCGCCCTGAGCGTAGTCGAAGGGCTTGCCCTGAGCGTAGTCGAAGGGCTTTTGGCACCAATGGCTCGCACTATTAGCGCGTCGTTGAGGTTTCGACGCTCATTCAGCAACAACTGCGGAGCGCCGCCGTTGTTCGTGATCAGCAGATCGATGTCACCATCGTTGTCGATATCTCCTTTGGCGAGCGTGCGGCTCACCATTTCGGTCTCGAACCCGGGCCCCGCCTGTTTGACGCGTTGAAAACGATTGCCGACATTGCGCAGGAGCAGGCTTGGCTGCGCATGCTTCGCACCCTTCCGGAACAGCGCGATGTTGTCCACGACATTGCCGTTGACGATGGCGAGGTCGTTGCGGGTGTCGTTGTCGAAGTCGAGGAACGCGACGCCGAAGCCCACGTACGGAAGCGTCAATGGCCCGAGCCCGCTCTCGAGCGTCACATCGGTGAAGACGCCGCCCCCGAGGCTGCGAAACAGACTGTGCATCTCGAACTCGTGGTTGGTCACGACGAGGTCCAACCTGCCGTCCCCGTCGAAATCGCCGAATGCCGTCCCCATGCCGGCGCGCGGCTTGCTGTCGGCGGCAACCGAGACGCCGGCGAGGAGGCCGACTTCCTCGAACGTCCCCTTTCCGGTGTTCCGAAAAAGAAAATTCGGCATCCCGTCGTTGGCGACGAAGACATCTGGCCAGCCGTCGTCGTCGACGTCGCTCACGGCGACGCCGAGGCCATTGCCGCGATACTTGGCGATGCCGGCCTTCGTGCTGACGTCCTCGAACGTGCCCTTTCCCGTGTTGTGATACAGCACGCTCGGCAACGGATCGTACGCGAGCGGATGACAGTAGCCCCTGATGCGCGGAGGAGTGCTCTTGCCGCAGAACTTGTTGTTCGTTCTCTCCGCGTTGACGTAGTTGGTCACGAAGAGGTCGAGGTACCCGTCCTTGTCCACGTCGGTGAATGCGCAGCTCGTGCTCCAGAGCGGCGTCCGCGCACCGCCAGCGCCTGCGACCTCGGTGAAACGGCCGTGCCCCGCGTTGCGATAGAGCACATTGGGACCGTAGTTGGTGACGTACAGATCGACGGCACCGTCATTGTCGTAGTCTCCCGCGCACGCGCCCATCCCGTACTCGCGATGACGAATGCCGGATTGGGCCGTGACGTCCTCGAAGGTCCAGTTCCGGAGATTGCGGAACAAGCGGTGTTTGGCGGTTGCCGCCACCCGTGGGTCGGCGATCGAGCCGCCGTCCACCAGGAAGATGTCGATCCAGCCGTCATCGTCGAAATCGAAAAACAGTCCGCCGGACCCCATGATCTCCGCGAAGTACTTGTCCGGGCTCGCGCCATTGACGTGCGTGACACCCAGGCCCGCGGCCGCGGCGATGTCGCGGAAGACGACCTCGGCGGGGGCCGCGGGGATCGTTTGCTGATGCGCGGCGGGAGGCTCCGACAGGGCCAGGCACAGCGCGATCACGACCCCGATCGAGAGGCCCGGCACTTTGCTGAAAAACGCAACCCGTAATGCAGAATGCAAAATGCAGAATGCAGACAACGTCAGTTTGCCGCGTATTTTCGGCGTCTGCATTCTGAATTCTGCATTCTGAATTAAGAGCAGGCGCATTGTTCATCAGGCCTGCTACGGCATGCTGCCGTCAGCGGAGATGACAAGCTTCGCGCCTTCGTGACCGAACAGCGAGACCGCCACGTTTCTCATCGGGCCCTTCGCACCAGCCGCGCGCTCCAGCACCACGCGATGCTGCGTCATCTGTCGGATGTAGCGGGCGCTGATCGACTGAGCCAACTCCGGCAGGATCGTTGACATCAGCGCGCTCGTGCCCGATCCGGTGACCGGCACGTAACGGCCGCGCGTGACGTCCTGAACGGCCTTCGCGATCTCGGCGTTCTGGCCCTCGTCGGTGTCGATGATCGGAAGACCACCCGGCGACGTCGCGGCGCGCGACGGCGACACCATGATCATGTTCGTCCACACGAGATGCTGGCGCAGCGACAGGAGCATCTTCAGGTTGGCCTGACGCGTGACCTCGCTGCCGTCCTGGTGGGTCGTGGCAATCGAGACGAGGACCGGCAGATACGGCGGCATCTGCTCCTTCGACACCCGTCGGAACTCCTCGTCCAGACGGCCGGCGTATTCGATGAGCGAATCGCTGAAGCGCGCCAGCCCCTCGTCCGGCGTAATCAGGTTGACCGCCCGCTCGATCTGCAGCGGGTCGGTCGCCTCGCGGATCAGCCAACGGGGGTTGGGAGCTGTGGCGATGAGCGACACCGGAACATTCGGCGGCAGACCGGCGAAGAACCGCTTCAGCCCCGTGCGGTAATGCACCAGCGAATCGGTCGTCCGCGGCCCGTTGTCGAGGAGTACTGTGACCTTCAGCGGCCATCCGAAGCGGCGGACGCTCACGATGCTGGCCCGGCCGGCGTCTTCCTGGATCGCCAGATCGGACGGCACGATCTCGAGGAGTGGAACGCCGCCGCGGTCCACTGCAAACACGAAGAGCGCGGCTTGCTCTTGAGCGCGCAGCGCCACCACGGTCGCCACCAGTGCGATGGCCACGAGCAAGACGCCCGACCCTCGCTGCAGAACTGGGGTCACGCCTGGCTACTGAATGAAGCGACCATCGAGGCTGACCGCGCCGTTGAGGCCCGGGCGCGTCAACCGCAGACCCGGGTTGTTCAGCGGCCCCGTCGCGCCGCCCGGCCGTTCGATGACCGCGCGGTACTGGTTCGTCTGTCGCGTGTGAGCGGACGCGATCTCGCTGCCCCACTCGGGCAGCAGCGTCGCCAGGCGGCTGAACGCGACCAGCGTCTCGAACTTTCCGCGACTGGCCTTCACGATTGGCGTCGCAATGAGCACCTGTCGACCGTTCTTCAGTCCATCGACCGACTCGGCGTCGGTGGGCTTGGTCGTGAACATGATGAGTGATACCCGGGCGGCGCGCGTGAGCAGCGTTTTCAACGCCTTCTCAATCGTGTCGCGCTGCGCGGCGGAACTCTCCACCGCCGACGTCGACACCACCACGAGCATCGGGGCATAGGTCAGCTTCTTGTCCTTGAAGTCCTTGTCGAGACGCTCGGCATATTCGACCAGCGCATCGCTGAACCTCGGCGCCTCGCTCGGATCAACGCCGAAGCGCGAGATGCCGCGTGCGATCTGGGCGCGATCGGTCGTCGGCTTCACGAACATCGCCGGTTGGGGCGCGAGCGTGACGAGCGTCACCTCCATATCGGCCGGCAGTGCGCCAACGAGCCCTGTGAGCCCCTCGCGCATCGTTGTCAGCGCGGTCTGGCTCTCCCTGCCGTTGTCGACAGCGATGGTGAGCTTGATCGGCAGATTGAAGCGATCGAGGCTGACCACCTTCCCTGGAGCCCCGTTTTCTGTCATCGCGATCTCTTCGGGCTTGAGATCGGTGACCGGCCCACCGTTGGCATCGACTGCTGAGATGAAGGCCTGAAGCTGATTCGGCTGAAGTTGACTCTGTTGCGCAGCGAGGAGGCTCGACGCGAGCAACACAGCGCCAAGAGCCACGCAGACGAACGCTTTTCGATGGGGCCACAGGGGACGCATCATCCTCACCTCCGCGACATTCCGGTCGCGGCAAGTCTATCGCGTCCGGACGGCCATCGGATCCTCTCTAGAAATTCAGGGTCACGTTCAGCCGAACGAATCGCGGTTGGACGATGCCTGTCGGGCGCAGCCATTCCCCACCGGGACCGAGGCCCGCGGCCGGGACGACGTCGTACGTGCCGTCGTAGAACGTCGCGGTGTTGACGTTGAACAGGTTGTAGAGATCGGCCCCGATGTCTGCGCGCGTGTTCCCGAACCGTACGATTTTCGCGAACCGCATGTCCACCTGGTAGTGGCGATCCTCGGCATACAGCTGATTCGAGTCGACCAGGTTGACCAGCTGGTTGCCGTTGGCAGTGCCGCCCGCCGGCAGATGTCCGAGCTGTGCCTGCACGACCGTGTTCGGGAAGTTGTAGTTCGCGACGAGCCCAGGCGGCGGCTGGATGCGAACGATCGAGCTGACCAGCAGGTCGATCTTCGGCAGCGTATACGACGCCGACCCACGGAACGTCGTCCGGAATGGGGCAACCGTCCGGCAGTTCCTCGGATCCGGACTGTCGATGTTCACGACACTCTCGCAGCGGTCTTCGACCTCGCGGCCGGTACTCGTCCCGCCCTGGAAGATCAGGCCATTGCGCATCCGCGCGTTGCCGTTCACCTCGACACCGTGCCAGTAGTTGTCGCGCGCCGGACCGAAGTCGGTCTCGAACGTGACGTAGTTTTGCGCCACGCGGCCGAACGACTCAGGTCTCACGATGTACCGACTGATGTTGTATCCGCCGCCGTTGGGCAGACGCGGATCGACCGGCACTGTCGCGACCCATGTCTCGTAGTCGGCAGGGCTAACCGACCGGTTGTCGGTGACCGTGAAGTTCCCCCACCATCGCCGGTTGTACGCCACTTCGACCGAGACGCGCGGCAGGAGCTGCTGCTGAACGCCTACGCCGACCTGCCAGTCGTAGGCCCGCACCCCCCAACCGCCGAGGATCGCGGGGTTCACCTGCGTCAGTCCCGTCTGGGCGTTGGCGAACCGAGCCGAGTTTCCGCCCAGCGCGCCGCAGGTATCGACCGCGGTATGGGCCAGCGGGTTGAGAATCTCGCAGTCGACCGCGAAGTCGCTGTCGTTGTCCACCCAGCTGCGCGTGAGCGTCTGCTGGATCCGAGTGGCCGGGTTGTTCACGGTGTAGTTGCTATCGTTGGTCGCGGCATCCAGATACTTGCCGACGTTCGCCTTCACCGCCGTCTTGCCGGTGCCAAACAGATCGTAGGCCGCTCCGATGCGGGGCGTGATGTCGTCGTAGCCGCGCACGCTCACGGTGCGTGAGAACGCAATCGGCTGCGCGTTCCATCGTGACGTGTCCGTCGTTCCGTTGTGCTCAGCCGGGCTCCAGCTGTAGGCGTGGTCGTATCGGACGGCTCCCTGCAGCGTCAGCCGCTTTCGCGTCCACTGATCCTGAATGTAAGCAGAGTGCTGCACGGTGCGATCGGCGGTCTGCCAGTTGGGAAGCCTGATCGTGAACTGATTCGGGCTGCGCTGGTTGAACTGATAGGACATCAGACTCGGGTTGGTCACCACCGTGGTATCCGATATCTGGTACGCGCCCTGGTAGCCGAGCTTCATGCTGTGAGCGCCCGTGACATACGAAGCCGATGCGCGGACGTTGTTCGGGTTCGCCCAGTTCTTGAAGTACGTGTTGACCGCGCGATACGTAAACGCCGCGCGATGACCATCGATCGCCGACTGCTCGGTGACGGGTATCAGATCGAAGATCCCGTCCGACGGCGGCTGCCCGAACACCGGCATGTACGCGAAGCGCGTATAGCCCGCTTCGAGCAGGAGACGATTCGTCATCGGGAAGGTCCACGTCGTCTGAGTCAGGTAATACGGCGACGGGAAATACCCGGCGTGCGCTTCGGGAGAGGAATAGCCGAAGATGCCAGGCGCGCTTCCCAACCCGATGGAGTTTCCTTTCTGCTTCCGGCAGCCTTCTCCTTCGGGAGTCCGTGTGGAGCCGTCGCAGCGATACTGGTTCTCCTGCGACAGCGACACCCGGTGCTTGCCCAGCTGTCCCGTCACGCGGCCGGAATAGACCTGGCGGGATTGCAGGTTGAGGATCTCCTGGATCGCGGGGTTGGCGGCGTAGTCCCAATGCGTCGGATCGCCGGCGTAGAGATTCGGCGACGCGCCCGCTTCGATGACGCGGCCGCTGCCGAAGTCACGAACCGTGCCGTAGAACCAGAGGCGATCGCGCTTGACCGGCCCGCCGAGCGAGCCGCTCACGTCCCACGACTTCTTGAGCGCGGGACCACGAGTGATGCCGAAGCTCCGCAGCTCGTCGGTGATGTTCTCCGATCGCGACCAGTCGCCGGCGCCGCTCCAGAACGCCGAGCCGCGGAACGCATTGCCGCCGGCTCGCGGGATCAGGTTCATCATTGGCCCGCCGGTCTCGTTCTCTCCGAGACCGCCCGAGACGATGACCTGCATTTCCGCGGCGTCATTCGTGCTGTAGGTGAAGCTCGAGACGCCGCCGCCGTTGAATGCCGCCGCGACGGTCATCCCGTCGATCTGCACGCGCCCTTCGTTGAGGCTGCCGCCTCTGGCGGTGAACAACTGCATCTCCGGTGTGGTCTGGGCGCTGACCACGCCGCCGAAATCGATCGCGGGAATGGTGGCCAGGATAGCCGAGTAGTTGCGCGTGGCGGGCAGTGACGCGATGTATTCCCCCTGCAGCACGACCTCGTGCTTCGCTGACTGCACGTCGACCACGGGCGTCTCGACGCGAACCGTGATCGCTTCCTGAATGTTCCCGACGCGCAGCTCGGCGCCAATCGTGATCACACCGGAGCCGGCGACCTCTACGGCCTCGCGCACGACCTGATTGAATCCGGTCAGCGAGAAGGTGAGGGTATAGATGCCGGGACGAAGATCGACGATGCGCCATTGACCCGCATCATCGCTGACGGTCCGCCGCGTTCGTTCGATCAGCGACTCGCTCGATACTTCGATGGTGACGCCGGCAAGCACGCCACCCGACGTGTCACGGACGACGCCGGCGAGCGTCGCCTGCGCACGAACCATCGTGGGAAACAACCCGATGCAACCGAGAACCAGACACAAGGCACGCAGTCGTCTCATGAGAGGCTCCTTCGCGAAAAATGAATCCGAAGAGTGCCAGGCCCGAAACGGCCTCGAATGAGAGCGACCAGGGTGACGGAATGAGCGAGAGATCGAGAATGTGCAGGACGTATACGCCTCGTAGGCGCGTCACGTCAATACGGTTGCTACCGGAGAAGAAACGAAAAACGGGGTCCGGGCCGAAGCCCGAACCCGGTCTGAGAGCTCTGACGACTAGCCTACAATCCAGCGTATGCGGAGTCGTGAGCTGAACTGCGCACTCGCGGCCATCGCTATCGTCGCCGTCGTCGCGGCATGCTCGCGAACCACGGAACAGACGGCAAAGGCTGCGCGCGCGGTTACGTTCAACGGAGACATCGCGTCCATCCTCTTCGACAACTGCGCGAGCTGCCATCGCCCGGTCGATGACGCCGCGCCGCGGGCGACTGCGACGTCAGGTTCGTCCGATGATCCGGTCTGCGTGGCTG
>Ga0114129_10016648_pt1 | contig 10470 bp, 6 predicted proteins | sample RhiMetdeltSRZDD1_FD_80071 | JGI IMG/M metagenome (GOLD analysis project Ga0114129, IMG submission 80071) | Populus rhizosphere microbial communities from Tennessee, USA - Rhizosphere MetaG P. deltoides SRZDD1 (version 2) (version 2) | ecosystem: Host-associated > Plants > Roots > Rhizosphere >... | reverse complement strand
TGAGTTGGCCGGCTTCAAGTCAATGGCTGAAGTTGATAAAGACCTGGTTGAATGGGATTACGGCCAATATGAAGGGCGTCGCACGGTAGATATTCGTGCAGAGCGTCCCGATTGGGAACTGTTTCGCGACGGCTGCCCAGGAGGGGAATCGCCGCAACAAGTCAGCGTGCGTGCTGACCGGATTGTGCACAGGGTACGTGCCGTGACAGGGAACGTCTTGATTTTTACGAGTGGACATTTCATGCGGGTGCTGGCGACGCGCTGGCTCGGACTTGAGCCGACGGTGAACTGCAAATTCTTCATGCTGAGCACAGCAAGCCTGAGCGCGTTGGGCTACGAGCATGATCTGTCCCGGCCGGTGATACGACTGTGGAACGAGACTCGTCATGTGGAGATGAGTCCGGGCGATTGACAATATACAGACATAACTCGACAACAAAAAACTCGACCATTGGAAGACGAAGGCACCATGACGACAACAACACAAAAGACTCCTCGTAAAACCGCGCGCATCAAGCCACTGGCCAGTCGCAAGGCGTGGAAGGCTTTGAAGGCTCATCATAAGAACATCGAGGCGGTGCACCTTCGAACGCTCTTTATGGATGATCCTCAACGCGGCACTCGTCTGACGGCCGAAGCCGCAGGACTGTTCCTGGACTACTCGAAGAATCGGATTACGGATGAAACGATCAATCTCCTTCTGCAACTGGCCGAAGAATCCGGCTTGCAGGAGCGGATTGAGGCGATGTTTCGAGGCGAGAAGATCAATGTGACCGAGAAGCGAGCCGTTCTCCACCTCGCCTTACGCGCCCCACGTGAAGCATCGATCCTGGTCGATGGTGAGAATGTTGTGCCGAAGGTCCATGCGGTGCTTGATCAGATGACAGATTTTTCCACCCGTGTCCGGAGCGGTGTTTGGAAGGGACATACCGGCAAGCGCATCCGGAACGTCGTCAATATCGGCATTGGCGGATCCGACCTTGGACCCGTCATGGCCTATGAAGCGCTCAAGCATTACAGCGATCGAGATATGACGTTTAGATTTGTCTCCAATGTCGACGGGACCGATTTTGCAGAAGCTGTCCGCGATCTCGACCCCGCCGAAACCCTATTCATCGTGTCGTCAAAAACGTTTACGACTTTGGAGACGATGACCAATGCGAACAGTGCGCGCGAGTGGTCTCTCGCCGGGTTGGGTGGCGATCCCAAATCGGTGGCGAAGCACTTCGTCGCGGTCTCTACTAATGCGGAAGCCGTGGCGAAGTTTGGTATCGACACGGCCAACATGTTCCAGTTCTGGGACTGGGTGGGCGGGCGTTATTCGATGGATTCCGCCATCGGACTGTCGACGATGCTGGCAATCGGACCGGAAAATTTCCGCGCGATGCTAAATGGCTGTCATCAGATCGATGAGCACTTTCACAGGACGCCCTTCGCTCAAAACCTACCGGTGCTCATGGGCTTGCTCAACATCTGGTACAACAATTTCTTCGGCGCCCAGACGGTCGCAATCCTTCCGTATGAGCAGTATTTAAAACGATTCCCCGCCTATCTGCAGCAATTGACGATGGAGAGCAATGGCAAACACGTGACGCTCGATGGGAAATCGGTCTCCTATGATACGAGTCCCGTGTATTGGGGAGAGCCCGGAACCAATGGCCAGCATTCGTTTTATCAGCTCATCCATCAGGGAACCAGGCTGATTCCTTGCGACTTTATTGCGTTTCACCAGTCGCTCAACCCGCTTGGCCGGCACCACGATCTGTTGATGGCCAATGTCTTCGCCCAAACGGAGGCGCTTGCGTTTGGCAAAACGGCGGAGGAAGTCAAAAACGAAGGGACGCCGGACTGGCTTGTGCCGCATCGGGTCTTTGAGGGGAACCGGCCGTCCAACACACTCCTTGCCGAACTGCTGACCCCAGACGTGCTGGGAAAACTGGTCGCGCTCTACGAACACTCAGTGTTTACGCAAGGCGTGATCTGGAATATCGACTCTTTCGATCAATGGGGCGTTGAACTGGGCAAAGTATTGGCCCAGCGCATCGTTCCAGAACTTGAAAGCCAAGGAGAACCGGCGCTCAATCACGACAGTTCAACGACCAATCTCATCCGTCGTTACCGTGAGAAGAGTCGTGGGTAGTATTTCATGTTGAGAGTCTAAAGAGACATCGATGCTGCTGAAGCACTCACACTTGGGCGCAACAAGGCTTGGGAATGATCTTTGAAACAGGCGAGGTCAGAACCAGAACGAGGGGCTCAGCCATTAGCTTTGGAGTCGAATAGCAGTAGTTCTCCTCTTGGCGCGAGCGTGGTGGCTGGCGGCGTTAACTTCAGTCTGTACTCCCGTGATGCTACTGGCGTCGAGTTGCTGCTCTTCGATCAGCCGGATGATCCCAAGCCATCTCACATTATCGGTCTAGATCCTGAATCTCACCGCACCTACCACTACTGGCACGTGTTCGTCCCCGGAATACAGGCCGGCCAGATCTATGGGTATCGTGCTTATGGCCCATTCGATCCGGCTAACGGATTGCGATTTGATCCCACCAAAGTGTTGCTCGATCCCTATGGCCGTGGCGTGGTCGGAACGAAGGACTACAGTCGCGACGCGGCAAGTCAACCGGGCGACAATACGGCCACGGCCATGAAGAGCGTGGTGGTGGATACTTCCCTATACGATTGGGAAGGCGATGCGCCGCTGAAACGGCCTTCTGCGCGGACCATCATCTATGAGATGCATGTTCGCGGCTTCACTCGCCATCCTAGTTCCAGCATCGCCGAGCATCTTCGCGGCACCTATGCCGGCCTCATCGAAAAGATCCCGTATCTCCGTCAACTGGGAATCACAGCCGTCGAACTACTGCCGGTATTCCAGTTTGATGCTCAGGATTGCCCGCGAGGGAAAGTCAACTACTGGGGCTATGCGCCTGTTTCATTCTTCGCACCACACCAGGCCTATAGCTCACGCCAGGACACACTCGGACCGGTGGACGAATTTCGCGACATGGTCAAAGCGTTGCATCGGGCCGGGATCGAGCTCATTCTTGATGTCGTGTTCAATCATACGACCGAAGGCGACCATCGCGGGCCGACACTGAGTTTCCGCGGTCTGGACAACAACACCTACTACATCCTCGAGCAAGATCGGTCACGTTACGCCAATTACACTGGCACGGGCAACACGCTCAACGCGAACCATCCCATCGTTCGCCGCATGATTATGGACAGCCTCCGGTATTGGGTGGAGGTGATGCACGTGGATGGATTCCGGTTCGATCTGGCTTCGATACTTGCGCGGGATCAGTCGGGCCATGTGATGGCGAGCCCTCCGGTCTTGTGGGATATCGAGTCAGACCCTATCCTGGCCGGCACGAAGCTCATCGCAGAGGCATGGGATGCCGCGGGTCTCTATCAGGTCGGCAGTTTCATTGGTGATAGCTGGAAAGAATGGAATGGCCGGTTCCGCGACGACGCCCGTAGTTTCTTCCGCGGTGAAGACGGCTCGTTGGCCCGTTTTGCGGATCGCATTGTCGGAAGCCCGGCGATTTACGAACATAAGCATCGCGAGCCGGAACAGAGCGTGAACTTCGTCACCTGTCACGATGGCTTCACGCTGAACGACCTCGTCTCCTATAACTGGAAACACAACGAGGCCAATGGGGAAGACAACCGTGACGGCTCTAATGACAATCGGAGCTGGAATTCCGGTGTCGAGGGTCCCACGGACGATTCTGCCGTCGAAAACCTGCGGAACCGACAGATCAAGAATTTGTTAACCGTCACGTTGCTCTCTGTGGGGTTGCCCATGATCCTGATGGGCGACGAAGTGCGACGCACGCAACGCGGTAACAACAATGCCTACTGCCACGATAATGAGTTGAATTGGTTCGACTGGACTCTGGTTGACGAGCATGCAGACATCCATCGCTTCGTCACGCTGCTGAACGCGCGCCGCAGCCTGCGAAACTTCGAGCATGAGCGCCAACGGATGACGCTCACCCAACTGATCCAGCAGGCGAACAAGGCCTGGCATGGCGTTAAGCTCGGGCAGCCGGACTGGGGTCAGCAATCGCACAGCGTGGCGTTTTTTGCGGAATTGAAAGAAGGGATTCTGGTCTACATCATCCTGAACGCCTACTGGGAAGCGCTCGATTTCGAACTGCCTCCGGCCGGTCGCGGCAGCTCCAATCCATGGCTTCGATGGATTGATACGGCTCTCGACTCACCACACGACATTACTCCGTGGGAATCTTCTCCGTCGATTCCCGGCAAGACCTATCGAGCCGAATCGCGTTCGGTGGTGGTGCTCTTTGCCGATATCAGAGGGCATCGAGGTGAGCATACCCTGTCAAGGGTGGGGGTGTGATGGAGGAGAGGCGGATGTACGCCGCGCACTGATATAGCGACACTCAGCCGGCCAATAGGTCGGCAAACCAATTCAGGGGAGCCCGATGGGAAAAGACAATGAGGAGAAAGGGAACGGAAAAGGCAAGCTGAAGCGCAAGGAATACGAGAAGGAGCTGCGCCGGCTGCAGGCCGAATTGTGTCACCTTCAGGCCTGGGTGAAACACAAGGGACTGCGGGTTATCATCGTGTTCGAAGGACGCGATGGCGCCGGAAAAGGCGGGACGATTCGTGCCATCACTGAACGCGTCAGCCCGCGTGTGTTCCGCGTCGTGGCGCTACCGGCACCGTCCGATCGAGAGAAGAGTCAGATGTATATCCAACGATATATGATGCACTTTCCGGCGGCCGGGGAGATCGTCATTTTTGATCGGAGTTGGTACAACAGAGCTGGGGTCGAACACGTCATGGGTTTCGCCACCAAGGAACAGTATAAGAGCTTCCTCGAACATGCCCCCATTGTCGAAGGATATATCACCAGAGGCGGGATCATCTTGATCAAATATTGGCTCGAGGTGAGTAATAAAGAGCAGGAGCGACGATTCGAGGCCCGCATCGAGGATCCGCTGCGCCAGTGGAAATTGAGTCCGATGGACTTGCCCTCCCGTGAGAATTGGTACGACTATTCGCGTGCCCGCGACCGCATGTTTGAGGCCACGGATACGAAGCACGCACCGTGGTATCTCGTCCATTCGGATAACAAGAAGCGCGCGCGCCTCAACTGCATTACCCACTTACTGTCGCTGATTCCCTACAAAAAGCTGCCGCGGGAGAAAATAAAGATTCCCAAGCGGTCGAACAAGGGCAAATACGACGATCAGGCAACGTTGAAGGGCAGAAGGTTTATCCCCGAAGTGTACTGAACAGGCGATTCGACAATTTGCAACGGAGGCAAGAGGGTGTTAGCCTCCCCCTCTCGTTTTCCATTGTCTAGTGAGGCATTAAGACAGGTTCACCCATATGGCACGTTCTCCACAACGAAAAACCGGTACCAAAAAAACGCTTGCCAAGGAGACTGCGATGAAGGACGACAAGAGCGATCTCACCGCCGAACAGGCTCGACTACAGACGGACGGCTCCGCCTGGAAACGTTGGGGGCCCTACCTGAGCGAGCGCCAGTGGGGAACGGTACGGGAAGATTACAGCGATGGCGGGGACGCATGGGACTACTTTACCCATGATCATGCACGTTCGCGGGCCTATAGCTGGGGTGAGGACGGCCTCGCCGGGGTCTCCGACGAGCAGCAGCGACTCTGCTTCGCACTCGCTCTGTGGAACGGCAAAGACCCGATTCTGAAGGAACGACTCTTCGGGTTGACGAACAGCGAAGCGAACCACGGGGAAGATGTGAAAGAGTACTACTTCTATCTGGATAGCACACCGACGCACTCCTATATGAAATACCTCTACAAGTATCCGCAAGCGGCGTATCCGTACGATGACCTCGTGAGGACGAATAGTCGGCGGAGCCGAGATGAGATGGAGTACGAATTGCTGGATACAGGAGTGTTCGACGAAGACCGGTATTTCGATGTGTTTGTCGAATATGCGAAGGCTGGACCAGAAGATATGCTCGTGCAAATTACGGCAGCGAATCGGGGACCTGAGGCGGCGGAGCTGCATGTGCTGCCCACCCTCTGGTTCCGGAACGACTGGGCCTCGTGGCGAGCACGACCGGCCGCCAAGCCCGTGATGAAGCAGGAAAAAGGAGGGCCGGGGGGGGCCAGTGTGGTGGCTGCGAGCCATGCTGACTTGGGCGACTACATGCTATATTGCGACGGTAATGTTCCGCTGCTGTTTACCGAGAACGAAACCAACAACGAACGGCTGTTTCCTCAGTATCCCAATGCGACCCCCTACGTGAAAGACGGTATCAACAACTATGTGGTGCATGGTCAGAAAAACACTGTCAACCCCGGCCGGACCGGAACGAAAGTGTCCCCCCACTACAAGCTCAAAGTGCCGGCCGGTCAGTCGGCGAAGGTGCGGCTACGTTTGACCAAGGGTTCAGCCAGCAAGGATCAAGTAGTTCCGTTCGGAAAGGGATTTGACGAGATCGTGAGCGCTCGCCTGAAAGAGGCGGATGAGTTTTATCAAGCCATCACGCCACCCTCGCTGTCTCCGGATGCTGCACGGGTCATGCGTCAGGCGCTGGCCGGCATGCTGTGGAGCAAGCAATACTACTTCCTGGATGCGGATCAATGGCTGGAGGAGCATCGGGCACATCCCCTCCATCAGCAACATCGCCATTTTCGGAATCGAGACTGGTTTCACATGGTCAACAAGGACGTCATTTCGATGCCGGACAAATGGGAATACCCCTGGTACGCTGCCTGGGATCTCGCCTTTCATACGCTGCCGCTCGGAATGGTTGATTCGGACTTTGCCAAGCAGCAACTGGAATTGATGCTACGTGGTCTCTACTTGCATCCGAGCGGACAGATTCCTGCCTATGAATGGAATTTCAGCGACGTCAATCCTCCAGTCCACGCCTGGGCGACCTTATTTCTGCATCGCACCGAGCTGGCCCAGCGGGGAACGCCCGACTTGGCTTTTCTAAAGTCCGCGTTCAACAAACTGCTGCTCAATTTCACCTGGTGGGTGAACCGCAAAGACCGGTTCGGCAAAAACGTCTTTGAAGGCGGATTCTTGGGGCTGGATAACATTGGGGTGTTCGACCGCAGTGCACCTCTCCCGACAGGCGGGCACTTAGAGCAGGCAGACGGCACGGCATGGATGGCACTCTTCTCACAGAACATGCTGGAGCTGGCCATGGAACTTACAGCTCATGACGAGTCCTACGAGGACATGGTCGAGAAGTTCATGGAGCACTTTCTCTATATCGCGGCAGCGATGAACCGGCCTGGGCAGGATGGGATGTGGGATGAGGAAGACGGCTTTTACTATGATTTGCTCCGGCTGCCTGACGGCGACTCGACGAGACTCAAGGTGCGGTCCATGGTGGGACTGCTCCCCTTGTGCGCCGTGACGGTGATTGAAGAGTGGCAACGGCAGCGTATCCCGCATGCCCTTGATCGGCTTCGGGCACGCGCGCGTCAAATGCCCGAGCTTCTCAAATCCATTCACCCAACAGGTCCGGGCCATTTCGGTGTGAACGAGCGCGGAATTCTGGCCTTGGTCAATCAGGACCGGCTACGCCGAATCCTGACCAAACTACTCGACGAGAACGAATTCTTGGGCCCCTACGGCATCCGTTCGCTGTCCAAGTTCCATGAAAAGCATCCGTACATTTTCTACGCCGACGGGCGGGAATATCGCGTTGATTACTTGCCGGCTGAATCGAACACCGGAATGTTCGGCGGGAATTCGAATTGGCGTGGGCCAGTCTGGATGCCAGTTAACACTATGATTATCAGGGGGCTGTGGCAGTACTACCTCTACTACGGAGATACGTTCAAGATCGAATGCCCCACGGGATCGGGCAAGATGATGAATCTCTTCGAGGTTGGTAAGGAGATTTCGGACCGCCTGAGCCGCATCTTCCTTCGAGATGAGCAGGGCAAACGGGCCGTCTACGGTGGAACCAGGAAATTTCAAGACGATCCTCACTGGCGGGATTGCATCCTGTTTTACGAGTATTTCCACGGGGACAACGGTGCGGGTTTGGGCGCCAGCCATCAGACCGGATGGACTGGCTTGATCGCTAAACTCATTCAGCTGTCCGCTCAGCTCGATCCGAAGCGAGCGTTGGAGGTGGGCAAGATGGCGGCGTTCCGAAAAGTCGTGCAGGAGGCCGTCGGCAGTTGACCTGATGAAGTGGCTGTGACTTGAATGCGAAACACGTAACCGGCTCCGAGGTGTGATAAGCCGCAAACGTCTCGAGATGGTTGGATGGCAGAGTCACCTGACAAGGTGGTTGCTCAAGAGGAAAAGATCAAACGGTATCTGGAAGCTTCATTTGACGATGGGAAAACCAAGCGACTGTGACCAGAAATTCACCAAGTTGAACATGTGACGACATGGTGCGAATAGACAGGATGAACCATTTCCGATAGACTACGCCCCGCAAATCCACTTAGATATCGCTTATTAATCGATATAGGAGGAAATCATGAAGTTGCATCTCATCACGGGTTTAGTGCTTTGCGGATTGACCATAGCGGTCGCCGGCTGTTCCAGCTATTACCGGGTGACTGATCCGGGTTCCGGGAAGACGTACTACACGACAAAAATCGACAATGCCGGTAGAGCAGGAGCGGTGAAGATCAAGGACGAAAAGACGGGGAGCATGGTCACGTTGCAGTCCTCAGAGGTGAAAGAAATCTCAGCAGAGGAATACGAGGCAGGACTCAAGGCGCAACCACCTGTGAAGTGATGCGCGCGGATATTCTCGACAGACACCGTTTGCGGCCGAATCATATCAAGGCTGAATCGCCCATAGCATATCACCTAACTAGGGGGGTAAGCTCATGCATGAATCGGCGGTGCAAAGAACAGGGCTGATACTTCTCGTCGTTTCAATTCTCGCTCTCGCATTTTCACCGCCTCTTCAGGCTGAAGAGAAAACCGAACAGAAAACCGAAGAGAAAACCGCCGCTCCCCTCTCGGATAAATTAATGATCCGTGGCGGTTGGGCCTATGTCTTCGGAGCAACTGCCAACGTTGCGGTTGGCGGCCCTGTCTTAGGAGTTGGAACGAACGTTGACTTCACCCAAACGTTGGGTGGAGACAGCAGCACCAATGCCTTCCGAATCGATACCCTCTACCGGTTCAACGAACGTCATGCGATCGGATTCTCCTGGTATCGGGTCGGGTTGAGTGGAGATAAAGTCCTCAATCAAGATATTTTAATTCGCGACCAAAACATACAAGCCGGTGCGAGTACCCAGACCAGCCTGAGCTTTAATACCTACCGGTTGCTCTACAACTACTCTTTTTACCGGAACGACAAGGTCGAGCTGGGGGTGTCGCCTGGCCTCTACATGATGAAACTAAATTTTGATTTCGCAGGGCAAGGCACTATAACTCTACCAGGAGGTAGTCCTACGCCAGGTAGCGTAGTCATCGTGAAGCAACAGCTGACGGTTCCGCTTCCATCAATCGGCCTCATTGCGAATTACAACATCACGCCGAAATTGCAGTTACAGACCCGCTATGATTTTTTCTACCTGTCAATTGGCGATTACTCAGGTTCGATGTTTGAGTTCTACGGCGGTCTCGAGTATCGGATTATTCAACATTTTGCCATGGGCGCGGCGTATGACCGTCTGCAAGCCGACTTGAGAGGAAATGGGCATCAAGGCTTTAGCGCCAACTTCAGTTATAACCTTCTATATTTGTATGCGACCGTCTATGCATTCTAGCCGGTAATAGATGGCCTTTTACTCACGAGGTCCTAAGGACGGCCCACTGCCGTCTCTTTGGCATTCCCTATCGTCCAACAGTGTTTCTCCCTTCCGCCCGCCTATACATCCCTTCCGAGACGATCGCGTGCCACCAGTTGAATCCCAATTCACGGAAGAAACATAATCACTGTCCGTGACGTCGGTATACCGGTTCATGTATCGACGGGGAGTGAAGAATTCAAAAGGAGGGTCCGGTCATGAAGAACTTTGAGCGACATGTACGTCTTGCCTTGGTTGTCGCTGTCATTGTGGCAGTCGGTGCTGTGTGGATGACAGCTTTGGGTGCAGAATCAGATGCTGGAAAACCCAGTCTGAAGCAAGTCTTGGAAAAACCATCCAAGGGACCTGCGGAGCTCGAACACACGACGCCTGGCGTTCCCGACGACGCCCTGGGACGCGGCACTCCGCGATCCAGCGTACGCGGTTTTCTCTCGTCGGCGAAGGAGCGAAATTATGTCCAGGCCGCCGAATATTTTGATCTTCGCAACCTGCCTGCAGGCCTGACAGAGAGTCAGGGACCAGAACTGGCCCGTCAGTTGAGGATTGTGCTGGATCAAACACTCTGGATTGACTTGGAATTGCTGAGTACAGATCCTGAGGGAGATCAGAGTGACAACCTGCCTGTTGTTCGAGAGCGCGTCGGACGCATCCCAGCCGAAGGAAAAAGCTACGATCTTTTCTTGCAACGTGTGCCGCGGGG
>Ga0114129_10016646_pt1 | contig 10470 bp, 2 predicted proteins | sample RhiMetdeltSRZDD1_FD_80071 | JGI IMG/M metagenome (GOLD analysis project Ga0114129, IMG submission 80071) | Populus rhizosphere microbial communities from Tennessee, USA - Rhizosphere MetaG P. deltoides SRZDD1 (version 2) (version 2) | ecosystem: Host-associated > Plants > Roots > Rhizosphere >... | reverse complement strand
GGCTGAACGACCAGGCATTCCGGATGATCCCGCTGCTGGAGGCCGGCCGGAACGCCGCCTGGCCCTGGCTCTGACGTGCATGCGCCCCGCGCTGGACGGTCCCTTGTGGACTGTCCAGCGCGCGGACGTCACAGTCTTCGCCCAGAGGGCGGGACGGCCCTACATCGCCCTGCGGACCTCGAGCCAGCGCAGATAGTCGTGTGGGAGCGGCCCCGGTGTTACCCGCGCGGCAATGTCTTGCAGAGCGTCGAGTCCGGTCCGGATCGCGGACAACCGTCGCGCCATGTCCTGGCCGGACCTACCGCGCGGGTTACGCCGCCCCTCTTCCCGAAGTGACCGCACCTCTTCCGCCAACCGCTCCGGAGACCCTCCGAGCGCGTTCTGGAACCAACGCAGCACCGACTCGGGGTCCCGGTCGGGATCCTGGCTCGATACGCCGAAATAGGCCATCAATGCGGCATGCGCGACCATCCGGCGCCCTATGACGTCGTCCAACCGCAGGCTGTCGTGCTCCACCGCCAGCATCAGCGCGTGGATCAGGCAGCGTCCCCAGTCAAGCGCCTCGGGGTCTTCGTTGTCCCCCTTTGCCAGACCGCCGTTACACGCCACAACGACAGCGGACCACCAGTGCGGATCCCGGCGGGGCAGGTCGCGCCGATCAAGCAGTCGAGCCATGTCCTCGGCCGACCCGATCCGCGCAACCTGCCCGATATCCAAGGGCTCCGTCATCCTACGTGCCGTCTATCGGGATCGCTTCGACATCGATACCCGCGTTTCTGAACGCTTCCTCACCCAGCGGCAGCGTGGCCGCCGAAGGGGTGAAGTGGCCACTGTAATTGTTGATGAAGATGCTGTCTCCCATGCGCATTCCCGATCCGGCGGCCAGCACGGTGCCGCCTCTGCCGGCCAGGACAGTATGGGCCAGCTCGATGCGGGGCCAGTTGCCGGCTCCGCCCCCGGCGTATGCGGGAATGACACGGAGCTCGGGCGTTCCGGCGTTGTCGACGACGGCCCACTTGAAGTCGTCCGCGCCGCCGGTCGCCGCGTCCAATCCACCCGGCCCCGATCCCGGTCCCAGCACCCCCGGCCGGATGCCGCGCTTGGCGGCGGCGTCGAGCTCGAGGTCCTGCTGTTCGAGCGACCGCTTGTTCGGCAACGGTTCGCACGGTCCGTTGTTGTGGACCAGGACCGGCGTGCGACCAGCGAGGACGTAGTAGGCGTGTACGCCGTCCACGGTTAGGTCCCGCATCCAGCGCTCGCCGGCGAATGACGTCACGGCGAGGACCATCACAGTGGGCCCCGCCGCGGTACGCAGCAGCTCACCCGACCGGAGCGCGGACGCCTCCACCCACTCCCGTCGGGTCACGCTCCAGAACGGGTGGTTCTGGGTTGTGTGCAGGGTCTGCTCGGTACCGTCCTCGGCGCGCACGACCATGTCGGTGAGGTCTCGGTCCTCATTGCTGTGCAGCCGGGTGACCTTGCGCTTGCTGGTCTTGCCCGTCTCCGGGTCGGTGGCGACGACCTCGTCCCCGACCCGGACGTCCTCGATCCGTTTGGTTTTGCCGTTCGCGAGCAGGACCAGTGTCCCGAGCGCGAAGCTGTGGCAGCTGGGAAGGCCCAGCTTGGTGAGCCTGCCGATGCCTCTCCCGAGCAGGGCCTCGAAGGCGGCTGAGGCGATGTGACCGCCGCACTCCGGTATACGCTCCTTCGAGGTGCAGTCGTTGCGGATGGGATCCCAGACCGAGTGCCAGGTCTCCTTCCAGCCCTCCGCGGTCGTGAACTGGCGCTTCAGTTGGTCGTTGAGCTCGTTGCAACCCTCCTGGTTGTCGGTGTACTCGCAGCGGAACGAGTCCTTGACCAGGGTGCCGGTCCCCTTGACACCTCCCCAGAAGTCGTTCCAGGCGGTCTTGAGGAACCGCTCGGCTCCGCTGTCTTGCGACTGGGTCTGGGGGTTGGCGGTGCCGGATCCACCACCACCGCCGTCCGCCAGCGCCATGTGGCCGTCGGTCTCCATGTAGCTGATCGGGTTGCCGCCGGCCAGGCCGTAGCGGTTCTGCGTGAGCGGGTCGAGGGCGAGGCCCAGGTCGGCCAGGGCGCCGCTGAACGCGTCGGCCTGGAAGAAGCTGCCCATGTCAGGTCCGAAGCGCCGGGCGCCCATGTCGTACGCGCCGAACCCGGCCGGTCCGGTGGGTGCCGTGGACGAGACGGTGCCCGAGTCCATCCGCTTGCCGCTGTACCGGTAGGGGTTGAGTGGTGTCTGGTTCTCGGTGTCCCCGGTGGTGAGCGACTCGCCGTCGGCCGGCGGAGCATCCGAGCCACCGTAGGCGCTGTACCCGTAGGACGCCCTGACCTTGCCGGCGTCGTTGATGAGCTGCGAGATCGAGCCGTGCGCGTCGCTGCCGTACGTGAACGTCTCGACCGCGCCGGTGGTGTTGTTGGCGTCGGTCATCGTGAGCCGGTGGCCGTACGCGTCGTAGGCGTACGTCTTGGTCTTCGGGTTCGAGCCGCCTTCCTGCTTCTCCTCGGTGACCCGCCTGCTCAGGCCCTGGAAGGAGAACGTCGTCCTGCGGTCGTTGACCGTGTTGGCGTGGTCCTCCGTCTCCAGCACGGTCCGGTCGAGGGCGTCGTACACGTACGTGGCCGAGTCGGTAACCGTTGAGCCGTTGTACAGGCGGCTCGTGTTGAGCCGGTTCAGGTAGTCGTAGACGTAGTCGGCGATCAGGTTCGTCGCGCTACCGCCTTCGGGCGGGTTGCAGTTCGCCGCCGACCCCGTCGTGGTGGTGACGCAGTCCAGGTTGCCCCACTCGTCGTACCAGTACTTGGCCGTCACCCCGGCGATCGTGATGTCGGTGAGCCGGTCCGTGGTGTAGCGCTTGGTCGTGGTCGCCCCGTTGGAGACCTCGGTGGTGACGTTGCCGGCCCGAATGGTCTGGTCGCCGATGAGCTGCGTCGGCTGGTCGAGGGTGTACGTGGTCTGCTTGCCGGCCCGCTGCTGGTGGCGGATCAGCCGGTCCCGGGCGTCGTACTCGTACACCGCGTCGCAGGGCGATCCCGCCCGACAGGTGGTGGCGGCGTTGGTTCCGGTGACGTTCTCCCGCTCGAGCACGTACCGGTCCCGGGTCCGGTTGCCGTTGACGAAGTCGTCGTTGGCGTCGAAGTACCCGATGTCGTGCGACTCGGTTACCGCGCCGGAACCGTTGCGGGTCTCCATCTGGCGCAGCAGACCGTTGTCGAAGTGCGTCCATGTGGTGGTCTGCTTCTTCGGCCACGTGCTCGGGGTGGCCGAACAGCCCGTACCGGCCCGGTAGATGTCGCGCTGTTTCTCCTTGCCGTTCCCCCAGAACGCGTTGACGGTGCGGGTGTCATCCTTACAGGCCGCGTCGCTGGTATCGGTGCCCATGTCGAGCTGCTCGATGAGCCAGTCCGCGTTGTCATAGGCCAGCCGGTACTCGCGTGGCGGCTTGGTCTGCGTCGCGGTGAGGATGTTGTCGCCGGTCTCCTCCCCGTTCTCCTTGCGATTGGTGACGTTGCCGTTGGCGTCATAGGTGTACTTGGCGAACGTCCAGGCGGTGGTACCGACCTTGCGGTACCGGGCCTTCGCCGACTCGTCGAACCCGGTGTAGGTGGCTTCGATGTCCACCGGCGTCTGGCCGGAGTCGGTGACCCCGCCGTCCCGGGCAACGGTCAGCAGGTTGTGCGCGTCGTACTGGTACGTGTTGAACTGCCCCCCGCGGTCCGCGCGGGACTTGACCGGTCCGTCGACGTAGTACTCCCACAGCATCTGGTGCGAGGTGTCGAGCGTGCCCGGCGACGAGCGCAGTTCCGCGACCCGCATGACCTGCTGGCCGAGCGCGTTGTAGTCGAAGTGCACCTTCGGGTTCACCGGGTCGTCGGAGGTGCGGATCCAGCCCGGGTCGAAGTACGTCATGAAGGTCTTCGATCCGTCGCCGACGGTGGCCGGCTCCGCCGCGGTGACCGGCAGGCTCGCCCAGGTGAGGTTGCCGTTGGCGTCGTAGGAGCGGTGCACGTACTGGCGCTCGCCGTTGTCCCGCGCGTCGAACGGCAGCAGTGCCCGGGTGACCCGGTTGAGCGCGTCATAGCGGAGCTCGTTCACATAGTTGGTGACCGTGCCGCCGTTGGCCGCGTCCACCGCGCGTGGGGAGAGCTGCCGGATCAGGTTGCCGTTCTTGTCGTACTCCATCCGAGCGACCAGTTCGCGGCCCGTCGTCCCGTCGAACCGTTGCCGCGCCTCCACCGGCTTGTCCCGCTGGTCGTACTCGGTGGTCTGGCGGGCCACCCGACCGGGGGCGATGTCCGTCTCGACGGACCTCATGTTGCCGTTGAGGTCGTACACGACCCGGCTCTGGTGTCCCAGGGGGTCCGTCCGGGTCACCGGCCGGTGCGCCTGGTCGTAGCTGACCGTCGAGGTGAACGGCACCGTGGCAGGCCCGGTGCCGGGGCAGGTCACCGTCGCCAGCCCGGCCCGGGGCGCGGTGACCGATCGCAGGTCACCGGCGAGGTCGTAGCAGGTGTGCGTGGAGCGGGTCTGGTCCGCCGCGGTGCTGGTGCCGTACACCGTGGTGCGGCTGACCCGGTCCAGCACGTCGTAGTCGTAGACGGTCGTGTAGTCGCTGACGGTCGGGCTCTGCACACCCTTGGGGTGCTCCACCTTCGACATGCGACCAGCCAGGTCGTACTCGAAGCGAACACGCTCCCCAGCCGGATCGGAGCTCCGGTCGGGGCCGGTGACCAGGATCGGCCGGTCCCTCACGTCGAAGCTCGTGATGGTGACCGCGCCGCCGCCCGGGTCGCCACCGCTTATCGAGCCGTAGTGCGACCCGAACGACTGGGTGACGTTGTCATTGGCGTCGAACTCCATGCCGGAGAACAGCAGCGTGCCGCGTTCACCGGTGGTGGACTTGGGCGCGCTCTGCCGGCCGAGGCGGTGGAATGCGTCGTAGTCGAAGAACGTCTTGTACGCGCGCTCGTCGGTGGCGGTCTCCGCCGCGTGGTTCGGGTCCTGGATCCAGCGCGCCAGCCCGTCCACGTCATACCCGATGCGGGTAATCCCGCCCAGCGGGTCGCGCATGCGGGTGGGCTGCCCGGACGGGTCGTACGCCTCGAACACCGTCGGCGGGTTGCCGTTGGCGTCCTTGATCTGCGCGACCGTACCCGGATTCGGCGAACCGGCCAGGTTGTAGTCGTAGTCGGTGATCGCGTTGGTGGGATCGGTGACCTTGTCCAGGTTGCCCGCCGGGTCATAGCTGAACTGCCACCGGAAGTCCGTGGGATCGGCCGTCGTGACGGTCCCACGCGGTTTGGTGACGGTAGCGAGCAGGCTCAGGTGGTCGGTGTCATTCGCGTCGACACCGCTGTCGAAGTACGTCAGCTCGGTTTTCTCACCCGCCTGGTTGATGTGGGTGAGCAGGTAGCCGTTGTTGTTGTACGTGTAGGTGGAGAACATCGTGCTCGGCTCGGTCAACTTCGACACCTTGAAGTCGGCCGTCCATTCCACGCCGGTGGTCTCGTTCTTGGGGTTGACGATCTGCACGACCTTGCCGGTCGGGTCATAGCTGAAGCGGGTGTCCCGGGCCAGCGGCGCCTTGACCGTGGTGATGCGGTTGGTCAGGTCGTACTCGTACCCCGTCGTCGGCGCCGGCGCGCCAGCGGTATGCCGAGCGATCCGCGACTTCAGCTTCCACCGGAGAAACTGCCCGTCGTTGGCCTGGTAGTAGGCGAACCGCGTCTCGTTGCCCCGAGGGTCGCTCACGCTGTACAGCCGGGTCGACTGGTTCGCCGTCTTCGGCGGCGGATTCGCCCGCGCCGCGGCCCCCGCGTCATCGTCGGTCCCGATCGCCGGCCCGGCCCCGCTCGAGGTGGTGTACGTGAACGTGAACGACCGGTCGGCCAGGAATGTGCCATCCGCATTCGTCCCGCCCCGCTGGGTCAGCCGCAGCAGGTTCCCGTCGTCGTAGTAGTCGAAGTCCAACCGGCTGCCGCTGTGGTCGCTGATCGACTGGATCTTGCCTCGTACGTGCGCCTTCTTGATCTCGTCCTTCGACCAGTAGTCGATGGTGAAGGACCGGTTACCCGCATCCGTGATCGCGGTGATCCGCTTCTTCGGCCCACCCGGATCCTCGCCCGGCGGTGTGTCCAGCACCGTGAACGTGATCCGGTTGCCGTTACGGTCCTCCACGAGTGTGGGGAACCCATCCGGGTCGAAGAAGAACGTCACCTTGTCCGGCCGGGTCAACGCCCACCGGCCGCGACTGTCGCCGATAGGCAGGCTTCGCAGGTACAGGTTCACCCCGGGCGGCTCCTGCCAGCGGGTGATCCCGTCGGTCCCGACGGTGCCGGTGAACCGGTGCGTGGTGCCGTCGCCGTCGGTGAACTCCACCCACTTGTTGGACCGCCCGGAGATCTCGTCCGCCTTGTTCGGGTGGATGTCCAGCGGGACACCCAGCCGGATCAGGCCGCTCATCGACAGGGAGACGTTGTTGCCGGCCGGGCTCTTCGAGTGGTCCTCGAGCGAGTTGTAGGTCAGGTCCACCATCGAGGCCAACCCTCGACCCGGGGCGAAGAACGGCGACCACCGCCACAACATGTTCCCGTTGGCGATATTCGTCAACGACGACATCCCGGCACCCACCGACTCACCGTCGTACTGGTAGTACCGCTCCAAGCCGAGCTTCGTAGCGAGGCTCTTGACGATCAGCACGGGGTTGTCCAGGGGTTGCTGGCCCCGCGCGGCGAACCACGTCGCGGTGGCGGGGTCGTAGATGTCGACGCGCAAACCGTACGTTCCCTGCTCCACCCCCGGCGGCAACGCCGGCGGCACGATCGTCAACGGGAACGCCGCCGTCATCGCGTCCGGGAACGTGGCCGGGAACGTGGCGGTCGACTTGCCCTCGAACATGATCGCGCCATTGGGTGCGTACCACCGGTACCACACCGCCGCCGACGACGAGGTCCACGTCACACCGGAACGGTTCGTCACCCGGATCGTCGCGCAATAGGCATCCGCCGGGCACGTCCCCGGCGGGGTCCCGCCATCGTTGGACGGCGTGGAGCCGAGGGCCCGGTTCAGCGACCCGCCGCTGGTGCCGTCCGGCCGCGGTACGGCGGTCGGCGCGTACGGATCCTGCACCGTGCCCGTGGTGGTGTTCGCGGCCATCACCGACGGGAACACATCGTCCACAGTGGTCGCCGGATCATTGAGCACGAAGTCGACCTTGGCGTTGCTGGTGCCGCGGTTGTTCACGTTCAGCACCTGCGCGGGACTGCTGACCTGCTGCCCCGACGTGTCGGTCACCGCCGCCGACAACTGGTGGGCGCCGTTGAACACCTGATCCAACGGGTTGAGGGTCTTCCACGTCGTCGACCACGGCGCGGTGGTGATCGGATCACCCACCCGCACACCGTCGACCAGGAACACCACGCTCGCGACACCGACATCGTCGGCGGGGTTCGCGGTCAGCACCACATCGCCGGTCGCGGTGAACCCGGCCGCCGGCGCGGTAACCGAGATCGTCGGCGGCTGCGTGTTGTCCACCACCACGCTCACCGGCGGCGACGTGGTGACGTTCCCCGCGTCATCGGTCGCCTGCACGGTAATCGTCTTCGTACCGTTGCCGCCGGGAACCGTGTTCCAGGTGCCCGTGAACGGTGCCGCGGTATCCGTGGCAACCGTGGACCCGCCGACGAGGAAGTCGACCCGGTCCACCCGACGGTCGTCCTCCGCCGCCGCGGTCAGCACCACCGACCCGGACACCTTCGCTCCCGTACCCGGCGACGCGAGGGCCACCCGCGCGCCCTCCGCGGCCGAGCCGTCCTGGTACGAGACGGTCAGCTTCGGACGGAGCGTGGGGTCCTGGTGGTCGTCGGTGGCGTAGTGCGCGGAAGAGCCCTGGGCGTTCTCGCCGATGAGCAGCACGCCGTGGTTGGGTGCGGTGCCCAGGACCCAGCTGCGGACGAGCGCGGTCAGGTCGAAGGTGTCGACCCCGGGGCCGCAGCAGGACACGGTGGCCGTGGCCGCCGGGCTCGCCGCGTAGTCGCCGCCGCCGGTGGTCCACCGCACGCCCGGCGAGGCCTCTACGAACGTGGCGCCGCCGCCGGTGCACTGGCCCGTACCGGTCCCTTCAGACCACGGCCGGGTGACGCGGTAGACCGTGGCGTCCATGCCGAACAGCGGAGCGTCGCTCCGCGACAGCGACATCGTGGCGGAGTCGACCGTAGCGCCCGGTGGGATGTCGCGCAGGTCGAACTTCTGCAGGTAACGCGTGCTACCGAACAGGCCCTGGTCGCCGACCTCGGCTGTCGGGCTGGCGCCGTAGCTGTTGCAGCCCATGGCCAGCGAAGCGAGCTGGGTGCCCTGGCCGTCGCCGGGGCCGGGTTGCAGCACCTTCGTGGACCGGCCGGTGGCCGGCAGGACCACCGTGCGGGCGGCGGAGACGGTGCCGTCGGAGAGATCCTTCACCTTGTAGCTGAACGTGCCGCCAGCCGCGGCGGTGGTGTCCCGGAAGGCGGTGACGGCGCGGTCGCCGATGGCGGCGATCAGCGTGGTCGGGCCGGGCGTGAACGTCGCGCTGGTCGCGCGGTGCACCTCGTACCCGGCGGTGCCGCTGCCGGTGGCCGACGGGGCCCAGGCCAGCTCGGCGCCGTCCGCGTGCAGCGTGGCCGGAGGTTGTACGTCCGGCCCGATCACCGTGTAGGTGATGTCGAGCTTGGGGAACGGACTCTGGCCGAGCGAGGCCGGGCCATTGCTGCCCAGCGTCTCGGTGCGCCGCTTGAGCAGGAGCCCGTAGTTGGGTTGGGTGCCGGACACCCAGCTGGAGACCAGGCCGGTGACCGGCCAGCTGATCCACCCGGCCGGCGCGTTGACGGCCAGCGTGGCCGACCCGGACACCGTCGTGTCGTGGCCGATCTGGGCGAACGTGCTGGCCGCGGTCCACGCCGACGTCATCCGGTGCACGTCGACGGTGTGACTGTTGGCGCACGGAGTTGTCGTCGACACGATGCACACCCGGTTGAAGTACATGCCGAGAGTGGCTGAGTTGACCTGCACGTTCGGCGGTACCGAGCTGAGGCTGAACTGCACGCCGGCCCGGTACGTCGCCGACGCGCTGGACCCCACCCGGATGTCGGCCACCGCGGACCCGCCCGACGTCGGCCACGAGGCGTGGTACTGGTGCGGCTGGATCGTGATGCTCGGATCCAGATGCACCGGGAAAACGCGGCCCGGCGCCCGCAACCAGCCACCGTCCAGAGCGAGCGTAACCAGCAGGCCGGTGCCGCCGGGCTGGACGGTCAACACCGGCTTCGCGTCCGCCTGCGGCGCGACATCGGAGCCTTCCCAGACGACCGGTGCGTCCACGGTGAACTCCTCCCCCGCCCCGGCGCGGACCGCGTACGACCCGTCCGGGCGACGCTGCGCCGACAACCCGGGCCCACCGTCCACAGGGGACAGCCGGAACGTGTACGACGTGGCGGAGTCCGGGCCGGCCAGGTCGATCACCTTGCGTACGCCCGAGGCGTCCATGGCGTACCGCAGATCAGCCCCGGCGTATGCGTCCGGATAGGTGATCTGCGAGCCGTCGATCCGGGCCGAACCGGCGGCCCCCCGCGTACCGAGAGCATCCATCCGCAGCTTGCGGTTACCGAGCCGGAACTCCGCGAACCCCTCTCCGGCGGCCGTCCGGAACAGCATCTCGTACACGTTGGCCCCGCTGCGCCATGCGAACCCGCCGTCACGTGTCTCGTGCAGCCCGGTGTCGACCGGCTGCCACGAGCCGTCCGCCGCCCGGAAGTGCACCGGCGTCGAGTACACCGTGGTGGTCATCGAGCCGTCCCGGTTACGCCGGGTCGCCGACGTCTCGGTACGGCGGTCGGGCAGCTCACCCACCGGCAGCGGCGCGGCCACCGGTCCCCGAGGAACCGACGACGGTTGCGGAAGCGAGCTCGACGCGGCCAGGCTCAGCGTGACCACCAGCACCGTAAGTGCGGCGGTAACCCGGCGGGCAGAGGAAAAGCGGCGGGAACGGACGCGGACGAACATGACAAGCCCCCATGTCGACGACCGGACACGGTCGCGCACAACGAGGGCGAGAAAAGGTTCGGCCGCTGCGCCCCCGTGTACACAACGCAGCTGGATCGTTCCTTCGGCGGTGCCCCTCGATCGCCTGATCGAGGGCAGCCCCTATCGTGTGACGGATCTAAATGTGACGACAAGCCGGCCGAACGGCCCCCCTTGGCGATCCGTTCGGTGGATGGCGTCGGTTAGTGATCGCACCGTTGCCGGTGGCGGCAGGCAGCCGGGCGCGCTGGTCGCGCGGTAGCCAGGAACCGCCGCACTCGTCGATGAATGCCTCGACATCCTCGCCACACAGCGGTTCGGCGAAGTGGTATCCCTGACCGGTGCGGTAGCCCAGGTGCAGCAGCTCATCGACCTGGGCGCCGTTCTCGACGCCCTCG
>Ga0114129_10016644_pt1 | contig 10471 bp, 10 predicted proteins | sample RhiMetdeltSRZDD1_FD_80071 | JGI IMG/M metagenome (GOLD analysis project Ga0114129, IMG submission 80071) | Populus rhizosphere microbial communities from Tennessee, USA - Rhizosphere MetaG P. deltoides SRZDD1 (version 2) (version 2) | ecosystem: Host-associated > Plants > Roots > Rhizosphere >... | reverse complement strand
GTGAGCTTAGGCGCGCCTTCGGCGCGCCTGCGAGGGAGCGGCGCGGGGCGGAGGGGTCCCCGCAAGCGACCGAGCCGGGGTGTGGGGCAGAGCCCCACGTGAGGTGGAGTAGAGTGTTGCGGATTGTTTTGAGCGGATTGTTTTGAAAGGAGCCGTCATGAAAGGAGTCGTTCTCGGGATTCTCGGTGCGATTGTCATCGCCGCGCCGGCAATTGTGGTTGCTCAGGGATCGGCAAAAGCCACCTACATCACCAAGGAGCAGGTGGACGCCGTCAACAAGACTCAGGGCACCGATCGCACGCTTCAAGTCTTCGACCTGGGCAAGACCGCCATGTCGATCGGCATCGTCCATCGCGGTCCAACCAATGCGGCGGCGCGAGGCGCGGGCGGCGGCGGTGGTGCGGCGGGCGGCGGCGCAGCGGCGGGACGCGGCGGCAACGCGCCCGCGCCGGTTCCCTGCGGCGAGAAAGTGGCCTCGCTGCCGACCGGCGCCGCGCCCGGCATGATCGCTCACGATCAGACCACCGAGACCTACATCATCGTCTCGGGCGGCGGCACGCTCATCACGGGCGGACACATCGTCAACGGCACGCGTTCGGGGCCCGACAGCGAAGTGACCAAAGTATTGAATGGACCGTCCTGCAGCGGACCTGCGGTAGGCTCAGACGTCGCAAGGAAGGTCGTGAAGACCGGCGACATCATCGTGATCCCTGCCGGCGTGCCCCACGGCTGGACCGACATCGGCGATCATGTGGACTATCTGAGCGTCCGGCCCGATCCGGACAAGGTCCTCCAGCACGGTTACATTCATCCCGCGATGGGAACCAAGTAACGTACGTAGGCCCGACCTTTAGGTCGGGCGTTCAGTCGGGTACGTAGGCCCGAACTTCAGGTCGGGCGTTCAGCGGCGTCCCAGGCCCGAGCTTCTCGCTCGGGCCTTTTTTTATGCGACTGTTAAAAATTGTCCGGTTTGGGCCGCGGAACTCGCTGAAAACGCTGCCGAAATCGTGCGATCGCTGACGGATTTGTGATGTGCCGGAGTGTGAAATCTGGTCACTGACCCGCGGAAGTGATTCTCTGCAAACGGGTTGAAACGCTGGCGCAGAGTGTTATGGATGGCCTCGCCCTTGCCGATATTCATCCCAGGATGGTTCCCTCGGTCATCGTCATCGCGCGTGCGGAGCAGGCCGCGGGCCTTCGCAAGCGGCTCGGCAACGAGTCGGGCGTTGCGCTGTATTCCGACTGCGAGGCGCTGAAAGCTCTCGAGGCGATCCTCGCCGGACCACCAAAAATTCTCGCGCTCGATCGATCGTTTGTCGCAACGGCCCGCGCCGCCGCACTGGTCGCGCGCGTCAAGTCGGAGCCGAACCTGCGGGCGACCGATGTGCGCGTGCTGGCCGAAGACGAAATGCATCTGCCGGTGCTGTTCAACTCGCGCGTGCCCGGTTTTGAAGGCGCGCTGGTCCGCGCGTCGTATCCGCTCGACTACTGCGGAACGCGCCGCGCGCCGCGCTTCGTGACTTCGGGCGGCGTCAACGTCGTCGTCAATGGGAAGGACGGACGGCTCGTCAACGTGTCCTGTATTGGCGCGCAGGTCGCCGCAGCACTCAGGCTGCGTCCGGAAGAGCCGGTTCGTCTTGCACTCGCCGACCACCAGGGTGAAGTGAAGCTGAAGGCCGTGGTCGCCTGGAGCGTCGTCGAGCCGGCGGACGGCCAGATCTGCTACCGCGCTGGTGTGGAATTCATCGAACCCGATTCGATGACGCTCGAAAGCTTCTGCAGCCGGAATATTGCCGGGCCTGATCGCACACCGAGCGCCGCGTAGGTCATCCTTTCTTACATTTGTCATCTGCGACGGGCGGCCTCCGCTCGTATAAGCTGTAACTGTTTTGACGGAGGATCCGCATGAGCGCGAAAACCGCCTTTGTGGCAATCGCCGGCACGCTGCTAATCGGTTTTACCTATTCGGTTGCAACCGCGCAGGAGAAGACGTCGTGGGACGGCGTCTATAGCGACGCTCAAGCGTCGCGAGGCGACGCGTTGTTCGCAGACCAATGTGCGAAATGCCACGGGCCCGAGATGACCGGCGGCGACGCGCCGTCATTGGCCGGGAACGAGTTCGCGGTCGGCTGGGATGACTTATCAGTCGGCGATCTCGCGGAGCGCATCCGCGTGTCGATGCCGCAGGACAAGCCGCAGAGTTTGAGCCGCGAACAGGCGGCCGACCTCGTGGCGGCGATTCTGAAGGCCAACCACATGCCCGCCGGACAGTCCGAGCTTCCGTCTCAGGCGGATTCGCAGAAACAGATCAAATACAAGGCGAACAAGCCGTAGATCGATCTGCGCACTTTTTTCGCCGAAGCGTCCGCGGACTTCGCTGAACGTGCTGACGGCTTCGCTGAGGGTCTGGCGACTTCGCTGACGGGGCCGGCAACTTCGCTCAAGGTGCTGGTCAGCGAATCGCCACGACGAGACCGAGCATGAGGCGGCTGTGAGAGCCGAAGTGAATGGCGCCGCCGGGGAAGTGCTGGATCTCGGCGCGCAGCGCGACGAAGCCGCCCTGCCACAGACTTTGAATGCCGGCGCCGATCATCGGTGACAGGTTCCGGTCGAGGCCCGAGGTGATAGCGCCGCCGGCGGTTGCAAAGACAAATGCGGGTCGAGCAGGCAGGCGCATCATCAGCCGGGTGTTCACGATCATCACTCGCTGTGATGGCGTATTCTCATCGTCCGGCTTGCCATCGAGGCTCACCTCGGCACCGATCCATTCCGTCTGATTGAGCGTCAACCGGCCACCGAAGCCGGTCTCGCCAAACTGATCGAGGCTCCACAAACCCGCGATGGCGCCGACCTCAGCCTTCGGTGTGTCGGTCACCATCGGTCGCGGTGCCTGCGCGAGCGCTGCGGTTGCGGTCAAAGCGATGCTGATAAATACCGCAGTGACTGTTGCGATTCGGTTCATAGCCCCCCTCCGTCGCAACCCATGCTCGCCGGCCTGGCCGCCAGAGTCCTGACGAACGGACTGAAAAACCCTGAGGAAGCCGTTCAGAAACCAGTTCTAAACAGACGATGGTTCGGAGTGGTAATGTCACGGCATGACGAAGGGGGTCAGCGCGGCCGTCGTCGTGCTGTTGCTGTGCGCGGGTCTCGGCGCCGCCGACCGGCGTTGGCAGCAGGGCACCTGGCTCGAAGTCAAGATCACGCGACCGAAGATCGTGATCGGGGTGCGGCCGAAACCGACTCCCGGCGAACTGCCACGGATGACGGAGATCAGGACCTACGTGATCGGCACCGACGACCTTCGGCTGGAGGTGCGGGAGCTGTCACCTCCGCCGCGCCGCCCGGTTGACGCGACGGTCGGCGAGCCGGTGACGCTGGCGTTTGAGAAGAACACCGTCTACATCCTCGAGGACGACGGCTCGGAGCATCGGCTGCAGCTGGTGAAGAAGGAAGAACGAAGACGCCGCCGCTGAGATCGCGGGGTCGATTCGAGTTGGTGCGGAAGCGGGGATTTGAACCCCGACCCGATTGCTCGGACTAGCTCCTGAGGCTAGCGCGTCTGCCGTTCCGCCACTTCCGCAGTGGAGAGAATCTTCGCGGGCAGGAACAATCAGTATAACGTAGCTTCTATTTCAGTTAGGGAATCGGTTCGGAAGAGCGAAGGAAATCGATTCTCGAGTCTGGCGTGCCGCTAGGCGAGCATGCCGATCGCTTCGTCTGGTGACACGTCGTCGTCGCCCGAATCCTCGGTGTCCTGCGGATCGCTTTCGCCGTCGTCGCGGATCAGACCAGTCACCTCGCAGGGCTCTCCACCATCGAAGGCAATCCAACCGCTGATGTTCCTGGCCGAAATCATCAGCCGCGCGTGCGTGCCTTCGGCGAGTTCGCCACAATTGCGGGTGATGATCGTCAGCCCGCTGTCGTGATCTTCGTACTGATTCTCGCCCACGGTTGTCACTTCCACGTGGTACGAGTACGAATCCCGGCCGTGCGCGATTCGAACTGCCGCGCACGCGATGATCACCGCACCGGACAGGAGCAGGAGTTGTTTGATGGTCACTTCGACATGTAACTCTGCATCCCAGCTGCCGTTGCGCATGAACGTGCAAATCTGTTGCGTCCTGCGCAATAGAGATCAGTTCCGCGACGGAATGTTTGTGACAGGATGGGACAGGGCCGTCTAGGTTCAGAGCAACTCCGCAGCTTGTCATTTCGGCGTCTAGTGACGGCCCTCCAGTTTCAGCAGCCGAACGCTGTGGTTGTCGAGTCGCTCCGAATGATGATCTAGCTGTTCGGCGAACAGTCGGATGTCATCTCTCAAGCTCTCCGCAACGACGTCGAAGTGGCGTCGGGTTTCCTCTTGCCCGCGCCGAATTTCTTGCAGAATCCCTTCACGAAGGCGTCCCATTTCACGCCCTAATTCATCGCCCAACGCTTTCAGGTCGCGTTTGTCAGCCTTCGTACGCTGCAGCCGATCAAGCCGCCTTTCGACCCGCACGAAGCGTTTGTCGACCTGCGCGAAGCGTTTGTCGACCTGCACGAAGCGTTTGTCGTTCGATTTCTTGAGGTCGCTGATCGTCATCGGCTCTCGGGGAGGCGGCATCATAGCATCGTCGCAAGTGCGAAGACGATGCCATCATGCGTCAATCGAAATCCGGCGTGATTCCTCGGAGTCTTGGTCGATGTCACGCTTCATGCTGCAGAATTTGCAGCGGCGACGCGTAGTGGGGCGAGCAACTTCTGCTAAGGAGCAAGCGCCGTGGACTTCCACCGCAGCACGATCGACGCGGTGGTCGTGTTGTCCGTCTTCTTGAAGCCCGGCACCGGAGCGTTCGCATACCGCCACAGATATCCGAGCTTCAAGGCGAGCTGATTCGTCATGGCCGCCTGCGCGGCGATCTCTGCTTCCGATCGGTACGCCGATGATTCCTTGAAGTCCGGAAAGTACGCAAACCGTTGCGTCGTGTCGGCGCTGGCGCCGAACGGGATCCGGCTCAGGGCCTGGAAGAGTCCGACCGGATGATCGATGTCTGGACCAATGATCCGCGACTCGTGATTCCACGCCAGCGACGTGACGCCGTCGAGGGTCCAGTGCGGTTGCCGCACGAGCGCCCACCCCAGACCTGCGTCGAGCACCGACCGCAGGTCGAGGCCCGAAAACCGATCGCGCTCGATTCGTTCACCAGCCGAAAGGCTGAGAATCGCCGTCAGCGTTCGCCTGGCGCGCGCGGATGCCAGATACCGCTCGGCGGTCTTCCGATCGTTGTCGCTTGTCCGCACGGCGTTCGCCGCCGATTCAATCTGCCAGCGCGGCCACCGGCGGTGCGCCGAGAAGTCCGCGCCGCCCGACGATGTGTCGGTATTGCCGTTGGTGCCGACAAACGATCCGCCGACCTGCACGTCCCATAGCGGCGGAGGCGGTGGTTGAGGTGGCGCTTGTGCGGCCGCCGGCGTTGGAAGGCTCCACACAAGTGCGATGACGAGCAGAAAAGTAACGTGACCGCGCTTCATCATGAACCGCCGAGGTGCAACGCGCGTGCCGGGGACCGATATACTCCACGGTGAGGTACTGACATGGCTAGACGCGGATCCACGATCATCCTGACACTGCTCGGTGTCATCGTGCTCTGTTCGGTTGCGATGTTCGTCGCGCTGATCCTGCTCGTGGGCCGCGGGCCATCCGTGCCCTCGAACGCGACGCTCACGCTGCGCCTTGGCGGCGACCTCGCTGAGACCTCGCCCGACAACGTGGTCGGGTATCTGAGCGGGACCCGCACGCCGATCGTCCGCGCGATCGTCGACAACCTGCGCAAAGCCAAGGTCGATCGCCGTGTCGCGACCGTGTTGTTGAAGGAAACCGGATTCACGACGCCTTACTGGGGCAAGATCCAGGAGATTCGCGACGCCATCCTCGACTTCAAGAAGTCGGGCAAGCCGATTTATGCGTACCTCGAGTACGGAGGCGACCGCGACTACTACCTCGCGACGGCAGCCGACAAGGTCTTCATGCTGCCTTCGAGCCCGCTCGATCTCACCGGCGTTGCGACCTACGAGCTGTTCTTCCGCGGCACGCTCGACAAGATCGGCGCCTATCCCGACATCCACCGCATCGGCGACTACAAGACCGCCGCAAACACCTTCACCGAAAAGACGATGACGCGCGCGCACCGCGAGATGGATGAGTCGCTCAATCGCGCGCTCTATGACCAGATCGTCGCCGGCATTGCCGCGGGGCGGAATAAACCGGACGCGGAGGTTCGCGCGCTGATTGACGACGGGCCGTTCCTGGCGGATCAGGCCAAGCGGCTCGGCTTGATCGACGACGTGGCCTACGAAGACCAGGTGGAGGAGAAGCTGCAGCCGGGCAGCAACAAAAAGAGAGTCAATGGCGAGGAGTACGCGACGGTCGCCACCTCGTCGGTGGGGCTCGATCGTGGTCCGCGAATCGCTGTCATCTACGCCTCAGGCGCCATCGTCGGCGGCGAGAGCGGATTCGATCCCCTCAACGGGTCGGTTCTCGGATCGGACACGCTCATCGAGTACATCCGCCAGGCTCGCCGTGACAGCTCGATTCGCGCGATCGTCCTCCGCATCGACAGCCCAGGCGGATCGGCCGCGGCGTCGGACGCAATCTGGCGCGAGCTGATGATCGCGAAACAGGAGCGCGCCAATCGTCCGATCGTCGCGTCGATGTCCGACCTGGCCGCCTCCGGCGGGTACTACATTGCGATGCCGGCCGACGCGATCGTCGCACAGCCGGCGACACTGACCGGATCGATCGGCATTTTCGGCGGGAAGTTCATCACCGGCGGCGCCTACGAGAAGCTCGGCATGCACATCGAGAGCACCAGCATCGGCAAGCACGCCGAGATGAACTCGCCGGTGCGACCGTACAACGAGAGCGAGTTGAAAAAAATAACAGAGCAGCTCGACGAGTTCTACCAGCAGTTCGTCGAACGCGCGGCCGAGTCGCGCCACAGCACGCCGGAGAAGATCGATCGCCTCGCGCAGGGCCGGGTCTGGACCGGCAGCCAGGCCAGGGAGAATGGGCTCGTCGACGAGCTCGGCGGCCTCGATCAGGCGATTGCCGTCGCGAAGGCGCGCGCGAACATCGATGCCGGCTCGAGCGTGGAGATCGTTCCGTTCCCCGGGCGGAAAAGCTTCTTCCAGATCATGTCGGAACAGTTGACGCGGAGCGAGGAGCGTTCGATGGCGGGTTTCCTGGCAGCTGCGAACCTCTCGAGCGCCGAGCGGCAGGCGCTTCGCGCGCTCCGCGGTCCGCTGTCGCTCTTCCGCCGCGGCGAATTGCTGGCGTTGATGCCGATGGCGTTCTTACAGTGACGGCCTCCGGGTTTCAGGCTCCATGCCGTCCGCAGCCTGCAGCCTGAAGTCCGTCGCCTGATGGCTAGCCGATCACACGCTGCATGACCTCACGGTAGACCGCGATGCGCATCTTCTGCTTCGCCTTTGTCATGTAGGCGCTGTAGAAGCGGTTCTTGCGATCGCCGAGGATCTCTCCGCGGAAGCGGTCCTTGTTCGATGTGATCTCGGTATCGGTCACTTCCTGCTTGTCGAGGACCTTGATGATGGCCGCGCCACTGTCAGTGGCAATCGCGTCGCTGACGCCGCCCTTCGGCAGCTTGAATGCCGCCTCGGTCACGGCCGGCGCGAGACCGAGTCCTGGAATCGGCGCTTCGCGCGTCAGCATCTCGGTCGTCTCGGTCGTGAATCCGCCCGCCTTGACCGCTTTCTCGAAGTCGGCCGCGCCCTTGACCTTGGCGGCCAGCTCGTTGGCTTTCTTGAGGCCGAACTCGCGCGCCTTCTGCTTGACGACTTCGTCCTTGACCTTGTCCTTCACCTCATCGAGCTTCGGAATGTAGCTGTCGGTCTTGCCGGTGACGGTGAGGAACACGAATCCGCGGTTGGTGCTGATCGCGTTCGATACCGTTCCGGGATTCATCTCGAACGCGCGCGCCGCCACCTCGGGCGACCCTCCGAGCGAGAGGATCGGTTCATCGCGCGCGAAGAAGCCCGACTCCTGCACCTGCAGGCCGCGCGCGGCGGCGGCCGTGTCGAGATCCGCAGGCTTGCTGATCTGCGCCGACAGGTTCTGCGCGAGATCCGCGGCCTGCGTCTGCGCCCGATCGAACGCGATTTGGTCGTTGATCTGCTGGCGCACTTCGGCGAGCGGCTTCGTCGTGCCCTCTTTCTTGTCCACCAGCTTGATGATGTGATAGCCGAACTGCGTCTTCACCAGCGGGCTGATTTCTCCCGGCTTGAGCGCAAACGCCGCGGCGTCGAACTCCGGCACCATGCGTCCGCGGCCGAAGAAGTCGAGGTCGCCGCCCTTGGCGGCCGTGCCATCGTCCTCGGAATTCTTCTTCGCGAGCTCCGCAAAGTCGGCGCCGCCCTGCGCCTGCTTCAGCAGTGCTTCCGCTTTCGCCTTCACCGCGCCGTCGTCCTTGCCTTCGGTTTTCAGCAGGATGTGGCTGGCGCGGATCTGTTCCGGCGTCGAGTACTGCGACAGGTTGTCGGTGTACGAGCGCTCGATATCGGCCGCCGGCACCACGATCTTCGTCCGGATCGCGTCCGTGTCGACGAGCAGGTAGCGAATCTTCCGCTTCTCCGGAATCCGGAAGCTGTCTGGGTGCGCCTCGAAGTGGCTCGCGATTTCTGCGTCGGTCGCCGTCACGTCGGGCTTGAAACTGTCCACCGCAAACGTGACGACGGCAAGCTTCACCTTGTCGTTGCGGCGGCGGTATTCCTGCTCGACTTCCTTGTCGGGAATCGACATCCACTCGGTCAGCGACGCGCGCAGCTTGTCGACGACCAGCCCGCGCCGAATGCCTTCTTCGAACTCGGTCGTCGAGAGCGGCGGGTTCTGCATCTGCAGGAATTGGCGGTAGCGATCCTCGCCGACAAACGCGCCGTTCTCCTGAAACGCGGGAAACGACAGAATTCGCGCGCGCAGCTCCTGATCGGTCACGCCGATCTTCAGTCGCGTCGCTTCGGCGAACGCCGCGCGCTCATCGACCATCTGTTGAAGGATTTGCTGATCGACGCCGAGTTGGCGCAGGAGCTGCTCGCTCATGTTGCCGCCGTACGCCGATCGATACGCGTTGATCTGTGATTGATACGAGCGCCGGAATTCCTCGGCCTTGATTGGTTCGCCCTCGACGGTCGCCACGACGTCGCTGCTTGCGGCGCCTGTGCCAGAACCGCGCAGGAAATCCGGAATGTAGAAGATGACAAACGCGAGGCACACCAGGCCGAGGCTCCACTTCAGCCAGCTTTTGTGCCGCCGCATCCGGTCAAGCATGGTCATTTCTTGTTCCCCTGGAAACTTGGATCGTATGCCATGAACTCGCAGTGTGGCAAGCAGTTACCGGCTGCCGTGTGGTATATTCGCTGAGTCTAGAACGACTTACAGCCTGAATGTCTCCAGCGAGTCGAGCATCGAGTCTGTCCACAGGTCGTCGCCGCTCGGCCGCCGCGGGTCGTGGGCCCGTCGCCGTATACGGCACGGCCGGCCAGGCCACTAAATCTCGAACGAAAGGGCGGCGAACCGGCGGTCTCGCCGCCGCAGGGCTCGATTTGGCCGCCCGTCTGAAGCTGTTTCAACGTGTCCTCCGCGACAAAGTCGAGCGGCGTGAAGCCTTGGTGGACCTGATCCGGGCCGTCAACACCACTCTCGAACCGGCGAAGATTGCTGAGCTCGTCGTCGAGCGGGCGGCAGCCTGGGTGCCGGCGCCGTGCTGGGCGGTCGTCACGTCCGACCAGTCGGGGCAGTTGTCCGTGCTGGCCGACCGCGGCCTCGATGCGGCAATGGGTTCGGCGTTGTTCGGCATTGCCGCCTGGGTGATGGAGCGCGGGGAAGAATTCACGACGGCGGATCTTGCGGGCGACAACCGGGTGTCGGACCAGTCGGGAGCGTCGGTCGTGGCATTTCCGCTCTCGTCGCGCGGGCGCCGGGTCGGCGCACTCATCGGCCTCGACCGCGCGCCGTCCTCACGGGAGCCCAAGCTCGGGGCGCCGCTCCTCGACGCGGTACACGTGCTCCTCGAGCCGGCGGGGGTGGCGCTCGATAACGCGTTGCATCTGAAGCGGATCGAGGCGCTTTCGGTTACCGACGATCTCACGCGGTTGTACAACTCCCGCTACCTGAATAATGTGCTGCGTCGTGAAACCAAGCGCGCCTCACGTAGCGGACGTCCACTCTCGCTGTTGTTCATCGACCTCGACGGGTTCAAGTCGATCAACGACAGCCACGGGCACTTGTGTGGCAGCCGGGCGCTGGTCGAAGCGGCGGCGGTCATCCGCGGGAGCGCCCGCGAAACCGACATCGTGGCCCGGTTCGGCGGCGATGAGTTTGCGCTGGTTCTCCCCGATACGGGCGGCGAGGGCGCGTTTGCCGTGGGCGAACGCATCCGGGAGCGCCTTGCTGCCCATCGATTTTTGATGCGCGAAGGCC